>CAJHYX010000552.1_pt1 | contig 40973 bp, 83 predicted proteins | sample 9198881 | NCBI WGS metagenome assembly CAJHYX01 (sample SAMEA7708376, study PRJEB35096) | sediment metagenome | biome: marine neritic benthic zone biome [ENVO:01000025]; feature: sediment [ENVO:00002007]; material: shallow marine sediment [ENVO:03000034] sea grass bed [ENVO_01000059] ...
CAAGTTCCTCATCCCGGGGGACAAGACGTTCCAGCCCGACTATCTGGTGACTGAAGCGTCCGACGATATGTACAAAGAGCGTTTCCCCCATCAATGGGAGGCGTATGAAGCCCAACGCGATCAGTTCCAGGGCCAGACCCGGCTGGAGGAGATTGCATGGATGGACTACGCGACCCGGAATCACTTCAAGGCCCACAACGTCTTCACAGTCGAGATGCTCGCCGCTGTTTCAGACGGCAACCTTGCCAAGCTCGGCCCCGAAGGTCGGACGATGCGCGACAAGGCCAAAGAGATGGTGCAGGAGAAATCCAAGGCTGCTGCGTTCGAAACGGTCGAGGCCGAGAAGGCTGAATTGCAGGGCAAGTTGGCCCAGATGCAAGAGCAGATCGACGCGCTTTCCCAGCCTAAACGGCGTGGACGCCCACCGAAGGAGCAATCAGATGCCGCGTGAGTTCTTCATGGATGGCGAGACGCTGATGGTCGCAATCCCCGTCGATGCGTCCAATGTCGTGACGCGGCCGGCGACGAAGGAAGAGGAGGCCGACTTTTCGACCTTCAAGCAATATTCCGGGCGCGTCGAATTGGACATCGACTCGACGCAGAAGAAGCCACGGAAAAAGGCCAAGAAATGAGCCTCCTGACCATCGTCCAGTGCGCGACGGACATCATCGGTCTGCCGCGCCCGACGGCGGTAGTCACCAGCACTGACCAGACGGTCCGAACGCTGTTTGCCCTGGTGAACCGCGAAGGGCAAAACCTGTCCAAGCTCCGCAACACATGGGGTGGTGGCTGGACGGTTCTGGAGAAGGAACACACCTTCACCACGGTCGCAGATGACGACACCTATCCGTTTCCTGCTGACTTTGGATCGCTCACATTCGACACCGCATGGGACCGCACGACGTTCTTCGAAATGCGCGGCTCCCTCTCTCCCCAACAATGGCAGATCGCCCGGTCTGGTCTTGTGGCGAGCCCTGCATTGAGATTGAGGTATCGGATCAAGCGCGGTTCAGGATCAACGAGGGAGTTCTTCACCGATCCCATTCCTTCTGGTGGCGATACCCTGGTCTATGAATACCTCTCCAACCAATGGGTATCGAACGCGGCCGGAGACACGTTCAAGACGACCTTCACGGCCGACGACGATGTTTCCCTGCTGGATGAAGACCTGATCGAAATGGGGCTCGTCTGGCGTTACAAACAGGCCAAAGGACTAGCGTTTGCTGCTGAGCTTGCGGAGTACGAACTCGAAAGAGACCGGAGGATTGGAAACGATCCGGGTGGGACCAAGGTCTTTGTGGCGCGCAGGAAGTTCAAGCTGCCTCCTGCCAACGTTCCGATCACAGGATTTGGCGGCGTTACGTGACGATCGCCTTCGCGATTGCCCAGAAAGCACGCTCGGGAGGGACCAAACCGGCAGTATCCGGTGAGTCCATCCCTTCTCCTGTTGCGGGATGGAATGCCCGTGACCCGTTCTTCAACATGGACCCCCGGTTTGCGACCATTCTGGAAAACTACGTTCCACAGACCAACTTCGTGGAATTGCGCCGGGGCAGCACATCCCATGCAACGGGAGTAGGTGCAGGCGCCGTTGAAACACTCTTCTCCTTTCGATCGGGGGCTCTGAGCCGCATGCTGGCGGCGGGCGGAGGGGGTATCTACAATGCGACCTCTTCCGGCGCTGTGGGCGCTCCTCTCGCGTCGGGGTTCTCAAGCAACCGCTGGCAGACGACGAACTTCAATGGTCGGGGCATTCTCGTCAACGGAACCGATGCTCCTCAAAGCTATGACGGGACGAATGTCACGGCGGCCGGGTTCACAGGCACAGGGTTGACGCCAAGCGATCTGTTCGCAGTGCATCCGTTCAAGGAACGGCTTCTATTTCTTGAGAACAACTCGGCAAGCTTCTGGTTCGGTGCCGTTGATGCTGTAACAGGGGCTCTCTCTGAATTCCCCCTCGGATCAGTCCATCCGGGGGGCGGTCGGGCATTAGCGATCGATACTCTCACCATTGATGGCGGTGACGGGATTGACGACCTGCTGGCGATCTTCATGGAATCCGGGGACGTTCTGATCTACGCGGGTACGGATCCTTCAAATGCCAATGCGTTCGCGCTGATCGGTATCTTCAATATCGGGCGCCCCATCGGCGAAAGGCCGCTGGTGAAATTCGGCCCTGATTTGGTGGCCATCACTTCTGACGGGTATCTCCCTCTCAGGCAGTTCTTGAGGCTTGGAAGAAGCCAAACCAACCTTGCATTATCCGACACGATCTCAGGCGCGGTAAGTGAGGCAGTGAGAAGTTTCGGGGCCAATTTCGGCTGGCAAGCTGTTTTGTATCCCCGCTCGAATTGGCTGCTTTTCAATGTCCCCCTTGTGGAGAACGCGCAGTCTGAACAGCACGTCATGAACACCCTCACAAACGCCTGGTGCAAGTTCACTGGCATGAATGCAGGGTGTTGGGCGGTCCACGAGGATCTTCTCTATTTCGGCGGCATGGGAGGGGAGGTTTTCCTTGCCGATAATTCCGCCGCAGACGATGGGTCCAGCATCATTGGAGATGCCCAGAGCGCCTATGTCTATTTCGGGGGAAGAGCGGCGCTGAAGCGATTCACGATGTTCCGGCCCGTGCTGTCGTCGGACGCATCGGTAAACGTCTCAATGGGCCTGGGGGTGGATTTTGCGGATGCTGTGGGGGTGAGCGCGGTTCAGTCCGTCGCCGTTCCCGGCACATTATGGAATACGGAACTCTGGGACACTTTCCTCTGGGCCGGAGGGCAGAACATCCAGAAAGGGTGGCAGACCGCCAGTGAGATCGGCACTGCGGCAGCGATACGGATCAAGACCGAGACGAACAATCAGTCGGTGCGGTGGTTCTCAACGGATGTGCTCTTTGAGCGCGGCGACTTCGTTTAACATTCCCAATCACGTCGATCCTGACTGCCCAACCACAGTGTTTGGCATTGATGAGATCGTGGCCGCATGGGTCGCGAAGAGGCTGGATATCCCCACCTTCGGGCCGTCAACCGCTTTGGGTGTGGTGCGGCAGGATCGTCTGATCGCCGGCGTGGTCTTCAACAATTATCACCAATACCCGTCGGGCGCGACGATCGAAGCCTCCATCGCTGCGATCGATCCCCATTGGGCCACCCGAGCGGTTCTGAGGAACTTCTTCTCCTATCCGTTCCTTCAAATGAACGTCGGGCGCCTTGGCGTGACGTGTCGGAAATCCAACAAGCACGCCCGGAAATTCGTCACCCGACTGGGGTTCAAGTTGGAAGGCATCGCTCGGAGATTATGGGATGGAAAGCAAGATGCAGCGGTCTATTCGATGCTCGCTGAGGAGTGCAAATGGCTGACGGACTCGACCTAGCGAATTTCCTGGCAAGAAACCGGCAGGCCGGCGGCCTCAACGCACAGTTGGCAAACGCCCTGTCTGCGAACCTCGCAACATCCCCTACATCTTTGGCTACCCCTCCCGTTCGTCCGGGCTTGTTCGGCGTGAACAGAGAGCCGAACCAGCGCGGCGATCTCGGGGGCGGTTTGAGGGGGAGGGGAAACATCCTGACCCTGGCAGGCATGTTGGCGGGTCCGGCGACGTTCCCAATCTCGGCAATTGCAGGGCTCGTGGCAAACGACGCTCTGGGGAATGCGCCCTCGATCAGCCTCTTTGAGGCCGGGCGCTCCTTGTTTGACAGGGAAGAATCCGATCGTCGCGGAAGGGTTAGTCGTCCTGACAGGATTCGCAGTTCATCCAATAGAGAAGCCGGCGGCGGCTTCGTGGAGTAGTTCATGAGCAAAGGTGGCCCGAGTCCTCCCAATCCCGCAACGACGGCACAGGCGCAGGCCGCTGCGAATTCGGCGGCGGCTCGTGAATCTGCGCTCGTCAATCAGATCAATCAGGTTACGCCATTTGGATCGGAGACGTTCACCGGAGAAATCGGCACGCCTGAGAGAACCAGGATTGTCGCCCTCGATCCGGCAGACCAAGCCAATCTGGAAACCCAGAGACGGATTGGGTCGGGCCTGTTCGGGTTGGGCGAAGGTTCTCTGTTGCCTCAGGTCCAATCCGCCCTTGGAAACCAGCTGGACTTCTCAGGATTGCCGCAGATTTCCGGGCAGCAGGATCTGGCCTCCGCTGCCCAGCCATTGGAGCAGGCGACATTCCAGAGAGGCCTTAACCTCCTTCAGCCGGGACTGGAACAACAGCAGCGCGATCTTGAGGTCAGGCTTGCGAACCAAGGCATCCCCCAAGGCTCCGCTGCGTTCAACGAGGCTGTGGGGAATTTCGAGCGCAACCGGGGACAGCAGCTTGAGAACCTCGCCCTATCGTCCGTAGGGGCCGGCAGGGCGGAACAATCGCGTCTGTTTGGACTGGAACAGGCTGCGAGGCAACAGGACCTCTCAGAGCTTCTTACGCAGCGTTCCCAGCCGATCAACGAACTGTCTGCACTCTTGCAGGGGGGGCCTTCCATTCAAGGTCCGCAGTTTGCACCTCCGACTCAGTTCGGCGTTGCTCCTCCTGATGTTCAGGGTGCGATCACGGACCAATTCGCAGCGCGGTCCCAGCAGGCGCAGCAGGCGAATAGCGATCTGTTTGGCGGCTTGTTCGGCCTTGGTCAGGCTGCAATCCTCGGAGGCAGCAATCTGTTCGGCGGCGGTCCGTTCTCCAGCGGCGTCCGCGTTCCGATATCGTAAGAGGCACCAATGGCCCTACCGCGTCAGCCCGTCACGACTATTACACCGCAGGCAATTGACCGGGATCGTCAGCTTGCCCAGCTTCTCTTTGGACAGGCGCAGCAGACACGGCCGCAGGGTCCGGGCGCGCTTATAGGTGGGCTCGCGCAGGCGCTGGCCGGGGCAAGCAGGTTAGATCAGGCGCAGACCGGCGAGGAGCAGTTGCGACAGCAGCAGCGCACTCAGCTTGAGACGATTCTTGCGGGTCTTCCGGGAGGTGCCGGGAGCGTTGGCGGTGTGAACCTAGCTGATGTGCTGTTCTCGCCCAATCCCGCTCTTCAGAATGTTGGTGGCACGCTGTTGCAAAGCCAGCTTGAAACTCCCGAAGGATTCAGCCTTTCTCCAGGCGGCAGTCGGTTCGATGCGCAGGGAAATTTGATTGCCAGCGCACCGTTCCAGCCTGATACGCCGTCTGGATTCACATTATCTGGCGGACAAACTCGTTTTGGCCCCAATGGGGAGGTGCTGGCATCACTCCCGGTTGGCGCAGAGGAGGGCGGGTTCACGCTAACACCAGGTCAGACGCGCTTTAATCAGCTTGGCGAAGAGATAGCATCGTTAGCACCTGAAGCCGGAGACGATCCAAAAGTCGCTAACCAACTTCGTGATGAATTTGTCGCCCAGACCAATGAGTTCGTTGATGTACAAAATGCCTTCCGCAAAGTGCAAGCGGCAGCCGTAAGTGATAGCGGTCCTGGCGACATTGCGTTGTTGGTTGGCTATATGAAGATCATTGATCCCGGTTCCGTTGTGCGCGAGGGCGAATTTGCAACGGCAGAAACGGCCGGAGGTGTAGCAGAGAATATACGCAATATTTATAATCGTTTACTAGAAGGCGAGCGGCTTACACCCGAACTTAGGCAGCGTTTTGTCCAAGCTGCCAATGACCAATTTCAAACTTATACTTCTGGATACAATCAAACAGCGCAAACTTACACTGGATTGGCGCAACGATTTGGGCTTGACCCGGCTTCGGTTGTTTTTAACCGTGTCGTAACTGATGAAACAGAATTGTCGCCAGACGAACAGACGCGGCTTAATACCCTCCGTGGCCTGCAAGGGGCTCCATAATGGTGTCGCCACGGGAAGAATTGCAGTTACGAGAAGAGCTTCAGGGCGGCGTATCCGCCCGTCGTGAGTTGGAGATAAGGGAACTGCTTCAACGACAGGCGCCAGTCGAAGGTGCTGCAGAGCGGCTGTCTTCTCCTAACCAAACGTTCACGCCGTCTTTTGGTGTAGAGGCAAACCTCCCTCTGCAAATGAGCGGTCCCGGAGAGTTTACCGCTCCGCAGCAGATCACGCCATCGGAGGAAATTGAGCAATTCATTCTCTCGGCTCGTATGCGACAGGGACGGCCAAGACAGGCGCGATCTCCCAGCGAATTGGAGACAATGCGCCGCATCCGCCTTGCATCCAATGCAGCGCTGTTCGGGTTCGCTGGTGAGTTAGGGTCTGAATTTGCCCAACTGACTCTTGATCTGTCGGATGAAGAGGCCCAACAGCTTGAGGAGTTGATGGATCGTGAGATTGCCCAGTTTCGGGAGGAATCGCCGGGACAAACGATACCAGCTGAAATGGCGTCTGCGGCCGCTGCCGCTCCCGGCGGCTTGGTGGCCGGAACGGTCCAAGCGGCCCGTACTCTCCCTCAACTCATCGGCCGAGGCGCTCTTGGGGGCGCTGCTGCGGGTGGTCTTACAGGCGCAGGAGAGGCAGCCGGCGGCCTTGAAGAACGCGGCATAGGGGCGGCTCAGGGGGCGGCTGCCGGCGCGGCTTTGGGGGCCACGATTCCGCTTGCTACAGCCGGCATTGCCAGTGGTTTCCGGGCTCTCGTCAATCGTTTGCCGGGAAGCGTTCAGCGCAATGCGGCTAACCGGGTAGTCAGGGCTTTGGAATCTGATGAAATTACCGTGGGGCAAGCTCGGCAGCAGCTTGATGATCTTGGTGTTGAGGGTGTCCTTGCGGACGTTGGTGAAGAATCCAGAAGGCTTGCGCGTGGCGCTGCTGCCCAGCCTGGGCCAGCGAGCGCGGCTGCGACCCGCGTTTTCAGGGACCGTCAAGAGCGTCAAGGCACTCGTATTCTTCAAGAAATCGAAGATAGCTTGCCAGCGCAAACGAGCTTTCAAGGTACCGTTGACGATCTGATCTCTCAAAGAGCGAGCGCCGCAGGGCCGTTGTATGCGCAGGCCTATGCGGTGGACATTCCGTTCAATGACGAACTTCAAAGACTTTTTGATCGGCCAGCGATTAAACGGGCATGGACGCGAGCGCAACAGATTGCAGCCAATGAGGACATTCAGCTTCCACAAATTTTTCTTTCAGACGAAGCGGGTAATCTGACACTCAACACCCGTGTGGCGCCGAATATGCAGACCATAGATTTCATCAAGCGCGGTCTTGACGACATTATTGAACGTGCGCGTGAGCCGCTTACCGGAAAAATCCAGGGCGATTTGGCAAGAAGTGTCAACGCAACACGGCGCGAGTTGCTGTCTGTCGTGGACGACCTCAATCCGACCTATGCGCAAGCTCGCGCGGCTTTTGCCGGGCCGTCGGGCTCCTTGGAGGCTCTCAGCCTCGGGCGCAGATTTGCAAGGGGTGACCCGGAAATTCTTGAACGGCAGCTTAGCCGATTGACGCCGAATGATCAGGCGTTCTTCAGGGCCGGTGTTGCTCAAGGGCTCAGGGACATTGTCTTAAGAACGCCTGATGGAGCGAATGCTGCGCGTCGCCTCATTGGAAATGAACTTGCTCGTCAAAGGCTCCGCGCCGTCTTCCCTGATGATGAGAGTTACGAACAGTTTCTCCGGCAGATGATACGGGAAACGACATTCTTTGACACGGGCTCTCGCGTTCTTGGTGGATCGCCCACAGCACGCATTAATGAAGAAACGTCCCAACTTGCCGATCCGCTTGCCGGGGCCGCTATTGATGTGGCCACGGGGCAGCCGGGAACCGGCGTGGCGGCCGGTGTCGTTCGGAGATTGCTGGGTCGAGGCCGTCAGCCAAACCCTGCGGTTGTCGCTGAAGTGGGCCGCATGCTGACCGCGCAAGGTGACGATTTGGCAAGCGTTCTAAGTCGTTTGCAGCGTACCGAATCGGGCCGTGGGGGACAGGCTCTAGTGAATGCTCTCCTGACCGGAGGAGCGGCCACGCAACCGCCCCGTTAGAGATCGACACGGCGCTTCGGATCTCCAATCCAGAAGCCATGCAGCCGGCGCGTGCAAAACATGCACAGCCCGATGCCGAGCAATAGCCCCAAGTGAAATTGAAAGCTCATGCTGAGGATCAGCCAGATTAGAAGGCCGACACAAATCAGCGTGGCACCGAAAACAAAGACATCAGCAGTCATGCGCCCCTGAAGATGGGCCACGGAAGAGGTATATGCAATGCCCTGGAATGGAAGTGGCGTTTTCAACCGAACGAATGGGGTGTTTACCGGGACAACCGTGTGGGACGATTCCCGCGTTGCCGGTCGCACGGTGCGGTCTGACGACCACGATACCCATGATGAAGACATCGCCACCGGCCTTGAGAATACCGTTACCCGTGATGGTCAAAACCAGCCCTCTGGCAATCTTCCCATGGGAGGGTTCCGGCATACCAATGTAGACGATGCCGTGGCCCGGAATGAGTACGCATCTGCCGCGCAGATACAGGACAGCAGTCTAACGCACATTGTTCCTGCGTCTGTCGGAGGAACGGGGGATGCGATTACGCTCACCCCGACACCGGCCATTACGGCTTATGCCGCAGGGCAGATGTGGTCTTTCGTTGCAGAGGCGACGAACACAGGCGCGACGACAATCAACGTCTCGTCTCTTGGAACGCGGGCGGTTCAGAAACTTGGCGCTGCGCTCGTCGCAGGAGATATCACGACCGGCGACCTAGTCGTGGTCAGGGATGACGGTACACAGTTCCAGATGCTGACGGCGACCAGAACGCCGGTTCTGACGAATGGAAGCGTGCCGCTTTCTGCGCTGGCAGATGGTACTGACGGCGAGCTGGTCACCTGGGATGCGAGCGGCGTGATAGCGACCGTGGCCGTCGGTACATCGGGACAGGTGCTCACGAGCAATGGGGCTGGCGCGGCTCCGACAATGCAAGACTTGGATGTAGGTCTTCCAAGATCCTATCTTGCGGGGCTCGGTCTTTCTCTCGGGACGGATCAGGTCAACGATATCGATATCGCAGTTGGCGAATGCAGGGACGACGCCAATACGGCCGATTTGGCGGTAGCGAGTGCGATCGGCAAACAGATCGACGTGACATGGGCAGCGGGAGGCACTCCAGGAACACCGACGGGCGGCCTGTCTTCGTCGCTGACGCTGACGAACGACACCACCTATCATGTCATCCTTGGGCTTGTGTCAGGAACAGCAGAGGTTGGCTTTGATACGAGCATCACTGGTGCCAATCTCGCCACCGATCACAGTTTCACAAATACCCGTCGCATCGGGTCCGTTCTGCGGGGCACTGCTACAAATATCGCCTTCACACAAAGAGGGGATCACTTCCTTCTAAGTGACCAAGATGAGAGTTACAGCAACATTGATCCTGGAACTTCTGCCGTCACCGCTGGAATACTTGTCCCGACCGGTATTCAGGTAGAGGCTATTGTTGTTGCTCAGTTGAATGATGGGAGTTCCGGTTCCGGCAATGCTTTGATCGTTACGAGCTTCGACGCCAATGACCAAGCCGCATCGGTGAACGGCGTGGGTCATGTCAAATTGCTCGCCAGCGCTGCCTCGATTACGTCGCGGGCCTCAACGCAGATGGTCGTTCGATCGAACACATCCGCACAAATTCGCGCAAGGGTCAGCAGTTCAGCGGGCGATGTCCGGATAATCATCAACACCGATGGTTGGTACGACCGACGCGGAAAAGACGACTAGCCGCCAGATGGCTTTATGTGCCTGGGCAGCGACATGAACTGTTGCCGCTCATCTTCATCGAGGGTCGTCAGGTATTGAACCACGTCAGGGTCGTCGTTGGGGGGCAGATCCCACGCCCCCCGTCGAGCTGATGCCTCAAAGACCGCCAGCCCCCATCCGCCAATGAGATTCCAAAGGAGTAGATAGAGTTCGGCCCACAATGTACGGATTTCGCGCATGGTATTGGCCTTTGCAAATTAAGAGAGTAGACTAAAACCCGCACCCCCGGCGTCCGTCTTGACCCGAACGCCGGGAGCCGATCCTCGAAGGGATCGCCCCTGTAACGCTAGTACAGGAGAGCGCTATGTCTTTACGGCATGCGACCGTTATCGGTCTAGTATCTTCACTAATTTTTTCAACCACAGCGTTCGGACAGGAATGGCGACCGTTCCGCGCGCAATGCGCAGATCGGTCATTTGCCCTGTCGTATCTCAACGTCACAATGGGACAATTCCCAGTGGTTCAGGGAGTGACGCATGTTGATCAGTTCGCCGAACTCTTTGCAGACGACCAAGGGAATTGGACATTCGCGGTAACCATCGGACTTGAAACCTGCATGGTGGCGAGTGGGACCGACCTGCAAAGCGGCACTCCGAGGCTTCCGGAAGAGAGGCCCGAGTCATGACCGGCTCCCGCGATGCCGAAGTTCTCCAACGGCTGTCTGCCGTGGAGGCAAAGCTGGACGATGTGGATGTTCTCAGGGAGGACGTTCGCACGATCCGTGACTGGGTCGAACAGCAGAAGGGCGCGAGCAAGGTCCGCTCCGGCATCCGCTACACGCTGTCAGGTATCGCGGGCACTGTACTCGGCTGGCTCGCAAAGGGGTTTTCGGGAGGGGCCTAGCCATGGCCCTGCTCTTCAAAGACCTCGCGCTGTACGAAGCCGACGGCAGATCAGTCATCCACATGCAAAGCGATGACGTGGCGACCGACGTTGCCGAGCTTGAATACCTCCTCACCCACTGGGCACGCATCCACAAGTCACCCGTCCGGTACGAGGTGATCCCGGAGGCGCACAGCATCCACCTACTTCAGAAACCACGATAGGAGCAATGCATGTTCACCACTCTGGACAAGGCGTGGGCCGGCGGTCTGGCCGCTGGGATCATGATGGAGGTCAACAAGTTTCTGACCCTGAACGAACAGCTAGAGACGGGCCTGACTGCGCTCGTGGCTGCGGTGATCGTCTACCTGATCCCGAACAAGGAGTGACCCCATGCGATTTCTGATCCCCTTTATCGCCGCTCTCGCGCTCACTGGCTGCGAAGCGATCGATGCAGTGGTGTCCACCACCACCGGAGCCGCCGCGACCGTCGTGGACCGCGCCTGTGCGAACGGCATGTCCATTGCCGCGATTGAGGCCCGGAAGAACCTCGTTGACGAGATCAACTCCAAGACGACGGTTGGAAACCACACCCCGTCTGACTGCGATGGTGATGGTGTTGGAGATTTCGAGACCGGCCCGGATGGAATGGTGATCCGCCCGTGACAGACGCCGGGCAGTGAGGTAGACTGTCTGTGCTGTGGGCGGACACGGTAACCGTACTCGGGTGGTATAAAGCGAGCGGACGGTTTGGTTTGAATCCGCCAGATGCTTAGGCAGACGTGCCAGCTTCAGTCCCGATCAGGGAATAGGACACAATCCCGCAGACAGGGAGCCGTCATCCTCCGGGGTGGCGGCTTTCTTCGTTTGGGATGCATCTGATCGTGATCTTGCCATCCTCGGCATACTGCCCAGCATAGTTCAGGATTTCCCGCCATGACCCGATCCCTGACGCCTCGACTACAATGAGGCCGTCCTGTATGATCTGAAAGCCCTGTTCTTCGGGACCGATTGGCTCATCAAGGAGCATCTGGAGGGTGGCGGTCATGGCTTGGCATTCAGCATGGCACGATAGATTTGCAGGATGCCAACTTCCATCTCTGCCGCTTGGTACATTTCTTCTGTCGGCTCCTTCGGCGCGATCACATAGCCGGCAGCGTCGAGGGCCTCGATAACGCTGTTTGGGCTCCAATAGATCGGGTCAGACTTTGTGGCCTCGCCGATAATCTCTTCCGGTGTTTTCATGTCACCACCCAGGCTATAATCCCCACAACGAGAGCCCCACCGATTATGAGGGCCGGTATCCAGATCCGAAAGCCGCGTGTCGGGAACATTAGCGGACACCCTTTTCTGTCAGGCCAAGGCCGCCTCGCCGATGAAGATCATGGCGGCAAACGTGTCCAGACTCCACCAAGCGGATGAGCGCTAAGGAGCACTGACCATGATCGCGGCCGTCAGGCGTCTTCAGGTGTCCATGGTCATCGATGATCGCACGCCCACCAGCGGATTTCATGGTCTGCAATATGCGCCTCTGGTGAAAGTTGACTGCCATCTCATCCCTCCATATCGATACCACGGGCACGCAGGGCGGCGATCACCAGGGCAACGGCCGGGGTTGCTACAAGCCTGTCTGGTCGTTCGCTCTCCATTGGGGCAACAAGCAATGCGCCTCGCCTGCGCTTCAGCCTTGCTTTGCACCCGTTTTTTTTGATGAACAACTGAACATCATCCCATCCCTCCGGCACCAGCGTCAGGGCGGCGTCTATGCTGGTGGTGTAGCAGGGCACAGACCACCACACGCTCATTCTTCCATCAGTGTGCCAGCAGGCAATGTGGCCCGGCTTCTCATGATACGGCGCTATCGGACCTTGCCATCCACGCATCCAGTCTTCAGCCTTATCTGAAAAGTATCGGATTTCTGCTCCGATCCTTGCGTCAAGCTCCCGGCTCCCCTCCGTCGCCTCTTCCAACCGTCGTATCAGAGTATCGGTCATGGCTGGGCCTCTAACTTGCGATACTTTGCAAGCAGCTTGTCAGCGATGTCCGAATGTTCGAATTGCAGGACTGACAAACACCATTGTACGCCCCTCGCATAACCATTTCGCTCGCCACGTCGCCACTCTGTCGCGATGCGTGCTGTTTGATGCCGCTCCCATCGTTCGACGCTTTCGCAGACCGTCACAGGGTACGCCCCATTGGTGTGGGGGTCGGCTACGACAAATCGCGACATTCCGGGCTCACCGGATATCGGAACCGTTCGCCACCAAATCCAATCCGCTACCTCGGGAGTCACATGGCGCCTATCGTATGTCGAATGCGCGCCGCTGAAATGGTTTGCGGCTTCCGCAAAGTGAAAGCGATCGACGTGGCCACGGCAATAGTAGCCCATCAAGTCGCCCCCATTCTCGCCGGCTTCACGAATCTCCTGAATTTCGATCTGTTGTTCACTCATCTCGCGCTCCGGTTGTTCAGAATCGAATGTCTCGAATCCGCGCCTTCCTTAGCGCGGTAGCGTCCTTCGGATTCCGAAAAGCGGCAGAGAACCGCGCACCTCCGATATCTCTTAATCATCTGCTCGGGCTGCCTTTCCATCGGCATATCCCCGGCGATAGGCCGCCTCTACGGCGTCGCTGACGGACATCATCGCGGCAAGTGTTTCGCTCGCCAGCCGGGGCTTATCGGCACCGTTCATGAACTCTGCGATGGACAGGCCAAAGCACTGGGCGATCCCGCTCACCATGCGGAGCGTTGGATTGCGGCTGTTGCCCTGTTCGAAATCCCAGAGATGCGCCTTGGAGCATCCAATGCGTGACGCCGCTTGGTCGAGAGAAAGGCCGGCCGCCTTGCGCAGAGATTTGACGCGCTCGTTGATGGGCAGGTTCATTGGAACCACCCGACCACTGTTCTGCGGACTAGATTTTTGGCGGGAATGTTGGTCGGAGTGAGTGGATTCGAACCACCGGCCCCTGCCTCCCGAAGACACGGCCCTAGCAAAAATCTGAGGTTTTCTGCCGTTTTCTGTCCAGTGGGATTCACGATCTGTATCCGATTCGGTCATGCAAAGTTCAGGGTCGCCGGTTCAAACGAACCACTGACCCCTGTTCTTCAGACATCCCCTTCAATTCGCGCCACGCCAGTTCGATGCCGCGCTCAACGATTGCGGTAATGGTGAGTGAATACGGGCCTATCGCTCGCGCATCGTCCAGCTTGGCTTTCACCTCCGGCGACAGGCGAAGCGTTATACCCTCAGTCTTCTTCTCAGCCATCATCCCTCCAGTGCAGCCGCCGCGCCTCTCAGGTACGACGGCGAATAGCGTGCGTACACGCGGTAGGTGATCTCCGGGCTTGAGTGCCCGAGATACTGTGCGATCTCAGCCATGGGCGTACCAGCCTCTGCCATCCACACAGCGGCGGTGTGGCGTAGGACATGAGGCGTCACGTCCTTGCCGAGCCCAGCCCTGTCCACGGCCCTCATAAACGCCTTCCTGATGCGTCCCACGCGCTCTCCGGCGTACTCTATGACAAAGGGCGTCCTGGCGACTTCTCGGGCTTCTGTGAGGGCCTGAGAGGCTCTGTCGGTGATGGGGACGGTGGCACGACCCTTGAGACGGGAGGCAGCGCCCAAGCGGATGATGCCCCTGTCGAGGTCCACTCGGTTCCAGGGCAACTCCAGCAAAGCTGTAGCGCGAGCGGCCGTTGCGATTCCGAGTATGACGAATAGGTAGACGTGCGGGGTTCGGCGAGCGGAATCCACAAGCATCTCGTATTCTGCACGGCTCAGGTATCTCTCTCTTGGTGGCGGCGGTGGGGGCAGATCAAACACCGCCCGGCATTGGGGATCGAACCATCGCAGGCCAGCGCGTAGAGTGGTAAGTTCTCGCCTGATCGTTCCGGCCGAAGCGCAACGCCGTGCTGCGTACTCGCGACAGGAATCTCGGGTAACCTGATGAGGTAGAAGCGAGCCGAACATTCCTCGTAGTGCCTGCCAGCAATAGACAAGCCGGTCCACGTCACTGGCCGTAGCTTTCTTATCTCTGAGGTAGGCTTGCATGATGTCGGCAATGGTGTCTCCCGGTGCGTTCCAGCGTTTCAGGAAGTCGGCGAATTCACGTTCGGCCTCGGCACGATCCGCGGTACGGAGGGAGGCCCGCTTGGTGCCGTTGTCATGCCAGATCGCGTACCATCGTCCTTTGTATCGCCCAAGCCTTGGCTGCATCGCTCGTATTCCTCCACCGCGTTGACAGGAATGCGGATGAGCTTGTCGCCGAGGCGGATCGCCCGAAGCTGGCCGCGATTGATCATGTTCCGCACATGCGCCGCAGTGCAACCCCACCGCTTGGCGAGCGTGACGGTCGTGAACGGAGGGTCTTGCATCATCAGACCTCGTTGAGCGTTATGCTGACGCGCTTGGTCATCGGCTTTCCGGACGGTCGCGCCACTCGTCAAGCGCCATTGGGCGCTCGGGCACGCAGTACATGACGACAGCTTTGCCGCCTTCAGAAGGCTCCGTGACAACCGCCGCCTGTAAGCTTGCCATGCAAGTTTCCATGTCTGGCATCGGATAGACGCGAGTGCCGGTGCCGGACCATTGGCCCATCACAGTGAGAACAACGAGAAATGCTTTCACGAGTCCGCCCCTCCTGTCTCTGGGTCGATGGGGAGGGCGCGGACTTCGGCAGCAAATTCGTTAAATAGCGGCAGGGATTTGCCCCAACGATCCGCCAGCTTCGCCGCCCTCTCGCGCATCTCGGCTGCACCCTTAACCTCACCGCCTTCCCAGATCAGCGTGGCGCTAGAAACTGCTCTCTGCGGCGTCTCCTGCTGGGCTGTGTCGGATAGGGCGCCGAAGTCAGATGCGATGCCTTCCTCGATCTGCTTGTCGGACCATCCGGTCATTTCGCGGAGCAATTCTGTGAGCCGCGCACATCGCGCCTCCAGCCCTGCACGGTCGGATTCTAGATCGGCGATTGTCTGTATCAGCAGTTCGTTGCCGCGCCGTGCTTCAGCAAGCTCCTCCTCACGGTCGTAGCGCATGTATCGGTACTCGCTGGGTGGGCTTTGCTTCGTCATGCGGGTGGCTCCGGTAGGGGCATCCAGTGGGTTGGCTGGAATTCTTCGTCGTCGCCAATCCACAGGTCCGATTGGAAGTGCCAGTTTTCACCCGACCAATAGCCGATTTGATACTCGCCGTGAGTCATGTCCCATGGGCCAAATAGCAGCATGTCTCTGCCGTCATCCGGTGCCGTCTCAATCGGTTGCCAGTCAGTCATGCGGGTCCACTCTCAAGCTGTGTCTGTTGGGCTGCGTTGATTTCGTTGTTCTGGAAGGCCCTATAAGCAACCATGAGTTCAAGAAACCGATCTCCAGTAAATGCGTCCGGCTCTAAATCTCGGCAGCTAGAGACCTTGCACCATTGATGGATGCAGGCTGCGGCGGCTTGCTCACTGCCATGTGCGTGTGTCCTGATGTGGCGCCAGACGGCCGGTTGGAACCATTCAAGGAACCGATGAAATGCAGGTTCCTTCCGCACGATCCCTGAACGCTGCACCATCTTGCGCTTGGCCTCTGACCAGCCCTCAGTGCCGGCAGGCTGTTCCGTCTTGTCCCCGGCTCCTTCGTCTGCGATCTCCGTCACCACCAGATAGACCCGCGTGCCGAGCGGCATGTTCATGAGCGCGCTGCTGGTGTCGTTCGGATGGATCTGGAACGTCACGTCCATCCAGTCCCCGTTCTTGTCGCGGGACTGCGTGAGGCGCTTCTTGCGGGCCTCTAGAACGATGCCTTTGTCGTAGTCAGTCATTGAGGTAATCATCCCATGTATGCCAGGACGGTACCGGGCCGGTCGGCTTCGGCACGCAATACATCACCGCCCCGGCACGATTCCCCATCCCTTCGACCCGCGCCGTTTCCAGTTGCGCCTCGCAAGCCTCCATAGATGGCATTGGCCATATCCATCGCTCGAAGTCATCTTCGCTAAGCATATGAACGACCAAAAGAACCTCGATCATCTCTCTGCTCTCCAATCGTCGAACGCCGCGCGCCGCCACGGAAGCACGATGTTCTGTACGATCCATCGATCCCGCTGTGCTGGGTACTGGTCCATTTCCATGTGATGGAACCAACACAGGTCTAGGGATTCTTCGTCGCTTGCCTTTTGTCCACGCCCGAAGTTGCCGGCGATGTTGATGTGCGCAACGACCACATCGCCGTCATGATCGTCCCGCTCGATCGCCAAGCATGGACGGTTCTTGGCGTCCTGCGTGTAGCGCTTGTCGCGGATGACGGTCATCTTCGGGCACGCGGTCATGGCTAGGTCCACGGAATGCCGTCATCGATTTCCTGGCCCGTCGGCGACGCAAACTCACTCGGCTGCGCGAAGTCGCTAGGAGGCGGACCTTGGAGAGGTGCATTCGGATCAGGCATCCCCTTGCTCACACCCGGAGGCGGGAACACTTCGCGGTTGCCGTTCGTCATGCCGGTCTGAGCTTGCGGAGCCTGTGAACGAAGATGCTCGTCAAACGCCGGCACCTTGGCGCGCTCGACCCAGCCCGCAAGCTGGAACTGCGGCTCGTAGTTCGTCCCGTGCATACCGGTGATCGGCTTAACGCCCGTGCACTGGTAGAACGGGACGGCGTTGGGATGTGCGGCAACCTCTTCCTCATAGCGCCGGTACATGTCGAGCATCGCGTTGATGACGACGTTCGCCGTGCTGCTGAATTCCCGGAGACCGAGGACGCCGATGCCGGGCAGGCTGTCGCCACCGCAGACCATCACGTTGAAGCCGCGCTTGTATTTGCCTTCGGGCTTCTGGGCCATTTCGGCAGAGGAAGGGTCCCAGATCGACACCGGCCCCATGCCTTCGGTGAACATGATCCAGCCGGTTTTGATGTTGGCCATGTCGAAGGCGAGACGCGGGTTGACGACTTCGGTTTCGCCGCCTTCCTGGCTTTTCACATACCAGCGACCGGCCTTGGAATTGTACTTGATGTAGGGGGTGAAATCGCCGTCTGCGACTTGCAGGTTAAGGGGCATTGGGTTTCTCCATTGGGGTGAACAAGGGGCATGCGCCGCCGTTGATCTGGTGGCAGAGCATGTAAGGTTTCATGTCGTCCCAGGTTTCATGGGTGACAAATCCGAAGCCTGCGAGACGGGGGAACTTCCGGCACATCCAATAGGCAGGATGGCCCTTGCGATCGGAGTGAAGGTTGTCGCAATCCTCACACCAAGTCGCCTCGCTCACCTTGGGCGTCTCGACTGAGGGCTTGGATTGTTCGGTCATCGGTATCTCTCACATTCAGCGCGGCACCAGCTTCCTTGCCAGCCCGCGATCCGGCCGTAACGACGATGCAGCTTGTGCATGTCGGGCAGGTTGTCGGTGCAGATGTCATCCCAGATATCGTGCCATACGACATCGTACTTTTTGCCCTTTGGGGGCTTCCAAGTCATTGCATCTGCTTGTATAATCGTCACTCTCGGGTCGTCGTAATGCGGCCCAACAAGCGAAATGACATCGGCCGAAAGCTCAATGACCGTCACATCGGTTACGCAGTCCTTGGCCAGCACATTGCGCAGCACCATGCCGATGCCCAGACCGTTGAGAAGGACGCTCCCGGTCGCGTATCGGATAGGCGCCCAATGGTCGCGCATCTCGCCTGGAGTGTCGGACATGACGACCGTCCGTCCGCGCATCAGCCGGGTGTAGGTGCCGGCACGCAACGCCCGATGGCCCATCCCTTTGAAGGCCATTCGCATGTTCTCGAAGCGAATATCGTCCTCGGAGATCTCGAACCGTTGGACGACCCAAGCCCCTGCCGAGCCCTCTGGAATTTCCACTTGCTGCAAACTCATCTCACGCACCTCCAACAATCAGCCATGCCAAGCACATAGCGAGGAAAGCAGTTATCGCCGCGAACTCACGTATGGAGAGCCACCAGTTCATAGCTTGCCGGCCATTCCGCAGTAGCCCTTGTCGGATCGATGCACCATTCCGGCATTTGGGCTGTCCGCTGACTTTGGCGTATATGTCGAGATCCACCGCCAAGCCATGCACTGAGAGGCATCGCATTTCCGCTCTTTGTCAGGCGCTCCGACAAATCCCATCTTGTGAGGGCAGTATCGTTCTCTTGCGTCCTGTTCAGTGCATAGGCTCATCAAACAGTCTCCTGTGTTCAGTCGGATGCGGGCCGGATTCGACACCGGCTAATTCCGTTTTGGGGTTGCATGCCCCAGGGTGTGTCCCCACGCCGCCAAGGTCGCGTACCAGTGCCGTGGGCAATTCCTAACCAGAAGGCGTGTCCTTCCACGCTGCCGCATCCGTCCCAACGCCCACGCAAGGCGCTCGCAAGGGTGCGGAGTGGGGCTGGCGAGCGACTCCCCGCCAGCCCCGTTCCTGCACGTCCGTCAAGCCCCGGACGCATGGGCATCCTCATCCTTGGGTTGGTGTTCGCCGCACCAGTCGAAACGCTCTGCAGTTGGCCATTCGGACTTCATGTGCGAGCCGTAAATCCCCCAGCGGGGCGGATAGCGCCGGCATTCCTGAATAGGTTCCAATTCGGGCGCAACCACTTCGAAATGCCAGAACCGGCACGTTGTGCATTTGCTCATTCCTGCGCTCCTGTACCGGTGGTGGCGCGGGAGATGGCGTCTCTCATGATTTGCCGCATCCGCGCCCTGTTGCCGTCCGGCAAGTCGCTTTCATCCAATGCAAGCTTCAGCGCCTTCAGCAGGTCCGCGATTGTCTCTTGCGCACGTTCAAGCTCTGCGGCTGTCTCGGGGGCGATGCAGGCGACTTCTGGCGGGTTGTCGTGGTCGGCGAAATCTCGTGATCCGCAGTGACGATCTGCGTCGGCTTTCGTGTACCGGCCAGCCGCCTCGATATGGTTGGTGTATCCGGCTGCTTTCGGGCGCCACCATGCGTTATGCTCGCGGCTGTAGACCAACCAGATTTCCGGTGCGCTCATCGTGTTCCCTCCTGCTTCTTCAGGATCTCCCGCAACACCCGCTCCAGCCATGCGATGTCTTCCTTGCGGTCAGTCATCGCATCCTCCAATTTCATTCGCCAACCTCAGATATCCGGAAGCGATCAGGTAAAACTGCGCCGCGTGCTTTTGTGCGACTTCCCGGTTCATTGCGGTCTGGCCAATTCCATCCGCTTCTATTGCCGCCAATTCGTATGCGCGGGCATGGGCTCGCGCGTCTTGCTCAGTCATGGCGTTGTCCTCTTCAGTCGGCCTCGGGTGGGGCGCCGAGCTTGCTTCTGGGCACAATCAAGAACGGATAGCCGCCTTCAGGGTCTTCGGTGAGGCTCAAGCATTCCTCGCCTAGGCCACGTTCGTCGTCACTTTTGCACCCATAATCAGGGAGCTCGCAGCGGTAGAAGACCGTCCCTTTTTTGGCGCTGAGATAGTCTTCCTTCAGGACGTATCGAGGCTTGCTCATGCCGCTCTTCCTCCATAGTCGATCTCATCCCCGATGGTGTCGGTGAGGTCGTTGATTTCCCCTTCGGCGTCGGCGATCAGATCGCTCAACATGTCACGCAGATGAGCGGTTTCGTCCGTCTCGCCCATGGCCGGATGAAGCGCCGCGATGTCCTCTTCCCACCGGGCCTGAAGGCGGCGGAACATGTCGCGCCTGTCGTGGTCAGCTGTCTGTGTTGCGAGGTTGTCGGGCATCAGCCGAACAACTCGATCAGGAGCCACACGAGAAGCACGAAGTTCGCCACGCCGATCAGCAACACGATGCGATGCGTCCAGACCCGAACCGGGTCGCGCTTCTGTCTGTCGTGGATGTCGGGCATGGCTAGGCGGCCTCGCAATCTGCCAGCGCCCGTGCGAAACGAGCCTCTGAATTGGGGTTCGGGGGCTCTTCACAGAGCATGTCGTGTGCGGACTGAAGCTCGGTAAGGAGGTCGATGTCTTGAGGGCGGATGTCGACAAGCTTCCTGATTTTCAGCCCCTGAACAGAGTGGCCTTCCATCTCTTCTGTGTAGATGTTGTCAGGCAACGCCGCGCCAATCGCACAGACCGCGCCGTCCGAATACCGGTATTGGCACTCTTCATGTCCGCACTGATATCCGAGCCGCTCTTCAGCCATCGCCTTGCGCACGGCCTTCGCGACTTCACGGGCCTTCAATAGGAATAGTGTGTCAGGCATGGCTGTCTCCCGTGAGGGTGATCTGAGGGGGTTAGGCGGCGCGCGAAGCCGACACGACCTCTGTCGCGACGCCCCTTGCATCATTTCGCGTGACAACGAGATCGAGCGCCTTGCGATCGCTGGTCATGCCGGTGATGCGGTCGCTCACGCGCACCATGTTGGCGGCGTCGGCGAAATAACCGTCCTTATTGACGGTCTCGGCGTCGTCGGCAGTGCGGTAGTACCAGAAGGTGAAGCCATGGGCGTAAGCGAGAACGCCAAGGTCGCGAATTTGAAAGGCCATTGCCCATCTCCTTGAGGATGATGAGGCTAGTTTAGTTCAAGTGGCTTGAACCCGTCAAGCGCAAAATTCACGCGGCTTGAATATGGCCGATCTTAAATTAGTCGGATGAAATGCTGATTTGGTTGGCGATGCGCGCTGGCAAACCGGACATGTCGCCTAGGTAGATCCAGTCAAGCGTGAGATTAAAGGCGTCGCACAGCTTCATGGCCTGATCCAGTTCGGGACGGCCTCTGGCGCGCTCCCACTGGTTATATGTGTTCTTCGCCAACCCCGCTCTATCGCATAAAGCGGTTTGCGACAGTTCCAGCACTCGCCGGGTCGCCTCAAGTCGGGCAGCGATCGCATCGACGCTGCGGGCGTTGGTTGGTCTAGCGGCCATGCGTTCTATTGTTCCATCGAACCCACGTGAAATCAGTTCACGTTCAAGCCGCTTGACAATTTTCAAGTGGCGTGAATATGATAGGTCATGGATGGAGCAACGACGCCGATTTGCGATGTGCGCGCCGTGATCAAGGCGCTCGGGGGAACGGCTAAATTCGCCGAGCGTTATGACATTGGTCGAACTGCGGTTAGCAACTACCGACGGGAGGGAAAGTTTCCTCCCCGGCTTCATTTCCGAATTTTCCGGGACTGTCAGGCGGAAGGGATCGACATCGATCCTGCGCTGTTTGAGGGGAACGGAGTTGTCGAGGCGCGGGAATGAATCTCGCGGCATTGAAATGCCCTCCGGTAAAAGCCCCACCCAGGCCGGAGGTTAGCATGTTACCGGAACATGAACACAACATTACAAAGGGGCATGACGGACAGCATTTGCGCGCCATGGATGCAAGCCACAGCGCGCAGTTAGATGGATTGCTTAAGTCTGACATTGAGCCAGTTTTCCACAACTCACGGATTTGTGAACGGCATTCGCTTCAAGTTGTCTCGATCCCTAATTGTCAGTCCTTCCAACACTCTCGCGACGACTACACCGAGTCTTTCGCATTGCGCGGCCGGGGTTGCCTCCGCCTTCGGCCGGCGCAAACCGGGGGCGGCGGTCGATCCGACTACCCGCACCGTCGCCCCCAACCTGATTACGTCACCCATGTTCACTCCTTCCTCGCCTTCAACAATGGCGAGTGGGGACATGAATGTCCGACCCAAAAGTGGGGCGAAAAATGCAACCCGTGACGGCTGCCCAGATAGCCGACGACATGCCGGCGCTCTTGTCGGGCACGCCCCGGAAGGTGATTGCCCGAGAGACGGACAGCAATCCGTACACGGTGAAGAACTGGGAAACCGGGCGCAACGCCCCGTCAGCGGCACAGTTGATCCGCTTGGCGCAGAAGTTCCCGGATGTCAGGGCGTGGTTGCTCCAGATGATCGAGCCACCGACCGATGAGCAATTGGCGGTGGACTTGAAGGACCTCAAACGCCGCTTGTCGGCGCTGGAGAAACGCAGTGCGGGAAAAGGCTAATCGGTTATCGCGATGGATGCAGGCAGCATTGCAGAAGGTATCAGGATGGCTGGCGAGCGCAGCGGAATGGCTGGAGCGGCGTAGATGAGCCTGCGTCACTACAAGCTCGACACCGCCCCACCGTCCACCAACGGCCTGTTCCGCAATGTGCGAGGCAGAGGCCGGGTGAAGACGGACCGCTACAAGAAGTGGCGCGAGAAGGCGTCATGGGAAATCCGGCTACAGCACAAGGGACCGCCCCTTGAAGGCCCGACGGCACTTACGCTGTTGATGAAGCGGCCCCGGAAGAACGCGGATCTCGACAACCACCTGAAGGCAGCCATCGACGCTTTGGAAGAGGGCGGCGCCATCGCCAATGACAAGCAGATATCCTGCCTCACAGCCGCATGGGCGGACCACGAAGGCTGTCAGATCACTGTTAGTCCTGATGTGGGGGCGGCGGCATGAGCTGGGCGATCAAATGGCGTGGCGGCCTACAGGGCGTCTGCCGTCCGGGATTGCGGCCAGCGCCCCCGCATATGGCGGGCTACACGACGATGTGCTTCCGAACACGGAAGGAGGCCCGGCAAGCCGCCCGGCAAATCTGGCGGTTCCTCGATAACCGTCCTGACCTCCGGAGGCCTCCGCATAATTGGCGAGCACCAAAAATCGTCCGGGTCAATGTGACGGTTGAGGAGGTGGCATGAGCTGGACGGAGCGCCAAGACGATGTGGTTCGCGCCCATTGGGGCAAAGGTCTGACTGCGGCCGAAATCGGCGAGCGGATCGGTAAGAACAAGAATCAGGTCTTGGGCCGCGCACACCGTCTAGGCCTAGGTCCGATCAAATCGACTTGGACCAAAGCGAGAATAGCCGTGCTGCGCGAGCGATGGGAAGCCGGCGACACCGCAAGGCACATCGGTTCGCTGATCGGCATGAACGCGTCCCAGGTCATGGGCAAGGCAAGTCGGCTCAATCTCACGAAGCGCACAGTGGGCCGGAGGCGAGCGCCAGTGCGGCGCCTGCATGCTGATGGGTATGGCCGCGCCGATGGTTGCCAGTGGTTGGACGGAGAACCGAGGCAGCGTCAGTTCTGCGGAGCGCCAACAATGGATGGTTCCTCCTACTGCGAAACCCACCACGCCCGATGCTGGATCAAACACGAAGACTACAAGAGCGAGGCCGCGTGATGAGCATGGTGAGGTCCGCCTGATGCTGTCTCCCCGCTGCTTCGAGCTTCTGTCCTGCCTCTGCAACAACCTCTTTGAGGAAGGTGAGGGGTTGGAGGAGATCAGGGGCAAGCGCGGCGCTCTCAATGGCTATCGAACTACGCGGACCAAGCGAGAGTTCTCGCGCGATGTGATCTGGACTGCGCAGCGCAGTGGATTCCTCGACGGCACGACCGTTACTGAGGCTGGCTTTCTGCGCTTCCAAGAGGCTTTGCGCGAACGATCTTTGGAGGTGGCCTGATGCCCGACCGAGGAACACGTCTTTCCGAAACCTGGGTGCCGACTGACAAGGACATTGCCTACGCAGAGTCCCTCAGCATGACCCAGGACCAGATCCGATTGGAGGCAGAGAAGTTCCGCGACTACTGGACAGCATTGCCAGGCCAGCGGGCCTGCAAGCTCAACTGGGAAGCCACATGGCGGAACTGGGTACGCAAGGACTATGCGACCCGTCAGAAGCGCTCACAGGCGTTCCAGGCAGCACGGCCGACCCCAGAAACGGATCGGGCCCTGCAGGACATAGCGGCCGTGGCGAAGAAGCCATGGGGCCGATACCGGTATCCGCGTGATGTTCTGGAGCGGTGTGTCGATGCTGAGTTGCTCACCAGAGATGAGATGGAGGAAGCGCTATGAACGAATGGGTGTTGCCAGTTATTGCCATCTGGCTTGGCACCGGTGCCGTTGGAATGGTGCTTATGAGGATCTCTGACAACCGCGCGAACGAGGCGTGGGGGTTGGAGCCCGGCATAATACGGCCCGACTACATTCTAGCCGGCCCTCTGGCCTTCGTTTTCGGTGTCATTGGCCTGTGGCTAACAAGGAACACAAAGAAAGAGGCCGCTGGTCAGTAGAGACAGACCCAGCGACCTCCGTAACGTCCGTGGCCTAGCAAACAGGTCATTTGTAACCTAGACGTTACGGAATGTCAATGTGTCTCTACGGTGGTCCGCTCCCGGTGCCCGTAACCAGTCGGGTCGAAGCGGTCGAAGGAAACGAAATCCAAGCGCTGAGTGCGAAGCTTCTCAACTTGGTCCGTGGCGCCCTTCGGGGGTGTAGGCACAAACGGCAGCGCGAATTTGCCTCTCGCGTTGTGGATCAGGGCCTAAACGCTGATCCGGGGACAATGAGTACCCTGCCTTCGGGCTCCGGCTGGCAACCGGCGTGGGCCATACCACGGGGGAAAAGCGATAGCTATGCCTAGAGAGGAACAGACACGATGAGCGACCCCGATCTGACCATTTCGCCAACGGCCGATCCAGAATTGATCGAGCACACCGATGACCATGTGGTCGACACCCCACCAAGCATGCGCGAGAGGCTTGCCCGGGCGTTGGTGATGCGGCATTTGCCAGCGATGCCTTTGACGGATGAAGCGCGCGAAACGCTCATTCAACGGGACTTGTCCCAAGCTCGGTTCGATGTAGGCGCCATCCTCACCGAGCTAGAGAGCCCGAGCGAGGCCGCTATCAGCTATGGCGAGGGATACATGGACATGACAATGCCCGATGCGTTTCCGGATCGCGGCAAGTCGGCACGAGACAGGGAGTTTCGCACAGGGTTTGTTGCTGCAATTCAGCACATAAAGGACGGTGGTTACTAGAGATGGCTGCTACTGCTCCCATAGATCGATTTCGTGAGAAGTATGTTGTTGATCCGGATTCGGGTTGCTGGATCTGGCAGGCTTTCCTCAACCGGAAGGGCTACGGAGAGTTCTATGATGGTCAGACTGGCATGGTGCGCGCTCATCGCTGGTCATATGAACACTTCGTTGGGCCGATTCCTGACGGTCTCTATATCGACCATTTGTGCCGCGTTCCCCGGTGTGTAAACCCCGCCCATCTGGAGTGCGTTACGCCCCGTGAGAATGCCCTGAGGGGCTTTGGGCCAACGGCTCTCAATGCCCGCAAAACGCACTGCAAGCGAGGCCATCCTCTGGCCGGCGATAATCTATATCGGAAGAAGGGTGCGGGGCGCATCTGCCGCACTTGTCAGCGCGCCTATTTCGTTGAGTTTCATCGTAAGAAGCGAGAGGCAGCGGCATGAGCGACCCGGTTCCGTTCCCCTCAGCACAGCGCGGCCTTGTCGGCGACATCGTGAAGGTCTGCCGGCACGGCGAATGCCTGTGGCTGAAAGTGAAGAGCGTTCGCCCCTCGGGAACCATGGTGGCGCTGATCGACAATCACCCTGTCGAGTGGCCAGAGGGTTTCGGCGATGCAGTTGAGATCAAGCCAGAAGAGATCGTCACTGTCTGGCAGGAGATCCCCCACGAAGGCAAAGTCAACGAGCAGGATGTGAAGGCATGAGCGACGGCTATTTTGAGCGGATAGCGGCTGCGATCTGCTACGCAGAGTTTGAGTCGAATCCTGGGATCGACAAGGGTGCGTATTGGGCAAAAGTGACGCCGGGTAATAAGGAGAAGTATCGTGTCGCGGCCCATGCCGCTGTTGAGAAGCTGAATGAAATTTGGAACCGCCCCGGCACCGAAGCATCCGATCAGGCCAGCACATGACCTACGCCGTAGCCACGGTATGCACGCACAGCGAGGGCTCTGCGCATGTCCTATGAGCCGCCCAAAGACCCTTGGTTGATTGGGGCTGTGACCACCGGAGCAGAGGAGAACGTCTCTGAGCGGCTACTAGAGGCCGACCAGGAGGTATTCTATCCGAAGATAACGACAATGGCCCGCATTGGAGACAAGCGCAGTCTGGTCAAGGTGGAGAAGCCACGCTATCCGTCGTACCTCTTCGTTCGCGCCGAGACAGTCCGCTTTTTGGATGCGGTCTATCAGGACAGCCGATTCCGGGGATTCCTCAAGGTGGCCGAGAAAGTCGGGGTCATCCACGAGGACAAGATCCAGCAGATGAAGGCATGGGATGGCAGTATTGCCACGGTTGAGGAGGAGGTGAAGCCGAAGTTCAATAACGGCGATGTGGTCGAGCTGGTGGGATTTGCCCGTATTGGCGAGGTCGAGCTACGAGGCAGCCAAGTGTGGTTCAACAATTCTGACTTCAATATGGCAATTCAGATCAGCGACTTGACGTTGCTTAAGCATCATGTAGAATGCGCCGCGTGACCGAGTTCGTCCGCATCATTGGATAGCTCAACGGTTAGAGCGGCTGGCAGTTTGCTTGGTTCGACTCCAACGCTGGGTGCGGTTCGGGGCCAGCCGGTCACAGTGACGTAGCGATCCACCTGCAAGGGTGCCCTAAGAGGTCCAGGTCACACCTTATCGCGGTCAGCTAGGGGCTGGGCCGGTGGCTGCGCCATTCTCCATGCCCAAGCGATTGAGGGGCTGGTAATTTCCTCGAATATCGCGTCGATGAGTACCTCGGTCGTTTCTCCCGCTCGCAGTCCGGTTAGATGGGCGGTTCCAGCTATTGCGTGGCGAATGGCGAAACGAATGGTAGATTTGGCGTCTTCCGGGGTCATCTACATCGTCTCCTTCTTAGTGGCGAGGGCCACGCTGGCGATTGTCCGCATTTCGTTGCATGTCGCTATCCAGCTTGTCGAGCCATTCACACGCTCGACGCGCTCCAATCGGAAAATTCGGTCGAGCGCCTCTCGTAGCTCATCCCGCTCCCGTGTGAGTCGATCGATCTTGGCGTGATCGGCTACCTCTGGCGGAATGTCGGAGCTTCCGAAAGCATCCATCTCTTTGTCGCTCATATCCATCTCTCCCATAGTCTCTGAGGGGCTAGCCGTTGCACTCTGGGCAGCGCCAAACACCGGCGTCGTTGTCGTACCACCAGCACAGATAGTGGGCGTTGGTGGCCGCAGTCACTTCGTCGTCTGTTGCTAACGCTTGGGACTTGAGGCATCTGGCGCACCGCACGACGCACTCGGTCGAGATCTGCCCGCTTGTTCTGGTGATGATTTCATCGATGGCCATCTCACATCCTCCAGGGGTTTGGGTGCCTATGACAACTGTTCCAATGACTGATGAAGAGGCCGCCCTTTGGCATCATGAGGGCGTGCTTCAGTTTGATTGGCCTATCGACCAGCGCGTGCACAGTAGACGGTCATGTCACTTCCTCCTGAGTGATCCGGCCGGCCCAAGTGTGCCCACAGTTCGCGCAGTTGATATTATTGCGCCCGGGTTTGATTGGCAGTAGGTCGCCGTTTTCGTCTGTGTCATTGGCCACGAAGTGATAGGCGCTATAGAGGCATCGGGGGCAGCGTCTAGCAACCTTGAGCCTGTTGTTCAGCGGGATGTACATGGGTTAGTTCCCGTTCCCGATGTCGAGCGCTTCAGCGGCTTCGCGCCAAGTCATCTGGTTGCACAGAGACAGATCGACATCGCCGCGTGTGATGGTGTTGTCGGGCCAGATGATGACCGACACCGAACCGCGTTTGATGCGAGTTCCCTGACCCATAGCAACTGAGACTTTGAGCTTGCCAAGGTTCTCGCCGACGGCTCGGTTGAAACGGTTCTTGGTCCATCTCTTGGTCACTGGTCATCTCCGTGTGTCTGATGTATGTAATGTAGCAATGCGACACTTATATGTCAAGAGAAAAGTGTTGCGCCGTGACATTTAGTTTGCTACATTACGGCCATGAACAAAGCGGAATTGGACGCGCGTCTCCGCCGTGCGGGGCTTAAGAAGAAAGAGTTGGCCGCTCTGCTGGGTCAGCACGCTTCACACGTCTCGCAATTGGGCGCGACCAAGAAGGTTCAGCCTTACGTGCGCTCGATCATCGCGGCGTGGGAATTTATGTCGGTCGCCAACCGGAAGAAATGGCTGGCGCAAGCCGAGTCCAAGGACTGAGACAGGGCACACATGAGCGACCTGCTTGACAAGCTACAGAGGGCGACCGAGGGCAGCCGGGAGTTGGATGCGCTGATCTGGTGCCATCTTAATGGCAAGCGGTTCATCGAGGTTTTTGATCAGCCGCACTGGCGTTGGCAGACTCAGTGTTTTTATCGGGAGAGGCCGCGCAGTCCTCAGCAGGTGACACGCGATGGCGATGTGCTGGACTACACCACCAACCTCCAAGACGCCGTATCGCTGGTGCCGGAGGGGTGGTCGCTACATCTGCACCGAGTGCCATGGAATGGCTTGATAGAGGCAAGTTTGAGTGACGGCGATCGTTTGGCGATACAAGGCAATGCATCGACGCTGACCCTCGCCCTCTGCATAGCCATCATCAAGGCCCATGAGGCGCGAGCGGAGGCGGCGTGATGAGCTATCCATTTGACTGGTAACCGGAACGCCGCTGTACAGACAGGAGACCAGAGATGAAATACGAAGAGTGGATCGAGACAGACAACGGCATCTGAGCCGCTGTACAGGTGAGATGATGCGGACTGTGCAGCCCGTATTTGCTGTGCTCCACGGGTTTTGCAACTCCACGGCTCCGTAGTGAAGGGCACAGATAGCGCGGGGCATTGAGACAGGAGTGTAGTGGTCAGACGAGTATGGGTTACATGTGCCCTGCTGGCGGTGCGAACCCGCCCACTCCCACCAGATCGCTCTACGGAGCGCGGGCCGTTGGCAAGCCACCAAACTACCAGCGGCCCACCAACCAGGGCATTGAGGTAGCGATAGCATAATGGCAGTGCGCCCAACGCGTGGAGGCGTCGGTTCGATTCCGGCTTGTTACCCCACCAGATCCACGAGGGCATTGAGGTAACGGACATGAGCGAGCGAGACGCAATTCTCAACGGCTGGCGTCTTTGGTCAATCGGGATCAGCGATATTCATTGGTGCACGGCAAACAGCATTGGCGTCACGTTCTGACCAACATCCTCATAGAGGACGGACATGCCATTCATGGATGAGATTGTGGCTAGTGCCATTGATGAAATCGAGCGCCACCCTGAAACGGTCGTTGCGGTTGTCCTTGTGGCCATCGTGTTGGCATTGACGGGCGTTATCTCGTAGCTCAAATGCAGCACATCCTAGCCCGCGAGGCAGCTTTGAAGAAGCGCATCAAGGATCTGGAATCCGGCCACGCCGAGAAGGTATCAGCATTCGTGGATGCGATAGAGGATCTAGAGGGTGCTGATCCAGAACTGGCCCACAGCGAAGGCGACAAGCTGGTAAGCCAACTCCTGAGAGATTTGGGCCACAAGGACGCAGCCAATGCCTACGACGCAGCAAGACAGGACTGGTGGTATGCCTAGAAAGCCAATCAGACGACCACGACCGCCGAGGAAGTAGGGTGCCTGACCCCACTCCCGAGCAGCGCCAAGCCGCCATAGAAGAGATGCGCAGACGCAGACAGCCCATGTCCCTGCGAGAGTTGATCATCCGCATCATGGCGGAGGCACAGGGAAAGCAGACGGTCAACGGGCAGATTGAGAGGGGACGATGACCCCGAAGCAAAGGCAATTCGTTCGGGAATACCTGATTGACCTCAATGCCACACAGGCAGCGATCAGGGCAGGCTACAGCAAGCGCACCGCGCAGGAACAAGGCTCACGGCTGTTATCGAATGTTATGGTGAGTGGAGCAATCGAGGAGGCAATGGGACGCCGTGCGGATCGCACTGACATCACGGCTGACCGAGTGCTGGAGGAGCTGGCGCTGATCGGCTTCGCTGACATGGGCACATACGTCAAGCTGGACGGCGGTCATGCGATCTTTGACTGGTCTGATTTGCCCCCTGACGCAACCAAGGTCATCTCCGAGATCACGCAAGAGACTTACGTTGACGGCAAAGGCGAGGACGCTGAGACCGTGAAGAAGACTAAGTTCAAGCTCCACGACAAGCGAGCGGCCTTGGTGGACATGGGCCGTCACCTTGGGATGTTCACGGACAACATCAACGTCGGCGGTGAAGTGCATTGGATGATCAGCGACGAAACTATGGACGAAGATGCGTGGTCAGAAGCGCACGGCGATAGCGTGGCAACCCCAGCCGGGGCCTCAGAAAGCACTCATTGACTGTCCGGTCTACGAGATCTTCTACGGGGGCGCTCGTGGAGGGGGAAAGACCGACGGCGTTCTAGGCAAGATGGGCCTGAAGGCGCTGCGATACGGATCAGCCTTCAATGCGGTTCACTTCCGCCGTGAAATGCCTCAGTCCGACGATGTCATTGAGCGTTCGAAGGAGATATACGAACCCATCGGGGCCAGATACCAGGAACAGCAGCGTCAATGGCGGTTCCCTGGTGGCGGCAGGCTTCGTTTCCGGCCCCTGGAGAGCATCAAGGACAGCGAGAAGTACCAGGGCCAGAACCTCTCCGATGCCGTGGTGGAGGAGGCGGGCAACTACGCCGATCCCGCGCCCATACAGAGGCTTCACGCCTGTCTGCGGTCCACGAAGGGCGTGCCTGAGCAAATGCTCCTGACGGGCAACCCAGGAGGCCCTGGACAGCATTGGATCAAGGCGAGGTACATCGATCCTGCTCCTATGGGCATGCAGATCCTCCGGGAGGTTATCGAGTTCCGCAACATGTCCACGGTCCGGTCGAGGGTGTTCATCCCCGCCAAGGTCTTGGACAACAAGATGCTTTCCAACCCCATGGGCTATGTGGCGAGCCTCCACATGGTCGGGTCGGACCAACTGGTTAAGGCATGGTTGGACGGCGACTGGAATGCGATCGTCGGGGCATACTTCGACTGCTGGGATTCCGACAAACACGTCATTCGGCCGTTTCCGCTTCAGCCGCATTGGCTACGGTTCAGGTCATTCGATTGGGGCTCCGCCAAGCCATTCTCCGTGGGGTGGTGGACGGCGCTCAGTGAGGATTACCAACACGCTGACGGTTATACGATCCCCAAAGGGGCTCTCGTGCGTTACCGGGAGTGGTACGGGGCGAAGCAGGATGAAAACGGCGAGACGGTCCCGAACAAGGGCCTGAAGATGACAGCGGAGCAGGTCGCGCAGGGCATCAAGGAGCGCGAGGCGTCAGACCCGATAGCGATCGATAAGCAGCCGGTTCACTACAGCGTGGCCGATCCCGCGATCTTCGCCAAGGACGGCGGCCCTAGCATTGCCGAGAGAATGGCCAATTGCGGAGTGTCTTTCAGGGGCGCTGACAATACGAGGGTTGGTCAGAGGGGCCATATGGGCGGTTGGGATCAGTTGCGCCAACGCCTGATCGGCGATGAGCGCCCGATGGTCTACTGCTTCAACACCTGCAAGGACAGCATCCGCACGATTCCCGGCCTTCAGCATGACGACGACAGGCCTGAAGACGTGGATACGGACGGTGAGGACCATGCCGGCGACGAATGGCGATATGCGTGCATGTCACGCCCGTGGCTGAGAGACGCGCCCTCGCAGGACAAGCCGATCCGGGGAATGGAAAGCCTCACGCTGAACCGGCTGTTCAAAGAGGCCAAGCGCAAGAAGCGGCGCAGATAGCTACCTCAGGTAGTATCCGACATTAGCAGTCCCTGATATGTATGCCGTTTTGGCGTCCGTATAGCCCATTTTCGCATCTGGAGGTTGAATGACTGAAGACGAAGCCATTGAGCGCATCGCACAGGCTATGGCAGACGATCGCAACGAGACCGAGGGCTACATCCCTGATCATCGCAACGCCTATCAGGCGGTCCAGTTCAGGCCAGAAGCCCAGATCGCATGGAACGAGATGAAGGCCATCGCACGAGAGACGCCCCGTGACCCAGTCCCAGCATGGCGCAATGACCTGTCGATTGAGAAGGCCAGAGACCTGATGATTGCAGGGATGAAGCGCGAGGGGCAGAACACGGTTCCGAACCCCGCATGGCTGAACGACTCCGGTAATGGCCGGCTGTGACCGACACAGCGACGACGACCACCATTGATTGGAACGATCTTCCTGATGAAACGGAGTTCCACCATCAGGGATTTCGTGATGTTGGCCTGTGTGTCCGGGAATGCTTGCGAAGACGCGCGCTCAACAACCGACTTATTCATCTTTCGGTCGATGAGCCAAACGGCAGTTGGTGGGCATGCTCGATTACGCCTGAGTGGTCGCTACGGAAAGTTCCAGAAGACCAGCGGGAGCAGCGGTTGAAAGAAGTGATGGAAGTGCTTGAGCGATCATGACCGACACCGCTGTCTCGACCGCCAGCGTTGACGATCCGAAAGAGCTTGGCGGCATTGTCCAACGCTGGATCGCCGAGCTTGGGGCGTACGAAAAGGACTTCAAGGACTGGCGCAAGGACACGCGCAACAACTACCAGCGCTACAGTCTCAGGGACCGCACCAATCAACCCGAGACGACCGCTGACAGCCGCTTCAACATCCTGTGGAGCAACACGCGGACTGAATCCCCGGCGCTGTTCTCACGCCCTCCCACGCCGATTGTGGAGAGGAGGTTCCGCGACAAGGACATGGTTGGCCGCATCGCGTCTCAGATGCTTGAGCGCGCGATTTCGACCGACATGGACGAAGACGACATTGAGATCCTTGGCAAGCAACTGACGTTGGACTTTCAACTCGCGGGCAGAGGCGTTCCGTGGGTTCGCTACAAGGCTGAGATCATCGAAACCGAGGCGGAGGTATTCCCGACCGAGTTCGGGATGGTCGATACCGACGGTAACGCTGTCGAGGAGGCCGAAGAGCAGGATGATGGCAGCTTCATCGTGCGATCCGAGGAAGTCGCCTCAGAGAGAGCCCCGGTCGATTACGTCTACTGGGAGGATTTCTACCACAAGCCGGTGAAGTTCTGGAAAGAGCTTGAGAGGGATGGATGGGTTGCCAGACGGGTGTTCATGACGCGTCGTCAGGGCATCGAACGGTTTGGTGAAATCTTCAGGGACGTTCCTCTCAAGTCCATGCCGAAGGGCTTCGATGAGGACAAGATCACCGACGCGGTAGCCCCGATCATCAAACGCGCGGAAGTGTTTGAGATCTGGAACAAGGCCGATGAAGAGGTTATTTGGCTCTCACGGGACTTCAAGAGGCAGCCTCTCGATCGAAAGTCCGACCCGTTGGAGTTGGAGGGCTTCTTCCCGTGTCCCCGCCCTGCGTATGCGACGCTCACCACGGACAGCCTTCTTCCTGTAGCGGATTATCAGCAGTACCGCGCCCTTGCGGATGAGCTGGATGGCCTGACGGAGCGCATTCAGGTTCTCACGGAAGCGTTGAAGGTCGCCGGCATCTACGATTCGTCCATGGAGGGGCTTGCTGCACTCCTGGCAGATACGACAACCCAGAACATCATGATCCCGGTGTCCAATCTGGCCGCATATCTGTCGAAGGGCGCGACGGGCGCGAAGCTCAACAACGTCGTGCAGTTCTTCCCCGTCGAGGAGGTCGCACGGGTCGTTCTGAGCATGTACGACGCTCGGGACCGGGTGAAGCAGACCATCTTCGAGATGACCGGCCTGTCGGACATCGTGAGAGGTCAGGTCGATCCGAGGGAGAAGCTGGGTCAGTCGCGGATCAAGGGACAGTTTGCCAGTCTTCGGTTAGACGACAAGCGACAGGAGATCGCGCGGGTCTTCCGGGACATGATCCGCATCAAGGGCGAGATCATTGCCGAGCAATTCGGTGATCGGATGCTGAGGGAGATTTCGGGCTTCGATCACATCCTGGAAATCAGGAATCTGCTGGATCAAGGGCCGGAGGGCATCGCGCAGGCGGACCAACTCTTCCAAGCGGCGACCCAACTCATCCGAGACGACAAGGCGCGCGGCTTCAGGATCGATATCGAGAGCGATTCCACGATTTCGGTCGATGAGCAGGAGACGAAGGAAAGCCGTATCGAGTTCCTGACGGCGGCGGGAGGCTTCCTGCAACAGGCGCTCTTGGTTGGCTCCCAGGTGCCTCAGATGGCACCTCTGTTGGGTGAGATGCTTCTGTTCGCTGTCAGGGGGTTCAAGGCTGGGCGTCCGTTGGAGGCATCTTTCGAGGATGCCATTGAAGAGCTTCAGCAGGCTCAGGAACAACAGCAACAGCAACCCGATCCCGAGGCTCAAAAGGCCCAGGCCGAAGCCCAGAAAGACCAGATCGAGCTACAGACCAAACGGGCGTCGGCTCAGATCGATATCGAGAAAAAGAAGGCCGATCTGAAGCTTTCGCAGCAGAAGAACGCGATGGAGCTTGAGACGGCCCGACAGGAACAAGCCATACGGCGACAGGAACTCGCTTTGAGAGAGCGTGAACTCGCTATCAGGGCGGCTGAAATCAGGCAAGAGGCGGTGTGATGGCCTTCGCAACACTAGAGCAACAGCTTGCCCTTCCTCATCTCGCCATTGCGTCCGGCGAGTTCGGCCAGTTCATTGGCGGCTCTGTGTATGGCTACAACGCCCTTGTAGGCACGACGGAAGAGACGGTCTGGCCTGAAGGCGGTCTTCATGCCCATCCCGCGTCCGCGACCACGATGACCGTGAGTTCCGACGATGGCGCCGATGCTTCTGCTGGGACTGGTGCAAGGGAAGTCCTCATAACGGGCCTGGACGCGAACTACGACGTAGCCGTTGAGACGGTCACCATGAACGGCACGACTGCGGTGACCACTTCCAACAGCTATCTCAGGATCAATGAGTTAGAGGTCATCACGGCTGGGAGTGGAGAGCAGAATGCAGGGGTGGTGTTCATCGGCACCGGCACTGTCACCTTGGGCAAGCCTGCAAACGTCTTCGGTCTGGTGGACAAGGAGGAGAACCTTTCCCATCACTCGTTCTGGACAGTTCCGAGAGGGTTCACGGCGTATATCCCGTTCTACTCCGTCACATCGTATGGGAGCGCTTCGAGTGTCGCCGACTGTCGTTTCAGGGTCAGGCGAGACAGTTTCCTGTTCAGGACCATCCATCGTTTCAAGGTGACGCGCGGGACTACCGGAAAGCCCTTTGCGGTTCCGATCAAGCTGGAAGAGAGAACAGATTTCCAGTTACTCGCAAGAGCCGACACCGGATCGATCGACGTTGGATGTGACATCAACCTGATCATTTCGAGGAACGAGACGTGATCTACGTCTATCGGAATGGGAAGGTCATTCCCAAGGCAGAAGCAGACCCACACCCTTTCGCTGGGAAAAGGCCAACCAACCTGATGAGCGATCTGGAACCGTTCGTATCCGTGGTCGATGGGTCGGTGATTTCGTCTCGCTCGGATCGGAGGGAGCACAACCGCCGCAACAAGTGCATCGATATCGGCAACGACAAGGCGATCCTCAGACCAAAACCGCCGTATGAACCGAAAGGGATCGCGGAGGACATCAAGCGGGCGATCGAGTTCCACGGCGGCTGATGCCAACCATGCTGAGACAGGGCGTCGGCCCCGCGATAACCCAGTACCCCAGTTTTAGGCCGTGGACATCCTTCGAATTCCTGTCCGGTTCCCTGAACGACAACATCACGCTGAACCGGTCCTCAAACGGCACCTACAGGGACAGTTCGGGCGTTCTCCAGACAGCTGGCAACAATGTCGGTCGGTTCGACCATGATCCGAATGGAACCGCTCTCGGGCTTCTTGTGGAGGGCCAGAGGACCAATCTCTTCATCTGGAGCGAAGAACTTCAACAAGCCGCAACGTGGATCAATCAGAATGCGAGCATCACGGCGAATGACAGATCCGCTCCCGACAATGCGAACACTGCCGACAAGATCGTTGAGGATACGACCGCCTCCGCGCTTCATGGAACGGTGCAGGGGATAACGAAGGCAGCCTCTTCGCTGGATTACTCCTTTGCGATGTTCTGGAACCGCGACGAGCGCGACGACTGCGAGATTTGGCTGACGAACGGCGGCGTAACGGCTGGAGCCATCGCAGCAGCAAACCTTCTGGCCGGAACTATCGGAAATCCGGTCACGTTCGGGGCGGGGTTCACGGCGGGATCGAGCAGCATCGAGGCGTGGGCCAGCAATTGGTATCGCTGCCAGTTCTCAGCGAACACCGATACGGACACGACGCTATTCGGGTTTCCCCTCCTCAGTGACGGGTCTTCCTCGACCTACAACGGGGATGGATCGTCGGGCGCCCATGCTTGGGGCGCACAGGTCGAACAGGCACCTTTTGGCTCTTCGTACATTCTGACCGCTGGAAGTACCTCGACGAGGGCGGCGGATATCGTTTCGACCTCATTTACAGCGGGTTCTGTAGGAACGCAGGTCATCCAAGCGAGGACCGCTCCGGGAATATCGGGCTCGCAGGTATGTTCTCAACTGGACGACGGGACGGAGGGCAATCGGGTCCGGGTTGAGAGGAATGCCTCTCGCGAAATCCGGGTCATTGTCACGACGGCCAGCACGGAAGTGGCCAACCTCAACATGGGCGTCGTTGCTGACAGCACGACCTTCATTCTCGCGTTGAGATGGGAAGTGAACAACTTCGGCGCGTCCCTGAACGGTGCGTCTGTTGTCACCGACACGGGGGGAGCGGTTCCGACGGGAATGGACACCCTCAGATTCGGTCGCGACACAGCGGGGGAAGAATGGTTCGGACACCTGCAAAGAAACACGATCTACCCGACAGCGGTATCGAACGAGTCCCTGACGACGCTGTCGTCGTGAACACGATCGGAACGGCTGATTGGGGCTCCAGGGACGGGGCTCAAAGACGCCGCTTCCTTGAACAGCAGGCCGGACGAAACCGTAGGGATGCCGTGACGCGCGTCCTCACTGCGACGACGGAAGCGGGCCTCAGAAGCTTCACTGAAGGGCTGCCCAATCTGGTGATCGAGCAGGGCACGGCGGAAGTCGTTACCCCCATCGGTGTGACCCTCCCTGCAAGGGGCGTGGCGGGACGCTGGTATGCGCTCTACAGCGAGTTTGACGAGATCGAGCTTCCTGCGGGTGTGTCTGCGGCGGTTCAGAGAGAAGCGACAGAAGTATGCGGTATTTGGTTTGGAGGATGATCGATGACTTCATGGACACCTGATGGATCGTCCCCGGCTGTCAATGCAGTCACGATCACGCCGAACGATTCAACGGACTTGGAGAATGTCGCGCGCGCTCTCTACATCGGAACGGCCGGAAACATCTCTCTCATTCCCTCGGGAACAGGAGCGTTGGCGGTGACTTTCGTGAACGTGCAGGACGGCACCATTCTGCCGATATCGGTCAGCCGGGTGAACTCTACAAGCACGACGGCCTCCAACATCGTGGCGTTGTACTGATGAGTGACGTTCGGGACATCAGCGACGATCCGATGCGCAACATCGTCAGAACGATCTGTATGGGGCAAAAAATTTCATGGTCAGAGAGCCTAGAGGATCGCTGCATCGAAGCTATGGAGAGCCTCGAATGTCGGAGCCGCGAAAGGCTGATTGACGTGCTGGTAGAGACATTGGATGCCAAGCGTTAGGCAGTCGGTCGAAGCGGCCTTCAGCGAGGTCAACCGCAACGAACCCAAGATCGTCGCCAAGACGCGGCGGAAGAAGGGTGCGAAGGCTGCCCAGAAGCAGAAAGTCGCCATCGCACTGAGCAAAGCACGTCGTGGCGACACCTAATCTGCCGGCGGCCCCTCAGTTCGACTCATCGGCGACATGTCGTCTCGTTGACGTGTGTCTCTGGAACGCACGTCGATCTGAGAATCCACAAACGCGCCGACATTTTTTCAAGCGAGCAGGCCAGTACGCAGTGCTGCAGAGGCATCGGCGTCTGATCTGGTCCTATCGTCCAGCATGGAGAGACTATGTCTGAAGAGAAGTCCGACGAACTCAGCCTTCATGATACGATTGCCGAAGCCGTGAAAGCCTCTGAGGAGGCCGAAACCACGGAGGTCGAGGAGCCCTCAGAGGACGCCATAGAGAGTGTTTCTGAGGAAGGCGCCGAAGCCACGGAAGAGGTCGATGCAGTTACCAACGAGGCTGAAAAGGCCGAAGAGGGCGCTTCCGCGCAAGATTTGGCGGATGAGGCTATTGCTAAAGGCATCGAGACGGCAACGGAAGAGGAATCGGACGACGAGACGCTAGATGCTCCGACACATTGGGCCTTGGAAGATCAAGAGATGTTCCGGGCCGTGGATGGCAAGATCCAAAAATGGCTTCTGGGTCGTTCGAAGGACATGGAGGCGGCGCATACCAAGAGATCGCAGGAGATCGCGCCGCTGAGGACTGCCATTGAGGAACACAAGCCGTACCTCGATAGCATCAATGTCACCCCCGAATTGGCATTCAAGACGCTGATTTCAGCAGAGCAAACGCTGCGCACTGGCACGGAACCCCAGAAGCGCGCGGCTCTCCTGAAGCTGGCGCATGACTACGGAATTCCCCTTGAAGAGCCGAAGGCCAATGGAACCGCACAGGAAGATTTCCTCCAGGCGGACATCCGCAAGGCCGTCGAGCCTCTTCAGCAGGAAGTGGGCACGCTGAGACAGACCATCGCACAGCGCGAGGAAGCTGCAAGGCTGGCCCAGGCCGAGAAATCGGCCGAACAGGTCCGACAGTTCCGAGACGCGAAAACGGAGGCCGGCGATGCGGCACATCCGTATTTCGATGAGGTTCAAGAGGACATGACGCGACTGGCGCAGGCCGACGTGGCCAGCGGAAAGACGCCGGACATCAACGATTTGTACGAGCGCGCCATCTGGGCGAATTCGACTGTTCGAGCAAAGGTGCTTGCGGCACAGCAACATGCGGCCAAAAAGCAGGAAAAGCGCGAGCAGAAGGAGAAGGTCCAGAAGGCCAAAAAGGCAAACGTGAGTGTCACAGGCACGTCTTCCACTGCATCGGAACAGCCGAAATCGTTGCGGGCAACTATCGAGGAGGCCGCCGGCCTCTAGACACAAATCAAGGTGATCTCAAATGGCTTCGCCAAATCTTAGTGAGATCACCACCACGACAATCCGCAGTCGAACCCGGCAGTTGGCCGACAACGTGTCGGACAATACCGCTCTCCTGATGCGCTTGAAGCAGCGGGACAAGATTCGGACTGTCTCTGGTGGTGAGACTATCCTTCAGGAACTCGAATACGCCGAGAATGCGACCTACAAGCGCTACTCGGGGTATGAAGTCCTGAACATCAACCCATCCGACGTGTTCACGGCTGCTGAATTCCAGTGGAAGCAGGCAGCCGTTGCCGTCTCGATCTCGGGTCTGGAACAGCTCCAGAACTCGGGTCGGGAGCGCATGATCGACCTGCTTGAGAGTCGTATCGGTAACGCGGAACGGACGTTCGTCAACAATCTCTCGACGGACATCTATTCCGACGGCACCGCAGACGGCGGTAAGCAGATCGGCGGATTGGCCTCTCTTGTCTCGACCTCTCCCACCACGGGAACGGTCGGCGGCATCAACCGGGCCAACTTCGCGTTCTGGCGCAATCAGGTGAACACAGGTGTCCTGGCCAACATCGACACCACCATTCGAGCAGAAATGCGGGATGCGTGGGTCAAGCAGGTTCGTAATTCGGACCGGCCAGACCTGATCATCGGCGACAACGTGACGTACAATGCTTTCTGGGGAGCCCTCCAGGAGCAGCAGCGTTTCGCCAGTGACGAGCGCGCCCGGATGGGCTTCGACGCGCTGAAGTTCAACACCGCAGACGTGGTGCTTGACGGCGGTCTTGGTGGTTCGGCTCCGGCCAACACCATGTACTTCCTGAACACGAACTTCATCTTCTTCCGCCCCCACCGTGACCGGGACATGGTCCCTCTCGACCCGGATCGTTTCGCGACGAACCAGGACGCGATGGTCAAGCTGATCGGTTGGGCCGGCAACATGACGCTGAGCAACGCCGAGTTGCAGGGCGTCCTGACCTTTAGCTAAGGAGCGATCACATGAGAATCATGGGAATCGACCTTACGCGGGTCGACACCACTCCTGAATTCGACCCCGGCACGATTGCCTGGGACGATGACGGAAAAGCGTACAAGTACCTCCAGTACAAGGAGGGCACCGCCGCCGTGGACGGTGTTGCGGGCGAGGTCGCCTACTACCTTGGGGCCGACGGCTACAAGCTCAGTCAGGTGACTTCGGATCTGTCGGATTCGTTGGAAATCGGCGCAGGCGTCCTACAGGTCGTCATGTCCGAAGACGAGTACGGCTGGTTGCAGGTTCGGGGTTTTGCGACTCTGTCGATTGCCCTGACAGCCGGCGTTGACGGCGATCCGCTGACTCCCACGGGAGCGACGGACGGCACTCTTGATGTGAATGTCGCCACAGCGGCCAACACGCATATCTGTGCGCGGGCCGGCGATATCTCGGATCAGGAAATCATGTGCATGTTCCCGCTCTGAGCCATTGGGGCGGTCGAGAGGCCGCCCCGTTCTTTCAAGGAGACAACATGGTTGAATTCGCACCGACGACCATCCCGGCCGGGAAGGCGAATGTGAAGATGGCCCAGCACGGCACCGATGACGATATCAGCATCGAATTCTATCGGAATCCAGTTGATGGGAAGGATCACATCAAGTTCCTCATCCCGGGGGACAAGACGTTCCAGCCCGACTATCTGGTGACTGAAGCGTCCGACGATATGTACAAAGAGCGTTTCCCCCATCAATGGGAGGCGTATGAAGCCCAACGCGATCAGTTCCAGGGCCAGACCCGGCTGGAGGAG
>CAJHYX010000467.1_pt1 | contig 19162 bp, 20 predicted proteins | sample 9198881 | NCBI WGS metagenome assembly CAJHYX01 (sample SAMEA7708376, study PRJEB35096) | sediment metagenome | biome: marine neritic benthic zone biome [ENVO:01000025]; feature: sediment [ENVO:00002007]; material: shallow marine sediment [ENVO:03000034] sea grass bed [ENVO_01000059] ...
TCAGGGCGGGTCGGCAGGCGGGCGCTCGGAGGTTAACCTGGATGCGATTGTCGACATTCCGGTGACCCTGTCGGTGGAAATCGGCCAGACCCAGATCAGCATCCGCAATCTATTGCAGCTCAACCAGGGCTCGGTGGTGGAGCTGGACCGGCTGGCGGGGGAGCCCCTGGACGTACTCGTGAACGGCACCCTGGTGGCCCACGGCGAGGTGGTGGTGGTGAACGACAAGTTCGGGATCCGTCTCACGGACGTCATGAGCGCCCGGGACCGGGTCAACAAGCTTCGGTAGAGACAGGGTGACCGTGATCCGATTTTCGTCCGGCCTGCTGGCGATTCTTATGCCCCATGCTGCCCTGGGGGCTCCTGAGTCCGTGCCTGTCAGCAGCCCGGCCGTGGATGCGGGCAGTGTGCTTCAAGTGTTCCTGGGGCTGGTGGTGGTCCTGATGCTGATCGGCGCCGTGGCCTGGCTGCTCCGGCACGTGCTGCGGCTGCAGCCCACCATGGGCGGGCAACTTCGCATTCTCGGCGGCTTGTCCATGGGGGCCAGGGAGCGGGTGGTGCTTCTGAAGGTGGGTGAGACCCAGCTGCTTCTGGGCGTCGCGCCCGGCCGTGTTCACACCCTGCATGTCCTGGACAGGCCTCTGGCGGAGCCGACGACCGAAGCCGGGCTGCCGCGAGGCTTCGCGGCTCAGCTCGCGCGCGCGCTTAACCACGGCAAGAGAGCCCGAGGCGATGCGTAGCGCGCATTTCTCGTCCCACGCCGTCGACACGCGTAGCTCGTGTGCTGCGCTAGCCCGCATTTCTCACCACCCTCCTGCTGCGGCGCGCGATCTGCCCGCGTCTACGGCGTTGCGCTCCGGCCGGGTGCTCAACGTAGTGTCAGCTACGCCTCCGCGCCCGGCCTGTCGCGCACCTTGTAGCCACGGGCATCTCACGCCCCTCGCTAGGGGGCGCGGTGAGAAATGCGGGCTAGGGCGGTGGCGAGGAATGCGGGCTCATGGGTGGGCGCTGGCCGTTGTGCTACTCCTGATGTTGCCCGTCGCGGCCCACGCGGTACCGGGATTACCAGCCCTGTCGGTGACCACCGGCGGGGAGGGCGAGCAGACCTACACCGTGAGCATGCAGGTGCTGCTGTTCATGACGGCACTGAGTGTGCTGCCGGCGGCGCTCGTCATGATGACCTCCTTCACGCGCATCATCATTGTGCTCGCCATCCTGCGTCAGGCCCTGGGCACGGCCCAGACGCCGTCCAGCCAGATCCTGATCGGCTTGGCACTGTTTCTGACCTTTTTCGTCATGACACCGGTTTTCGATCGGCTGAACACCGAAGCTCTGCAGCCCTATCTGAGCGAGGAAGCGACGTTTCAGGAGGCGCTGTTTCGCGCCAGGGATCCCATGCGGACATTCATGCTGGCCCAGACTCGGGAGACCGACCTGGCGCTGTTCGCTGAGATCGGGGACCGTCAGGACATCGATTCGCCGGAGGCGGTGCCGTTCTCCATCCTGATCCCGGCTTTCGTCACCAGCGAGCTTAAGACTGCATTCCAGATCGGGTTCCTGATGTTCCTGCCGTTTCTGGTTATCGATCTGGTGGTCGCCAGCGTGCTCATGTCCATGGGCATGATGATGCTCTCGCCCCTGATCATCTCGTTTCCGTTCAAGATCATGCTGTTCGTGCTGGTGGACGGTTGGGCGCTGGTGGTGGGCACTCTGGCGGCGAGCTTTTATGTGTAGCTCGCGCCTCGTCGCGAGGGGCCGCTCGTGACCCCCGAGACCGTGCTGAACACCGGCCAGCATGCCCTGGAGATCACGATCGTTCTCATCCTGGTGTTGCTGATCCCGGCGCTGGCCGTCGGCTTGCTGGTGAGCATGTTCCAGGCCGCGACCCAGATCAACGAGATGACTTTGAGCTTCATTCCGAAGCTGATCGTCACCCTGGCGGTGGTTCTCCTGGCCGGACCCTGGATGTTGTCCCTGCTTACCGACTACACCCGGCGCCTGATAGAGAACATCCCCTATTTGATCGGATAAAACCGGTGACGGGGGCAGTTCGTATTCACCCAAAAAAATCCCCTCTCCCTTGAGGGAGAGGGCTAGTTCGCCACCATTGACGCGGTCCCATGAGTGAGTCATATGGCTTGGACGACGGCAGAAATCGCGGCAATGCTAACAGGCTGGCTGTGGCCGTTCTTTCGCATCGGTGCCATGCTCGCCGTGGCACCGCTGTTCTCCGCCCGCTACGTGCCGGTCCGTATCCGCCTGGGACTGGCGGTGGTGGTCACGGTGGTGATCGCGCCAGTCGTGCCGGCGGCCCCCGCCGTCGCTCCTTTTTCGGGTGAAGGTCTTCTAATCATCGTGCAGCAGGTGCTTACGGGCCTGGCCATGGGGCTTGCCCTGCGCCTGGTTTTCACCGTCTTCGAGCTGGCAGGACAGATCGTCGCCCAGCACATGGCGCTGCATTTCGCCTCCCTGGTGGATCCCAACAGCGGTGTCCAGGTGCCGATGCTCAGCCAGTTTTATCTGGTGCTCGCGACCCTGGCTTTTCTGGGTCTGAATGGCCATCTGCTTTGCATCGAAGTACTGGCCGACAGCTTCCACGTTTTGCCCGTAGGCTTGGACGGCCTGGCCCGGGATGACCTGTGGACCCTGGTGCTGCAGGGGGGCTGGATATTCTCTGCGGCCGTGCTGTTCGCGCTGCCGCTGGTTGCCGCGCTGCTCATCGTCAACCTGGCGTTCGGTGTCATGACCCGGGCGGCACCCCAGCTGAACATCTTCGCCGTGGGCTTCCCCATCACCCTGATCCTCGGCTTCGCCCTCATGCTGGTTACCCTTCCGGGCGCGTTGGCGCAGTTCGAGCGGCTTTTCTCCGACGCCATCGCCTTCCTGAGACTGCTGCTGGCGGGCGATACCTGATGGCGGAGCGCAACGACAGCCAGGAACGGACCGAAGAGGCGACTCCGAGGCGTCTGCAGCAGGCGCGCGAACGCGGCCAGGTACCCCGTTCGCGGGAGCTGAATACCATGGGGGTGTTGCTGTTCGGTTCAGGCGGCCTGCTGCTCCTGGGTCCCGGCATGCTGGAGGGGCTCATGGATATCATGCGCTGGGCGTTCACTCTGACGCCGCGGCAGGTAGCGGATGTCGCCATGCTGAGCATCATGCTGGAGGATGCGCTGGTCGCCGGGGTCGTGACTATTGCGCCGTTCCTGCTGCTGGTCCTGGTCGCAGCCCTGTTCGTGCCCCTGGGGCTCGGCGGCTGGTCTTTTGCCGTCAGCGCGCTGGCCGTGAAGTGGGACAAACTGGATCCGATCCAGGGCCTGCAACGCATATTCGGGGCTCGCGGATTCATGGAACTGGTCAAGGCCCTGGCCAAGTTTCTGCTGGTGGCCGGCATCTCGGTTCTGCTCCTCTGGTCTCAGCTCGACGAGCTGGTGGCCCTCGGCCACAAGCCTTTGTCCGTGTCTTTGCACGATGCCGCGGCCATGGTCGCGTATTCATTCCTGGCGCTCAGTGTGGCCCTGGTCCTTATAGCCGCGGTCGACGTGCCGTTTCAGCTCTGGCAGCACGCCCGCCAGCTGCGCATGACCCGCCAGGAGGTGAAGGAAGAGTACAAGGAGACCGAGGGCAAGCCGGAAGTCCGTTCCCGTATCCGCAACCTGCAGCGGGAGATTGCCCAGCGGCGCATGATGGAGGAGGTGCCGAAGGCCGATGTCATCGTGACCAACCCCAGCCATTACGCGGTGGCGTTGCGCTACGACCCGCAAGCCATGGGGGCGCCGCGCCTGGTGGCCAAGGGGGCGGACCTGGTGGCCCTGCGCATCCGCGAGGTCGGCAGCCGGTGCGGCGTCCCCCAGGTTTCGGCACCGCCTCTGGCGCGAGCGGTTTATTTCTCCACCCGGCTGGACCATGAGATACCGGCGGGTCTGTACGTGGCCGTGGCCCAAGTCCTGGCCTATGTGTACCAGCTCCGCCGGTACCGGGAAGAGGGCGGCAGTGCGCCGATGCCGCCTGCTGAGCTTCCCATCCCTGAAGACTTGCAGCGCGAAGCGTGATGACCCCCACGGTGGTGATTGACGGGTAACGGAGGCAGCCATGAACCTCACAGCCATTTTCGACACCCTGCGCCTCGCCAGTCGCAACGGCCTGGGGGCGCCCATTCTGCTGCTGGTCATGCTCTGCATGATGGTCATACCGCTGCCGCCGGCCATGCTGGACGTGCTGTTCACGTTCAACATCTCCCTGGCCCTGCTGGTGCTGCTCGCGGCGGTGTATGCCGAACGGCCCCTGGATTTCGCCGCGTTTCCCACTGTCATACTGCTCGCCACCCTGCTGCGACTGGCTTTGAACGTGGCATCCACCCGGGTGGTGCTGCTCCAGGGTCACACCGGCACGGATGCGGCCGGACGGGTGATCGAGGCTTTCGGCGATTTCGTGGTCGGCGGAAACTACGCCGTGGGTCTGGTCGTGTTCGTGATTCTCATCATCATCAACTTCGTGGTGGTGACGAAGGGCGCCGGGCGCATCTCGGAAGTGAGTGCGCGCTTCACCCTGGATGCCATGCCGGGCAAGCAGATGGCCATCGATGCGGATCTGAACGCCGGCGTCATTACTCAGGAGGAAGCCCGGGACCGGCGCACGGAAGTGTCCCAGGAGGCGGACTTCTACGGCGCCATGGATGGCGCCAGCAAGTTCGTGCGCGGTGACGCCATCGCCGGCATATTAATCCTCGTGATCAACATTATCGGCGGCCTGGCCGTCGGTACCATGCAGCATGGACTGAGCTTCTCGGCGGCCATGCACAACTATGCGCTGTTGACTATTGGTGACGGTCTGGTGGCCCAGATCCCGTCGCTGGTGCTGTCCTCCTCGGCCGCCATGATGGTCACCCGGGTGTCTTCCTCCCAGGACATGGGACAGCAGATCCTGTCGCAGCTGTTCCAGAAGCCCCGCGGGCTGGCTGTGACTGCGGCCGTTATCGGTGCCATCGGGCTGGTGCCCGGCATGCCGAACCTGGCGTTTCTGGCCCTGGCGGGTTTCGCGGGTACCGGTTCGTGGTATCTGGCCCGGCGTCAGCAGATGACGGTGGAGGCCGAGCAGCGCGACCAGGAACCTCCTCCGGAGCCGGTGACCCGGGAGCTTAGCTGGGAGGACGTGTCACCGGTGGATGCCCTCGGTCTGGAGATCGGCTACCGGCTGATCCCCATGGTGGACAAGAGCCAGGGGGGACAGCTCATGGGCCGGATCAAAGGCGTGCGCAAAAAGCTCTCCCAGGAACTCGGCTTCCTGATCCCGCCGGTGCACATCCGTGACAACCTGGACCTGGCGCCGAACAACTATCGCATCACCGTCATGGGCGTTGCAGTGGGGCAGGCAGAGGTGCTCCCGGAACGCGAGATGGCCATCAACCCCGGACAGGTGTTCGGCAGCCTGGATGCCCAGCCCGCCCGGGATCCCGTGTTCGGCCTGGAGGCGCTCTGGATAGAGCCCGAGCAAAGAGATCAGGCCCAGACCTATGGCTACACCGTGGTGGACGCCAGCACGGTCATCGCGACCCATCTCAACCAGGTCCTTCAGGATCACGCCCAGGATTTGCTGGGTTACGAAGAGGCCCAGCAACTGCTGGACAGGCTGGCGGAGTCGGCACCCAAGCTGGTCGAGGATCTGGTGCCGAAAGTGCTGCCCCTGGGCACGGTGGTTAAGGTGCTCCAGAACCTTCTGGAGGAGCATGTCCCGGTTCGCGATGTCAGGACGATCGCCGAAACCCTGGCGGAATATGCGCCCAAGAGTCAAGAACCTGGCGCTTTGTCAGCAGCAGTGCGTGAGGCGCTTGGTCGATTCATCGTTCAAAATATCAATGGCTTAGAACAAGAAATGGAGGTTATCGCGGTCAATCCGAATTTGGAACAGCTTTTGCAAAAATCGCTGGACTCCGCCACGGAAGGGGGAATCGGACTGGAGCCCGGTCTGGCCCAGAGCCTGCAGGGCTCCCTGGTCCAGGCCGTACAGCGGCAGGAGGCGACGGGCCGGCCCGCGATCCTCGTGGTTGCTCAGGCCATCAGACCGATGCTTGCCAGGTTCGCCCGCCACGTGGCGCCTGCCCTACGGGTACTCGCCTACAGCGAGCTGCCCGACGACAAGCAGGTGAAGATAGTGGCCGTGGTGGGCGGCGGGGAATCTGGGGCCATAGCCCAGGCGTGACCGGGACCGGTGGCTGCGAGGACACAGCGAGATGCAGATCAAGCGCTACTTCGCCGAGGACATGCGTCAGGCTATTCGCAAGGTTCGGGATGCCCAAGGCCCCGACGCCGTGATTCTCTCGAACCGAAAGGTGAATGGCGGCGTGGAGATCGTGGCCGCAATGGACTACGACGAGTCGGCCTTCTCCCGCGCGCCGGCGGGGGACACCGGCAACGCGGGTTTCGTAGTGCCGGCGTCGAGCGAGGACACGGCACCGGGCACGGTCTGGGCCGAGGACGCGGCCCTGGCGAGCATGCGCAATGAGCTCAACCACTTGCGCGGCCTGCTGGAGCATCAGCTTTCCGGGCTGGCCTGGGGCGATCTGGGCAGGCGCTCTCCGCAACGCGCGGCACTGGTGCGGCGGCTGCTGGAGTTGGATCTCAGTGCTAAAGTGGCGCGCCAGATTGCGGCCGACGTTCCCGAGTCCAAGGATCCGGAAGCGTCCTGGCGAAATGCTTTGGGCATTCTGGGCCACCGCATCGAAGTTACCGAGGACGACATCCTGAGCAAAGGCGGCGTGGTCGCCCTGGTCGGTCCCACCGGCGTGGGTAAGACAACCACGGCGGCCAAGCTCGCGGCCCGCTTCGCCTTGCGGCACGGGGCCGGCAGCGTAGCCCTGGTCACCACCGACAGCTACCGCGTGGGCGCCGTTGAGCAGCTGCGTACCTACGCACGCATCATGGGCGTACGGGTCCGGGTTACCGAGGATCGGGACGATCTGGAGCTGGCTTTGGAGCAGCTCGCGGATCGGCGCCTGGTGCTCATCGACACCGCCGGCATGAGTCAGCGGGACCTGCGTCTGTCCGAGCAGCTGGCAATGCTGCACGGTGGTTCGGTGCTCGTGCACTCCTATCTGGTCATTGCCGCCACCAGCCAGATCCTGGCCTTGGAGGAGACGGTCAGAGCCTTCCGTGGTGCCCGGCTCGACGGGTGCATCGTTACCAAGCTGGACGAAGCAACCGGCCTGGGAAACGTCCTCTCCATTCTGATCCAGCACCGGCTGAAGGTGGCTTACCTGAGCAACGGGCAACGGGTGCCCGAAGATATCCGTCCGGCCCGCGCAAGCGACCTCATCGCACGGGCAGTGACCATCATGCGTCAGATAGGGCGGCGTCACGACGATGAATCCCTGGAGCACGCGTACGGTGGCATGGCAACGCACGGTGCTTTCTGAGATGGTCGCCGACCAGGCCATGGGACTGCGGCGGATCGCGCGTGCGAAGCCCGTACGGGTGATTGCCGTGAGCAGTGGCAAGGGTGGCGTGGGCAAGACCAATGTGTCTGCCAACCTCGCCATCGCAATGGCGAACAACGGAAAGCAGGTGATGCTGTTGGATGCGGACCTGGGGCTCGCCAACGTGGACGTGTTGCTGGGGCTCCCGCCGGGTCCTAACCTCTCCCACGTCATCGACGGCCAGTGCTCCCTCGAGGAGGTCATTCTGTCGGGTCCCGGTGACGTGAAGATCATACCGGCCGCCTCCGGCGTCAAGCGAATGGCCCAGCTCAGCCCGAGCGAACATGCCGGTCTCATCAACGCGTTCAGCGAGCTCGGCCTGGACCTGGATGTGCTTATCGTGGATACGGCGGCCGGCATCCACGACAGCGTGCTACGTTTCAGCCAGGCGGCACAGGAAGTGATCGTCGTGGTCTGCGATGAGCCGGCCTCGGTTACCGATGCCTACGCTCTGGTCAAAGTGCTGAACCAGGAGCATGGCATACATCGGTTTCACATCCTGGCCAACATGGCGCGCAGCTTTCAGGAAGGACGCGACCTGTACCGTAAGCTGGCCAGGGTCAGCGATAGATTCCTCGATGTGACGCTCGATTTCCTGGGCGTCATTCCTTTCGACGAATACGTACGCAAAGCCGTACAGAAACAAAGCGCGGTAGTGAGCGCGTATCCAAGAAGCCGCGCTGCGCTGGCATTCAGAAAGTTGGCTCAAAATACCGATAAATGGCCTGTACCCGATCGAGCCCGCGGACACCTCGAGTTCTTTGTCGAGCGGCTCATCCAGGCCAGCTATTTGGAAGCGGAGGCGTATCCATGAACGGACTGGCCATGTATGTCGAGACTCAGGCGGGGGAACAGGAGGAGCTGATCACTCGGTATGCACCATTGGTGAAGCGCATTGCCTATCACCTGATGAGTCGTCTGCCCCCGAACGTCCAGGCAGACGACCTCATCCAGGCCGGAATGATCGGTCTGCTCGAAGCCGCGCGTAACTATGACCGCAGCCAGGGAGCGAGCTTCGAGACCTACGCCGGGATCCGCATCCGGGGTTCCATGCTGGACGAGATCCGCAAGAGCGACTGGACACCGCGTTCTTTGCATCGGAAGGTCAGGCAGGTGAGCGAGGCTATTCGTTCCATCGAGTGCGAGGAAGGCCGCGACGCCCGCGACGTGGAAGTCGCCCGGCGCATGGGTCTGAAGCTGGAGGAGTACCATCAGGTCCTGCAGGACGCCTCCGGGCACAAAGTCTTCAGCCTGGAGGACTTGCCGGTGGGCGAAGAGTCAGTAACCGAAAGCCTGTCCGGAGAGTCCAAGGGGCCTCTGGATTACCTGGAGATGGACAAGTTCCGGGAGGGGCTGGCCAAGGCTGTCTCAGGGCTGCCTGAGCGGGAGCGACTGGTCATGTCTCTGTACTACGACGAGGAGCTGAACCTGCGTGAAATCGGCGCCGTGCTGGGCGTGAGTGAATCCCGTGTCTGCCAGATCCACGGCCAGGCGCTGATGCGACTCAAAGCCCGCATGAGCGCTTGGCGCGAAGAGTAGGTGGGACTGACAGGTTGGCTCTTATTCGCAAGGCGCCCGCCACAGGTCACCATAGCCGCCATAGCTAGTCTTCATACAGAACCCCCCTCTCCCTTGAGGGAGAGGGCTGGGGAGAGGGTGGGACGGCCTTGGCGTAGAGCCCCCTCTGCCTAACCCTCTCCCCCGCCGGGGGAGAGGGAACTGTGTTTTTCCCGGGCGGGGGAGAGGGTATGAACCTGCGGACCTCGGAGGATTTTCAACCAGGTTCATCGTTGTGTGTTTGAACGGTATTAGTAAGGACCAGTTCGAGGCCAGGTATTCGTGGACAAGCTGAGTGTCATCGGTGTCCTGGTCGGCTTCGGGGCCATTCTGGTCGGCCAGCAGCTCGAAGGCGGGCATCTCAACTCGCTGGTCAACGGTCCCGCCATCCTGATCGTCGTGGGTGGCACGATGGGTGCTGTCATGGTGCAGTCACCGGTGCCGACTTTCATGCGCGCGTTGCAGATCGCGTTGTGGGTCGTGCGTCCGCCGGTTCAACCGGTGAATCAGATTATCGAGAAAATCGTATCCTGGAGCCAGGTGGCTCGGCGCGAGGGTCTGCTGGGCCTGGAGAGCCAAGCCGAGGCCGAAGCGGATCCGTTCGCGCGCAAAGGCTTGCAGCTTTTGGTCGATGGCAACGAGCCGGACACCATACGCGGCACCCTGGAGTTGGAGAACCTGGCTCGGGAGAGCCGCGACCTTGCTGCGGCCAAGGTTTTCGAAGGCCTCGGCGGCTACAGTCCCACCATCGGAATCATCGGCGCCGTTCTCGGCCTTATCCACGTCATGGGCAACCTGGCCGACCCCAGCAAGCTGGGACCGGGCATCGCGACGGCGTTCGTGGCCACTATTTACGGGGTCGGACTGGCCAACCTGCTGTTTCTGCCCATCGGCAACAAGCTGAAGGCACACGTGCAGAACCAATCCCAGTACGGCGAGATGCTCATCGAGGGCATCATCGCTATTGCCGAGGGAGAGAACCCGATGAACATCGAGCTGCGCCTGCAGGGTTACCTGGCCTGATCGAAGCCCGGCCGGGGGAAGACCATGCCACGCAAGCGCAAACACGAGGAGCCTGAGAACCACGAGCGTTGGCTGGTCTCCTATGCTGATTTCATCACCCTGCTGTTTGCCTTCTTCGTGGTGATGTACTCGACGTCCTCCGTCAACGAGGGCAAGTACCGTGTGCTTTCGGACTCGTTGACCGGTGCGTTCAGCACCCGCGACACCGCTTTCCAGCCCATTCAGATGGGCCAGCTCGTCGGCTCGGCGCCGTCGGGGGAGCCCTCGCCGGTCGTCGCCTCCGCGGGCGGGCACGTGGAGCAGTCCGGTTCCCAGGGCGAGAGCCTGGTTGATACCCCGGATATCATGGTGGAGCTTGGCGAAGAGGCGGCGGTGGATCCGCAAGGCGAGGACGCACCCCAGGCGGACAGTGCCACGCTGGCAAGGAAACTCAGTCAGTCGGTCCTCCCGGAGATCGACCAGGATCTGGTCGAGCTTCGCCTTGAGGACGACCGTGTCGAGATCGAGCTGAAGACCAGCGTCCTGTTCTCCAGCGGCAGCGCCAGGCTGGTCACGGACGCAATTCCCATACTCGAGGAAGTATCGACGGTATTGAGGAGCTTTCCGAACCCCGTCCAGGTGGAGGGCTTCACTGACAACGTACCCATCCAGACCCTGGCGTTTCCGTCGAACTGGGAGCTGTCCGCTTCCCGAGCCGCCAGCGTGGTGCACCTGTTCATGAAGTACGGCGTGCGCCCGGAGCGCATGACAGCCGTCGGCTATGGCGAGTATCGACCCATAGCGGAAAACGATACACCCGAGGGGCGTGTCAAAAACCGTCGAGTCGTCATCGTCATACCCGCTGGAGAAGATTCCCGCACACAGCTGGGCCTGGAGCGTCCGCCGCAACCACTGGGTGGCACAGTAGCACCGGCCAGGCCCCGGGAGAGTGCCGGATCGGTGAGAAATCCAGGCTGAACTTACGGGCTGCCCCGCATTTATTTTCTTGGCATGCTACATGCATTTATAGACTGACGCTGGTTCTCGTGACGGATTTCTGTCACCGAAACAGATGCGACAGGTGCGTGGTCAGGGCAGGTGAATAAGGCTCCGGTATGGCCGATTTCGACAACATCAATCCATTACGCCCCCCGTGGCCGGTGAGGCCAGCCGATCGAGCGGGGCCTAGAAAGCGGCCACCGAAGCGGCACGAGCCGCCGGCTCGTCAGGATCCCGGTGAGGAGAAGACCGACGACGGCGAAACGCCGTTCCAAATCGACGAGTACGCCTGAGGATGGAGATGATGCCAGTGCAGGAGATCTATCTGAACGGCGGCGGGCTTCTGCTGTTGGCCTTCTTGTTCGCCACGGTCCTCAGCGTAGTCCATGCACGACGACTGAAGCGGCGCGTCGCAGAGCAGGATGCGTTTCTGCGTTCCCTGGAACGGGACATGCAGGCCGTGTGCCGGGGAGCCCGGGGAATGGGCGACACCGTGATCAAGCTGGAGCAAAAACTTCGCCATCTGACGGAGCGGCAGGACAGCCTCGACCTGCGCGAGCCCAACAGCCAGATCTACAACCACGCCATCACGCTCGCGCACCGGGGCGCGACTGTGGAACAGCTGGTGGAAAGTTGCGGACTGGCACGCAGCGAGGCGGAGCTTCTTCACCTGTTGCACCGCCAGAAGCGCCGTCGGGCGCGCGCGAGGGCGCGCTGATCCCGAGACCCCGCCCGGACCCAACAAAGCCGTGCCGCGCACCTGCCCCATGTACACCCAGATAACACGGGCCCGCATTCTAGCCCGCATTTCTCACCACCCTCCTGCTGCGGCGGGCGATCTGCCCGCGTCTACCGCGTTTACTCACGCCATACCTGGCGTTCGCCCTTTCGGGTCGCCCTTCGGCGCGTCCCGTTTCGCTTCAGGCGAAACGGTGTCGTCGGGCCGGGTGCTTGTTGGAGTTGACCGGAAGTTGTGTGGCATCAGCAGGTTCCCGCCCTCTTCCCCGCCCTCTCCCTCAAGGGAGAGGGGGTTTTTGGACAGGCGCAGTAGGTCGGCATTCCTTTGCGGACATCGGCGGCTTGAATCGGACTATGATGGCGGCAAGGGATTGCCGCCCTACGAAGTTTTCCCGTTCTTACCGGTCACTGTTCACCAGTCACCGTTCACTTTCCTACCCAGTCACCGAGTCACCGTCAACCGAGTCACCGTTCTTATCCGGCTTCTTGCCCGAGAGCCTGTAAGCGAACGCGATAACCTGGGCCACCGCAAGATAGAGCTCCTCGGGGATGGCGTCGCCCAAGTCCACGTGGGCGAGGACGGTGGTGAGGTCCCGGTCCTCCTTGATGGGGACATCGTGTTCCCGGGCGAGGGCGAGAATGCGCTCCGCCACCTCTTCCCGTCCCTTGGCGGTGACCCTCGGCGCGCCTTCTCCGCTCCAGTGGAGGGCAACGGCGGTCTTGGTCGGGGTGTTTTCGGAACCCATCTCGGGGTGAGCTCCGATCAGGCCTCGACGCTGATCAGGCGTGATTGCGAAGACTCTGCCGGAGCCTGGGGCGGTTGGCCGTGGACGCAGAGGATGTCCCCCACACTGAGTCCCGCGCCGTCGAACATCTGGCGCAGTTCTGTCGCGTGTCGGTCGATCAGGGCAGCCGTGCTTTCCCTCTCTGCCCACAGGCTCGCAGACACCCTTCCAGACTGCAATGTGAGGCGGGTGTGTACGGGACCGAGCGCTTCGAGTTCGAACGCGAGGGAGATGCACCAGCGTTTTGCCGGTGCCTCCGTAGGCCCGGATGAGTCTTCTTCTATCCGCAGGGACCAGACATCCATTTGCTCGCCCCTTCGGACAGGGATCTCCATGGACCACACGGGCTTAGCGCCTTCTTCGCCGGAGAGGCTGTTGAGCTGGTGGAGTTGCACCCGGAATATGGCCCCCTCCACCTGGCCACGCAGCTCGCTGGCAATTTTCCCGGGCGAGCCCAGGGAGGCGATGCTGGCGGTGGCGGGATGCTGGGGCTGCGGTGGGCCGCGCCTCGGCGGTGGCCCCGGGTCCTGGACGGGCGTGTCCGCTCGGCTGGGTGTACGCTCGACCTGGGGCGCAGCCGGTTTCGGCGCGTCATTGACCGCGCCCTGTGCGGTTGAGCCGCCGGGGCTGGGTGGGCCGCTCGATGTCGGGCGGGCCTCCGGGGCTGTGGTAGGGGGTAGATTGCCGGTGGCGAGAGCGCGGCCGGGAGACGGGAGGGCGGTTTCCCTGCTGAAAACTGCGGCCAGCCGGAGCAGGCTGGCCTTGAAATCCTGGACCGGAAACGGGGACTCGCCTCGGGCAGCCCGGGCAGCCCGGGACTCGAAAAACGTCCCTGAGTCGTTCATGGCTCGCCGCAGTCCCTCCGGGTTGGTCAGAGCCTGTTGTTCAGGCAGGGCGCGCACCAGGGCCTGGGCCAGTTTCGCCCACGCTGGGGCGGACTCGTGGGGGACCTGTTCCGGTGCTTTGGCGAGGTGCGCCAGGTTGGCCAGCAGCGGTGGCAGGGGCGTCTGGCGCGGCAGCGCGGCGCGCAGGGCCCGTGTCTGGACCTCTTGCGGCGCCGAATTCTGGGGCAGGACCCGCAGCAGCGTGGTTTCTCCCCGGTGTTCGACCCGAAGACTGAGTTGCTGGCCCGGCCGGAGTGGAGTGTTTGTCTCAGCCTCCATGCGACTGCCGCCGATCAGCAATGTGACCCGTTGTGGTTGTACCGGGGCAACGACAGTGGCCTGCAGGAGCTGGCCGACGCTCCAGGCCTCGACCATGGGCCTTGCCGCGGTCAACGGTTGCAGGGTTAACCCTGGCAGTGTTGGGGTGGTGACTTGCATAAGGCCGGATCACCGGAAGGTTCTCGCCCGCACTCCTCACCAGAGTGCTACTGCGGCGGCCCCATGGCACGCTCTGGCTGGCTTTCCCTCGGTCGCGAAAGCCAGCCATACCGCACCCTTGAGCCGCCTCGCGACGAACCCTGGTGAGGGATGCGGGCTAGCGGTCCGCTATTCTGGTTATGTACGTTAGCGACACGAGAGAGTCCCTGCTGAAGGTGGAAGCGGCGTGAGCGAACTCTGGTACGTGAGGCGTGACCGTCAGGTCAGAGGGCCGTTTCCTGCGGCCCAGATCTCGCGTTTCGTCCTGCTCGGGCGGATCCGTGAGACCGATGAGCTGAGCTCAGACCAGAAAGTCTGGGTGCCTCTGTCGGGGGTTCCGGAGCTCCTTCCTCAAGCGGTCCGCGGCGGTGCCGGCGAGGAGACATTGAAACCGATGCGGCGCGGCGAGGACGAGAGAGCGGGGGGAGAACGGCGCAGCCGCACGGATCCGGTCCCACCCGGCGCAGCTGATCAGCGCAAGGGAAAGGACAGGCGAGCCCCCGAGGATGCCGAGACGCTGTTGCTACGTGAGTCCAAGACCCGTCTGCTGGAGGAGAATCGGAAACGGCGAGAGGACTACCTGCCCCGCTGGTTGGGCATGGCGATAGTCCTGGTGGTTGCCCTCGGCCTGGCACTGCTGCTCGTCCCGCCGCCGGATGAAGACGAGCCGGCGTGCGATGCCCCACCTGGCCCTTCGGTGAACTGGAGCAACTGCCGCATGGAAGACCTGTCGGTCACACGCAAGGACTTGTCGGGGGCCAAGGTTACCAACGCAAAACTGCGCCAGGCGAACCTCTTCGGAAGTAAGCTGGTCGGCGCGGATCTGGCGTACACGGATCTGGTGAAGGCGAACCTGAGCTACGCGGACTTGACCGGCGCAAACCTCAAAGGAACCAATCTGCTGGGAGCCGACCTGGCCTATGCCAATCTCACCGAAGCCGACCTGACGTTTGCAGATCTCTCCCAGGCTGTGCTGGGCGGCGCCGTGCTCAACGGTGCCCAGCTCGGAAACGCGGTCTGGCTGGATGGCCAGGTCTGTGCCCCGGGCTCGGTGGGCCAGTGTCTGCTACCCCAGAGCCGCGCCGCTCCTAACTAGCTTGCAAGCCGAGCTTGCAAGCGGCTACGGACTTCAGGCTACGGGCTATATGGGCCACAGCTCGGACGTACCTGCTGTAGCCAGTGATGTGTAACCCCGTCAGCATTCCCTTGTATACCCGGCTCTCGACACGGCTACAGGCTTCAGACTACGGGCTCCGGGCTCCGGCTTGTATGGGTCTGCCGTAGTCGGTAGCCCGTAGCCTGCAGCCCTCTCAGGATTTGCCAGTGCGTTGAACTCCGGACTCGGGTACAGGCTTCAGGCTAAGGGCTAGGCTTTCCCGGGGACACTCTCCGTGGTGTAGCGCCAGGCCTGGAGGGGTTCGGGGGAATTCCGGTTTCCAAGACCAGCCTTGAGCTTGAGATGCGCGAGGAACTGTGCCGGGTCCGGAAGCGACTCCCAGACCGAAGGCAGGAAGGTGGCACGTCTGCTCCCTTGGGCGATGATGAGTCCGTCGATGCCCGGCCGGAGTTGGCCGAGCAAGTCCGCTTCACCATCGAATTGCATGGGCTCATTGGGGGTCAGGATGGAAATGTGTATATCCAGGTGCGGAAGCTCGCTCTGGGTGAGTCGGGGGAAACGCGGGTCCTGGAACGCCGCCGCGAAGGCATGCTGGGCGACGTCCTCGACGAGGGGGAGCTTTGCCTCCAATGCCCCGATGCAGCCCCGCAGCGCTCCCTCGATGTTCAGGGTGACGAAGCTTGCGCGCACCGCCTGCAGCGCCTGCTCATAGTCCGGACCACGAACGGGCAGGGGACTGCCTGCCTCCAATCCGTGGCCGATGGACTCACGGGCGACTCCCAGCAGCGTTTCGCCCTGTGCTGCGGTCAGGGTCTCAGGCGATGACATAGGCTCCGTAACCGACTACCTGATTCTTCGGCCCGGCGGTGTCGCCGGAATTGCGCAGATCCAGAATGCTGGCGTGGAGGTTATGTTTCCTGGCTGCCTGGATGAGGCCGTTGACGGGCCGGCAGCCGCAGGCCTGCTCGGGCTCGATATCGGGTTGTGCCAGGGACGCTATGCGTTCGGATGTCTCCCGGTCTATCCGCCTGGCCGTTTCGTAGTCGTGGTAGTGGCTTAGGTCGGAGCTGATCACGATGAGGGTCTCTTCGCCACCCCACAGACGCTCGATCACCTCCGCAACCTGCTCCGGCGTCGCATCACCTACCACCAGGGGAACCAGCTTGAACTCGGGCAGGACCAGCTGCAGAAACGGCAGGTGCACCTCCAGGCTGTGCTCCATGGTATGGGCGGCCTCCAGTACCTGCACTTGGCTTAGAGTCCGGATCGAATCCACCGCTTCCCGGTCGATGGCGATGTCCCCGAGGGGGGTAGTGAAAGCTTCCGCATCGCTCAGGGCCACGCCGAGAAAAGGAACTCGGTGGCTCGGTCCCAGGAGCACTACCCGCTCGATCCTGTCTTTGACCGGTTGCAGCTGGGCGTAGGCGCTTGCCGCCACGGGCCCGGAATAGACATAGCCCGCATGGGGCGCAATCAGGGCTTTGGGCACGGGCGGCTGGGACTTCGCGTGTGCAAGAAAGGTTTCGATCATGTGCCGAAGTTCCCTTGGGTCGTCCGGATAGAACAGACCCGCAACGGCCGGCGTACGCACCTTGGACATGGCTGGCTTTCCCCGCTAGGGTACGGATAATAAGAGTATACATGGAGGCGAGGTCGCCGCGATGACCAGAGAGGCTGCAAACGTATCACTCGCCGACCCGGGCGTCGTGGTGGCGAAATACTGGCATCGCCTGGAGGACGGTCGCATCCAGTGCGATGTGTGCCCGCGTTTCTGCAAGTTGCGCGACGGCCAGCGGGGGCTTTGTTTTGTGCGTGCACGGATCGAGGACAGACTCGTGCTGACGAGCTACGGCCGGTCCAGCGGATTTTGTATTGACCCAATCGAGAAGAAGCCCCTCAATCACTATCTGCCGGGTACGCCGATCCTGTCTTTCGGGACGGCCGGCTGCAACCTGGCCTGCAAGTTCTGCCAGAACTGGGATATGAGCAAGTCGCGGGAGATGGATACGCTGATGGACACGGCCAGTCCCGAGACACTGGCCCAGGCAGCGGTTGAACTCGGCTGTCGCAGTATCGCTTACACCTACAACGATCCGGTCATCTTCATGGAATACGCCGTCGACACGGCCAAAGCCTGCAGAGACAGGGGCATAAAGTCGGTGGCTGTGACCGCCGGGTATATGTGCGCCGAGCCGGCGCGGGAGTTCTACCGGCACATGGACGCGGTCAACGTGGATCTGAAGGCTTTCACCGAGGGTTTCTACCACGATATCTGCGGAGGACACCTGCAGACAGTGCTGGATACGCTTCTGTATCTGAAGCACGAAACTGACGTATGGTTCGAGATCACCACCTTGCTGATACCCGGGGAGAACGATTCGGAGTCAGAGCTCGACGAATTGACCGGCTGGGTGGTGGAACGGCTGGGCCCGGATGTGCCTCTGCACTTCACGGCCTTTCATCCGGACTGGAAGATGCAGGATCGACCGCCGACCCCACCGTCCAGCCTAAGCAGGGCCCGCGATATCGCGATCAAGAATGGCGTTCGCTACGCCTACACGGGAAACGTCCACGATCCCCGTGGCGGAAGCACTTACTGCCACCATTGCGGTGAGTTGCTCATCGGCCGAGACTGGTATGTGCTTTCCCAGTGGAACCTCACTGTGGACGGATGCTGCCGCTTCTGCGGGACCCATTGTGCGGGCGTATTCGAGGCAACTCCGGGGGACTGGGGCGCGAAACGCCAGCCTGTCCACCTGCAGCGCTTCGCGGCGGCATAAGACCTCGCCGGAACTTCCAGTCTGAGACTATTTTGTAACGGACCATTGTTGGATCTGAGTCTGCTCATGAACGTTTACGAAGCAAGCTGGAACTGGGGGATGCTCGGCATCGCCTTTGCCGTCGGGCTCGCCGTCGGTGTGCTGGTGGTGTATCTGCTGATGTGTCGCAGTGCCCGGGTTGCCAAGCTCCGCGAAGAGCTTGAGCGGGCCAAAGCGGAGCATGAAGACTATCAGCGACAGGTCCATGACCATTTCGGCAAGACCTCCGTGCTGTTCCAGCACATGACCAGCAGCTACCGGGCCGTATACGAACATCTTGCCGAGGGATGCGAGACCCTGTGCGCCGATGCGACCATCCCCGGGCAGCTGGAGTTGCCGGATACTCAGCTGATCGGGGAGCACGAGGCCGAGTCAGGGACAAAGACGGCAGCCCGTAAAGAAGGGGCGCCGGGAGGTAGAAGAAAGACCGACCCGCCACCGTTGCCCCCCGACCCCCAGGCGTAGCCCTCCTTTGTCACCACCCCAGCTACTGCGGGGCCACCAAGGCCCGCATCCAGGTTGAAAAACCGCGGGTCAACGCTTATTATTGCGCTCCAGAAATTGCGGGGTGGAGCAGTCTGGCAGCTCGTCGGGCTCATAACCCGAAGGTCGCAGGTTCAAATCCTGCCCCCGCTACCAGGTTCTCAGCGAGGCCCCGTCATCGGGGTTTTTTTTGGCCAGGCGACCGCAGCCTGAGTGGAGCGGTGCGCCCAACCACACGCTGGTTAGCAAGGTGGGCCTCAGGCCCACTTTTTGTTTTGGGAAAGTGATGGCTCACCGGCATGAGCGAATACAGGCGCTGATCGAGCCGTCGGTGACGGCCTTGGGCTACGAGTTGGTGGGCATCGAGTATTTTCCGGGGGGCAAGGGCGCCCTGTTGAGAGTTTATATCGACAGCCCCGATGGAATCACAGTGGAGGACTGCGAGCGAGTGAGCCACCAGGTGAGCGGCGTGCTGGAAGTGGAGGATCCTATCCGCCACGGGTACACCTTGGAGGTTTCTTCTCCGGGAGTGGACCGGCCGCTGTTCAGCCCGGCGCACTTTCAGCGGTTCGCCGGTAAAACGATCCGGGTGAAGCTGGCTGTACCGGTGAACGGGAGGCGTAACGTCATCGGCATCCTCAAGGGTCTCGAAGACGGGACTGTGGTGGTTCTGGAGGAGGGTGTGGAGGTCCGGCTACCGCTGGAGGCAATCGGCAGGGCACAACTGGTTCCGGAGCTAGATTTCCGGAAGCGATGATGAGGCCGTGGCATGAGTAAAGAGATACTGATGGTGGTTGATGCCGTTTCAAACGAAAAGGGCGTCGGCAAGGAGA
>CAJHYX010000300.1_pt1 | contig 16742 bp, 12 predicted proteins | sample 9198881 | NCBI WGS metagenome assembly CAJHYX01 (sample SAMEA7708376, study PRJEB35096) | sediment metagenome | biome: marine neritic benthic zone biome [ENVO:01000025]; feature: sediment [ENVO:00002007]; material: shallow marine sediment [ENVO:03000034] sea grass bed [ENVO_01000059] ...
ACTCCGCTACGGAAAGACAGATGTCCAGGCCCACGGTGTCGGCAAGCATAAGGGGTCCCATGGGCATGCCAAAGTCCGTCGCCGCCCTGTCGACGGCGGACACGGGTACGCCTTCGCCCTCGAGCACCACCGCTTCCAGCAGATAAGGCATGAGGATGCGGTTGACCAGAAATCCTGGCGCGCTTTTCACGGGCAAGGGCAGCCGGTCGATTTGTTCCGTGAAGGCTCGGCCCCGCTGCAGGAATTCCTCGCCGGAGTTGGTGCCTTCGACCACCTCCACCAGGGGCATCTGAGCTACCGGGTTGAAGAAGTGCAGGCCCACCAGACGTTCAGGGCGCTTCAGGCCCTCGGCGATGGTCTCCAGGGGAATGCTCGAGGTGTTGGTGGCCAGCAGGGCATCGCCGCCGGCCTTCGCCTCCAGGTCCCGGAACAGGCCGCGTTTGGCCTCGACCTTCTCGACGATGGCTTCGATGATGACCTGGGCGCGGGGTATGCCGGCACCGCTCATGTCCGGTGTCAACCGGTCCAGAGCCCGCTGAACTTTCCTCGGGTCCCGAAGGCGCCTCTGAAAAAGCTTCGCTGCCCGCTTCATGGCCTGAGCGATCGCTTCGGGGCGCTGATCCTGGAGCGTAACGTGCATTCCCCGCAGCGCACACCACCCGGCGATGTCGCCACCCATGGCCCCCGCGCCGACCACGTGGACGTATTCGGCCAGCCGCGCTTCCTTCGCTTCTTTGCCGATGGCCTTCAGCCGCTCGCGCAGCAAGAAGCAGCGGACCAGGTTCTGGGCCGTGTCGGTCGTGACCAGATCGGCCACGGACTCCGCTTCGGCGTCCAGCATTGCCCCCTCATCGCCGCCATGCCATACCCAGGCATCGATCTGCGCGAACGGCGCCGGGTAGTGCAGCGGGTTGGCCTTTTCGGCCACCTTGCGCCGCAGGTACCATCCGAGGGCGTACCGGAGGGGCTTGGCTGCCATCAGTCGCAGAAGTTTTCCCGGCCGCCGCGGCTCGGGTTGCTGCAGGATTATGGTTCGTGCGGCACGACGAAGCTGACGTTCCGGCACCGCTGCATCGACCAAACCGAGACGCCGTGCCTGTCGGCCCCGGACGGTCCGCCCGGAAAGGATGATGTCGAAGGCTCCGGGCGCTCCGATGAGGCGGGTAAGCCGCATGCTGCCACCGAAGCCCGGGTGAATACCGAGCTTCACCTCGGGCAGCCCCAGACTGGCTTCTTCCTCCGCGACCCGGTACTTGCAGGCCAGGGCCAGTTCCAGTCCGCCACCCAGGCAGTAGCCGTGGATCAGGGCGAGGGTGGGAAAGGGCATTTCTTCCAGGCGGTTGAAGACGTTCTGGCCGACCCGAATGGCCTCCAGGGCCTGCTGTCGGCTCTGGAGCGCGGTGAACTCTTTCACGTCGGCGCCGGCGATGAACCCCGAGGGCTTATCCGACAGGATCACGAGTCCCTTCGGCGACAGCTCGGCGAGCCTGCTGAGGACATGATTCAGGTCACCCAAGACTTCATTGCCCAGCACATTGGTGCCGGCATCCGGATTGTCGACATGTAGCCAGGCGATGCCGTCAGCATCGGTCTCCAGGCGCCAGGTACCCGGTTTTTCGCTGGAGGCATGGGAATCCACCATCGCGTGCACGATCCTAGAAACGGCAGTCGACCGCTTCGTCGAAGACTTATGCTCTTGAGTCATATTGGAAATCTGCCTCAATTCAAGTTCACCCTCTGGATGAGGCCGCTACGGGGTGCATCGCACGTCCTATTCGTCGCCTGGCGGCGTTACAACTCCTCGCAATAGTCTCGCTATTACTCGTCGTTGTGCCTTGCCAGGCGACGAATAGGACGCACGCTCCACCCCGTCCAACTGCCGTTTCTAGGATGATTCAGTTTTCCCCCTGTCCTTCTCGTTCTACCAGCATGGCACCGCCTTGCCCGCCACCGATACAAAGGCTGGCCATGCCTAATTTGCCGTTGCGTTGCCCCAGCACGTGCAGCAGATGCAGGATGATGCGCGCACCGCTGGCACCGACCGGATGACCCAGGGCGATGGCGCCACCGTCCACGTTTAGCCGCTCCCGGTCGATGGCTCCGATGGGCTCGGCCAGGTCCAGCTCCTGCCTGCACCAATCCGGGTCTTGCCAGGCCTTCAGGCAGGCGAGAACCTGAGCTGCGAAGGCCTCGTTGATCTCCCAGTAATCGATCCTGCCGGCGTCCAGCTTGTGACGCTGCATGATGGGGGACATCGCGTAAACAGGGCCGAGCCCCATCTGGCTTGGATCCAGCGCCGCCCATTCACTGTCTACGAGGCGTCCCATGATCTGGAAGCCGTGTTTCTTGACAGCGGACTCGCTGGCGAGCAAAAGCCACGCAGCGCCGTCGGTCACCTGGGCGCTGTTGCCGGCACTCACCTGGCCGTAGGGGCGGTCGAAAACGGGCTTCAGGCGCCCGAGCTTTTCTATGTCGGTATCGCGGCGCACCCCGTCGTCCCGATCGTAGAAGTGGCCCCGGTTATCGGTCAGCAGTTCCACCTCGGATAGTCGTTCCTCGTCCTGAGCCCTGGCGACACGCCGGTGACTCTCCAGGGCGAAGGCATCCATTTCCTCCCGCTCGATGCCGAAGCGGTACGCGAGCAGCTCCGCGGTTTGCCCCATGGACAGGCCTACCACCGGATCGGTCAGTCCCCGCAGGAGGCCGATGACCGGTTTCAGGGCGCCCAGGCGTAGGCCTGCCAGGGTCTTGACCCGGCCCTTCACAGTGCGGGCGGATGACCAGGCGGCAAACCATTCCACCAGTGGGCGTGCCCACATCAGTGGTATGTTGCTCATGGATTCCGTGCCTCCGGCGAGGACCAGATCGGCACGCCCTTCGGAAATGGCCTGTCGGGCGGTGTCAATGGCCTGCATGCCGGAGCCGCAGTTGCGTTGTACAGTCCAGGCTGGAACGCGATCGCCGCAGCCCAATCGCAGCGCCACCACCCGCCCGATGTTAGCCTCGTCGGGCCCGGGGCTGATGCAGCCGAGAATGACCTCGTCCAGTTCGAGGGGAGCGAAGGGCTGACGAAGCAGCAGTGGGCGACCGGCGGCTACGGCGAGGTCACTGGCGGACAGGGGCCCCGGTGCTCCCCGCGTTTTCAGGAACGGGGTCCGTGCCCCGTCGACAACACACACCGGACGCTGGTTTCGCCGGGCTGCCTGGACCATCGCGTTCTCCTCTGTTCACGGGTCGGTGTCGGGTGTGCCTGGTAAGGAATGCGGGCTGGGTTACGCCTCGCCCTTGGCTGGCTCGGGTGTGTCATCGCCGATGTCGTCTTCGGGCTCCGGAGATCCCTTCAGCGGGTCGTTCTTGCGGTTGAACACCGCCCCGTCCGTGCTCCATGGCACTTGATGGTAGGGAGCATGCTCTGCTCTACCCCAGTAGGGGCACTTGATGATGTTGAAGTACGGCGAATAGTCAAAGTCGCGGGGTGCAAACAGGCGGGGGTTCCGCTTGTAGAAGCGAGCCCGGCCGTCTTCGTGGTGTTCTATGACCGGAAGCACCGGAAACCTGACGGTCATGAACGCCTCCGCCATGAGCGTTGAGCAGACGTTGCGTGTCGGCGTGCCCGCATTGTGCTGAAACAGGGACGAGCGCCAACGGCGGGGGAGAATGCTCCATGGGAACATGAACCGTGCCAGGTCCAGAAGCTGGCGTACGTCGTAGTCCTTGCCCAGTTGACTGATGGCATAGCTGATGACTTTCTGGGCGTCGGGGGGAGACAGGCCGCGTGGACGACAGATGCGCAGGTGGTCACGACGGTACTTGCTGAGCGGGGTGACCACCGTGCCCTTGTCCATCAGGGCTTCGACGATGAGCGGAGCGCCCGGGTCGGCGTCGTAATAGGTCTGGACCCGTGCCCGCATGACGTGGCTTTCGATATCGTGCAGCCGGCCGATGTACAGGGCCGAGTGGGTCCAGGGGCTCTGGGTGATCATTTTGATCACCTCGCTGACGCGGCTGCACCCTTCGACCAGGATGGCGTCGCCCGGACGGACCTCGTAGCTGAGACGCTCGAAGTCGCAGGCCGGGCAGTCATCGTCCGGGTTCTCGTGGGTCAGCCAGTCCACCAGGCATCCCCATAGCCATCTGCTAAGGCCCATAGTCATGTATGTCGGTTATCTAGCTAATGAGCAAGGGGCGCGTCCTTTTCCTTCTAGAGTATAGACAGTCCATCTCTGACCGAGTTGCCCGGGGTGGTCTCCGGGTCGTTGTTTTGTGCGGGACTTTGCAGTCTTTGTGCCGTTAATATGCTGGAATGTCCGCCAAATTACCCCTAATCAGCAGCCCTCTGGCGGGTCTTCCGATGCCCCGATCATTGACCCTCGGGGGACGTGGACTTAGCCTAGACACATGGAAATCCACGTGAATGGCGAAAGGCGTGAGCTGGCGCCCGGCTTATCCCTGGCCGCGCTGTTGAACGAGCTCCAGTACGGAGCTCAGCGAATTGCCGTGGAGGTGAACGAGGAGATCGTTCCCCGCAGTGAATACGGCAGTCACTGCCTCCAGGCGGGCGACCGGGTCGAGATCGTCCGCGCCATCGGCGGCGGGTGACCGCTGGTATAATCCCGGAACCCCCATCAACTCCCGGTTAGGCCATGACAGCGAATCCTCCCTTGAACACCGACCCCCTGGTGGTTGCCGGCGTCGAGTACAGGTCCCGACTCCTGGTGGGGACCGGCAAGTATAAAGATTCGGATGAGACCCGGCGCGCGGTGGAAGCCAGCGGCGCCGAGATCGTAACGGTCGCCATCCGACGAACCAACATCGGCCAGGACCCGAACGAACCCAACCTGCTGGACGTCCTGCCCCCCGACCGATACACCATCCTGCCCAACACGGCGGGGTGTTACGACGTTAAGTCGGCGGTCAGAACCTGCCGGCTTGCCAGGGAGTTGCTGGACGGCCATGATCTGGTGAAGCTGGAGGTGCTGGGCGACGAGAAGACCCTTTTCCCCGACGTGTCCGCCACGCTGGAGGCAGCCGAGACGCTGGTGGCGGATGGTTTCAAGGTGATGGTGTACACCAACGATGACCCGATCATGGCCAAGCGACTTGAAGAGGCGGGCTGCGTGTCGGTGATGCCGCTCGCCGCACCGATCGGTTCGGGGCTGGGGATCCGCAATCCCTATAATATTCTGGAAATCGTCGAGAATGCCGGAGTGCCCATCCTGGTGGATGCCGGCGTCGGTACCGCCTCCGACGCAGCCGTTGCCATGGAACTCGGCTGCGACGGGGTGCTGATGAACACGGCCATCGCCGCGGCCAAGAAGCCGGTACTCATGGCGTCCGCCATGAAAAAAGCCATCGAGGCAGGCCGTGAGGCCTTTCTGGCCGGACGCATGCCCCGCAAGCGCTACGCCAGCGCCTCATCTCCCGTCGACGGCGCATTTTTCTGAGAATTCGTAACGCCAGTAGGGGCCGACGGTTGGAAACAGTCCAAGCTGGTTGTCACCTGAAAAAAGCTTGACACGGCTACACGTCGGAACAATCCTCTTGCCGACCGCTGACCGCTGACCGCTGACCGCTGACCGCTGACCGCTGACCGCTGACCGCTGACCGCGTTTCACGGCTTGGTGAGCGCGTTGAATCCTGCCGTGAAGCCTCTGAGAGAGACGGGCACGGCCACGGGGCGACGGGTCAGATCGTGGAAAGTCACCTGGGCCTCCAATCCCCCCTTGAATGCCGCCAGCTGCTTTTCCTCCAGGCCGAGGTATGCCCGGCAGCCCCCGGGAAAACAATGCTCTATGGGTAATCGCTCTTGCTCACCCTTGTCCACCTTAATGGTGACGCCCGGTGGCAGGGAGATCCCCAGAGGCAGGTTGAATATGGCCACGGGCCGGTTGTCGTTGGCCGCGTACCCCACCGCCACATGCAGCAACGGGCGCTTGTTCTCCTTTAAGACGATGTCCTGGGAGATCTGGCATACCTCCTTGTCGGCGCCCTCGGGTTTCTGGCACTCCAGCTTCCAGTCACGAAACAGGCGCGGTTCTCTGGCATCCGTTGCTGGTGCTTCGTCCGTCGCAAGGCCTGTCGCTGGAAGCAGCCAGAACAGGGCCACGCTGAGCAGCCGTCTGCGCAGGCGCCCGCCCGCCTGCGGCTGGTTTCTGATGGGTCCGGTCATGGGTGTTGTCGTTCCTCCCTGAGAAACAGCGCCATACATTACCATGGAAGTCGGGGTCAGCCCGCATTTCTCACCGCACGCCGTCGCGAGGGGCGTGAGATGCCCGTGGCTACAAGGCGCGCGACAGGTCGGGCGCGGAGGCGTAGCTGACACTACGTTGAGCACCCGGCCCGAGTGCAACGCAGTAGACGCGGGCAGATCGCGCGCCGCAGCAGGCGGGTGGTGAGAAATGCGGGCTAGTGCGCGTCCGGAAAGGCACTCTTCTCACGTAGCGGCGCGGAGAGCGCAGAGAAATTCTGAACGAAATCCGTCAGGCATCTTTGCAGCGCAGCCAAGCTAATCTCCCTGCCAGTAGAAATACCCCCAGGGTGTACCGGTCGCGCGCATCAGGGTGTTCAGCAGCGCCTCGCCGGGAACAGCTTCTGCCGGGTGAATGCCCCATACCTCCACGAAGAATCGCCCGAAACCCGCCGACTGTCGCCAGTCGAGTTCAAACGGCTGGAAGTGCCGGCTGCAGGCAGGGCAGCGCCACCGATAGGCCGTCGGACTGGCTGTCCATGCCTCAACCAATGCCTGCCAGGATTCCTCCCGCTGCCGGCAGTTGGGGCAGCGGGGGGATACGGTGTTTCGTCCACCCACGAACAACGGTTGTTCCCCGGCATACCACAGACCGATATGACAGAACGCGTCCGCATGCGCAGCCGGATCGGCCGACGGGTCCGCCGGCGGCGCCAGAGCAACGACCGGGGAGCAGCCCAGGAAGCTAATCAGCTCGAGGAAACGCTCTCCGGGCAGATAGTGCGTTCTGCCCGCCACGGGGAACGGGAGCCCTGTGAGGCCCAGTCTTCCCAGGGACGTGATGAGGCTGTCCGTGTCCGCAGGTAGCGCTTCAGGGTCGACCGGGGCGAGCACGAGTCTGTAAAGGGTCATGAAAATCGTCCGCTATGATTGTCACAAAACCGACATTCTCGGATCACGGAACGGAAACACAGTTTATTTAGTCTACGGATTTGATCGGCTAAGGGCGAGACAGCCTGGGCCATGGCCTGTGAGGAGACTGCAATGAATGGTTGGTATACCGGTGGTACGGCTCCAAGCGAACAGCAGCTGCGTGAGGAGATTGCCCATTATGAGCGCAAGTGCGCCGCCCTGACTGGCGAGGCGGATGGTGACGGCCAGGGCGTTCTATCCCTTTACCAGGCCCATGCCCTGCACCGCAAGAAGCTCCTGGCCGCTGTGCGAGACGGCCGCCCCGAAGCCTGGCTGGAGTATCGCATCTAGCTCGTCATTGCCACTGCAGTCCCCGCATGCGGTTGACTGCGGCGGCCAGGTCCTGGACCCGCGGCATCGCCAGGTTGCCGGCCTTCCAGGGAGGCAGCACGTCCAGACCGCGTTCCTCTACCTCGGCCAGGGCGGCGCGCAGGCCCTGCACGAGACTGGACGAGCCCTCGGCATGGTGGCGGGCGTAATAGTGGATGAGCCATCCGATGGCCCTGGTCTGGCCGGCGTCGACCAGTTGTTCCACCTTGGATAGGTCCACCGTGTGCCGGCCGTATAGCAGCGTGACGCCGTCCCGGGCACTGATCTTGACCTCATGCCGGCCTCGGCTGGCGTTCAGACTGGGTCGACCGGGCCGGCGTTGTGTGCGGCTGAGCAGTGGCGGTAAGTCGTCGCGGGCCGATTCCTGCAGATCATCCCCGGCCAGTTCCCGCGCCTCCCGGGTCACGTCCACTGGCTGGTAAGTATCCATCATGATGACGGTGTCGGCGGTCTCGAAATAGTCGCCGGAGCCTCCCATCACCAGCACCGTGGACACGGCATGCCGTTCCGAAAGCTCCCGCACACGGTGAAGAAAGGGCGTGATGGGTTCCTTTTCCCGCGCCACCAGGGCCTGCATGCGCCGATCCCGGATCATGAAGTTGGTGGCCGAGGTGTCTTCGTCGACCAGCAGCAGCCGGGCACCGCATTCGAGGGCTTCCATGATGCCGGCAGCCTGGGACGTGCTGCCGCTCGCGTTCTCGGTAGTGAAGTATCGGGTGTCGCGGTCAAGAGGAAGCCGGTCGATGAACGGGCTGATGTCCACCCGCGACACGGCGCGGCCGTCTTCCGCCCGGACCTTGACGGCGCTCGCCAGGGTCGCCACCTGCTCGCGACCGTCTCCGGGAAGGTGGTTATAGACCCCGTGCTCCAGGGCATGCAGCAGGGTGGACTTGCCGTGGAAGCCGCCGCCGACGATGAGCGTGACGCCCTTCGGGATCCCCATGCCCCGTACTGGTCCCGCGTTGGGCAGGGTGACCGCGCGTGCCAGGGATTCAGGCGCCCGTAAGGGCAGCGCCTCCTGGCCCATAGGGCGGTCGTCGATGCCGCTGCGGCGGGGCAGGATGGCACCGTCGGCCAGGAAGCCGACCAATCCTTCCGAACTCAGCCAGTCCCGCAGGTGAGCCTGATCTTCCACCGACTTGACGTGGCGCTCCACATCCTCCGCAGTCAGGTTCTCGAAGAGCAGCCCGTGTTCCACCACGGCGGGCAGTTCCCGGAAGAACATCTCCTCGGCCTCCATGGCCAGCACCCGCCGGCCCGCCGCGGGCAAACCCATGGTCAGCCGTGCCTCCACGTGCTCAGGGTCGAGTATGACCGCATTGCGGCGGAGCACTTGCTGGCCCCCGGTGCTGATCTCGACCAGACCGCTCTTCCCCGTGCCTCGGTTGCCCCGGACGCGACTGCGGATGGCGGACCGGACTGCCCGGGCCAGGTAGTCTTCCAGGGCCACGCGTCGGATCGGCGTGTTCCACAGCTCGGCCGGGTAGCCGGCCCGGTCCACGGCCATGCGCACGCTGATCCGGGACGGATCGGCGAAGGGATCACCCTGCACGTGGTCGACGCTGAGGGAAAAGTCCGCGTAGCGGTAGACACCCTCCAGGCGCTTGTAGGCCTTATAGGACTGCCGGTCCATGCCGGATAAGAGCTGTCTTAGTCTGTCCATGGGGTGCGGGCTCCATCCGGTCGGACTGGCACGATGTAGCTGCGGTGGGAGTCGCAAGGCGCGGGAATTCGGTGACTCGCTCTGACGGTGACTGGGTGACTCGGGAAGAACGCCAACAAGTGCACAAATATAACCCGCGCGGTTTTCATATGCTTAGAAACTGTAGCCTGTAGTCTGAAGTCCGCAGCCGCGTCGAGCTATGGCGGAGCTCATGTCCGAACCTCGAGCCGCCAGCGATCAGCGTCCAGGCGCTCTATGGCCAGATCCAGACCTGTGAACTGACGGATCACCGCCCAGTTGGTGCGGGCGTGCTCCGTGGGCTCCAGGGTTGTGAAGCTTCCGCCGCCGGCGAGAGCCAGGGGCAGCAACAGCTGGTCGGCCAGGTGGGTACCGATGGCCGCGCCGGATCCCAGGTAACGCTGCACGGCACGCACCGAGCGTTCGGCTACCGTCTCCGCGCGCACCCCCCGCTGTCCGAAACCCGTGAACAGCTCCGTGACCCGTGCGTGGCCAAGCTCCAGGGTGAGTACGTTGCCCGGCCCGTACTCCGGGGGATCCTCCTGTATCCGAAGACACTCGTCGGGCCAATCAAGGCGCTCCGCCACTACCTGAAGCTCACGTTCGGCAATGTTCAGTGGCAGGCCGGCGACCGTGGCTGTCGCCAGGCGACGGTCCAGGCTGCCTCGTTCCTCCAGGCCGACAGGTGCAAGTCTCTCGACCGGCGTTATCGTGAGCCCGACCTTGCCACCGCCCCTCGGCACATAGCCGGGTCGCTCCAGGCGGGCTTCGACCCGTGCGCCCATGCACCGGAGCAGCGGCAGGTAGGCCAGCTCCAGAAACGGGTAGGGTGGTGCCAGGGGATTATGGGTTCCCCCCGTGACCACGAGACTGGTCTGCCCGGGACCGGTGAGCAGCAGCGGCGGCAGCACCGTTTGCAGCACCAGGGTCGTGCTGCCCGCCGTGCCGATGTCGAAGCTGTAATGTCCTGGCCGCAGGTCGTCCGGCCGGAAAACGAGCTCGGTGGAGTCCAGCCTGGCCCCTTCAACCTCGGCCCCGCCGATCTCGGCCGCTGCGAGCACGCAGGCCAGGTGTTGTCGCCGAAGGCCGGGCCGCCTGCGCTTTGCCCGCAGATTGGAGATGCGAAAGGGAGTGTGGAGGATCAGGGACAGGGCGAGGGCCGTGCGCAGGATCTGGCCACCGCCTTCGCCCTTGCTGCCGTCGATGGTGACCACCGTTCAGCCGGCGAGCTCGGCGGCGGCGCCGCACAGGCCACGGGTGACCTCGGTCATGGCGGCGTAGTTAAGTCGCTCGGGTGTGTCGGCCGCCGTGTGATAGTAGGGGTAGCGATAGAAGGCCGTGTCGGTGACCATGAGCGCCGGGTAGCCCTGACGCCAGAATGAGAGGTGGTCGCTCCACGAGACGCCGGGCACGAAGCTGAACGTGGCCACATGCTCCACCGGAAAATCCGAGTGGGCGCGGAAAGCGGCCACGCTCTCGCGCAGGGCCCGTCGGGATCGCAGGTTGGCCACGAAAGCGATGAAGTTGGCCCGGTCCGGATAGAAGTACCGGAACAGGGGTGGGTATTGCTGGCTGCCCGGCTCGTCGCTGTAGTAGCCGATGGTTTCCAGGGACATCATGAGCCGAATCCGATCGGCGCGCGCCAGAGCAGCCTTTGCATACACGGCGCTTCCCATCTGGTTCCGGGAGAAGAAAGGCGGCTCTTCGTTCACGAAGGCGACGAACCGCAGCGCTCGGCTGGGCTGCAGCCCCCGGCAGCAGCGGCTGATGGCCATCAGGGCGGCCATGCCGCTGCCGTTGTCATTGGCTCCGGGACCGCCCCGGACCGAGTCGTAGTGAGCGCCCATAAGGATGATCTCGGCGTCACGGGAGCGTCCCGGAACCGTTACCTCCAGGTTGACGCATGAGACGCCGCGAACCTGATAGACCTGCCGTTCCACTGAGTAACCCTGTGTCCGCCATTCCCCCTCGATGTAGTCGCTCGCCGCATGCAGGGCCTGGGGACAGTAGACATTGCGCTCGCCGATATTGCCGGCAAGGGTGTAAACATGATGCTTCAACTCTTCGGGTCCTATGTCCACGGCATCGGTGCGCATCGTTGTACTCCCGTCCGGCTTCTAATCCACGGCTGATGGGGCCATGATAGACACGACAGGAACGGGAGGGCCAACCTCGCCCCATGCACTTACCCGATTACCGCAACGGCAGCATCGTCAACCTGATGGCCTCCGTCCGGGCGGGACTGGGATCCGGTGACGGCCTCTATGCACCCCTGTCAGAGCTTCCGCCCGATGAGCTGGCGGAGGCGCGAAACGTGTTGCTCCTGGTGGTGGACGGTCTGGGCTACGAATACCTGCTCGGGCGCGGTGAGACACGACTGGGTCAACATCTCCGGGCTCGCCTCACCTCGGTGTTTCCGTCCACCACCGCGAGCGCCATCACCACGTTTCTGACCGGGACAGCGCCGCAGCAACACGGTCTGACGGGCTGGTTCATGTATTTCAGGGAACTGGGCACCGTGTCGGCCGTGCTGCCTTTCACACCGCGTTACGGTGGGCCGTCGTTCGGAAAGTGCGGCATCGATCCGGCCTCGTTCTTCGGCCACAGGCCGTTGTTCGACGAGCTCGCCGTGCCCTCCCATGTGCTCTCGCCCGCAAACATCGTGGAATCCGACTACTCCCGGTCCCACTGCGGCCGTGCCCATCGCTCGGGTTACCGGAACATGGAGGAGTTCTTCGCCAGCCTGGGACCGATTTTAAGCCACGGCCGGGGTCGCAAATACGTCTATGCCTACTGGTCCGAGTTCGACAGCCTGGCCCACCACTATGGTATCGGGAGCCGAAGGGTGGCCGGGCACTTCGCTTCCCTGGACGCCGGGTTCTCGGCTCTGTGCGAAGGGCTGCAGGGCAGCGATACCCTGGTGGTGGTGACGGCCGACCATGGTCTGGTGGACACCGACAAGCGCAGCCGGCTGTGGCTGGAAGACCATCCCGAGCTGGCCGAGACTCTGGCGCTGCCTCTGTGTGGCGAGCCCCGCGTCGTCTACTGTTACGTGCGACCCGATCGGCGCACCCAGTTCCTGGACTATGTGCGCAGCGCTCTGGCGGACCAGTCTGATCTTTTCCTCAGCGAAGGGCTCGTGGAACGCGGATTCTACGGCCACGGTCCTGTCCATCCGCGCCTCCGGGAGCGCATCGGCGACTATGCGTTGCTGATGAAGGGCAACTACGTGCTACGCGACCGCCTCCCGGCGGAGCAGCCACCGACCCATGTGGGCGTGCATGGCGGTGTCAGTGCCGCCGAGATGTACGTCCCGCTAATCGTCCTCCGTACCTGACCATGCCCACCTAGCCCGCATTTCTCACCGCGCGCCGCAGATCTCACTCCCCTCTCCCGCGGGCGGGAGAGGGGCCGGGGGAGAGGGCGCTCTCCCGACGACGACTCAGCAAAAGTTCCCCAGAGTCCCTACCCGCTCACCAAACTGACGACTTCATCACAGAACGCCGTCGGCGCTGCATCCTCGGCGCCATGGAATTCGTCGTGGCCATCTGATTTTTCTTTATTGTATCAGACAGTTGCGCATGATTTTGGCGGTCGGCCAGGCGGCGCAGGCCGGTCAAGGCGGCGTCTGCTTGTGCCGAAAACGGTTACGGGGATATGCGCCTGTTGGGCGTCGAGGGGACACCCGTGTCGTGGCTCCGAAACAAAGCAAATGAGAAGAACGGCCGTCATTGTCGCAGGCACTATCGCCGTTTTGGTGGTCGTGGCGATCGCCCTGCATCTGCTGGTCTCCCGGGATGCCATACGCCGCCAGCTCGAGGTGGTGCTGACCGCGACCTTCGAGACACCGGTGAGAATCGGCAAGCTGGACATCAGCACGTTGCCCGACACCTTGCTTACGGCACGCCAGATTACATTCGCCCGCCGCGACCTGGCGCCGAACCTGAGCGTGGCGGCAGTGCACGTGGACGTGAGCATGAGCCAGATCTGGCGTGGGGAGGTGATCATCTCCGAGCTGCGTCTGGAGGACGTGACAGGGGGGCTGGAGGGGCTCATGGAGTATGTCGGGCGAATGAGCGAGCCAGGCGACGAACCGCCACCGGTGGATATGGCACTGCGCCGCATCGTCGCCTCACCCGTGCGTCTGCTTACCCGTGAGGGCCGCAGGCTGGGTCCCTACGAGATAGCAATCCAGTTCGGCCTGGAGGGCGATCTGGTGGCTGTCAGCATCACCAGGCTGGACAGTCTGGTCAGACTGAACATGGCGCGGGGCGAGCCGGGCAGCGTGAACTTCGGGTTCACGGCAAGGGAGTGGCGAGTACCCTATGGGCCACCCCTTGTCTTCGACCGGGTGGACGCCGTTGGTCGCTGGCTCAAGGACCAGGACGAGCTGGAAGTCCAGGAACTGCGGGTGGGTGCGTATACCGGCGCCATGGCCGGACAGGTCCGTCTTGCCTGGGGGGAAGAGTGGCTGCTAAAAGGCCAGGTTCTGGTGGAGGGCGTGGACACCGGGGCTTTTCTTACAGACTTGGGTCGGCCCAGATTGTCGGGAGCCCTGGACTGGGACGGCGCTTTTGAACTCCGGGCGCCCGAGCTGGCGCAGCTGTTGGACAGCCCCGAGCTGGCAGGGGATTTCACATTGAAGAACGGCGCTCTGCGGGTGAGCCGTAAGGCCCACGGCAGACACGCGGGCAGATCGGCACTCCCCTTTGAGGTGCTGGAGGGGCAGATACGTTATAAACCCCGTCGACTGGAGCTGCGGCGGCTGCAAATCAAGGCGCCGTCGCTGTCCCGCAGGCGACTCGGTCCTTACGACATCAAGCTGCAGATGAAGGAGGGTGGTGGCCTGCGGTCTGCGAGTTTGCGCCGGGAGGACGACCGGCTGAAGCTGCTCATCAAGTCGGCGGACAACGGCCTCAAGGTGGAGTTCGGAGCGCGGCGCTGGACATTGCCCGCTGGTCCGCCGGTCAGGTTCGACCGGTTGGATGTTAACGGTCGGCTGGCCAGAGACGACCGTCTTAAGCTTGACCGGATCAGGGCGAGACTCTACGGCGGCAAGATCGAGGGAAAGGGGTCCTTCAGCTGGGAGGATCGTCTTACCCTGGATCTGAAGGGCCGGGTTTCGGACGTGGACCTGGAGCCGCTGCTGGAGGCGTTCGGCAAGCCCGTTATGGCGGGGCGATTCCACGCTACCGGCGAGACCCGTTTGGTGGCGGCGCGGGCCAGCCGATTATTCGAGCGCCCCGTGATGTACTGCGATTTCTCGGTCCATGACGGAGCCATTCACGAGATGGATCTGCAGCGGGCCGCCCAGAACCTTTCCGAAGAGTACGTGACCGGCGGTGAGACCCGGTTCGATAAGCTCTCGGGGCGGCTCTATCTCGAGAAGGGCATGCTCACCGCAGACGATATGAAACTCACCTCTGCGGCCTTCGAGGCCAAGGGACAGCTGGCCGTGGACCCCCGGGATGAGCTTCAGGGGGAAATCGATGTGGGCCTCCGACAGGTTTCCACCCTGGTCGGCATTCCCGTTCAAGTCTCGGGCACCATGCAGGAGCCTCGACTCCGTCCCACCAACGCGGCCATCGCCGGAGCCGCTGCCGGCACCGCGGTGCTGGGTCCCGGCCTCGGCACCGCGCTCGGAATCAAGGCGGGTCAGGCCGTGAAAAAGCTCTCGGATTTCCTCGGTCGCAACGCTAGTGACACGCCGGCAGAAGAATTCTAGTAAAGCGGTTATGCACGGTCCCCTGTTGGGCACGCTTCGTTCTGCCCAGCCTGCGCGGAAAAACAGGGCCCTTCCGTAGGTTGGGCAAAGGCGCGATAGCGCCGTGCCCAACAGAAGACTTTCGCGGGTGGTTTTGCCACAATGCAAACCGGCATGCAGGTACCTCCGTATTCAAGTTGCCCCGGATCCTCCCGAAGAGCGTGAACGGCGCTGATCAGCCCCTGGCGGCCGACGAGCTCGAGAGCCGTATGCAATCCCTGGTGTTCATGGTGCTCACCACGCGGCGCAGTGTCGAAGCATCCGCTCTCGCCCTGGCCGGGTGGCCACGGCCCGTGCAGGAGCGGTTCCTTCAGTCGATCGAGTTCATTACCACCACCAGTGTTGAGCTGGCCTTTAACTTCTGCATGTTCGCCACCCCCTCCTTGCGGGTCATCGATGAGGCGGACTGGCAGGACTGGGTCCTGCATCTGATGGACATCTACGACAGTCGCGGTGTTCTGCAGTGCATCGTGGCCATGCAGAAGGTGGAGGAGTATGTCCGCAGCCACTGCGGGGGCCAGCAGGGCGTGCTCTTCGAGGAGGTTTCGCGCATTCTCCGACCCTTCGTCTGCGGCCTCAGCGGGCGGCCCCTGAAGCTGGCCATCCATGAAGACGCCTATACCGACACGGAAACCCTCTACCTGCCCCCGAAAGTGGATCGCTTCCCCCAGAGGGAGGACAACTACCGGCTCTGCAAATCCATGGCTGTTCACCTCTGGGCCCAGACCTGGTTCGGCAGCTGGCGTCTGCCGGTTGTCGGGTTGATCCGTGGTTTCGACGATGAGCAGAGGGCGCTGTGCCTGTTTCACGCCCTGGAAACCCGCCGCCTTGATGCCTGCATCGCCCGGGAGCTGCCAGGGATCAGCCGGGTGATGCGGGCCTTGCGGCCGGATGATGCCGAGTCGGTTTCCTCGGTGCCCTGGCGAGGAGCGGTTGAGCGTCTGCGGCTGCCTGATGCCACGGTGCGGGACAGTGCGGATCTGCTCGGCCAGCTTTACCCGGAGGCTTCCATACCGCAGCCTTTCTGCTACCAGGGCGTGTTGATCCCCGAGCGTACCGAGGCGGCCATGGCCCTGCGCCAGCGCCGGGAAGCGCGCGCTCTGGAACAGGCTTTAGCGGTCATCGCAGGGGAACATCGGCTGGGTCGACCGGAGTCAGCGGACCGGGCAGAGCACGACGAGGATGGGTTCGACGCCAGGCAGGTTCCGGATCCCGACTGGCCCGGCGGTTTTCGCATGGAGTTGCGGTTCTTCGGTGAGCCCGTGTCACCGTCCCAGGACGTGCAGCAGCTCATCGAGTCCGTGCTCCAGGATTTCGGGGACATACCGTCCGAGTACCTGGAGGCGGCGGGCCATGGCCAGTACCGGGTCGGCGGTGGGGGAGGGGCAGGGGAGGGGGGTAAGCCATCGGGCGATGCGAGCGCCCATCTGTACGACGAGTGGGATCATGTGCGCCAGCACTACCGGAAGGAGTGGTGCCTGCTGCGGGAACGGGACGTGCATCCCGTTCGCGACGGGTTCGTGGATCAGACCTTGAGCAAACATCGGGGCCTGCTCAAACACCTGTACCGCACCTTCGAGGCCCTTCGGGGCGAGGATCGCACCCTGCGTCGGCAGCCGTTCGGTGATGACATCGACATCGACGCGGTGGTGGAGTCCTACGTGGACCGGTGCGTCGGACTGGAAGCGCCCGAGCGTCTGTTCACTAAGAAGCGGAGGGAGGACCGGAGCATCGCGGTGATGTTCATGGTAGACATGAGCGGTTCGACCAAGGGCTGGATCAACGACATCGAACGCGAGGCCCTGGTG
>CAJHYX010000605.1_pt1 | contig 16517 bp, 17 predicted proteins | sample 9198881 | NCBI WGS metagenome assembly CAJHYX01 (sample SAMEA7708376, study PRJEB35096) | sediment metagenome | biome: marine neritic benthic zone biome [ENVO:01000025]; feature: sediment [ENVO:00002007]; material: shallow marine sediment [ENVO:03000034] sea grass bed [ENVO_01000059] ...
CTCCACGATGGCCTCGGGGTCCGGAAGGCCCCGCTGGCGGCCGATCTCGATGTACTCGACCAGGACGATGGCGTTGTTCACGACGATGCCCACGAGCATGATCATGCCCAGCCAGACCGGTATGGACAAGGCCATGTTCAGGGTCTCCAGTCCGACGGCCACGCCGATGGCTGCAAAAGGTACGCTGAACAGAATCACCAGGGGATTGCGCAGGGATTCGTACTGCACGGCCATGACGACCAGGACCAGGAATACCGCCAGGGCTAGCAGTACCCGCCCCATGCGCTGACCTTCCTGAAGCGACTCCGTCGTGCCGCCGTCGTACAGGGTGTAACCCGCAGGCAGCGCCAGGCCGTCGAGCCGCTGCCAGATGTCCCGGGAGATCTCGCCCAGGGAGCGCTCTTCGCTGACGTTGCCGCTGATCTCGACCATACGTTGCTGTCGGTCCCGGTGGATGGTCATCGCCGAGGGCACCAGCGTCACGGTGGCCAGATCACCCAGGTGCACCGGCAGGTACTCGTCATCCCCGGCGTTAAGCAGCACCGACTCCAGGTCTCTCGGTGAAGCGATCTCTCCCCGGGGCAGCCGCAGCCGGACGTCGAATTTGCGGTCGCCATCGATGAAATCCGTGACCACGATGCCGTCCAGGGCGACACGCAGGGACCGGCCCACCTCCTCCACTGTCAGGCCCAGGTCCGCGGCCCGATCGCGGTCCACGGTCACGGAGATCTCCTGCAGGATCTCTTCCAGGGAGTGCTGAACGTTGGACAGCCCGTGAATGTCCTCGAGTCGCTCGGTCACGGCGTCTCCGATTCCCGCCAGGACCTCCAGATCCGGGCCCTGGATGCGCAGGCTGAGGTCGTGGTCGCCGCGGCTCAGGCGTATGCCCCGAATGCCTCTGCTCCACATGCGGACCTTCACCCCGGCCAGGTTCTCGGCTCCGACCAGCTTCTTCAGACGTTTGATCCACTGGCTGCTGGAGACGCTGCGCTGGTCCGCCGGCACCAGCTGCACCGAGATGTTGGCGCGGTTGCTGGACTCGAACTGGGAGCGGCCGAACACGAACCCGCCAACCGTGCTGTACGCGACGGTCACCTCGGGCTGGGCCATGACCAGATCTTCGTTGAGGCGCACCGTGCGGTCCATCTCATCCAGGTTGATCCCGGGATCGGCAGTGACTGACACCCAGATCCGTCCTTCATCCATTTTCGGCAGGAACACCTGCTTGCCCGACTGGAAGGTCGGCAGCGCGAGCCCGAGCAGGGCAACGAACAGCACCGGGGGCAGCCAGGCGACCTTCAGCAGGATGCGGACGAAGGCGGCGTAAGCGTCCTGCATCGCGCCCATCAGCCCATCGACCGCCAGGCGGACCAGCCCCCGCTCGGAGACGGTTACCCTGGCACTGAGGGCGGGCACCAGGGTCAGCGCCACCACCAGCGAGGCGACGATGGCGGCCGAGATGGTGAAGATCAGCTCCCGAAACAGTAATCCGACCAGTCCCCCGACGAACAGAAAGGGCAGCACCGCGGCCAGATTGGTAGAGGTGGCGGCGACGATGGCGCTGTTGACCTCCCTGGCGGCGGCGACGGGGGCCTCCAGATGCGGCTCTCCCATACGCTGGTGGCGGTAGATGTTCTCCAGCATCACGATGGTGTTGTCCACCAGCAGACCCACCCCCAGGGCGACCCCGCCCAGGGTCATGATGTTCAGGGTCAGGCCGCCCGTGTCCATGAGTACGAAGGCCACCATGATGGCGATGGGCAGGACGCTGCCGATGATCAGGGTGCGGCGCAAACTGCCAAGGAAGACATATACCATGGCCATGGCCAACAGGGCGCCGCTCGCGGCGGCCCGCGCGGCATTGTGCAAGGCATGGCGCACGTACACCGATTGGTCGTCCACCGTGGCCACCTGAACGTCTTCCGGAATGAGACCCTTTTCCCGCAGCCAGTTCAGGCGTTTCATGACCGCCTCCACCACGGCGACCGTGTTGGCCTGGGGTTGCTTCTGGACGCTCATCTTGATGCCGGGGATGCCATTGGCGCGAATGCGCAGCCGCTCCTCCTGGTGCCCGTCAATGACCCGCGCGACTTCCTGGAGCCGGACCACGCTGCTCTGCCCGCCCATGGTCGTCGTTTCCAGGGGCAGACGGGCGATCTCCTCCACGCTGGTAAACCGCCCCGTGGTGCGCCCGGTAAGCTCGCCTCGGGCCATGCGCAGTCGCCCCCCCGACTCCTCCACGTTGGCCTCTTCGAGGGCCTGGATCAGGTCATCGACAGTGAGCCCGAGCCCGGCGAGGCGCTGCTGATCGGGCAGTATCTGGATCTCCCGCACCACCCCGCCTCCCACCTCGGCGGCCGCCACCCCGGGCAGGTTAAGGAAAGACTTGGCAAAGGTGTAATCCACCCAGCTTCTGAGCTCTACCGGGTCCTGCAGGGGGGAAGTCACCACAAACTCGGCCACGGCGATCTGGGACGGGTCACGCTTATAGATAATGGGCGGGTCAATGGTCTCCGGGAGAAAGCGTTTAGATCGGTCCAGGCGGTTGCTCGCGTCGCGCAGGGCCACGTCGATGTCCTTGCCGTAGGCGAACGACAGGTCCACGGCGCTTCGTCCCTCGGAAGTTCGGGATTGGATGCTGATGGCATCCTCCGTAATGGCAAGCTGTTCCTCGAGCTGGCGGGTAACATCGTCCTCCATGATTTTGGCCGGCACTCCCGGATCGAGAATACGTACTCGAATGTCCGGATAGATGATGTGGGGCAATAGATCGATGCCCAGTCGATAGAACGCGAACACCCCCAGAACGACCACGGCCAGGGACATCATCACCACCCCGACAGGATGATGCACCGACCAGGCCGCAAGACCGCCGGACCGGCCGGGGGGGCGTGATTCTGGGACTATATCGTCACGCATGGGTCGGCGAGCGAGGCACGAGTTTCGAGGGATCGAGGCTCGAGGCACGAGGTTCGAGGATCGAGGTTCGAGGTGAGAAACATCGATTCGTGCCTTCAGGCTAGAAAGTTACCGGTCTCGCGCCAGCCTTGTTGGACGCAGAGAACGAGATAAGTTGCGTTGCTCCATCTTTAACCTTTGCCCTTTATCCTATTGCCTCTCACCTCGAGCCTCGTGCCTTTAACTCCTTCCGACAACTTTAACGATCATCCCATCCCGAAGGCCGAGAAAGCCGCGCACCACGACCTGGTTTCCATCCTTGATGCCTTCCAGGATCTCGACCTGGTTACCGAACTTTCCTCCGCTGCGCACGGGGATCCGAAGGGCGTGGTTGTCCGGACCCAGGCGGAACACGAACTCACCCTGACGGTCCCGGCGCAGAGCGGCGAAAGGAATGAGGAGCCGCTCCAGACCCGAGGGACGCAGGGTCACCCGGGAGAACTGCCCCGCCGCGGCCCTGGGCGGCACGGGGGTGAGGGTCACTTCGACCATACCTTGGCGGGTCCGGGCATCCAGGCTGGGATGGATGCGCAGGATGCGGCCCGGAAAGCTCCCGGACCCCAACGCGTCAATACGGACATCCACTGGATCACCCACGTTCAGTTGCGGCAGGATCAGCTCGGAGACGCCGAACTCGATGACCAGAGATGCCGGGTCGGTCAAGGTGAGCACGTGGGTGTACCTGGACACCACATCCCCCGGCTCCGCAAGCCGCTCCTGAATCACCCCGGCGAAGGGTGCCCGCTCCACGGTATAGCCGAGTCGGGTCTGGAGTACGGATTCCTCAGCCCGGGCTACCTCCAGAGCGGTTCTGGCGCGAGCCAACTCGTCCTCGGACACCAGGCGCTTGCGGCTCAGACCCTCCAGGCGTTTCAGATCCAGCTCCGCCTGGTGGCGGGTGGCGATGGTCTTGTCCAGCTGGGCCCGGAGCAGAGCGTCGTCCAGGCTGACCAGGAGGCTGCCCTCGGCCACCCGGTCGCCTTCGTAGAAGGGCAGAGCGGTGATGCGGCCTTCCTCCTGGGAGAAGACGCGCAGAGTGCGCCGTGCTCTGAGGGTGCCGGTGTGCAGGCTGCTCTGGCCGACGGTCCGTAGGTCGGCTGTGGCGACCTCCACGAGGTGGGCTTTGGCGGATGGTCTGGGAGCGGGCCGCTGCTCGCTGCCCTCCTGGGCGCAGGCGCCGAGGAGCAGCATGAGCAGGGCGGCTGGGCGTGCCCGCTGGGCCAGTGACGGGTTATGCTGCGGGAATATCGAGTACATGGTCGCTGGCCAGGTTACCGTCTCGTGCGCCGGAACAACACCTTCCGAGCGAAAACGATGGGACCTTCGGTGAGGAGACAGAGTGCGCATCGGAATCGACCTGGGAGGCACAAAGATCGAGGCCATCGCTCTCGGCGGGGATGGCGAAGTCCTGGTTAGGCGTCGCGTGCCTACGCCGGTGGGCAGCTACTCGGGTACGTTGCAGGCGGTTGCAGCTCTGGTTCGGGATATCGAGGCGGGACTGGGGGAGCGTGGTCCCGTGGGTGTCGGCACACCCGGGGCCCTTTCGCCCGCCACGGGGCAGATGAAGAACTCCAACTCGACCTGGCTGCTTGGAAAGGCACTGGACACGGATCTCGCAGCCGTTCTGGAACGGCCTGTGCGTCTCGCCAACGACGCCAACTGCTTCGCACTCTCGGAGGCCACCGACGGGGCCGGCGCCGGAGCCGAGGTGGTTTTCGGCGTCATCGTCGGCACGGGAACGGGCGGGGGGCTGGTGGTGGGCGGCCGGGTCCTGGGCGGAGCCAACGGGATAGCGGGGGAGTGGGGACACAACCCGCTGCCCTGGCCGCAGCCCGGCGAGCTGCCCGGACCGGCCTGTTACTGCGGGCGGCGGGGCTGCATCGAAACCTTTCTCTCCGGACCCGGGCTGAGCCGGGATTTCCGGGAAACCGCTGAGCGCACCCTGGATCCGCCGCACATCGTCGAGGATGCCGAGCGGGGCGGAGAACAGGCCGAAGCGGCCTTGGCGCGCTATGAGAACCGAATGGCGCGGGGGCTGGCTCACGTTATCAATGTGCTGGATCCGGACGTCATCGTACTGGGCGGCGGAATGTCCAATCTGCAGCGCCTGTACCGCAACGTGCCGGCGGGATGGGCGGACCACGTCTTCTCTGACCGGGTGGACACGCGACTGGTTCCGCCTGTACACGGAGACTCCAGCGGCGTGCGCGGCGCGGCCTGGCTGTGGCCGTAAGCTCGCATTCCCACCCTCTCCCCCGCCCTCTCCCTCAAGGGGGAGGGCGTTTCTGGATGAAGGCCAACTCGCGCCCTTCCGGAGGGGTGTTCCTCCCCCAGGTGTGCAGAGGCAAGGTGGCCCAAGGGGCCTAAGGTTGGGAGGTGTGCTACTTCAGTCCCAGGCGCTCGCCTAGGGACGCGGTGTTCACGCCGATCGCGGTGTATACGGGGCAAGACCCGATGAGAGCGGTGACGATCAGTACCACGCCAACCCAGCCCCAGGGACTCGTCAGGCCCACAAAGACGTTGCCGATCAGCAGGATGCCGACCACGACCCGCAGGATCCGGTCTAACTTACCTACGTTTCGTTTCATGAAGGTCACTCCTTCAGGGTGTCTAGGAGCCGTTGCGCGAACCGTTTTGTGCTAGCCGTGGGGGGCATGCGATGGCTCGCCCGATGGCACCATCTTACCGCCACCTTCGAATGTTCCGCCACCCGCCGGTAGCGCCTCCCGCAACCCAGTCTGAATTTGCCCGGGTAATCCACCGCTAATTCCATCGGGCAATCCCTGGCATAATCCGCAAACCCCAGCGCCCCGCCAGTGACATGATGCACCACAGCTACACAGAGGCACCCCACAAGGATCGGCACGACCTGCGCAACATACGCACCATGCTGCCCTTGCTCTGGGAGTATCGGGGACGCGTGCTGGTGGCGCTCGCGAGCCTGGTACTGGCTAAGGTGGCGAGCGTGGGTGTGCCACTGGTGCTGAGGGAACTGGTAGATGCCCTTAACGCCGGCGAGCACGCCGTTGTCGCCCTGCCCATCGCCCTGTTGCTGGTTTACGGGATACTCAAGCTCACCGCTTCTCTGTTCAACGAGCTGCGCGACGCGCTGTTTGCCAAAGTGCGCTACCGGGCCATGCGGCGCCTGTCCATTCGCGTGCTCGACCACCTGCATACCCTGGCCCTGCGTTACCACCTGGAGCGCAAGACCGGCGCCCTCTCGCGGGACCTGGAACGGGGCACGCGCAGCGTGAGCACCATCCTGAACTACATGGTGTTCAATATCCTTCCCACGCTGGCCGAGTTCGCCATGATTGCCTTTATCCTGCTGGCTGACTACGACATACGATTCGCGCTTGTCAGCTTTGCCACCGTTGGCGTGTACGTCTGGTTCACGTTCGCCGTGACCAACTGGCGCATGCACTTCCGGCACGCGATGAACGCCTTCGACTCCCAGGCCAACAATCAGGCGGTCGACAGTCTGATCAACTACGAGACCGTTAAGTATTTCGGCAACGAGGGCTTCGAGACCCGACGCTATGACGGCACCCTTGGTCAGTGGGAGGATGCGGCGGTCAAGAGTCAGACATCCATGTCCGCTCTGAACTTCGGTCAGGGCGCCATCATCGCCGTGGGCGTGACCCTCATCATGGTTTTCGCGAGCCAGGGCGTTGTGGACGGGTCTCTGACTCTCGGCGACCTGGTGCTGGTGAATGCCTTCCTGCTGCAGTTGTTCATTCCCCTCAACTTCCTGGGCATCGTTTATCGCCAGATCAGATACTCGCTCGCAGACATGGACAGGCTTTTCAAGCTGCTGTCGACCAGGGCGGAGATCCAGGACAAACCGGGTGCCGGCGACCTGGCAGTGGGCAATGGCGGGGTTCGTTTCGAGGGTGTCGACTTCGGCTATCAGCCTGACCGGCAGATCCTCTTCGATGTCAGCTTTGATGTTCCACCCGGTCAGAAGGTCGCCGTGGTGGGGCCCAGCGGTGCGGGAAAGTCCACGCTGGGACGGCTGCTGTTCCGCTTCTTTGACGTCACGGCGGGGCGGATAGTCATAAATGACCAGGACGTTCGCAACGTGTCCCAGGCCAGTCTGCGGGCGGCTATCGGCATCGTGCCCCAGGATACTGTGTTGTTTAACGACAGTATTTACTACAACCTGGTCTACGCCCGACCGGGGGCAAGCCGGGATGAGATTGTCGAGGCGGCCAGGCTGGCGCACATCCACGATTTCATTGCGGGTTTGCCCCAGGGCTACGACACCGTGGTAGGCGAGCGGGGCTTGAAGCTCTCCGGGGGTGAGAAGCAGCGTATCGCCATTGCGAGGGTCATTCTCAAACGTCCCCGGGTCTTGATCTTCGACGAGGCGACATCCGCCCTCGACACCCGGGCGGAGAAGGCTATCCAAAACGCCTTGAACGAGGTGGCGGCGGATCACACGACCCTGGTGATAGCCCACCGGCTCTCGACCATCGTCGATGCTCACCAGATCCTGGTGATGGACGGTGGGCGAATCGTGGAGCGCGGTTCCCACCAGGCGCTGTTGTCCCGGGAAGGTGTGTACGCCCACATGTGGGCGTTACAGCAGGCCGAGCGAGCCGAAGAGGAAGCGCTGGGAGTCTGTCGAACTTAAGTTGGCCTTCATCCAGAAACCCCCTCTCCCTAACCCTCTCCCCCGGCGGGGGAGAGGGGATTGTGTTTCCGGATGGGCACTAACCGGGGGAGGTGTTGTGGTGTTGGCAACAACCAAGTGAATCGTTAGACTTCGTGATGGTTCCTGGCCCTACCGGTAAGCCCATGATCGACGAGAACTACAGTAGCTGTTCTGAAGCCGAACCGTTTGCCCTGCAGGTGATTGGAGACAGCATGGAGCCTGAGTTCAAGGAGGGCGCTGTCATCATCGTGGACCCGGCAGGTGTCGTGGAGGATGGCTCGTATGTCATCGCCGCCCAAGGCGACGAGTACATTTTTCGCCAGCTGGTGGTACGGAACGGCGAGATGTCTCTCAGGGCCCTGAACGACGCCTATCCCACCGTGCCCCTATCCGCGGGCGTAGACTATATCAAGGGCGTTGTCGTCCAGCAGGCGGGCCGCCGCCGCAAGGATCGAAAGCGTTACGTGTAGGCGCGAGATACAAGGAACGAGGCGCGAGGAAGAACACCTTACGTCACGCTCTCAGGTTACATCCCGGTCTTCGAGCGCGAGCGTTCTTAGCCTTTCACCTTTATCCTCTTCCCTTTGACCTCGTTCCTCGAGCCTCGCACCTCGTTCCTCTGCCCTACATGTACGCCTTCGCTTCCTCTCCCGGATTAGGCAGACCCGAGACGCGCCAGGCCTCTCGGCATCCGTTGAACAGAGTGTGGATGCTGTCCCGTTCGAGTTGGTTTGCGCGGCATACCAGGCGCGCAACCGGCAGGGAGCCGAATCGCTGGTAATGCTCGCGCAGATGCCGAATGACACGCCAGTGATCTTCGTTGAGCGAGCCGATACCGTCCGTCTGTGCAATCCATTCGGCCATCTGTTCGGTCCATGCCTGCGGATCGATGAGGAAGCCGTCCTCATCGAACTGAGGGGAAGCTTCGGCGTAAGCGGGATGTCCCATGGCAAACCTCCTATGTGCTCCGTTATTGACATCATTTCCAAGTAAATCACTCGGAATAATACAGGTATAGCAGACGCACACGGCGATGGGGCTGGAGATCCCCGGTATTCCACCTTTGCAAGGGGTTCTGAGTTCCTTCCCCCTGAGGGGGGGAAGGGACGAGATGCTGCCCCCTGGATTCTTGTGAGAAAACGCTTAAGTCCGACAGGCTCCTAGCCCGCATTTCTCACCGCGCGCCTGCTGCGGCGCGCGATCTGTCCGCGTCTGCGGCGTTGCGCTCGGCTCGGGTGCTCAACGTAGTGTCAGCTACGCCTCCGCGCCCGACCTGTCGCGCGCCTTGCAGCCACGGGCATCTCCCACTCCTCGCGACGGCGGGTGGTGAGAAATGCGGGCTAGGGCCGGGGCTTGCGGGGGGAGCGTCGGCGTCGGCCCTGGTAGGACGCCACGGCCTTCATGATCTCCGAAAAGGGTAGCTTCTCCAGGCCGCTGAAACGCGCCTGAGCGGCGTTCACTAGGGCGTGGATATCTTCCACGCGGGTGGGTGGGGTATCGGGCTGAACGGCGCGCTGGAGCCCTGCCAGGCCACCCATTTGGATTCTGATCTCCTTTGCATGGGGTAGGGGCCCGGTGATCGCTGTGAGACCGAGGGCGAAGCGTGCGTTCTCCCGCAGAAGCCTGAGCAGGGTTTCGCAGTCGTTTCTTGCGGACCAGGCGGTGCAGAAAACGCCCTCCCGGTCAGCCAGGTTGAAGCGTCTGCCCATGGCGCAGCCGCACTGTCGGCTAAGCAGGGCCTTCTCGTAGGGACAGCTCAGTTCCCGGATCCGGTCGTAGGTCTTCTTGTACTCGCCTTCGTCCATCCGCTGTGTTGCCTGATCAGCGTAAGTGCACGTGCCACCTAAACCCCTTCCCCCTTGCAGGGGGAAGGGACCAGAGTGCCTAGGAGCCTGTCGGACTTAGGACTGCCCTACTGCGGAGAAGCGGATATCGGCCCAAATGCCCGGTCCCCCTCGTTACACGCTACGGATATTCGCTTCGGACGACCGGACATCTGGTCTCGATCCCGCTTTCCCTCGTGATGGACGCCTAAGTCCGACAGGCTCCTAGACTGTGATAAGAGGATGGTCGTCGCCCGAGCTTCCGTCTACCTCGGACGGTGAGAAGGGTCTGTATATGCGGGTCAGGAGCCTGTGATCTTATCCAGCTGTCGGCGGTCTTTCTTGGTCGGTCGTCCCATGCCCCTTTCGTGCCTTACGGTGGCGAGCCGGCGCTGTTCCGCCAGGGTTTCGCGCCGGGCTCGACTCTCCTCGGTTTCCTGGTAGAGGAGGACCGCCTCAGAGGCCGGTCGTCTATGCGCCGCAAGGCCCTGGACAATGACCGTAAACTCCTGGGGGCCCTTTCGGATACGGACCTCCGAGCCCCGGTGCAGCGCCCGCGCCGGTTTCACCCTCTGCCCGTCCACCTGCACCTTGCCCCCGTTGATGGCTTCGATGGCGAGGTTGCGGGTCTTGAAAAAACGGGCCGCCCATAGCCATTTGTCAAGGCGCTGGGAGTCAGCGGGCTGGGTCTGAGAAGGCTTGCCCATGACTTCAGTCGAGCCCGAGAATCTTGTCCAACTCGCCGTCCATGTCCAGTGCGGCCATGTCATCGAAGCCGCCGATGTGCTGATGGCCGATGAAGATCTGGGGCACCGTTTCTCGCCCGCTACGCCTGATCATCTCTTCCCACAATGCCCTGTCTACCGCCACGTCGATGATGGTGTAGTCGACTCCTTTATCCTCGAGCAGCCGGCGAGCCCGGCTGCAGTAAGGGCAGATGGGGGTAAGATAAATGACGACATTCGACATGGGCGCCCTTCCTATCACTGGCCCGAGACCGAATTGTTCCAGGTTCAGCTGAATGCGTCCACAACGAAAAAGCGGGCCCGGGGCCCGCTTTTTCGAGAGATGCGCAGGTGTCCGGCGGTTGGTTTACTGCTTGACCCACTTGTCCAGGTTGTCCAGGGTCTTCTCCTGCCCGTCGGCGTAGCCGGCTTCATAGGCTTCGGTCGCCCGCTGCTCTTCGCGCTCCGGCATATGCAGGTAGCCACCCTGCCAACCCACGATGTACTCGGGTTCAACACCCATCTTCTCCATCTTGTCGACTGCTTCGTAGTAGCTCGTGTCCACCTCAAGTCTCCTGTACGCTGTCTTACCACAAGACCGAAAAATTTAGCGGTATATTATCACATGCTAATTAGTTGGCGGGCAAGGTAAAAATACCGTCATCATGCCGTTGTCTACTTTTCAGGGCCACCACGGATCTGTCAAAATAACGCGCTGGTAAGTGCGCGCAACTGGAGATCCGTCGCGATGACCCCCTTTGTTCGATTCTTTTTGAAGCTCTACGCCCGTTGCGTCACCTGCATTGCCGTCGCGGCGGCTGTCGCCTGCGGCTCTATCATCTGGCTGGTCGACCAGGACACCCGGGAGTCCGGTCAACAGGCTCTTCGTTCCAGTACCGCACAGGCCACAAAGCTCGTTCGCCCGTTCCTGGAGGGCAGGAGCGACAGACCGGTGGCGGATATTCTGGCTCGGCTTGCCGAGCGCACTGACATGCGGTTCACGCTCGCCGGCAGCGACGGCGCTGTGTTGGTGGACACGGAGCAGGATCCTGCGCTCATGGACAACGTGTTCAAGCGCCAGGAAATCCACGCGGCGCGCGTGCTCGGCACGGGTCTGTCCACCAAGTATGTGGCGGAACGCGACGAGCTAGCGGCATACGTAGCGTTGCCGGTCTATGGAAGCAACGGCGCGCTGCTGGGATACGTGCGCGGCTTCACCCATATCCCAGCCCGTTATGCAGCGGCCCAAGGGGACCGGAAGTCCGATCTGGTCGCACTCATCCTTATCGGCGGCCTGGCGCTGGCGCTGGCGGTAGTACCGGTTCTGGGGACCTACTTTACCTTCCGACGCATGGCCTGACGCGGTGCCGGAAACCGTCAGGGGGTCAGTCTGATTGGGTCTCGGCGGTTTCCAGGCTCTCGGACACTTCCATCCACGCTGTCTCCGCCTGCTCCATGGCTCTCTCCAGACGCCCGCGATGCAGGAGCAGGTCCCGAAGTCGCTCCTTCTCCGATTCCTCGTACAGTCCGGGATCGGCCAGGCGCTGTTCCAGGCCGGATTTCTCGGCGCTGAGTCTTTCGAGCTCCGCATCCAGTTCATCAAGTCTGGCACGCAGGGGTTGAAGAAGCTGGCGTCGCTCGGCCTCTTGCCGGCGGCGCCCCCTGCGGGCTGCCGCCGTGTGCTCCCCGCTGGAGGGTCGTGGCCGGCCGTCGTTCTCTTCCCCGCGCGCGGCCAACCAGCGGCCATAGTCCTCGAGATCACCATCGAAAGAACTTATTCGGCCGCCCGCCACGAGCAGCAGCGTATCGGCGACCGTGCGCAACAGATGCCGGTCATGGGAGACGAGCACCAGGGCCCCATCGAACTCCTGCACAGCCAGGTTCAGGGCGTGGCGCATATCCAGGTCCAAATGATTCGTGGGCTCGTCCAGCAACAGGAGGTTGGGGCCCTGATGGACCAGCAGGGCGAGCACCAGCCGTGCTTTCTCTCCCCCCGAGAGGGTCTCCACGGGCTCCTCAGCTCTCTCCCCGGTGAAACCGAAGCCGCCCAGGAAATCCCTGAGCGACTGCTCGGTCGCATCGGTGGCCACGCCTTGCAGGTGTTCAAGCGGACTGTCCTTGCTACGTAGCTGCTCCAGCTGGTGCTGGGCGAAGTAGCCGATGCGCAGTCCGGGTGCGGATTCACGGCAGCCGGAGAGGGGAGAGAGCTCACCGGCCAGGAGTTTGATCAACGTCGACTTGCCCGCGCCGTTGGGTCCGAGAAGTCCGATCCGATCACCTGGCGTCAGGCTCAGATCGATTCCACCGAGGACCGGCTTCGACTCGTAACCGCCGACCACCCGCTCCAGCCGAACCAGCGGGTTGGGTAGCCGCCGGGGCGGGGGAAAGGTGAAGTGAAACGGCGAATCCACATGGGCAGGGGCAATGACCTCCATTCGGGCGAGGGCTCGCAAGCGGCTTTGGGCCTGGCGGGCTTTGGTGGCTTTGGCCCGGAATCGGTCGACGAAGGCGCGGACATGGTTGATCTGGTGCTGTTGTCTGGCGTAAGCCGCTTGCTGGCCGGCCAGCGCCTCGGCCCGCCGTCTTTCGAACTCGGTGTAGTTCCCCGCATACAGTCGCAGGCTCTGCCGGTGGACATGGATGATGTGGTCCACCGCCCGGTCCAGGAAATCCCGGTCATGGGAAATGAGCAGCAAGGTGCCGGTGTAGCTGCGCAGCCAGTCCTCCAGCCAGATCACGGCGTCCAGATCCAGGTGGTTGGTGGGTTCGTCCAGGAGCAGCAGATCCGAGCGGGACATCAGTGCCCGGGCCAGGTTGAGCCGCACGCGCCAGCCCCCGGAGAGGGCTGACACGGGTCGTTGCTCATCGCTTGCAGCGAAACCCAGGCCATGCATCAAACGGGCGGCCCGGCTGGGTGCCGCGTAGCCGTCGACGGCCTCCAATTGGGCGTGCAGCTCCGCCTGTAGGTGTCCATTGCCCTCAGCCACCGCTTGCTCCAGCACGGCCTGGATGCGGCGAAGCTCCTCATCCCCGTCCATCACATACTCGATGGCCGGGCTGTCGAGGGCAGCTGTTTCCTGCGCCACATGGGCAATCGTCAGTTTGGCGGGCCGTTCGAGATCCCCGGCGTCGGCGTGGAGTTCGTCCCGGATAAGGGCAAACAGGCTGGATTTGCCCGAGCCGTTGGCGCCGGTGATGCCCACCTTCCAGCCCTCGTGGACAGTCACGTCCACGTTTTGGAGAAGCAGGCGGGTCCCGCGCCGCAGGGACAGGTTCCGGAGACTCAGCATGGCGGCGCAGTGTACCAGCGGCTGACCGCGGCTGTCGCGGCATGCTTGCTCAACGCACCTGATCCGAAATACGCTACCGCTCAAGCTGGCGGCACTGGTAACTGTCGCGCCAACGCTCTTGTCCGCCCGTGAGCGGTGCGTATTCTTCAGGGCTTAGCATTTCATGATTACAAAGCAGATAGACAGTGCGGATCCTTGTCCCTGCGGCTCGGGCAGTCGCTTTGCGGACTGCTGTGGTCCCTACCTGGGCGGACTGGCTGAGGCACCCACGGCAGAGGCCCTGATGCGTTCTCGTTATTCGGCCTATGTGCTCGAGAACGGCGAGTACCTGACCCGTACCTGGCACCCCCGGACGCGCCCTGCGGATCTGGGACTGGATGACGGTACCACCTGGCACGGGCTCACGGTGATTGACACCAGCGGGGGAGGCGTCGACGACCAGGAGGGGATCGTGGAGTTCACGGCGGCCTGTCGGGTCAAGAATGTCCCCGGCAATCTGCACGAGATCAGTGAGTTTGTCCGTGAGGGTGGTCGCTGGTTCTATGTGGACGGGGACCCGCCGAAAAAGCAGCCGGTGAAGAAAGCAAAGAAGGTCGGGCGCAACGATCCTTGCCCGTGCGGAAGTGGCAGGAAGTACAAACGCTGTTGTGGCGCAGGGTAGGTGGTAGGCGTTAGACGGTCTACTATCTACCCTCCCTCCCCAGAATCCTTGAGCAGCGACTTCAGCGCTTCAAACGGGCGGTGGGTGGCTGATTCTGTTGACGCTGTTCCCAGGGAGTTTCCGCTGCTGCTGCTATGGTCCACGTGTCGGGCGTGCTCGTTCTCGTGGCAGTAGATGCAGAGTAGTTCCCAGTTGCTGCCGTTGGGCGGATTGTAGTCGTGATCGTGGTTCTTGTGATGCACTGTGAGCTGCTGCAGATTCTCCCGGGTGAACTCACGGCCACAGCGGGTGCAGATCCAGGGGTAGAGGCGCAGGGCTTGTTCCCGGTAGTCCTGTTGACGTTCGTCCCGCGACCGATGGGCTTGGGCGACGATACGGTCCAGTTTGTCCGCGTCCGGCGTTCCGCCGGGTGGTTTACGGGGTCCTTTCGGTCCAGAAGGCATGATCATGTATCCTGGGGTGAGGCTATCTGGTTTATGTTAGTTCACCGACGCGCTTTTAGTCCTCCGCCACCGGCTGCCTCCGGCGCTTGATTTCGCCCCGATGCCGTTTGTCATCCAGCCGGCGCTGTTTCGAGGCCCGGGTGGGCCGTGTTTTCTTGCGGGGCTTGGGTTTTTCTGCGGCGCGACAAATGAGCGCCTTCAGGCGCTCCAGGGCGTCCTGACGGTTGCGTGCCTGGGTGCGGAAGCGCCGGGCATCGATGATCAGGACGCCCTCTTCTGTCAGGCGTTGGCCCGCCAGTCTCATGAGCCGGGCGCGCACATCGGCAGGCAGGGAGGGCGACCCTGCGGCGTCGAATCTCAGCTGTACGGCGGTGGCAACCTTGTTGACGTTCTGTCCGCCGGGCCCCGACGAGCGTACGAAGCGCAGGCTGAGTTCCTCGTCGGCAATCGCGATGTCGGCAGTGATATGGAGCATGCTTTCAGCTTACGCGAGGATGCCCCGTGTACAATAGAGCGAGATCGGGATCTGCATGGAAATGAATGACCCAGCCACACTGTGGACCTTGTTCGGCAGCAGTCTTCTTGCCTCCACGGTGCTACCGGGTGGATCGGAAGCGATTCTCGTGCTCGCGGCCAGCCAGGCAACGGTGGGAGTTGCCGTGCTGTGGCTCATTGCCACCACGGGGAACACACTTGGCGGCCTTCTCAGTTGGGGCGTCGGCCGGTGGCTGGCCTGGCGTTTTCCCGATAAGCGGCCGCGCAGGCCGGAGCACTGGCGGGCCCTGGAGCGCATCCGGCGTCACGGCAGCCCTCTGCTGGTTCTGTCCTGGCTGCCCGTGGTCGGCGATCCCCTGTGTCTGGCGGCGGGTTGGGCACGTATCGCTGCCGTGCCAGCGGCCCTGTTCATGGCTCTGGGCAAGGGGCTGCGGTATGCGGTCCTCCTGCTGCCGTTCGCTTAGGCGCCGGTCGGACTTAGGGTGGCTTTACGACCATGAACTCATCGAAACCCGCAACGGTTCATTGCTGGATCTACCGCAGTAGTCGCAAGGAAGAGTTATACGTTTACCTGCGAGCGAAGGATGGCTTCGCTGAGCTGCCTGAGGGCCTGCGGAGACTGTTGGGTACCCCTGAGTTCGTCATGGATCTGGAACTTCACGGGGACAGGCAGCTGGCTCGAGTGGATGTGCAAAAGGTGATGGAGGGCCTGAGGACCCAGGGCTATTATCTGCAGATGCCCCCGGTGCCCGAGCTGGAGCTGGAGAGTGGGGGTTAACCCTGGCTACAAACGGCCGTTCCTGAAATGGGCCGGCAACAAGTATCAGATTCTGGCCCGAATCACTGCCGAGTTACCCGCCGGCAAGCGGCTGATCGAGCCCTTCGCCGGCTCGGCCGCGGTCTTTCTCAATACGGATTTCGAGCGTTACCTGATTAACGATATCAATCCTGATCTCATCGGTCTCTACCAGGCCGTGAAGCATGACGGTGACGAGTTCATCCGCTATGCGCAACGGTTTTTCTCGACAAGAAACAACTCCGAGGCGGCTTATTACCGTTTGCGGGACCGGTTCAATTCCACCGGCGACACTATCGAGAAGTCAGCCCTGTTTCTGTACCTCAACCGGCACGGCTACAACGGTCTTTGTCGCTACAATGCCTCCCACGAGTTCAATGTGCCATTCGGTCGATACGAACGCCCTTATTTTCCACTGAAGGAGCTGCGTTTTTTTCACCACAAGGCGCACCGGGCGGAGTTCGTCTGCGTGGACTTCAGGCGGGCCATGTCGCGGGCGCGGCGTGGTCATGTGGTCTATGCCGATCCGCCCTATGTTCCATTGAACGCCACGTCTTCCTTTACCCGCTACAGCAGTGCGGATTTCACCTCAGGGCAACAGCTGGCATTGGCCGAGAAGGCGAAGCAGCTCGCTGGCAGGGGAGTGCCCGTGCTCATCTCCAACCACAA
>CAJHYX010000355.1_pt1 | contig 14304 bp, 11 predicted proteins | sample 9198881 | NCBI WGS metagenome assembly CAJHYX01 (sample SAMEA7708376, study PRJEB35096) | sediment metagenome | biome: marine neritic benthic zone biome [ENVO:01000025]; feature: sediment [ENVO:00002007]; material: shallow marine sediment [ENVO:03000034] sea grass bed [ENVO_01000059] ...
GGGTAGAAACCCCACACCGGTGCTCGCGGCGCGTCCCACGCTGCCGTAAAAAGTCCAGGCGGTACAGTAAACAGCGATGGACAGGGTGTAGATGTACGGGTTGCTGATCACCGAACGGCCGGTGTCGGCGCGCCAGTCGGCGTAGTACGCGATGGCGAACAACACCCCCAGGTAGGCAAAGGAGACCAGCAGAATGACCCAGGCATCCAACAGGCTAGTCCTGCTGGTGCTCAGGGGGCTTTTGGTCCGCCCGGCGCCGGAGCGGACCTTTGCCCTCCAGAACCCAGGCACCGAGGCCGATGAGCCCCCCCCACACCAGAAACAGGTAGAGGTAGAGCAGCGGAATGCCCAGAACCAGCCGGGCGTCGTTGAAGAGCTCCAGCAGGGGGTAGTTCAACGCCAATACCCCAGCCAACGCCAGAACCACCAGGCGCTCACCGCGCCGGTCCGCCCTGTCCGACACGGACCCTCTCGATTCACCCACCATAGCTGGTCCTCCGCACCGCCCCACTGGGCATCTGTCAGTCGCATGGTCCGGGCGTCCGGGAGCTGGCTGCAAGCTACGGGCTACAGGCTACAGGCTGCGGCCCTTAGGCTGGAGCCCAAAAAAAAGCTGCTGACTGCCAGCTGTCCGCTTCCCACTTCTTCCTTCTTCCTTCTTCCTGCCCGCCGCCCGCTAACCGCTGACCGCTTCTTCCCGCTCCCTGCTCCCTGCCCCCTTCTCACCATCCGCCGCTCAAAACTCCTCCTGTCGCCTGCGCAGGTCCAGCATGCGCTCCGAGGCGGCCAGGGCCTGCCCCAGGGTGCTGACGTTACGGGCCTTGAGCAGCTCGAGCAGATTCACGAACACCATAGCCGCTGCGAAAGCGTCCCCCGTGGCCGTGTGCCGGCCGCTGGTTTCCACCCCGAATCTGCGTGCGATGCCATCCAGGGTATGGTCGGGCTCTTCTTCATGCACGAACACCGACAGCAACAGCGTGTCCAGCACCGCATTGTCGAAACGCACCCCGCAGTCCTGCTCCTTCAGACGGATGAACTTCATGTCGAAGGCCGCATTGTGGGCGATCAGCACGGCCCCCTTTACGAAAGCATGGAACTGGGGCAGAACAACTTGGATCGGAGGCTTGTCTGCGACCGCCTCGTCGGTGATGCCGTGGAAACGGGTGGAGGCGGAAGGAATGTGCTTACCCGGGTTCACCAGGCGGTCGAACACCTCACCGCTCAGGATGCGTCCGTTCACCAGGCGCACACCGGCGATAGACACGATCTCATCCCCGCCGGAGGGCTTGAGCCCGGTGGTCTCCGTGTCGAACACCACGTACTCCAGCTCGGCAAGCGCTCTTTCGGCCAGAGGCGTCGAAACCTGTCCGAGGTCGGGCAGGCCGAAGTCGTAGAACTCCGGGCGTGCAGGCAACTCAGCCGGCGGCGGCTCCCACTGGCGCCGGGAAGCCGGTACCGGCAGGCGCAGCAGGGCATAGCCCTGCCGACGATGAGGCTGGCTCCACAGATCGCCGTCGTGGGCGAGAATAACATCGCCCAGGGTAGGGCCCCCGGCCACCGCGTCCAGGCGGTGCGCGAGCCAGGCGGCCACCTCACTGTCCGGTATCGGCAGGCCTTTCCACACGACGTCCAAGTAGACCCGACGGTCACCCATCAGACTCTCCAGATCGAGCTCTGTGGCACCGGTGGTCTCATGGACGCGCCAGATCAGCTCCCCCAACAGCTCCACCATGGTGGGGCTGTCCACATGGACCCACAGGGGCATCCCCACCAAGGTGATCCGCAATCTGCCGTGGGCCGCGAGCCGATTGCTCAAGCAGTGCACCAGATCAGCGGCAAGCACGTCCGCCATGGCCCACTGGCGCCCCACCAGGGACTGTCGCTCTGCAGCGACGGAATCCAGTTGGCTGCTGAGCTGGAAGCTCTCCTGAACCACGACGTCCAGGAAGGCGCGGCGCCGTTCCCTGTCCAGGTCCGGGTTCGCGGTCAGGTTTTCGGCCGCGGCCCGAAGGCTGGCCAGAGGGCTGCGAAAACCTTCCAGCAGCTTTCGCAGCAGACCGTCCCGCTGCTGCTGTTCCGCGAACTGGGCCGTGGCATCCTCGAAGGTCAGCACGAACCCGGCAGGCGGCTGTTGCTTCGCCGTGAGTCGCGTCACGTGGCAGCGAAAAAGCAGCCTGCTGTCGCTGGCAGCGCAAATAAAGTCGCAGGTGGGACGGGCACCCTCCGGCGCGTTCGAGTCGACCGAAATGCCCAGCATGCGCAAAGTATTGATCAGCGGCTCCCTGGCGAAGAACTGGTAAACGGAACGTCCCAGCCCGACATTACTGCTGCTGCCGAGGATGCGAAGTGCGGCCGGATTGTAGAGCACTATCCGTCCGCTGCCGTCGCAGACCACCACGCCCATGTCCAGATCGCCGATAACCGCTTCCAGGCGCAGCTTCTCGCTCTCGGCCTTTGCGGCGCCGCTGCCCAGGGCCTGGCTCACCTCGGCTCGGGCTCTCTGCAGGGCGCTGCCAAGCTCCGCCAACGTGCCTGGCAACTCGCCCAACAGGTGTTGAACGGGAAGCTTCGGCTCATGCACCGCATCGGTTCGGGCCATGATCTCGGCGTTCCGGGCCAGCGCCTGAAGCGGACCCACCAGGCCCACATCCAGGACCGCCCACACGAGCGCAAGGGCCGCCGCCAGCGCGAATCCGCCCCCCAGGAGAAAAGCCATCACCGTGACCCGTAACTGAGGCGTGGGGAGCTCTCCCAGCAACCAGCTGCCGGCTCCAGCGAACACCGCCAGCTCCACCAGGTAGACGGCAGCCAGCAGCGCCCAGAATTTGCTGCGGGACTTCATTGTCCCGACGCCAGCACCTCGGCTACCTTGTCTACCACCTCGTGGGTGGAAAACGGCTTGATGATGTAATCATCGGCGCCCAACGCCAGTCCCTTCTCCCGCTCCACATCGCGGCCCTTGGCGGTGATCATGACGACCCTTACCCGCGCCCATGCCGGGTTGGCCCGGATGGTCTCGCACACCTCGTAGCCGTTGCGCTTGGGTATGTTGACATCCAGCAGCACCAGGTCGGGCGGGGCTGATTCAATGCACTGGAGCGCCGCTTCACCGTCGGCAGCCGTACTTACCTCATAGCCGGCCTGAGTCATGAGAAACTCCAGCGACAGCACGATGTTCGGCTCGTCGTCTACGACCAAAATGCGTTTAGACATGTCCACTCCCCTTCGCCACACTCTGTGGGTGCTTGATTGCGGAGGCTGTCTCGTTGGCGGCCGCTACCGAGAACATTAGACACCAGCAACACCGCTTACACTCCGTTCTCGGGCTGGTCTGCATTGGTTGCGGCTCCGGAGCGGCCGCCAGGCTTCCGGTACGGGATCAGCATCGGCACGCTACGTTGATAGTCCCGGTAGCTATCGCCATAGACAGCCACCAGATCACGTTCCTCCAGCACCGAGCCGGCAATGATCCAGAACGTGAACAGCCCGTTGAAGAGCAGCCTGTCGACCGTCAGATCCGGGTGCGACCAAATCAACAGTAATGTGGTCAGGTAAAGAGGGTGCCGGACCCAGCGGTACGGCCCCCGCACCACCATGGGCGCGGGTGGCGAGGTTTCAGCCGTCCGTCGCAGCAGGGGCTCCGTGCCGAAGATATCCGCTAACCTGAGCGACCAGGTTCCCCACAGGTTCACCGCGAGCGCTGCGAAGAAGACCACCCGCAGCGACCAGCGGTACACGCCATCAGCAGAGGCCAGCAACCAGGTCGACTCCTGCCACAGAACGACCAGCGCGAGCAGGGCGACGGCCGAGACGAGGGTAAACAGGGCGCCCAGATAACGCTCGGATACAAACCGCGACATCCAGCGTCGGGTCGGTTTGCGGATCATCCCGCTGTGCTGCAGGAAGAAGGCCAGGCAAAGACAAGCGTCGAGCGCCAGCCCCCAACCGGGGTCCAGCCCGAGCTCCAGCAAGCGTAGCGAGCCCGCAAAAAGAAACACTCCAAACAGGACCAGCGAGCCAACACCGACCGCGACCGTCAGCGATACAAGCGCATAGCTCGTCCAAGTCGAATGCCCTGAGATTGGCGGTGACCTATCGGCCACGAGCTCTCTCCTCTCCTGTCTTCGACCGAATGACCTGCCATTGTGACGGGATGCGAACCCGCGGGCAACAGGTCGTCCAAGGCGCAGCCAGAGCCCAAAAGATCCCTTTACAGTGGGAGTCCAGCCGTAAGTGAGCACTCACACCCAACATATCCCGCCCGCCTAAACCATGTAGTCGGAAGCCCCGCTTGGGCGTTCCGCCAAGCCAGCAAACACTCTTTCCAGAAACGGGGAAGCGCGAGTCGCCACTCTCCGCCCGAACACCATGCTACGTTAACACGCCTATGTCCATGTGCCGAGTTATCCAGAGACGCGATACTCAACACTTGTCGAGGACGCTACGCCCCTCACAACCAGCGGCTGGCGCAAATACAGAGCGGTGGCGTAATGGAGAGCAGTGGCCGAACAAAGGCAGCCTTCTGGCCCCGTAATGGCTACCCATGGCGGCGCCGCTGAGGGCCCGTTCAAGGTCAATTCCCTGGTACGGAATGAAGAGGTTAGCCCGTTAACGGGTCTCATCGTTTGGGACCGGTGGAGATCCCTTTGGAACTGCTTCATTTTTTGTAACAGCTATCTCCCTTGCCCCCTTCTACTTCACCTGGGGTGTTTTCTTCGCCTTCATATCCCCTGGCGCTGTTACGTTGTGCGCCGGTCATTCTGTCGGCTTTCACCGGCGCCTGGTTCATAGAAGTTTCCAATGTGCAAAAGCATTAGAGCGGTTTCTTGTCTGGATGGGCAACATCGTTGGAATCGGCGGCCCAATATGGACGATTCGTATCCATGACACGCGAGATTGGTCACAAAGACAACCTCGCTGCCATGACTGTCTGGCCCATCACCAGGTTCTACTCAAAGACGGGTGGTACAACCTTCACTGCAAATTCGTTCTAGACCATCCACCAGCGTTCGAGCCTGGCCCTGAAATCACCAATGATTGGTTTATTCAGTTCCTGCAAAAGACCTGGATGCTCCAGCAACTCCCCATCGCCGCCGCTCTTTATTGCTTCGGTGGTATCCCGTGGCTCGTTTGAAGTGTGTCCGTTCGGATTGCAGCCTGCACCACCATGCACTGGTTCATTTCTTACTTCGCTCACACTCAAGGGTCTCGGAGCGGGCTGGTAGATGGCACCGGGGTCCAGGCACACGATGTCCCCATTGCAGCAGTCAGAGAAGGTGCCGAGTACATCATGTATCCGGGTCGGGAAAACCCACAGGGAACCTAAAATGAGTGGGTCAAGCGCATATCGAATCCCCCCCTTCTTACCCTTCTTGTTCTTCGTTAAAGGTTGCAATGAGAATGAACCACCGACCGGACCGCCTACGCCCCTGGGTAAAGAGGGCCCAATGTCAGCCATTTGTGAAATTCAGAGGGAGTTCAAGGAACCAAGAAAGCCCGTCTTCACAAAGATCAAGTATGACGAGCCGTGGACGGACACTCGACTTGCCGCCGGCACTACCCGCTTTTCAGAATACTACGAGGTTCTTCTGTCCAAAGACGCGCATCAGTTCCTCGGAAAGCTCTCGCCGTTAGAGATAAGCACATCGTTAGCCCCTCTAATCATTGAAGAGGAGAATGGAGCCGACGACCTCTTGCGACACCCTCCGGTAGAGAAAAGGAACGGAGCGGAGCGGTAGCGGTCCAGAGTCTTGCGGGCGGGGATTCCGCCCGCGACATTCGAACAAAGCCCATCGTCAGCCCCGAGACAGGTATACAGGATGAACAGAACACTCGCCCTATTCCTCCGCTCGCCCGGCCTCCTCGCCGTAGCCCTGCTGGCTGCGCTGGCCGCGCCCCTAAACGCCGACGAGCCCAGCGTCGCACCCGGCATCAACCGATACTACGAGAATCCCAACTGGCAACAGTGGGTGTACGCGTTCGAGAGACCCGGGCGGGAGATCTACGAACGGCGGAAGGACATCGTCGCGGCCACGGGGATTAAACCCGGTATGGTGGTGGCGGACATCGGCGCCGGCACCGGGCTCTTCACCCGGCTGTTCGCTCACGAAGTGGGCCCCCAGGGCAAGGTGTACGCCGTGGACATCTCGCAGACCTTCGTACGCAACATCATGCGTACCGCCCGCGCCCAAGGGCTCGACAATGTGGAGGGTGTGGTCAACTCGCCCAAGGAGGTGTCACTGCCGAAGGAGTCCATCGACATCGCGTTCATCTGCGACACCTACCACCACTTCGAGTATCCTAAGTCCATGATGAAGTCTGTTCGCCGGGCGTTGCGCCCGGGTGGACGCCTGATCGTCGTCGACTTCCGCCGTATCCCCGGCCGCAGCTCGCCCTGGGTCATGGGGCACGTACGCGCCGGCGAAGATGCGGTAATTCGCGAGATCCAGGCGCGCGAGTTCCGCTTCGTTGAGGAGAAACCACTGCTGCGCACCAACTACTACCTGGTCTTCGAAAAGGCCTGACCGCCGCTCAATCGAGCGTCATCGCATCGAACTCTCCATCCACCCACCAGCAGAACCAGCTTGAGACACGACACCTCGCTATCCGCGGTCAGCCCCAGTTGAGCCCGTACGCCGTCACCGGCTCTGCCACAACGGCCAGCCCATCAAGACGTTCTGGGATAGGCTAAGCGACATGCATAGACTCGTCCTCGATCTATTGGAGGTCTCTACGGCAGTCTACGGTCAGTGACACTGTCAGCCCCAGCGAAAATTAGGAAAAATCGCAAAATCGAGCTGTCTTGCCTGCCGCGAGCACCTCATGCGCCTAGCTGCACAGGTGTCCTGAATAACCGTTGACTCCCTTAGTCGTCGTCCTTGTCGTCATCCTCGTCGTTGTCGTCGTCGTCGTCGTCGTCGTCCTGGCCGCGATCGATGCAGATCTCCCCCTTGTATGTGCAATCCACACAGCCCTCCATGAACACACCTTCTATCCGGATACGGCCGCTGGCACCGTAACAAGACCCGGTACTGGCGCTCCCGTCGACTGTTTCGAGGCCGCCAACAAAGCCATCAGGCTCCAAAGAGAATGCGGAGGTGTCCGTGAAGACCAGGGTCCCATGACAAAGCTTTCTTGGCTGGAGCTTGTTCACACCGGTCACAGCCGCAACATTCGGGGTCGTCGTCGGATCCAGTGTGTCATAGAGGGTCAACGAGTTCGCGATGAACTTGAAGCGGCCTTTAAGATCACCGCTGAACCGGCCTTCCGTGCACAGTCCAAGAACGGACGGGCACGGTTCTCCGCGAGAGAAGACCTCGACTTGTTCCGAGACAATTCTTCCCCTGACCGGTTCGCATTCCGCCATCGCACTGCCCGTTGTCAAGAACACCGCGGCTCCGAGAATCATTCCCGCAGTCATACTTTGTTTCGGTTTCATGCTTTGCTCCTCCGCTCGGGCGATGATCGAATCTGGCGTATGAGGCGAGGTCGCGTTTTCTGGTGGAGAACAGCCATGCAACCCTGGCATCCCCAAGCAAAGACCAGGCCACCCATAGAAAAACAGACGGTTGCATACGATACGAGCTTGGGCGGGCGGCAAGTGTAAAGAATCCCGACAGGCGTCTGGACCGAGGTTCTGACTCTGCCAGAGAGTTTCGTTGGTACGAGTCATGCTCCCCACCGACTTGCTTACCCGCCGGCCGTTCCGAAAAACCGCGCCATTCAGAGGCGGCCCCGACCGTGATAACATGAGGGCGACGCCACGGTTGCACGTCGGTCCAGCCAGATCAGAAAATCCTGATAGCTGTGCGGGAGTGGCGATAGTCCACTACGAATGCGCTCCCCGTCAGGCAAGTGGCCTTAGACAAGAGCTCAACTCTTCGCGCCGTGGTCGTGCGTTTCAGCCAATCACGTAAGCGCTCTGAGCGGCAGGGCATTCTCGTCGAGGAGGCTGCGCCGGGACGCGCAGAACGGGAGTGTCTTGCAGACGCTGACGCGCGTCACCTGGCGCGGGAGCGCGCTGCAAGACGCCGCGCGCGCGAAGATTCGGATTACATATCGGCGTTCGCAAGAAACACAGGACCCATGCTGACCGCCCCTCCTTTCTATCTGTCGTTCTTCGCCACCGCACTCCTCGTCGGCTTCCTCGGCCAGCACGCGACCGCACAGGCGCTTTCCCACAGCGTCGACCAACTAACCGTCTTGTCGTACAACATCTTCGGCCGACCTTTCATCGTGTCTCACGACGGCCAGGTGGAGAGGTCCTGTCGCATCCCCGGCGAGATCTTCTCCCAGATCGCCAACTCTTCCGCCATCGACGTGATCGTGATCCAGGAGGCTTTCACGGCGGGCTGCCGAAACGGCGCCGACCTGCGAACACTCCTCTCCTACTACGGCTGGCCCTATTCAACCCCGACGGTGGGAGCGGAGGCGGCAAGGCCCTCCAACGGCGGCATCTTCATCGCATCTAAGTGGCCGATCGTGACGAGCGCCGAAGAGGTCTACTCCGAATGCACTGGCCCCGACTGCCTCGCCGCCAAGGGCATAGTCTACGCGCGGGTCCTGAAGACCGTGGGAAGCCAGAGGCGCCACTTCAGCGTGTTCGGAACGCACCTTAATGCCGGGCCGGAAGCGGCCCAGGCCAAAATCCGACTCGAGCAGGCGAAACAGCTACGCAACTTCGCCACAAGGCAGAGTATCTCTGCGTCGGAGGCGGTATTGGTCGCAGGCGATCTCAACGTCGACAACCTCCATGCGACGATGGAGGTAAGCGCGCTCCTGTCAGTCCTGGGCGCAAACCTTCCACGGATCACGGGCTCCACAAAGGCAACTACCGATCCGGAAAACAATCCGCTACATAACGGGAAGGGTCCCAGGTGGATCGATTACGTACTCTACCTCTCGGGGCACGCCCTACCAAGCCACGCGACGCTGGAAGCCATCCCCCTCAGGACCAAGAGCGCCTTCGACGTCTGCATGAGCGCTCCGCTCCGGCCAGACTATATCGTACCGGACTCCGGCTGGTGCAGGAAAACCCTCGTGATCCAGGACCTGTCGGATCACTATCCAGTGCTAGGCAGGATTTCATTCCCCCCAGCGAAGACGGGGCCATAGAGAAGATCAAGACTTCCACCGCCGCAGGTTGCCATTCCTGCGCCTCGGGGCCCGGTTTTTTCTCTTTCCTTCTTTTACCAGCTAGGCTTTACGCCACACCGCCTCACCTTCGGGAAGCATGATGCCCGCTTACGATGCTGTGGGCAGTGGCTTCTTCGACACTGTCATCCCGGTTTTCTCCGCCATCAACACATAGAGTGACGGAATGGCGAACAGGGTTAGCACCGTGGAAAACAGTAACCCGAAGATCATGCCGTTGGTCATCGGCGCCCATAGTGAACCACCGAACAGGGAGAGCGGCAACAAGCCCCCCACCGTTGTCAATGTCGTCAGCATGATCGGACGCATACGGGCCCGACCCGCCTCCGCCACTGCCTCATGCAGATCCTTGCCAGCTGCCATATTGGTTTCGATAAAATCCAGCAGTACGATAGCGTTGTTGATGACGATGCCCCCCAAAGACAGGATACCGAGCATGGCCATGAAGCCCATGGCCCACCCGGTCACCAACAGCCCGATAAGCACCCCAATCATTCCGAGGGGTACTGCTGCCATCACGACCAGCGGTTTAATGAGTGAGTTATATTGCACCGTCAGAATCAGCATCATAAGGACGACCGAGAGCCCTACCGCCTTGACAACTTGCCGCTGTGCTCTGGCGGTTTCTTCGAGCTCGCCGTCGATCTCAACGAAATAACGGGGCGGCAGTTCATCGACCATGGCATCGAGTTTGGGCTGGATTCGATTGGCGACGGTGTTCGCAAGCAATCCCGGCTCTATTCGGGCGCCGACAGTCACAGTGGGCAATCCGTTGCGACGGGCGATCACGGACGGCTCCAACGTCGGAATCACCTCGGCCACAGAATCCAGCGGCACTTTTCCGAATTTCCCGTTGACGAAGATGTCGCTGAGATCGTTCAGCGTTTCACGTTGTTCTCGTATCGTACGAAGCAACACCGGCACCAGGTAGTCGCCTTCGCGATAGGCGGTGAGCTCTGCTCCGGAGAACAGGGTTTGGGTCGTAAAAGCGATATCTGCGTTGGTAACTCCGGCAAGATTGGCCGCGTACGCATCGATCGCCAGCTCGATCTGATTCGCCGGAACGCCCCAGTTGCTGTAGGGAAGTACAACGCCGGGCGTTTCCTTGAAGAGAGCGACCATTCGGATCGCCTGCCTACCGACCACACCACGGTCCGCTCCGGTCAATCGAATGGCAACCGGGTCCTTGACCGGTGGTCCCAACATGAACTCGTCTACGGTGATCCGCGCATCGACATAGTCAGCCAGGCGTTCGCGCATCGCTTGTGCGTAGGAGCCCGTGTGCTCGGGGCTGGTCGTGTTTACCAGGATCAGCGCGAAGTAAGGGTACGGGTGTTCCGGCTCCTGGGTCAGCATGAGACGCGGACCTCCAGTGCCGATGAAACTCACGGCATTGGCCAGGCGATGCACATTCGGTTCCCCGGTCGCCGGGCTCTCCTCGTAGAGGATCCGCTCCACGTCATATGCCACTTCGGCAGTAGCTGCGATAGGCGCCCCTTCCGGCAGCCACACCTTAATGAAGAACTGATCCCGAGAGCCTGCTGGAAAGAACTGCGAGCCGATAACCGGCAGCAGCGACAGACTGGCGATGAATGCAGCCCCCGCCAAAGCGACGATGGTTCCGGGCCGAGCCAGACACCACCGGATTGCGGCATCGTATCTCTGCAGCCATCGGTCACGGCGCTGGCTGCTTGCTTCCTGGTCACCATCCACCTTGAGGAGCCACAGACCCATAATCGGCGTCACGAACATGGCAACGAAGTAGCTCATCGCCAGGGTCATTGCGACGACCACAGGCAAACTTGATATGTACTCGCCGACATTGCCCTGGAGGGTAAGCATGGGCAGAAACGCTGCTATCGTGGTCAGGGTTGAAGTAAGAATGGGTACCGCAAGCTCCTGCGCTCCTGAGATCATGGCCTCGACTCTCGGGATACCTTGACGAATCAGACGAACCGCGTTGTCCGAAACTACAATGGCGTTGTCCACGACCATGCCCAAGGCGAGAATCAATGAAGCAACCGAGAACTGCTCGATCTCGATCCCCATGTAGCGAACGATTGCGAACGCGCCGATCATGGAGAGCGGCACAGCCGTGGCCATGACGAGCGCCGGGCGCCATCCCATGGTGAGCAACGCAACGCCCAGCACAATCAACACGCCCTGAACGAGGTTAATCTGAAAATCGACGATGCGGGTATCCACTTGCCGAGGGAGATCGTTGACGTGCTCCAATGCGACATCCGGTGGGATGGTCGTGCCGCGAAGCGTTTCCACGGCCCTGTTAACCGCCGCGTCCATCTCGGCCACATTGCGCCCGCTCTTCATCGAGACGCCGATCACAATGGCTGGTTGGTGCTGGACGGCCGGCGTCGTAACTCTCGTTAAGGCTCGTGCCGGCTCCTCGTAACGACGATCCACCGAGACGGGTAAATCCCCAAGCTGAACTGGCCGCCGGTCATCGACGTGGCCGATCACCAGTTCCTTTATCTGCTCTGTTGAGGTGAACTCACCCGTGGGGTTGATTGCGTATCGCGCCTCATCCGTATCGAGTTCCCCGCCGGGAAACACGATGTTGCGCGCTTCAAAGAGATCTCTCAGCTCGCTCGCGGTGAGGCCCAGCCGGGCCCATTCGGAGCTGTCGAACTCGACGTAGATGCGCTCGGGACGGTTGCCCCAGAACTCGACGCGGGCTACAGTGTCAATCCGCTCAACTTCCTCTTCAATGCGCTCCGCAATTTTCTCCAAGTCACGGGGTGTGTAAACGTGGGTCCCGTTCCCGGTGGGTCTCTGGTACAGCGCAAACACAATCTCGTAGACGTCACCGAAATCGGAGTCGACGAACGGGGGCGCAGATCCGGCTGGTAGCTGGTCGCGCACTGTGTCGACTTTTGCCCGTACGTCATCCCAGACCTGATCCGTTTCAGTGATTGTATCCCCCGCCGAAACCTGCACGATCGACAAACCGACCATCGACTTGGACCTGACGGTGTCGATCTCGGGGATCTCCAGCACGACGTCTTCGATGGGATCAGTGATCAACTCCTCGACCCGCGTGGCCGGCGCACCAGGCCACCGTGTCATGATCAACGCATCACGAATCGTGATCTCCGGGTCCTCCCGGCGTGACATGGTGCCGAAGTTCACGGTCCCGACGACCAGGAGCACAGCGGTGAAGGCGAGAACAATCGAGCGGTGGGTCAGCGCAAAGCGGGAAAAGTTCATGGAAGAAGCTCGGTCACAGAGACGGCCTGACCATCCGAGACATAGTGCACACCACCGACGATCACGCGTGTTCCGTCTGTAAGTCCTTCACCCTCGACGCGCCGACGTCCATCGACCGCCTCATGGAGTGAAACGGCCGTGGCCCGTGCAATGCCGTCCTCGACACGGAAAACATGGTACCCACCACCGAGTAAGGTAACAGCGGTGTTGGGCACATAAAAGCCCGGGGGTGCCGAAGCCAGGCTGAAACGCACCGGCACCAGGTCACGGGGACGCAATAACCATTGCGGGCGACCGATCGAGACGCCAGCGACATACTCCGGCGCCGGATTGAGGATCAGGAAGTCGCCCTCTTGAAGCTCACCATCGTCCTCAACACTCCGGAAGTTCCAGTTGACCACAGTGATGTACTGGTCACCGAAAGTCACCTCGATACGCTCCGGCACGTGCTTGCCGACAGCGCTACGCTCCGCGCGGGCGTTGAAACTCACGCCGGGCAACCGCAGGACGTAGTTCCTGCCCTGTTCTGTATACACACTGTCAGTGTGGATGAACAGGGGTCCCGCCTCGCCCTGGAACTCCCGCACCACGGGAAGATAGTCGTTCGTGTTCGGTAAACCGCTTAGTTCAGGATCCCGGTCTTGGATGTGCCGGCGCAAGTTCCGGGCGATCAAGTCAATCCGAAACGTGCGAAGTCGCGGTTCCGCGACTGCACTCTTCTCGAACACAATGGCGTTGACGGGGATACGTGTGTCCGGGTCGAACGGATCTTTCGGAAATACAAGGGCGCGATCGCCTGTCTCGAGCTCACGCTCGTCATCGGCAGAGACCTGCACCTGTACCCGCACCGGATCCATGAGCGTCAATGTAACGACGGGTGTACCCGCCGACACCACGGCGCCTTCAGCAATGTGCACGGCGGTGATACGACCGGAGAACGGGGCGTTGAGAACGGCGTCACCCAGATCTTCGGTCGCCTGCTCGAGTTGTTGCTCCGCAGCCCGAACCGCGGCACGGCTAGCGGCGAGTTGGGCAGACGCCTCGTCGAACGCGCTCCGCGCATCGTCAACCACCTGCCGCGCGACAAGGCGCTTGGCGAATATGCTCTCCTGTCGTTCCAGAGTTTGGCGGGCAAGGGTAACCCGAGCCGAGACTGCTTGCAGATCCCGGCGCGCAGCGTCCACTTGCGCCTGCAATGCGCCGACCCGGCTCCCATACCGTGTCCCCTCCATGGCGGCGACGGGATCCCCCTGACGAACGAGTTCGCCCCGTTCGTTGAACGTTGGGCCTCGGACTTCCAGCCCCTCGTCCAACACGGTCGTCACCCGGCCGCCAATCTCGAACGCTATCTGTTCCTCACGGTACAGACTGACCACACCGGTGCGCTCGCGCTCCACTGCATAGTCTCGTTCGGTTAGCTGGATCACCGTCACCGGTCGGGTCGGCATTGGCCGCTCGGCAGGCGTGTCCGAGTCGCAACCTGCCAATAGTGTCAATCCGACGATCCATCCGAGCGATTGCCTCATGGCTCCATAACCCTTGCTAGCCCCCACTTCTCACCACCCGCCTACACCGGCGCACGATCTTCCCGTGTCTACCGGGTTAGGCGAAGAGTCATGCGGACTACTCGTTCCCGTGACTTCCGACGACCCGGCAGGTTCCGTTTGGATTTCAAGGCGGTCTCACACCACGCTAAAGGGCAACGCCGCCCCATTGGCGACGACCACGACTGGGCGGCATCCCGTCGAGCCCGCCCTTGTACCGTTTTGGTCAGCCCAGCCTTGCCGACGCCGGCCGTGTTCGACCGTATATATCCCGGTTTCGGAAAAATCAAGCCGCGGGGGGGCAGAACACCCGGCCTTTCCGGAGGCCGACCCCGGATGCCCGTTCGGTGTCCAGAGCGCTGTCAGGCCTTTCCTTTCTCAC
>CAJHYX010000189.1_pt1 | contig 14170 bp, 11 predicted proteins | sample 9198881 | NCBI WGS metagenome assembly CAJHYX01 (sample SAMEA7708376, study PRJEB35096) | sediment metagenome | biome: marine neritic benthic zone biome [ENVO:01000025]; feature: sediment [ENVO:00002007]; material: shallow marine sediment [ENVO:03000034] sea grass bed [ENVO_01000059] ...
CACATAGGAGCTGCCAGTTTTTGCGTCTCTTGTATTAATTCAACTCCATAAGTGCGATGGTGGTCAGGATACTCGTTAGCAACGCACCGCCTGCGCTGCCGAGTGCCCACGTCAGGTGGCGGTGCATTGTCTTTACCGGATCGTGCTCCGAGTTGCCGTATGGGGCTTTCTCTCTTGTTTCGCCTGTTAGGTGAAACATACCTACCTCCCGTCGATATCGACGTTGGTACTGGTTTAGGTCAAGCCCCCAGCCGTTGCGTAGATTCGGGATTCAGCCCTCGTCTATCATCACATCCGTTGGGTTATCCAGGTTCACGTGGTGGTCGATGGGGTGTTCCACGGGTATCTCCAGGTATTGGCGCTTGGTCTCCTCAGATTCGAAGTAGATAACCAAGTCCTCCTCAGGACCCGCCTCAACGACATAGGGCGCCCCCTCTAGATCGGTGATGTCACGACGGGTGATGGGATCAGTTGTTTCAATTCGGTGCCGCATGGCATGTCCTCTTCTAATCTCTTGGATAGAGGAAACTCCGGTGTGTATAGAATTTCCCTATACCCGAGCAAATTGCTCAAGTATCACTAAGCCTGCGCTTCCCTGGCTGAATAGTCAACTACTCCTTTGGGGGCATTTCACCGTCAACTCAGGGGAAATCGCTGAAGGGTCGACAAGCACGGCACTGTCACCAGCCGCCCCATGAGCAGTGTCGAATGTTTCGCCTCGTGTAATCTGGTGATCGGGTGTAACTCCCTGGGGCTACTCACCCTCACCCGTGATAAAGCCGACAGCCGCCGTCGCTTCAGATAAGCGGCTCCGGGTGACCGAGCGCATAGCCCTGCGCGTAATCCACACCGAGCTCTCGCAGCTTCTCGAGGATCGGCACATTCTCCACGAACTCGGCAATCGTCCTTTTTCCCATAACGTGCGCGATCTCATGAACAGAACGGACCATGGCAAGATCGACCGGGTTCTCCACAATACCTTTGACAAACGCCCCGTCGATCTTGAGGAAATGTACCGGCAGGTTCTTCAGGTAGGCGAACGACGATAAGCCGCTGCCAAAATCGTCCAAGGCAAACCGGCAACCGCGATCCTCTAAAGTCTTCATGAATTCAGTGGCGTCGGCAAGGCTGGCGATCGCCGCGGTTTCCGTGATCTCAAAACAGAGCTTTTCCGGTGGCACGTCGGTCTCTTTCAGTTGCTGGAGCACGAATCCCAAGAAGTCCTTATCCGCGAACGAATGACCCGAGAGGTTGATCGCACACAGGAATAAGTGCTCGAGGGCATTGGACTGGTTGGCCAGATACCGTAGCGCGCTGCTGATCACCCATCGGTCGAGCTTAGGCGTTAGACAGTAGCGTTCCGCGGCTGGCAGGAAGACCTTAGGACGTACAATTTGACCCTCCTCGTCCTGGAGGCGCAGCAGCAGCTCGTAATGAAGCCCGCCCTGGTCGTTGGGGCCGGTGAGATGTGCGATGGGCTGGAAATGCAGGTGAAAACGGTTCTCCTCCAAGGCGCGGGGAATGCGGGTCACCCATTGCATCTCACCACGCCGCCGAGCCAGCTCCGCATCCGCTGGATGGTACACGTGAATGCGGTTGCGGCCTCCATCCTTGGCAGCATAACAGGCGCTGTCCGCTGCGCGCAGCACGCCCGACATTCCCTCACAAGCCGCGGTAATCGGCACCAGGCCGATGCTGCCCCCAATGTTGAGGCGTTTGCCCTCCCAAAGAAACCGAAAGCCTTCGGTTGCCCGGCGCAGCGCCTCGGCCACCCGGTTAGCCTGATCCAGAGAACAACGCTCCATCAACACCCCGAACTCATCGCCACCGAGGCGCGCGAGCGTGTCGCGCTTGCGCACGTGCCCCTGCAGCACAGTCCCCAGCTGGCGTAGGAGCTCATCTCCCGCGGCATGACCGCAGGTATCGTTGACGATTTTGAACCCGTCCAGGTCCAGGTAACACACGGCGTGCTCGCTCCCCTCGGCGCGGGCGCTGTCCAGTACCCGTTGCAGACGTTGCTCAAACGCCCGTCGATTGACCAGGCCCGTCAAAGCGTCGTGGCTCGCCTGGTGCGCCATCTCACGGGCCAGGTTCCGCGCTTCGGACACATCCTGGAAGACCACGACTGCCCCGAGCACGTTACCGTCCGGACTCCGGATCACGGCTGCCGAGTCCTGAATGGCGTGTTTTCTTCCACTGCGACTGACGAGGGTGTCGTTCCTGTCCAGCCCCCTGTTAGTGTCCCCGCGGGCGATTCGCGCTGCAGGACTGAGCGCTGGCTCGCCGGTCTCTCCATCAAGAACACGAAACACCCGTTCAATCGGCTGGCCGCGTGCTTGCTCCATATCCCAGCCGGTCAACGCCTCGGCGACCGGATTCATATACTCCACGATGCCGCCGAGATCGATGGTGATCACGGCGTCACCGATGGAGTGCAGCGTGATCTGAATGCGCTCCTTTTCTTCCACCAGGGCTTGCTCGGCCTGCTTGCGCTCAGTGATGTCACTCATGCTTGTCCGCGACTCCGTGAGACGGCCGTTCGTATCCTCTATCCCGAGACTGTCCAGTTTCCCGAAGAAATGGGAGCCGTCTTTGCGCAGCAGCTTGAGCTCGCAGGTGTGTCGCGCCTTCGTCGCGAGCACCTCTTTGCGGTAGCGGAAATACGTGCCCTGGTGCTCCGGCGCAACGCATCGTGAGAACGGCATTCGAGGCAATACGCTTCGCTCTAGTCCCAACATCGTTGCGGCGGTTAGGTTGGCCTCTCGAATGAGGCCATTGACGTCAATGGTGAGATAGCCGTTCGGCGCAAAATCGTACAGATCCAGGTATCGGTCTCGCGCCGCCTCAAGCTCCTCCTGGGCACGACGGAGCTCCTCATTCTGCAACTCCAGCTCGATCTGATGGACATGCAGCTCATGGACCGGGCGCTGAACGTCTCCGGCGGCCACCCTTTCGACATCGGCCGGCTGTGTTCGAAGTATTAGCTCCGCCCGCCTGCGCAATACATCGCTGGGTGTTTTCTCTTTCAACGCCAGGCCCTCCGTGAGCCAAGTCTCCCCCATCACAACAGACCAAATACCCTCATTTCGCTGACTCCCGCAGGTCGAAACTAGTGACGCACATCATACTGTCATCGCTCGTGCAAGGGCGTTGCCGATGGGACTAGCAGCAGCGTTGCGTGCGCAAGGGTCCTTAGGATCTCGCGCTATCGAGTTCGGCTGGCAATGCCGTCGCCCAACGGTCCCCGGCTGGGTGCTATTTCCATCGATTGCCCCCCTTTCTTGCGTCTCAGGGCATTGTTCCCAGCAAACCCCTGAGAATCACCACGTCGTTAACCTTGAGCAGAAGCGCGTCGGCCGACACGACAGAGAAGAGTGTTCTTTTCACATTGGGGGCCGGACGTGGCGAACGGATGCGCCGAATTGCACATAACATAAGTTAAGTTATGCGAGAAGCATCTGACAATTGGGATCTGTACCTAGCTATATTAGGGTTTTCCCGGTCCCATGGCCGGCAGGTGTTCGCCCGATGTCTGTCCCTCTACGGCACATACTTTCCGCTGCCATCAGGGGGCACATCTGGCGCATAATATTGTCAGTAGCTTAGCTCTTTACCCCGTCTTGCCCGTGAGCCCTCGTGGTCTCAGAGAAGACAGATGACAGACGAACACTCCACCGGACCGAAGAAGACCGGCACTGGACGGAAGAAGTCTCCCCTGGCGGTGGAGGCCGGACCCGCGTCAGCCAAGGCCGAAAAGCTGGCAACTGCAAAGAAGCCCTCCATGGCGGAGGCCGGCGCAACCGATCCCGAGTCTGCCCGCGTCGGCAAGCCGCCCCTTCCCATTGTTGGAATTGGCGCCTCGGCAGGGGGGCTGGAGACATTCAGCCAGCTCCTCCAGGAGCTCCCGCCGCACACTGGCATGGCCTATGTGCTGATCCAGCACCTGGATCCCAAGCATGAGAGCATGCTGACCAACCTGCTGACCAAGACCACGGCCATGCCGGTCGTGGAGGCGACCGATGGCCTGGCGGTGGAGGCCGACCATGTCTATGTCATCCCGCCCAACACCAATCTGGGCATCCTGCACGGCACCCTGCACCTCATGCCCCGCGGGGACCCGCACAAGCAACACCTTCCGGTGGACTACTTCCTGTGCTCGCTGGCCGAGGACAAAGGCACCCGGGCCATTGGCGTCATTCTATCCGGCACCGCCTCGGACGGGGCCCTGGGCCTCAAGGCGGTCAAGGCCGAGGGCGGTATCACGTTAGCCCAGGAACCGGCGACAGCAAAGTACGACGGCATGCCCCGCAGCGCCATCGCAACGGGGGGCGTGGATTTCATCCTGCCGGTGGAGGCCATCGCCAGGGAGTTGGCTCGCATCGCCGGCCATCCCTACGTGGGCCGCGAGGCACTTGCCAAGGCCGCATTACCCCCCGAAGCTGTTGACGACCTGAGCAAGATCTTTCTTCTGTTGCGCGCTCACACCAGCAACGACTTCACCTATTACAAACAGTCCACGATCCAGCGCCGAATCAAGCGCCGCATGCTGCTGCACAAGCTGGAGCGTCTCAAGGATTACGTGAGGTTGCTGCAGCAGAAGCCCGCCGAGCTGGATGCCCTGTTCCAGGACTTACTCATTAACGTTACCGGCTTCTTCCGCGACCCGGCGACATTCGATGCCCTGAAGAACACGGTGTTCCCCCGCATCGTTGAGGGTCGCTCCCCGGAGAATCCGATCCGGATCTGGGTGGCGGGTTGCTCCACTGGGGAGGAGGCCTACAGCGTGGCCATTGCGCTGCTGGAGTTCCTGGGTGACCATGCCAGCGGCACATCGATACAGATCTTTGCCACCGACATCGACGGGAGGGCCATCGACAAGGCTCGGTCCGGGGTGTATGCGGAGAGCATCGCGGCCGATCTCTCCCCGGCGCGCCTGAAGCGCTTCTTCGTGCGGGTACCGGAAGGCTATCAGGTCAGCAAGGCTATCCGCGACACGTGTGTGTTCGCGGTGCAGAACGTCATCAAGGACCCTCCTTTCTCCCGGCTGGACCTCGCGGTATGCCGCAACCTTCTGATCTACCTAGGCTCTGTCCTTCAGAAAAAAGTGCTGCAGGTGCTGCATTACGCCCTGAAGCCGGACGGCTTTCTGATGCTCGGCACCTCCGAGACCGTGGGCGGCTCCGCCGACCTGTTTGCCCTGACGGATCGGAAGAACAAGATCTACTCGAAAAAGGTAGCGGTGGTTCCGCTGCACTACGAGTTTGCTGCCGGCGGGCCGGGCATATTGGAGCTCGAAAGGCCCGCCGCGCCGCAGCCCGCGGCGCCGATCGACGTACCGCAGCAGGCGGAACGCATCATCCTCAGCCGATATGGTCCGCCGGGGGTCATCATCGATCGCGAACTGAACATCCAGCATTTTCGCGGGCAGACGGGTCCGTACATCGAGCCGGCACCGGGCCAGGCCACCCTAAACCTGGTGAAGATGGCGCGGCAGGAACTGATGGTGGAGCTGCGCACCCTGGTACACCAGGCCATAAAGGAAGGCAGCAGCGTTCGCAAGGAAGGGGTGAAGATGCGGTACAATGGCGAGCCCCGGACCGTTAACATCCAGGTCATCCCCATCCAGGGAACGGCCTCTGCCAGGCCCCATTTCCTGGTCCTGTTCGAAGAGCCACCGCCGCTCGTTCCAGCCTCGGGTGCCCATCCCCCGCGAGAAAAGACACTACCCAAAGCGGGGCTGGGTGAGCTCGAGGTCCGGATCAAGGAGCTGGAAGACGAGCTGACCACGAACAAGGAGTACATGCAGTCCATCATCGAGGAACAAGAGGCAACCAACGAGGAGCTGAAGTCCGCTAACGAGGAGATCCAATCCACCAACGAGGAGCTGCAGAGCACCAACGAGGAGCTGGAGACTGCCAAGGAGGAGCTGCAGTCGACGAACGAGGAACTGGCTACCGTGAACGAAGAGCTGGAGAACCGCAACGTGGAGCTGACTCAGGCCAACAGCGATCTCACCAACCTGCTGAGCGCCATCGACCTGCCGATGCTGATGCTGGGAGAGGACCTGCGCATCCGGCATTTCACCCGGCCGGCGCAACGGCTCCTGAACCTGATCGCGAGCGACGTGGGACGTCCCATCTCGGACATCAAGCCCAAGTTCGACCTACCCGATCTGGGAAGACTGGCGCTGGAAGTCATCGACACGATCTCCCCCAGGACAATGGAAGTTTCTGACCCGGCGGGGCACACCTATTCACTGCGAATGCGGCCTTACAAGACCGTGGACAACCGGATCGCCGGCGCTGTGGTGGTGTGCGTTGACATCACTGAGGGGAAAGCCCTGGAGTACGAGCGGCGCCTGGCGACGGTGGTGCGCGATTCCAATGACGCCGTCACAGCCCAGGGCCTCGACGGTCATATCCAGGCCTGGAATCCACGGGCGGCACAGATGTATGGCTACATGGAGGCCGAGGCACTCGGAATGAGCATCATGGAAATTATCCCCACGGACTGTCGCAAGGAAGCAAAGGACGTGCTCCAGCGGATTCAGCGCGGTGAACCCGTTAGCCCCTTTGAGACGCGACGTCTGACCAAAGATGGGCGGCAGCTCGACGTCTGGGTAACCGTTTCGGCGCTGGTCGACAATGTAGGTCGCCCCAAGGGCATCGCGACGACGGAACGGGAGCTCAGTCAACGGTCCTATCAAACCTCCTGACCGCCATACCACCCAGACAGCCCTCCCAACCCGCCACGAAACGGTTGCAGGATACGGACATGGCTAAACGAAAGCATGACCAGCGCAAACGGGTCGAACTTCCGCGGCGCGCGGAGTCGAAGCTACCCGGCAGGCCCACCTCCCGAACAACGTCGGGAGAGACCCGTGAGCTGGAACAAGTCATTCACGAGCTACAGATCCACCAGACCGGGCGGGCGATGCACAACCGCGAGCTCGGAGAAGCTCAACAGACGCTGGAAGCGACCCGCGACGGCTACGCCCACCTCTATGACTTGGCCGCGGACACGTTCAAAGGACGGGATACCAGCCCAGCGCTATTGCCAAGGCGTTGACAAGAAGGGTTGCCGTGCCGGTCGTCAGCACCCAGATCAGTCGCCTGCGGACTCTCGCCAAACTTAAGTCTGCGGACCGGACCGTCGCTCGGCCCGCGAGACTGTACAGATACCGACGCGGCGGGACGCGGTATCCTAATCGCGCCATGAACCCAACCAGACTAACGCTCATTGTAGTGCCTCCAGCATCCGGGCCATCGCTTCAACCTCGCGACCGATAAGAGGTTTATAGGTTGCCCGAACAGTCCCGGCCATTAGGACTTACGTGCAGCTGCATTGGGGTTTCCCGGATGTCTGGGCATGGCCCTCCGGGAGGACGGTGGCACGCCCGCTGAAGTGACCCTCCCAACGCGATGATGCCCAGGGGAACGCGGCATGTCGCCGACTGCACCCACGGCTGGTTCGCAGCGCTCACGGCATCGTATCTGGGCAAACGAAGAGCTGAGACCGGAAGAGACGGTAACCGCTCAGGACGGAGCAGGGCGCAGATTGGACAGCTAATCCGCTGCGCTGTTATTCTCATGACGCCGGCCCGCATCCGGCGAGGGTCCAGGACCCGGTCCTGGCAACGCCCGCAGATCGAAGTCGGCGGCCAGGAGCCCCAGCATGTGTCCGTCGTCTTTGACCGCACGAAGGGCCGTCGTCAGGCAGGTCCGCCCCGCGATCCTGCTGATGGACACGTCGGACAGCTGCAGTGTCCCGAGGTACAGGCCGGGGAGGTACGGCCGGACCAAGCGTGTGCGATCCTGCCCGCGGCCCATTGCCGAGACACCCCCCAGGGTCACGTTGCCGGACACCTGCACACCCCGCCTGTCCAGCGCGTAGACCAAGTGACAATGGGGAATGGCGAAGATCCCGTCTGCCAGGGCCTGTTCCAGCCCGTGCCTGCCAAACCATGCCTCGGCACAGCGGCCCGACAGCTGTGCCATGGGAACCTCGAGCCCCTGGGCGAGGAGCCGTAGCCGCCGGGTAATGGCGTCCTCGAGCCCGTTCATGGGGCTCTCCTCACCGCTTCGCCGCACCATCCGCTCACGCCTGTCACAGCCCGCCGTTCCGGGCCCGATCTCGTGCAAGGGCACCTGCTGCGGGGGCCTAATGAAGTAGGAAAGAGAAGACGCTGTTGCATAGCCCAACCCTCCTTGTCGGCCAATGGGCAACGGGGCCTTACCAACCCGCTGCCGACCGGCTCGTTCCAGCGAGCGCGACCGCGCCGCATCTGACAAAGCCGCATCTGACAAAACATACGGCGTCAGAGAGGCCATCGACAATTGGGATTTCTACCGCAAAGGCTTAGGGTTTTCCCGAAGCGGCGTAGTCCGCCGCTGCCGCCGGGAGTGCACCGGCCTCGCCTCATGAGCGCTATTTGGGGTTTGGGAGCGAACGGCGGAGGCTCCACCGGGAAAACGGAAAAGGCGGCTGCTACTGGGCGCGGTGTGGGGGGCGCTTAGGAGAAAGCCTGCTTATCGGGATCGAGACGGGCCTTCAAGACCGCTCGCATCAGGCCGGCCAAGGAACGTACACCCATCTTCTTCATGACCCGCGCGCGGTGACTCTCGACGGTCTTCTCGCTGATGTCGAGCTCCACGGCGATGACCTTGTTCGGCTTGCCTTCGGCGATCCGCTCTAGCACCGCTCGCTCGCGAGAGGTGAGCGATGCGATGCGGGCGGCTATCTCGGCGGTGGCGTCTCGGTCTCGCCGGGTTCGGACGACCAGATCCAAGGCCTTGTGGATGTGGTCCAGGAGTTCCTGGTCGTTGAACGGCTTCTCAAGAAATCCGAATGCCAGTCCTTTCATGGCGCGCACCGACATCCGCACGTCCGCGTGCCCCGTAATGAAAATGATGGGCAGGTCTATCCCGCGGTCAACGACGAGCTCCTGGAGTGCCAGACCACCCATCCCGGGCATACGCACGTCCAGCACCAGGCACCCAGGCCGCCGAGGGTCGTAGGCACGGAGAAAGTCCTCGGCCGAGACATAGCTCTCCACCGCCAGCCCTACCGACTTCATCACCAAGGCGAGCGCCTCACGCACAGTCGGATCGTCGTCCACGACAAAAACGGTCAGATCATGGTTCATCACGGCCCTCCTTGGCGGCCGGCAACGTCACGTGGAAGCGCGCGCCATCGGCGCGGGACAGATCAGCCCACAGGCGTCCTCCGTGCGCCGTCACGATGGAACGGCTGATCGACAGACCCAGCCCCAGGCCACTCGGCTTGGTCGTGAAGAACGGGTCGAAAAGCTGGTCGTGGGACTCCCGGACAAGTCCGGGCCCCGTGTCGGCCACAGCCAGCTCAACCACCCCGGCCCCGCTCCCTGTCGTCTGAACGCTTAGCACACGCGGACCGTCTGGCACAGTCTCCAGCGCCTCCATCGCGTTTCGCAACAGGTTCAGAATCACCTGCTCGATCTGGATCGTATCGACGAGGATCTCAGGCAAGTCCTCGGCCAAATCAAGCTGCAAAACGCTCCTATGCTCCCGTGCCTCACTCCGTACAAGAGCGATCATCTCTCGGACAAGTTGGTTGAGATCCGCCAGAGTGCGATGGCCGGTCTGTTTCCGGGTGAACTGCATGACGCGCCGGATTATTTCACCGGCGCGTAGGCCTTGCTCTGCGACCTGTTGCATCACGCGGCGCAACTCCCGGGAGTCCGCGGTGCCCGAGTCCATCATCCGCAGGCAGCCCTGAGCGAAAAGGACGATCGAGGCGAGAGGTTGGTTGATCTCGTGTGCGATCCCGGAAGCCATTTCTCCGATGGTGCTCAGTCGCGCCACGTGCGCGAGCTGGGTCCGATGGTCGAGGGCCTCTTTCTCGGCCCGTTTGCGTTCGGTGATATCGCTGAGGACGGCCACGCCTGCCGTGATGCGACCGTCGGCGTCTCGGATGGGTGTCGAGCCGACCTGGATCACGGCGCGTGACCCGTCACCCCGCAGCATCTCGATCTCCTCACCGCTGACGACCTCGCCGTTCAGTAGGGAGCGCGCAAGGGGCCATTCCTCCGGCGTATAGCGCCGACCGTCGGCATGAAAGCCCGTGTACGCCTTCCAGGCGGCCAGATCCTGACACGCAATAAACGGCTGATGCAGGATCTTCTCGACCTGCTCGTTGCCCGCGATGAGCTTGCCAGAGGGCGCTTCGGCGATCACGACACCCGCCGGCATCTGGCTGAGCAAAGCGTTCAGGCGCGCACGCTCGGCATCCATCTCCTTCGTGAGGCGTATGTGGCCTTCGTTGGCGCGCTGGTGCTCGCCGATCTTCCGTTGGAGAAGCAGGTTGGCTTCGGACAGCGCCGCGGTCCGGCGTTCTGCCCGCTCTTCCAGGCCATGGGCCTCCTGCGGTGCGTCCTCTGTTCGCCTGCGCTCGATGGAGTTGGCCAGGAGATTCGCGACAAGCTGAACGAAGCTGACATCACTCTCGGAGAAACTGCGCCTGCGCTCGATGGAGCTGGCCAGAAGACTCGCGACGAGCCGAACGAAGTTGATATCATTCTCAGAGAAACTGCGCCTGTGCGCCGTATGGGCTCCAAGCACGCCATACGGTCCGTCCCTGCCTTCGATAATGACGCTCAGGCCGCTAACCACCCCATGGTCGCGGAGCAGTCCAGAGCCTCTGAATCGTGGCTCCGACTGCAGGTCTTCCGCAATCACGGGCGCATTGGAGCGCAACGTGTAGCCTGCCTGCGTATGCTCCGACGCACTCACCGTGGTACGTTCCACACAGCCATCCTTCCACCCGACCCCCGCGCGCAAAAGCAGGTGCTTGCGATCAGGCAGGAGTTCCAGCACGTTCACGTACTCCGTCTCAAGCCCCTCGGCTACTCGGGCAACGGCCTCAGCCAACAGCGTCTGCAGGTCGACTCCCGCCAAGGCACGCTGCCCAAGCTCTGCCAGGATCGCCTGTTGGTGCACATGTGCCGCAAGCGTTTTTTCGGCTTGCTTGCGATCGGTGATATCGACGATGGCCGTCCGGCAAACCCCGGGCTCGCCGTGCGCGGACGGGGCGAAGGCGCTGGCGAGACGGACCCAGATCGGGTCCCCGGTCGCGTTTTTTATCCTCAGCTCACTTACGGCTTTGGTTGCCGACTGGAACACCCGTTTGACATGGGCGTAGAAGCCCGCCTTGTCTTGCGGCGTGAGCCAGATGGCGAACGGGATCCCGAGCACGCGGGCCCGCTCGCGTCCCAGCAACCCCACTGCCGTCAAGTTCAGTTCCTGTATGATCCCGTTACGGTCCAGGGTGACGTAGGCCACCGGCGCGAAATCATAGAGGTCGGCGTAGCGGTCGCGGGCCTCTTCGAGTGAGTGCTGGGCCTCCCGCAGCTCCAGGTTCTGAACCTCGAGCTCGATCTGGTGGACCTGCAGCTCGTGCACCAAGGATGTCACCTCGTCGCCGGCCAGACGCGCCGCCGTGGTCGTCTGAAGCGACTCGAGCTGCTTGATGAGTTCTGTCTTGCTCTGTGCCATGACGAAAGATTTAGACTTGGGCAGAACGCGATAGGCGGCAGATCTCCCTGCTGCGCTAAGGCTTAGTGATCTCCCGTTCCATGGTTGCGATGCCGGCCGGTGCCCTGGTGTGATCTACCGGTGACGAAGCGGGCAACCAGACATCCAGCTTGGGGCCATCCTTGGTTAAACGCCGCTCCCGCTTCAGGTCTTTCTTCAGGTGGGTGACATCGATGAATATTGGGCCTGATGTCCGTGATGGGCCGGCCTACATCGCGTGCGATCAGGTTCAGGAGCGGTTGTGCCTGGGGCGTGAAATGGCGGCTCGGCAGGTTTTCACCGAGCATCAGGATGGGCAGATCGACGCTGGCGAGAAGATCGGTGAGGTGGCTGTTGATCGGTGTCGCCTCAAGGTTGCCGGCCGCGATGGCGCTGCGGAGCATGCCATCGTATCTCGCCGCTAGTGGATGCCGGGCGAGCGTGATACCGCTCACCCCCTTGATGGCCTTCAGTCCCAGGACGCCATCCGAGGCAGTGCTCGACAGGACGGTCCCGATGGCCTGGGCACCCCGGTCCGCGGCCAGTGGACGCAAGAGATAGCCGAAGGGCCAGTGCTGATCTGTCGAGCGAGCCGGTCGCTTTGACGCTGACTTGTGCTCCCTGTTTGTCACGTATCCCTACCAGGCTGCGCGCCGCATCGCGTCCAGCCGACGTCTCGGGTCAAACTCCGGGACCCTGATGATACCACACGGTTATGACTACGCCGTGACCGGCCTATACGAGCATACGGCCGGGGCAACGCCTCCCAGGCGCCGGTACATACGCCCGATGTTCCGCTACCGAGACAACATCATAAGCCTCCGGCGCCAGCGTTACTAGGAGGAGGACTGCCGCACCCTGCACGCCCCGAGCCGCGCGTCCCACAATCATGGGCGACAGTCTATAGGGGAAAACCCCGATCCGCCTTCAGAAACGTCTAATTGTCACGCTGGGCGACCTGTCGCAAGCTGAGGGGCAAGACGAGGACAGGCTGGGGTTCCGAAGCCTTTACTTCCCCCGGTTTCCGATCACTAAGGAGCTGCGACATGGATCACCTCTATTTCGAGCCACACGCCATAGCGATATGGACGGCAGTGATCCTCGTTTCCTTCGTGCTTATGCTCACCCGCGTTTGCGCTAGTCTGAGACACATTCTGGCTTACCGACGGGAGCTCGTTCTGCGGACACAAGGCCTGCGCATACACAGGATGCTTTCACGCGCCGGCACGACGCTCTCGCGCTACCTGCGCAGAACACGGCCCATCGACGTGGAGGTGCACCTCTTGGCATGTCAGAACTGCCAGACGGCAGAGCTCTGCGACAAGTATCTGGAGCGGGGCGAAGACATCGATCCACGTACGTTTTGCCCGAACTTCGCCCAGCTCGCGACGCACGGGCGGAGAGGCACTGTCAAGTTGTTGACGCAATGACACCATCATCGCCCATGGACGCATTCTTGGCATTCTTTCCCCACGCTCTTGACGTACGTCACCTTTGGCCACGCAGCGAATACCCTGGCACGAAAGATCCGGAGGTGCCTCGCTTTCAGTCCCTGACGACAGGGTCGAAAGAGATTGTTGATCGGGCTGTGTGACGAGGGAAACCGTTGAACATGGCGCATCGACTTGAACCGGCGCATTTGCCCTTCCCGCTGCCGCGTGCGTTGATGCGAAACCTCCACTCGATTGTTCATCCGCTTGCCCTGTTCATGGGTGCACTCGGCGGGACCTCTTGGCGAGCTGCGCCATAGCTACTCAGCTTATCCGTTACGATCTTGCGCGGTACATATCGAAGACCTTTCGACGGTCAGGGCAACACGACGGTCTTCTCGCGACATTGATGGTCAGGTTCCAGGGCGCTTTGCACGGCGAACCGAAGTCAGCGTTCGAGACGGGGATGTCGGGCATGGCACGAGTGATCAGGCTCGTTACCGGATTTACTGGCACCGGCATACTTCTGTCGCTGCCTGTTGTTTCGCTGGCTGAAGAGACCGCAGATCAGCGTTGGTATACATCGGAGCGGGTGGAGCAAGGGGCGAAGGTCTACGCCCGGCACTGCGCTGGCTGCCACGGTCTCCGGGCTGAAGCGACACCGGACTGGCAAACGTCGGATGCCGATGGCCGTTATCCCCCACCGCCCCTGAACGGCACTGCCCACACTTGGCACCACCCGTTGCCGGTATTGCGCCGGACTGTCCGGGAGGGCGGGACGCCGCTGGGCGGTCTTATGCCGGCGTTCGGCGACCAGCTGGGCGCAGACGAAGTCGACGCGGTGATCGCGTGGTTACAGTCACTTTGGCCGAGGGAAATCTATGCGGCCTGGGGGCGGCGAAACCACGAAGCCGGGCGGGTTCGCTCGACTCTTCCCCATCCCGGCGACAAGCGATCTGGCTTCCCTGTCCTGACGACGCTGCGCCGCCAACTGCCCGGGACGACGATTGGGCCACCAACGCCCACACCCGTGCGCGGGGTCAATCAAGTCAAGGTCGGTCGCGATTATGTTTACCTTTCTAGGGATGGAAGATACCTGTTCATGGGCGACCTGGTCGACCTGGTGTCTCGAGAGAACCTCACCGCTCAGGTCAAGGGAAGGGACCGATTGACCGAGCTGGCCGGTGTTCC
>CAJHYX010000561.1_pt1 | contig 13892 bp, 11 predicted proteins | sample 9198881 | NCBI WGS metagenome assembly CAJHYX01 (sample SAMEA7708376, study PRJEB35096) | sediment metagenome | biome: marine neritic benthic zone biome [ENVO:01000025]; feature: sediment [ENVO:00002007]; material: shallow marine sediment [ENVO:03000034] sea grass bed [ENVO_01000059] ...
TGCCGGGCTCTGCTCAAGGCACGGGCAGGGTCGTTCTCTCGACAATCCGGCGTAGCACGAAGCTGGAGTGCACACCCGAGACGCCTTCGATGCGGGTGATTTTCTGGAGCAGCAGGGTCTGGTAGGCCTCCATGTCGCGCACGATGACCTTGAGCTGGTAGTCGGCCTCCTGACCCGTAATTAACAGGCATTCCAGCACCTCCGGGAGTTCGGTCACCTCGGCATCGAAGCGGGCGAAACGCTCCGGGGTGTGGCGGTCCATCGAAATGTGCACCAACGCGAGCAGGGTGAGGCCGAGCTTGCGTGCGTCCAGCATCGCCCGGTAGCCCGTTATCAGGCCGGATTCCTCCAGAGCTCGGACCCGCCGCAGGCAGGGCGATGGGGACAAACCGATGCGGTCGGCCAGATCCTGATTGCTGATGCGGCCATCCTTCTGCAATACCTCCAGGATGCGGCGGTCGTAGCGATCGAGGCTCATGTTGCTTCTCCGTCGATTAGAGTGGCATATAATGCTGAGAAGAATAGCAAGCGCGGCATGATCTGTCCGTATAGAGGGTAAATGCGGATAAGTTCGCAAGCACCTGCCTCAGCTTCTCCCCTATCATTTCCTTGTTCGTTACCCACGGACCTGAGAACAGGCCCTCGCCTACCCGGTGGCGGGCCGGACAGGCCGGTCCCAAAAGGAACGGCAGGCCACGATTGGGCCTCTACCCGAGGCCAGGCCGAAATGAAGATCGAGTCACGAGGAGAAGCCCATGAAGAGTTACAACCACCGCAGGTACCGCCCCATCCCGGCGGTACCGTTGCACAGCCGGCGGTGGCCGGGCCGTGTCATCGATAAGGCTCCCCGTTGGGCCAGCGTCGATCTGCGCGATGGCAATCAGGCTCTGTTGGACCCCATGACCGTGGCGCAGAAACGGCGGCTGTGGGGGCTTCTGGTCAAGCTGGGCTTCAAAGAGATCGAGGTAGGATTCCCGTCGGCCAGTCAGCCCGATTACGATTTCGTGCGCTGGCTGGTCGATGAGGACCGAATTCCCGATGACGTGACCGTACAGGTTCTGGTACAGGCTCGGGAGGAGCTCATGGTTCGCACCTTCGATGCGTTGAAAGGCGTGCGGCGTGCCATCGTGCATGTTTACAACTCCATCTCTCCCGTACAACGGGAGCAGGTGTTCGGCCAGGACCGGGACGGGATCACGGCCATCGCCCGCCGGGGCGCTGAGCTGGTGGGCCGGGAGGCGGCGAAGTATCCCGAGACCGACTGGGTATTCCAGTACTCGCCCGAGAGCTTCACCAGCACTGAGATGGACTATGCGGTGGAGGTCTGCGAGGCGGTGCTGGATGTCTGGCGGCCGACGCCGGCGCGCCCCTGCATCATCAATCTGCCGGCGACGGTGGAGGTGTCCTCCCCGAACGTGTTCGCAGACCAGGTGGAGTACTTCGCCACCCACATCAGCCGGCGCGACAGCATTATTCTGTCCGTGCACACCCATAACGACCGGGGCTCCGCGGTCGCGGCGGCGGAGCTGGCTGTGATGGCCGGCGCTGAGCGCGTGGAAGGGACCCTGCTCGGAAACGGCGAACGCACAGGGAACGTGGACATCGTGACCATGGCCATGAACCTCTATAGCCAGGGGGTGGACCCGGCGCTCGACCTTTCAAATCCGGACGAAATCATACAGGTGGTGACCGAGTGCACGGGGATGGCGTTGCACCCGCGTCATCCGTGGGTGGGCGAACTCGTCTACACCGCCTTCTCCGGTAGCCACCAGGACGCTATTCGCAAGTGCCTGCTCCGCCAGCAGCCGCAGTCGCCCTGGGAGGTGGCGTACTTACCCATCGATCCGAAGGACATCGGCCGGGACTATCAGGCCGTCATCCGCATCAACAGCCAATCCGGCAAAGGCGGCGTCGCCTTCGTGCTGGAGCGCGAGTATGGCCTCAGTCTGCCGCGCTGGATCCAGGTGGAGCTTGCCCCGATGGTTCAGCGGGCCAGTGAGCAGTGTGCGGGCGAGATCGATGCCGCCACCGTGCACGCCCTGTTCCGCGAGCATTTCGTGTTTGACCGGGATCCGGTGCGGCTGTTGGGTTATCGGTTGGACCGGAACGGCCATGACGTCATGGCGGCACGGGTGGCGCATTCCGGCAGGGAGCGTCTTCTGCACGGCGAGGGACAAGGGGCCATCTCGGCCTTCGTCGACGCCTGGATGCGGTACAGCGCCCAGCAGGTGAACGTAGTGGACTACGCGGAGCACGCCATCGGCGAAGGCACCGACGCCGAAGCGGCGGCTTATGTTCAGCTCAGCGTGGACGGTGTGCGGGTCTCCGGCGCCGCGCTGGACCACGACGTGGTAAGCGCCTCTCTCAAGGCGGTGCTGTCGGCGTTGAATCGCGCCTATGTCCAAGGGGCCCGTGAGGAGGACGCGGCTTAGCCCGGAGGACATACGAGCATGACAGATCCGGCAGCGCTGAATGCACAACACAGGATCCCGGGCCAGCTTGAGTTCAAAGAGGCGCCTGGTGGCCTCACTGTCGCTGAGGTGGCCAACGGCCAGGGTACGGCAACCATCGCTCTGCAGGGTGCCCAGATCATGACCTGGGCGCCGCGCAATATGGAGCCTGTTATCTGGTTACCCCAGGAGATCCGGCCGACATCCGGCAAGGCTATTCGCGGCGGCATCCCGATCTGCTGGCCGTGGTTCGGGCCCCATCGGAGTGAGCCCACCTTTCCGAGCCATGGCGTCGCGCGCACCGCCCTGTGGAGGCTGGCCAGGACCGAGACACTGGCGGACGGTACTACCCGTATGGTGCTCAGACTCGAGCCGGGCGACGAGCTCCGGGAGTTGTGGCCCCACCCGTCGGCATTGGAATGCCGCATCAGCGTGGGTGAGGTATTGGAGGTGGGACTCACGACGTTCAATACGGGGAGTGGACCCGTCACGTTGAGCCAGGCGCTGCATGCTTACTTCAACGTCAGCGACGTTCGCCGGGTCGCGATTCACGGGCTAGACGGCTGCACCTACCTGGACAAGGTGGATGGGGGCAGGCGCAAGCGGCAGGCGGGCGCCGTGACCATCAGCGCAGAGACCGACCGCATCTACATCGATACCGCCGCCGACTGCCTGATTGACGATTCCGCTCTGAGGCGTCGCATACGGGTGAGCAAGCAGGGCAGTGGATCCACCGTGGTGTGGAACCCATGGGCCGACAAGGCCGCCAAGCTGGGAGATCTCGGGCAGAATGGGTATCTGCACATGGTCTGCGTTGAAACCGCGAACGCCGGCAATGACAGGGTGACCGTCCCGCCGGGGGAGGTGCATCGATTAACCGCGCGTTATCAAGTCGAGCCCCGCATCAGCTCTTAGGTTTGTTCTTGCTGATACTTTCCCGCAGCAGCTCGCCGAAGCTCCCTATGCTCTTCTCCTGCTTTTCGCTGGTTTTCTTGTAAGACGCGAAGGCATCGGCCTCGGCGCTCGCTTCGGACTGGCGGGCGGTATCCAGGGAGAGCCCGATGCGGCGTTTCTCCAGGTCGACACTGAGTACCGTGGCCTCCACCATGTCGCCGGCGTTCAAGACTTCGTGGGGATGGCTGACGCGGCGACCGGCCCCGAGTTCGCTGATGTGGACCATGCCTTCGATGCCCGGTTCGAGCTCGATGAACGCGCCAAAGGGCTGCAGCCGGGTGACTGTTCCCTTGACACGCACGCCGACCGCAAAGCGCCCGTCCGCGTCCTGCCACGGGTCCCTGGCCAGCGCGCGGATCGAGAGCGCGATCTTTTCCGGGTGCTTCGGGTTGTCGGTCTTGTCGATGCGCAGCACCGCGACCTCCACTGCCTGGCCGACGGTCAGGATCTCTTTCGGATGCTTTACGTGTCCGAACGCCAGCTCGCTGATGTGCACCATGCCTTCGACGCCGCCCAGGTCCACGAACGCCCCGTAGTCCTGTAGCGATGTCACGGTGCCCGACAGCACGGCGCCCACATCAAGTCGAGCCCGGGTCTGCTCGGCGAGTATCTTCTGCTCTTCCTCCAGCAGCTCGCGGCGCGACACCACCAGGTTGGGCCGTCTGCCGCCCTCGTAACGGGTGATGCGGAACGACAGTCGCTGTCCGACGAAGGTTTCCATGTCCTCGATGTAGTGGAGGTCCAGCTGCGAGGCGGGACAGAAGGCGCGCACGCCAGCGACCTGAACTTCGACGCCCCCCTTGGTGACGCCGGCGACCAGCCCTTCGACCGGGAGGTGGTTTTGGAATGCGCTCTCGATCTCGGCGCCGCCATGAACACGGCGGCCGCCTTTGCCCCCCAACTGCAGCGTTCCGGTGCGCTCGTCCAGACGAGTGACCACCGCCTCGATGGAGTCGCCCACGCCCACGCTCAGCTTGCCGTCGGCACCCGTCAGTTCATCCATGGCCATGGCGCCTTCGGACTTGGCGCCGATATCGACGAACACGCTGTCGCGTCCGATGGACACAATCCGTCCCCGTACCTTGTCACCAACTCGCGGTTCGTGCTTCGCCGCACCGGCGTGCTGCTGCTCGAACTGGCCGAGGAGCGTTTCGAAGTCTTCTTTGTCCGCCATGACAAATGCAGTCTACAGGACCCTGTCCCGGGAGTGAATCAAGGACCCGAGCGTGTATGCTTGGAGTAGGCGGTTAACCCCCAGTTCTCACTGCGCGCCGCAGCACATGGGTGGTCTTCCCGGTGTCTGATTCGGTCGTCGGCGAGCAGGGGGCGGCTCGCCGAGTGGCCGCCTGGCGGAACGCCCCTGCGGGGCTTCCGCCCTACGTGAGGCAGCCGCATTGAGCGGCTCGCAGATTCAAAGCCCCCGACTTTGCCGGGGGCCGGTTGCTCAGGAAACCACCGAGACATCTCGGTTGAGGGAAAGGCAATGAAACGGACTGTGTCGCGACATGTCATCCAAGCGCTGATTGTGCCACTGGCTGTCTTGCTAATGGGTGGATGTGAGCCGGCGGATACAGGCCGGCATCTGACCATCGTCTACTCTGGCAGCCTGTTGGGCGAGCTCGAGCCCTGCGGTTGTACCCGCGAGGGCGATCTGGGCGGCCTGCGGCGCCAGGCGACGGCAGTGGATGCACTGCGCGCGGAACACCCGGACCTGGTCCTGGTGTCTTCCGGGGGGCTTTTCAGCACCCTCCTGCCCACCCACCGGATAACGAATCGGCACATACTCACGGGCTTCGCGGAGTTGGGATACGATGCCGTCGGTGTGCAGTGGGGGGATCTCGCCTACGGCACCGATTATCTCCGGGCCGCCGACTTGCCCCTGGTCGCAAGCAATTGGCTCGGTGACGAGTTCCTTGCGGTCCGCCCCTTGAGTCGGGGGGGGCAGAAGCTCGCCTACTTCCAATGGCTGCCGCCCGAGCGATCCCCGTATCGACGTATGCTCGGCGAGCACGTCCGCGTCACCGGCGACACCGAGGAGCTGGCGACGGCCCTGGCCGAGGCGCGGGCGGCGGGGGCGGTGACGGTTCTTGGAACCAGTCTGCCGGCGGTGTCGGCCAAGGAGACGCTGCCGCTTGGGGACGTGGACGTGCTTGTCTTGGCGGTGAGACAGGAGCAGTTCGAAGCACCGGCGCGGGTTGGCAGGACCCTTGTTCTGACCCCGGGATCTCGCGGCCAGCGCCTCGGCCGGGTGGACCTCACGCTGGGGTCCGAGGGTCGGATCGTGAAGTGGGATCACGAGGTCATCACGTTGACCGAGTCGGTGTCCGATGCACCCCGGATGGATTCTTGGTATGCAGGCTACACCGAAGCGCTCAAGCAGGACTACGCCGAGCGCGTATCACGGGACAAGCAAGCGGCAGGGGAGAGTGCTTATCTGGGCAGTGACGGGTGCAGTACCTGCCACGGGCAGGCCTATGCGGTCTGGAAGGGCTCCGACCATGGGCGCGCGTTCTCGTCCCTGGAGGAGGTGGACAAGTCCTTCGACGCCAACTGCATCGGCTGCCACACGGTGGGCTTCGGCGAGGTGGGAGGCTTCGTGGATCCACAGAGCAGCGGACACTTGCTCGACGTTGGCTGCGAGGCCTGCCACGGTCCGGGCAAACCCCACGCCGCGAGCGGCGGCAGCGCAGCTATCGGTCCTGGGTCCGCGCCGGGTTCCCACACCTGTGCGCAATGCCACAACCGGGTGCACAGCCCGTCGTTCCGGTTCGAGAGCTATTGGCCCAGGGTGCAGCACGGCCGCTAGCCCTACTCCGTCTGTACCTCGATGATAATCTGGCCGCCGTCCACGGCATCGGCCGAGCGTTCTTTCGCCTGATCCATCAATAGCCGGCCCTTGATGCGTACCGGATTGTCTTCGTTCTGGGGGGCCAGCAGCGCCGGAAAGGCTTGGCGCATCTGGCGTAACGGATCGTTTCGTTTCTGGGTGTCCTGGAGCCCCGGCAAGCCGCGATACAGTCCCGTCGCTGGGCCCTCGGAGTCCACGGCTACAAATGCTTCCGGGGGCAGGGAAAGGTCCAGAGGGCGCTTATCTGCAACCCGGGCGGAGTTCTTGTCGTCCCGGCCAGGGACAGCCTGCCCCTGGTTCGGAACGGATGGCTCGCTTTTCGTGGCGGACGGCTCTCCCGCCGGCTGCACGGGTCTCTGCGAAGTACCTCTCTCGACCGGCTCAGCGGCAAACGCGCCGCCGGATCCGGCAAGCACTGCCCATGCGAACCATCCAACGGCTATCGCAATGGCACCATACTTGGTCATTTCGATGCCCCATTCATATCGTCGGAGGACGAGCCGTCACGTGGAGCGGGCTTCCTGTCTTAGTAGTATTGGCGGCAGGAAGCCGCTCTTCTGGTGTCGTAAAACCAGGGATGACTGAACGCGCGCCTCTCGCTCGCAGTCACGATGAAGGAAAAATGTCCTGGACATTACATGCCGCGAAGTGTGGGAGGGGAACTGCCTTCCCCAGCGGCGGGGCAAGGCAGGTGCTGGGCTGCTCGCATCAAAGGGTCTTCAAATACTCCATAACGGCGCTGCGTTCGGCTCGTGAGAGCGCATCACCGAAGGTGTGACCGCCGTTTCCATAGCCAGTCAAGGTCGTGTCGTACAGGTGCTTACGCTCATCGGCGTTTGCGGCATCGGCTTTTCCATAGTTCAGCTCCGATACCCGCCAGCCAAGCACGGCCGGATCGTACTCGGGGCTCGCGCCCGGATGCAGCCAGAACTTCGGGCGATCAGGGCTGTTGAGCAATGCCTCCAGCGTCGGCACGGAGCCGTTGTGCAGATAGGGGGCGGTCGCCCAGATGCCGTCCAGGGGCGGGGCGATGTAGCCTGGCGCTGGTGCCAGCTTTGACAGCTCGCCGAAGAAGGACTGGTTGAACCAGCGGATGAAGCGAGCCTCATAGTTCACCGCATCCAGGGCGTAAGCGGGATCCGTACCCACGGTATCCAGAGACACGACCAGATTCGGGTAGGCGGCGTCCTCGCCATAGGTGCCGTGGCAGCTCGCGCAATGGGCTTCGAAGAGCACCTGGCCGTGCTCGGCGAGACGGTTGTCAATGTAGAACGGAAAGTCCGGCGGTTCCAGGGAGGCGATGTAGGCGCGGATATCCGTGAAATAAGCGTCGATTCGCTTTGCCTCCTCCACGGTGTCGGTGCAGAGCAGCGAAGCGGCCATCATGATGCGGGCATGGTCCTGGCGCCCCGCCGCGTTATAGAACATGGCGTGCTTCTTTTTCATGCGCCACCACGGTGGCACGCTCACGGGCAAGGGTGGTCGCTGGGGCAGCTCCAGCAGGGGTTCTTCAGACCAGGCCAGGGTTTTCGGGTCCCGATGGGCGATGAGCAGCCAGGTGGCGATGGTGGCCGGGTTGTTGCCGACGGTCTCCGTCGCGGCGTGGGGGTATACCGCGCTGAGCCGGTCGGCCCATCTCTGCCACTCGGCCGTCTCCGCCGGACCTCTGACGTAGGTACCGGCGCTTTCCGCGGCGATGCTGGGATCGCCCGTGAAGTCCCCGGTTTCGTTGCCGAGACCGATGACCAGCTTGCCGTTGAAAAAGGCCGCGTGACAGCCGAGGCAATTGTAGGTCACCAGCTCGACCCCGCTCGCCGCCGTGTAGCTCGTCAGGCGGTACGGCAACTCGGCATTTCTGCCCTTGCGCCCAGGCAGCTGCTCGGCGGGCGGAACAGGGTCAGCTGTGCGCCTGTAAGCGCGGTAGGGGATGCCACAGGAGATATAGGGTTCATTGACCAGCGCGGCGTAGCCCGCCGCCGGATCACCCGGTCGCTGGGCCGCAGGCGGCACGGGGCCGAGCGCGGACCTGGCGTTGGGTGGCAGTTCCGCCTCGCGCCCGCAGCCTGCCGACGCCAGGGCCAAAGCGAGCAGGGATACGATGAGCCGAAGGCTGTCTCTTCTCATAGTGCGTTCATCGTGGTGTGGTTAGGGCTCATCCCGCGCCCGGTGCGGAATCCGCGTAGCCGAACAGATCCGCATAGCCCCAGCCTTCCACGATCTGGCCGTCCCGGTGACCCGTGACCTGTACTTTGCCGGACCAGTGACGCAGCGCTCCAAACACCTCCTGGTCCGGCAATGTCGGCCGGATATCCAGGACCATGGCGGCTTGGGGCACCTCCAGTCGCCAGTGGGAAGGGTAGGCGATGTCACCCACGGGGCTGATCCACTCATCGATGGTATCGAAGGACAGGTCGCTGTCGGAAAAGGCCTGGGTTTCGCCGCTTCGGGCAACGAGTAGCACCGATGGTCGGGGAGGTCGGGAGCCGTCGCGCCGGCGCAACTGAAGGACTACGACATCGGTTCCGTCACCGAGTTGCAAGGTGATGCGATTCCACACGACTTGCCCAAGGGGTAGCGGTATGTCACCCCAGGCGTGTTCCAGCCACGCGGAACCCAGAACCGCGTGAGTTGCTCCACCGCTCACCAGTGTTCCGCCAACGCGCAGGCGGGGCAGCCGGTAGGCACGAAAAGGGCTGCCGTCGCCGTTAACGGGAACAGCCGGCGTGACAGGCTCGAGAGCGAGATCCAGGACAACCGGGCCCTCACCGGCCTGTAAGCGGAACAGCTCCTCGCCCGCGGTCTCTCGGGCAAGTTCCACCCGCCAGTCCTCCACCCTGATGCGAAGAGGCGACCGGTCTGCGCCGGCCAGGGACGGCCCGTCTCGGGAATGGCGTTCGAAGGACTCGAAGGCCTTTCCGTGGACATCGGTGACCGACAACAGTGCCCGGTAAACATGCCGGGTTGCCCAGGCCGACTCCCGGGGGGGAGCGTCCGCCGGCAAGAGGCGCAGGCGGTAGAAGTCCAGCCGGAAGCCGAACGGACGGCCGTCCCGGGTGGTAAGCTGGCCGGCGAACTGCCAGGTTTCCGTCGGCTCGCTGACATGGGCGCCGTGATCTTCCGGGAACGCAGGTGGCCACGCGCTGGCTGGTCCGGCCACGCCCTCGTCCGGCACTTCGAGCGCGTCGAGCAACGCCATCACGCCGCCCGTCCGCGGCGTTTCGTTCTCTGTGGGTGTTTGAGATGACCGGAACAGCGCCGTTCCCATGATCAGAAACGCGCCAGTGACAAAAAAAGCCAGCAACTTGTTCATGACGCGTAGTGTACCGGCAAGCGGGACAGGGCTGTTGCGTCAACGTTCCAGCAATGCCGACGACATGGCATCGACATCCAGGGGGACCGGGGGGCCGACCGCAAATCCCTGGGCGTAATCGATGCCGAGGTCGCTCAACGCGGCGAGTGTGGCCTCGCGTTCCACGCCCTCGGCAATGGTGTGGATGTCCAATGTGTGCCCTATCTGTTTTATCGCTGTGATCATGGCCTTGGCGGTGGTGTCCTGGGTCATATCGCGCACGAAGCTGGCGTCGATTTTCAGGAAGTCGACGGGCAGGCGTTTCAGATAGGTAAAGGAGGAAAGTCCACTGCCAAAATCATCCAGTGCGAACCGGTGTCCCTGGGTCTTCAGCTGCCCGATGAAATTCTCCGCATGCCCCAAATGCCTTACCGCCGTGGTCTCGGTTATTTCAAAGCCGATTCTTGCGGCGCTTACACCCGCTCTCTTGAGGTGTTCCTGAACGTAACGAACCAGCCGGTGATCATCCAGACTGTTGCCGGAGAGATTGATGAACAGTGCGGCGTCCGAGACATTCGGGAAGCGACTGGCGGCGGCAGCGATGGTGTTTCTGATCACCCAGCGGTCCAGATCCCGCATGAGTCCATAGCGTTCGGCAGCAGGGATGAAGCTGCCGGGAGCCACTATTTCACCGGTTTCTGTCTCCAATCGCAGCAGCACTTCAAAATGGCTCGTGTTCCCGTCTCGCAATGCCTGGATGGGCTGCGCGTAGAGACGGAACTGATCGTGTTCCAGAGCATCCCGCAGTTCGCTGACACGATGAAGCTCGCTCTGTCTGCGTGCGAGGTCCGAATCTTCCACCCGGAATACCTGGACTCTGTTACGACCCGAATCTTTCGCCGCATAGCAGGCCAGATCGGCCTGGGACAGTAGCTGTACTACAGTTTCGGCCCCCGACACAATGGGTACGACGCCAACGCTGGCTCCAACTCCAAAACTGCGCCCCTCCCACCGAAAGCGAAACTCTTCGAGGGTGGCGACCAGAGACTCCGCGAGATCGACGCCGTTCTGCAGCGGACAGTCCTCCAGCAGCAAGCTGAACTCATCACCGCCGAGTCTGGATACGGTATCCCGGGCCCGTATTCGGCCGAGGAACAGGCCGGCAATCTGCTTCAGCAGTTCGTCGCCGGCAGCGTGTCCCACCGTATCGTTGACGAGCTTGAAGTGGTCGAGATCCATGTAGCAGATCACACAAGGGGTTCCATCCCGCCGGCATCGGGAGATAGCGTGTTCGACCCGCCGTGTGAATTCAGGCCGGTTAACCAACCCGGTCAGCGCATCGTGTTGTGCCTGGTAAGCGAGGAGTTTTGCCTTGTGGCGCTCCTCTGTCACGTCCCGCCCAACACCGCGATAACCGGCGAAGTCGCCTTCGGGGCCATAGAGCGGTTTCGCGCTCAGCTCGAAGGTGCGTCGGCCCTGATCGGGGCGGACCCAGGTCAATTCCAGACTCTCGAAAGCCTCCCGGGCGCCAAGCAGATCCAGGTGGGCCTGCAACTCTTCCGGTTTCTCCAGATAGCTGGTAAAGAACTGACTATACCCCCGTCCCAGAAGCTCTTTTCTCGGCACCCCCGCGACATCCTCAAAGCGTTCGGATATGGCAGTGAACTTGAGGTCGGCGTCCATTTCCCAGAACCAGTCGGCGGCAGCCTCGGCGAAATCCCGGAATCGCTCCTGGCTCGCCCGGAGCTCATCCTGTACCCGCCGGCGCGCGGCTATTTCGGCAGTGAGTTGCCTGTTGTCGAAACGCAGCTCCAGGGTGGTGCGAAATGCGCGTTCGGAATTCCTGGCCGTGACGAGCATGCCGCCGAGGAACAATAATGTGAGCCCCCCCAGTACCCTATGCAACGAGTCCCCCTGGGCAAGGAAGTGTATGGATGCCGGAATCAGGATGGGACCGGCGAAGGCCAGATAGGCGACCACTCTGGCTGAGAACACGGCCACGGCGCCCGCGGCTATTCCCGCCAATACCAGCGCCAGAAACACTTGATAGGCGACGGCCTCGGAGGGGTAGAGAAACATGACGGTGCTGCCCCAGGCGAGTCCGGCGAGGGCGGTGCCCGTGAGAAACAGACCCTCCCAGCGTCTCGCCCGATGGACCGGAGGACCGATCCGGTGGTAAAGGTAGGACAGGGTGAAACGAAGGCCGGTGACCAGCACCAGGGCCGCATACCAGCGCAAGAGAACGGCCGTAGCGATCTGGCTGTACATGGCGAGCGCCAGGAGCGCTCCAGCCACAAGGCTCACCGCGAAGCCGACCAGAGAATTGCGATACAGGAACGCCACCTGGTCGGCGTACACCTGCTCGGCCAAAGACGGGTTTGTCGGTGAGGATTCCGGGTGCACCCGCAGCGAGTGGGACTGGGTCCGGTCCGACTGCGCGCCGACGGAGGGTATCTTGTTCGCGGTCATAACACAGTCGGCAACGGGTTCCCGTTCTTGTTTCCGCCTATGGTCTTGCGTGGTTCACGCCTTAGTCAAGTTAGTGCCCAGCCAGAAACACAGTCCTCTCTTCCCCGCCGGGGGAGCGGGTTAGGGAGCGGGGATTCTATATCAAGGCCTCAGCGTCTTCTCCCCCCCCCCTGCCCTCAAAGGAGAGGGGGGTTTCTGGATGAAGACAAGTCAGGCGACTGTGAGGATACCCCCGGCTTCGCTGTCAGGCCGTTGTCCAGGCGGCTGCGTGTGTTTGTCGCCGTTGCGCCCGCGCTCGTATCAGTCGTGCTATGAGAGCATGTAGAATCAATGAGCTGCCGCTGCCTGGCCGGGCGGCCGGTTAGGTCCGCCTGAGAAAGAGTCGTATTGAGGGGCCGTGATAGTGAGTATCGACTCGAGGGAAACGAACATGACGAGACCGGAAACCGATCGCCCTGGCGAATCCTACTCGTTACTCGGCAAAGTCCAGGGGGCCGAGCGGCTGTTCTTGTCCGGGCGCCGCAATCGCGAGGCGGATCTGGAGAGTGCGGTTAAGTTTTTCCTCGAGTTTCTGCGTGGTTTCGAGAGTCTAGACTATGAAGGTCCCAGTGTGACTGTGTTCGGCTCAGCGCGCTTTGCGGAAGGGCATCGCTACTACGAACTGGCCCGCGATCTGGGCCGCGGGCTGGCCGAGGCCGGCTACAACGTCATCACGGGCGGTGGGCCGGGCATCATGGAGGCCGCGAACCGTGGTGCCAAAGAGGGCGGCGGCCTGAGTCTGGGCTGCAACATCCAGCTTCCCAGGGAGCAGAAGCCGAACCCGTACCTGGACCATTTCATCGAGTTCGAGCATTTCTTCATCCGCAAGGTCATGCTGGTAAAATACTCCTCCGCATTCGTCGTCATGCCGGGTGGCTTCGGGACCCTGGACGAGGTATTTGAGGTCATGACTTTGATTCAGAACGAAAAACTGGGTGCTTTCCCGATCGTGTCCATGGGTCACGAGTTCTGGAACAAGCTGCGTGATTTCATCCAGCACACCATGATTGCCGAGGGGACTGTCAGCCCCCGTGACACCCGCCTCGTTCAGCCCGCAGAGTCTGTGGACGAGGCCATCAGGACCATCCGCGAGCAACTCGGCGCAGCGGAGTCATTGGGCACACCGGAGGGGGCGATCGAACGCCGGTCTGCTGATCAGGAGAGTTAGCCGCAGCCATGAGTCACAAGCACGACCGGGTACTGGCAGCCGTTTTCAAGGAGCCTCTCAGCGGCAATATCCACTGGCGGGATGTGGAGTCGCTGCTCAATCACCTGGGCGCGGCAGTGGAGCCCGGCCACGGCGCGCGCATGCGCGTCTTGTTGAACGGTGTCGAGGGCACGCTTCACCGTCCGCATCACGGTGGCGTGTGTCCGAAGCACGATGTCCGACACCTGCGTGAGTATCTGGTAGCGGCCGGCGTGAACCCGTCCGTCTAGGAGTCTGTCGGACTTAGGACTGTCCTACTGCGGAAAAGCGGATATCGGCCCAAATGCCCGGTCCTCCTCGTTACACGCTACGGCTATTCGCCTCGGACGACCGGACATTTGGCCTCGATCCCGCTTTCCCTCGTGACGGACCCCTAACTCCGACAGGCTCCTGGTGCGGGTTGGCCGTCTAACAGAGGTAGCATCATGTCGACCGCATCTGTTACTGCTTCGAGCCGCCCAAGCAACACCGCCGGGGCCGGCTCGCGTCTGCTGGCCACCCGTTATCCGCTGCATGTCACCCTCGCCGTGGTTTTTGCCGTCATCATCTTGCTTTACGGTGTCACCCTGACAGGCTACAACTTCTACGAAAGCCGCAAAATGGCGTTGCTGGCCGCCGATGATGTCCTTAAGCAAA
>CAJHYX010000472.1_pt1 | contig 13643 bp, 8 predicted proteins | sample 9198881 | NCBI WGS metagenome assembly CAJHYX01 (sample SAMEA7708376, study PRJEB35096) | sediment metagenome | biome: marine neritic benthic zone biome [ENVO:01000025]; feature: sediment [ENVO:00002007]; material: shallow marine sediment [ENVO:03000034] sea grass bed [ENVO_01000059] ...
GCCGGCCCTGTATGTCTCGCCCTATCAGACCATCGACGAGTTGCTGCCAACCCTGCAGCAGCGCGACGACCACATGGCGATCGTGGTGGACGAGTTCGGCTCGGCGATCGGTATGATCACCATGGAAGATATCCTCGAAGAGGTGGTGGGGGAGATCGACGTGGGCTACGATTTCGAGGAATACCTGCCTCGCCGCAAGCGTGTCTTCGAGACCCTGGACGAGGGGGTCTACCTGATGGACTCCCGATTGCCCATCTCCGAGGTCAACGAGGTGCTCGGGATCAATCTGCCCGCTACGGAGTTCCATACCATCGGGGGCTTCGCGACGGCTCGCCTGCGGCATATTCCGAAAGAAGGTGAATCAATCTCGGAACAGGGTTATCGATTCACGGTGGAGGAAGCCACCGAGCGTTCTGTGGAGAAGCTGAGGGTGGAGCGCGGCGAGTCCTGAGTATCCCATTTGTCCTGATTGTCAGCGCCAGGTAACCGGCCATGCAGCTAAAGGAAATCGTCTATGTCGGGCCATCGCCGATCCACGGGCGCGGCCTGTTTGCCAGACAGGCGATCAGGAAAGGAACTCACATCGGCACTTACGAGGGACCGCAGGCGAAACGTAACGGCAAATATGTTCTCTGGATCCACGACGATGACGGTTCGGAACTCGAAGGACGTCGTGGCATGAATCTGCTCCGCTATCTGAATCACGCCGTGAAACCGAATGCCGAGTTCGACGGCTACGACCTGTACGCCATTAAGAAGATTCGTCCGGGCGAGGAGATCACTTTCAACTACAGCCCAAGCGAAGAGCCGGATTTCGGCTGAAGAGAGCGGGCGGCGGGCAGCGGTTAGCGGGCAGCAAGAAGGGAAGTACAAGAAGCGGATAGCGGGCGGCGGGCAGCGGGCAGCGGGCAGCGGGAAGAAGGGGGCAGGGGGCAGGGAGCAGAGGGCAGGGGGAAGGCGCCGGATCGGTACATCGCCCGGGCTTGACAACGCAGCCGGCCCTGCAAATGCTTTCCCTGCCCCCTATTCTTCACCCATTCCCGTCTGGCTCCGAGGCGAGGGAATTCCGCCAGTCGTGATCTTCCTGATCGAAGAGCCGGTTGGCCTCCTGGGGGCCCCAGCTCCCGGCTGGATAGGTGTGTATGTAGTCTCTCTCCACGGACCAGACTTTCAGAATCGGATCCACCACCTGCCAGGCCCAGTTCACTTCGTCGTATCGAAGAAACAGGGAGCGGTCACCGTCCACCACGTCCAGCAACAGGGTCTCGTAGGCATCGAGCTGATAGTCGCTAGTGGCGCAGAAGCTTGCATCCAGCTGGGTGGTTCGGGTGAGCATCTCGAGTCCGGACTGTTTCGTTTGCAACTCGGCACGCAGGCATTCCTCGGGCTGAATGCCCAGCAGCAGCCAGTTCGGACGGATCCGCTCGATTTGTGTTTCCCGAAACAGCTGCTGCGGCGGGTGCTTGAAGCGGATGCTGATGAATGAGTTGTTCTTCGCCAGGGCCTTGCCCGTACGCAGGTAGAAGGGCACGTTACGCCAGCGCCAGTTGTCGATGTAGAGCTTAAGTGCGGTGTAGGTCTCGGTGGTGCTGTGCGCCGGGACAGCGGATTCTTCGAGATAGCCCGGAATTTTCTGCCCGTTGCTGCGGCCGCGGGTGTACTGGGCGCGGAAGGCATGGGCGTGGACGGCAGGATGGCGGATGGGACGTATGGAGCGCAGTACCTTCACCTTTTCATCGCGCAGGGATTCGGCGTCCAGGGAGGCGGGCGGCTCCATGGCGACCAGCGTGAGCATTTGTAGCAGATGGCTCTGGATCATGTCCCGCAGGGCGCCGGCGCTGTCATAATAGTCCGCTCGGCCTTCGATGCCCCGGATCTCAGAGTGGGTGATCTGGACGTGGTCGATGTAGTTGCGGTTCCAGAGCGGCTCCAGCATGAGGTTCGCGAATCGGAATACGAGGACGTTCTGGACCGTTTCCTTCCCCAGATAGTGGTCGATACGGTAGATCTGATCCTCCTCGAAATCTTTGTGCAGGCTCCGATCCAGCATCTGGGCGCTCTCGAGGTCGTAGCCGAAAGGCTTCTCGACCACCAGTCGCCGCCAGCCGGTCGGGTCTTGGTTCAAGCCGACATCAGCCAGGGAACGAGCGACCAGGCCGTACTCGGCGGGCCGGATAGACATGTAGAACACGATATTTTCCAGAAGGTCCGCCGTTCCAGTCAGAAAGTCGGCCAGACGACGGTAGGACGCCGGGTCGTTCAGGTCACCGCGAAAATACTGCAGGCGTTCTTCGAAGCGGGCGAAAATCTCGTCGTTCAGCCCACCCCGTGCCCGCGTCGAGAGCTGTGAGCGCACCTCTGCCTTCCATCGGGCCGAATCCCAGGGCCTGCGCCCGAAACCCACCACTCGCATAGCTTCTGGCAGCCGGTTCAGCGTGTCCAGGTGATAGAGGGCCGGCAGCAGCTTGTTCTGGGCGAGGTTGCCGGTTGAACCGAAGATCACAAAGGTGCAGGGGTCGCTCATGGCTGATATCAGAGATTTCCTTCGGGATGGGGCGTGCCACAGTTCCAGCAAGCCATGAACTGGGGCTGGAGGGCTTCTCCGCAGCCGGGACAGATCCAGGTCCCGCCGCTGCTTGCCCCGGCCTCCAGGGTTTCCCGGACCAGTCGTTCGGCCCGTTCGTAGTCGATGGCTCGTTCGACCCAGAGCTCCGGCCAGCATTCTGTGGGCGGCAGTTCCCCTGCACCGCCGGCCAGGAACTCGTTCTTCACGAAACAGCGGATCCCTTCGGCCTCGAGAATGTTGCGCAGGTGCCCCACCATAAGGCTGGCGGGCGAGCTGTAGACCCTTTTCATCCCTTGTCAGACTGCCGTTTCTGGGTTGGTACGCCGCTGTACCGTTCAGGGCTATTGAGCCACTGTCGGGTGGTCGGCTGCAAGCCCCAGATTCGGTTGGTCCGGGAGAATTCGCTCCCGGAGTGCAAGGGAGTACAATTCGCGCTATGAAGAATACGGATGTGTTCTTCGAAACACCTGATCCGTAAACAGACCGGCACCGTCAGGCGGTGCCCGCGTGGGTAGATGCCAACCACACGAAAGCAGGAAGTCCATGTCCGGCCAGCAGTTCAACTTAGAAGTCAACCCGAAGATACCCGACAAGCTCGCCCGTCTGCCGGAGTTGGCCAACGACCTCTGGTACAGCTGGCACAAGCCCACACGAGCCTTGTTTCGGCCGCTGAATCCACGTTTGTGGAAGCAGGTGCGCCACAATCCCAAGCTGTTCTTGCGCAGCGTAGACGAACACACGCTCATGATGGCCGCCGAAGACCAGGTGTTTCTGGCCGGCTACAACCAGGTTCTCTCAGCTTATGATACCTACCACAAAGAGAGGGCGGTCTGCACCCCCAGCGTGGATTTTGCCGAAGACGATCTGGTGGCCTATTTCTGTGCAGAGTACGGGTTCCACGAGAGCTTTCCAATCTACTCCGGCGGCCTGGGGATTCTGGCCGGAGATCACTGCAAGACCGCAAGCGATCTGGGCATGCCCTTCGTTGGCGTAGGCCTGCTGTATCGGCAGGGCTATTTCAGCCAGCACATCGATGGTGAAGGCAACCAGATGGCCAGCTACCACGATTCGAACCTCGACGATCTGCCGGTCTCTCCGACCCTCGATGAGAACGGCGATGAGGTGCGCGTGGTCGTGGACATGCTCGGTGGCCCTGTCCAGGCCAAGGTATGGACCGCCCGCGCGGGCCACGTGACGCTTTATCTGCTGGACACGAATCTGGATCAGAACTCGCCGGATGATCGGGAGATCACCCACCAGCTATACGGCGGCGACATGGAGATGCGCATCCGTCAGGAGATCATTCTGGGTGTGGGTGGGGTGCGGGCTCTGCGCCGGCTGGGCCTCCAGCCCACCGTATGGCACATCAACGAGGGCCACGCGGCGTTCCTGCTCATCGAGCGCATCCGCCAGCGGGTGGCGGCCGGCCTGGGTTTTCCTGTCGCGCTGGAGGCCGTGGCGGCCAAGACCGTGTTCACGACGCACACGCCGGTTCCTGCGGGCCACGATGTGTTTCCCGAGGATCTGGTCAAGGAGTATTTTCTGCACTGGCTTCCCGAACTGGGGATTTCGGAAAGCGAGTTCTTCGCTCTGGGGCGCCTGGCCCATCGGGGCCCCGAGTTCAATATGACCACGCTGGCGCTCAAGGGCTCTCGGCACCACAACGGGGTGAGCCAGATCCATGGTCGGGTTTCCGCTGAGATTTGCGCCGACTGCTGGCCCCAAGTGCCGCCGCCGGAGAATCCTATCGGCTACGTCACCAACGGGGTGCACGTACCCACTTTTCTGGCCCAGTCCTGGAGCGATCTGTTCGACCGGTTTCTCGGTGCCGCGTGGCGTAATCACCTTTCCGACGTGGGCTTCTGGCGGCGGATCGACGAGATTCCGGACCATCTCTTCTGGAGCGTCAAGCAGTCCAACAAGTCGCAGCTCTTCTACTCAATGCGCGAGTGTCTGCTGTCCCAGCATCTTCGCAACCAGGTCAGTGAGGTGCACCTGGAGCGCATGCTCAGGCATCTGGACCCCAGCGATCCGAACGTACTCACCATCGGTTTCGGCAGGCGCTTCGCCACGTACAAGCGCGCGCCGCTGCTCGCCAATGATCTGAACTGGCTTCGGGAGATCCTGGGCGACCAGGAGCGGCCGGTGGTGTTCATTTTTGCCGGAAAAGCCCATCCGGCGGACATTCCGGGGCAGGAGTTTCTGAAGCAGATCCATGAGCTCAGTACGCGCCCCGAGTTCGTGGGCAACATTCTCCTGATAGAGGGCTACGACCTGGCGCTGGCCCGGCGGCTGGTTTCCGGCGTGGACGTCTGGTTGAACAACCCGATTTATCCGCTGGAGGCGAGCGGAACCTCGGGCATGAAGGCGGCGATCAACGGCACCCTCAACCTGAGCGTGCTGGACGGCTGGTGGGCCGAGGCCTACGACGGGGACAACGGATGGGGGATCCGCCCTTCGCCCCATGAGGGGGACCCGGGGCGCCGGGACTACGAGGATGCGCGCACCCTTTACGAGATCTTGCAGGACGAGGTGATTCCCGTTTACTACGAGCGCGGCAAGCATGGCTACTCACCGGGCTGGCTCCAGAAGTGTAAACGTTCCATGGCGTCCATCCTGCCCCGGTTCAACATGTGCCGGGTGCTCAACGACTACGCGAGCAATCTGTACCTGCCTGCCGCTCGCCAGGGGCGCAGATTTCGGGACCAGGAATATGCAATGGCCCATGACCTGGCGGCTTGGAAACAGCGGGTGGCCGTGGCTTGGCCGGAGGTGTCCGTGCGCCGGAGCGACGACAGTGCCCCACGCATCCAGTACGGGGAGCAGGTGACCTTGTCGGTGGAGATGAATCTGAACGGGCTCGAACCCGAAGATGTTACGGTGGAGCTGCTGCTGTCCAGGCGTGCGCCCCTGGAGGATGCCTTTGTTCCGGAAGGCTTGACCGGAGGCGACGTGGTTGAGAATGGAATGCAGTTGAGCGACGAGCTGACCGTGGCGCAACGCTTTGCACCCGAGGAGTTAATCCCGGCTAGCGGCGTGTGTCGCTACAGTCTCAAGCTTCAGCCTGAATGGTGTGGGCGCCTGACTTACCGCATCCGCGCGTTCCCGCTGCACAGAGGACTGACCCATCCCCATGAGACGGGATTGATGGTGTGGCTGTAGGGAGCAGCGGACGGCGGGCGGCGGGCAGCGGGCGGCAGGAGGGAAGCAGGAAGCAGGAAGAAGGGAGCAGGGCCTGGTCAGAGCTGGTGGCGTAACGGGGTGGCCATGACTTTGTCGTACACTTCCAGGTAGCGTGCAGCGCTCGCATCCCAGCTGAAATCTCGTTTCATTCCGTTCACCTGCAGCTTGCGCCAGTCTCTCTTGTCCCGATACAGGAGCAGGGCTCGCAGGATACAGCTGTACAGCTCGGCCTCGGTGGCGCCGTCGAACAGAAATCCCGTGGCCGTGCCTCCGGACAGAGCCATGGGTGTGGCATCCGCCACAGAATCCGCCAGACCGCCGGTGCGACGGGCCACGGGGGGGGTACCGTACCGCATGCTGTACATCTGGTTGAGACCGCACGGCTCGAAGCGGGACGGCATAAGGAAGATGTCGGCACCTGCTTCGATGACATGGGCCAGCGGTTCGTCATAACCGATGGTGACGCTCACCCTTCGTGGGTGAGCCCCGGCCAACTGTCGCCAGCGTTGCTCATAGGCCTTGTTGCCTTCACCGAGTATTGCCAGTTGCATGGGCTGCTCGAGCAGCTCCGGGACAATCCCAAGGACCAGGTCGACACCCTTCTGCTGGGTCAGTCGGCTGACCATGCCCAGCAGCGGCGTGTTCGGCTCCGGGGTGAGCTTCAGCCTGTCCTGGAGAGCCTGCTTGTTGGCCGATTTGCCGGCAAGCCTGCGGATGCCGTAATGGCTGGCCAGATGGACATCCTTGGCAGGGTTCCAGTGCTCCACGTCCACGCCGTTGAGGATCCCGGTCAGGTGATCCTTGCGGGCGTTCAGCAGTCCCTGCAGGCCGAAGGCGAACTCAGCGGCCTGGATTTCCCGAGCGTAAGTCGGACTCACTGTGGTGATGTGTTCGGCGTAGACGATACCGGCTTTAAGAAAAGAGATCTGGTCGTAGAACTCGAGCCCGTCCACGCTGAAGCTGGACCAGGGAAGCTTCAGACGCGGTATGAGCGTCTTCGGAAAAATACCCTGGAACGCCATGTTATGGATGCTGAGCACCGAGCGTGTCCTGGTTCCGGCGGCGAACGCCAGATAAGCGGGCGCCAGTGCCGTCTGCCAATCATTGCAGTGGAGTATGTCCGGGACCCAGTCGACCGGGACCTCTCCGGTCCCGAACAGGGCGGCCACCCGGGACAGGAGTCCGAAGCGTAGCGCGTTGTCGGGCCAGTCCATACCGTCGGCGTCCACGTAAGGTCCGCCGTCGCGGTTGAAGAAAGTGGGACAGTTCGCCAAATAAACGGGCACTTCGGTGGCGGGCAGCGTGCCCTGGAACAGCTGAACCGTCTCTACCTCGGGCAGGGTCTGGAACGGGCGTCCCACAGGTGCCGCCCGGCTGGCGTGGATCAGGCCGGGATATGCCGGAAGCAGAAGACGAGCGTCAGCCCCGAGGCGGCGCAGAGCCTGAGGCAGGGCACCGCCCACATCTCCCAGGCCCCCGGTTTTCACCAAGGGATGTGCCTCCGGGGTGGCAAATAATACGCTTAGCGGTTCGGCCACGATCGCAGGCCCTCAGGTCCCGGCAACGGGTTTGAAGACGACGCCACCCGGCGGTGGTACCGTGTTGTCCGGGGAATCCGCATAGTCCCACTCCCGGCGCTCACGGCGGCCAGGCGTTCGTAGAGCGTCGCGCCGTTGAAGGATGCCAACGCGTGCGCATCCCGGGGAAAGTGCGCGGCCGTCCAGTCGAGGATCACGCCGATGCTGTGCCGATGGCAATGGTCGATGAAGTAGCGGAAGTCATCCGATGTCCCGTAACGGCTGGTTGGCTGGCTTCATCGTCCAAGGTGAGCGGTCGTTTTTCGGGCACACCGACCGTAGGAGCGCCATGGCGGGAATGGTAACATAAGCTCGAATCGGCGGCGGCTGTCACGGAAGTGTTAATGTCCACCGCTATACTGCAGGGCCGCCATAGTCAGGCCCTGCCATAAGAGGGAGGGGGGCCGTACGTCCATGTTCGAGAGCAGTGACCCACGTTTCGTCAGTCGGCTTACCCGCGACACGCTTGCGGTGATCCTCGCCGGTGGAAGAGGAACCCGTCTCAAGCAGCTCACCATGTGGCGGGCGAAGCCGGCGACGCCATTCGGCGGCAAGTTTCGCATCATTGATTTCCCCCTCTCGAACTGCATGAACTCGGGTATCCGCAGGATTTGCGTGATGACCCAGTACAAGGCCCACTCTCTGATCCTCCATGTCCAACGAGGCTGGGGGTACCTGCGCGGTGAGTTCGGGGAGTTCGTGGAGTTGCTTCCGGCCCAGCAGCGCATCGAGTCGTCGTGGTACGAAGGCACGGCTGATGCTGTCTACCAGAACCTGGACATCATTCGCAACCACGATCCGAAGTACGTCCTGATCCTGGCGGGCGATCATATCTACAAGATGGATTACGGGACGATGATAGCCCAGCACGTGGAGACGGGGGCGGACATGACGGTGGGCTGCATCGAAGTGCCGCTGGAGCGGGCCAGGGAGTTCGGTGTCATGACCGTGGATGAGGAAGCGAACGTTGTGGGTTTTGCGGAAAAACCGCAAAATCCGGCGCCGGTGCCCGGGCGCAGTGACGTGGCCCTGGCGTCCATGGGGATCTATGTGTTCAACACCGCCTTCCTGTACGAGCAGTTGATTAAGGACTCGGACATCCGGGAATCGAGCCACGATTTCGGCAAGGACATTATTCCTTCCGTGATCGGACGTTATCGGCTTCTGGCGTATCCGTTTCGCGACGTCCAGACCGGCGTTCAGAGCTACTGGCGCGACGTGGGTACCGTGGACGCTTTCTGGGAGGCCAACATGGAGCTCACCCGCGTCAGCCCCGAGCTCAATCTCTACGACGAGACCTGGCCCATCTGGACCTACCAGGAGCAGCTGCCGCCGGCCAAGTTCGTGTTCGACGATGACGACCGTCGCGGCATGGCGGTGGACTCCATGGTCTCCGGCGGCTGTGTCATTTCCGGCGCCCGGGTAAGCCGCTCGCTGCTGTTCTCTAATGTCAATGTCCACTCATTCGCGGAAATCCAGGATTCGGTGGTGCTGCCGGACGTGGATATCGGCCGGCACTGCCGCATCAGCAAGGCGATCGTCGACCGGGGGTGCATCATCCCCCCCAACACGGTGATCGGGGAGGACTACGAGCAGGACCGCAAGCGCTTCCAGGTCACCGAGGGTGGGGTGGTCCTGGTCACGCCCGACATGCTGGGCCAAGAGCTGCACTATGTCCGCTGACAATCGGCTGAAGGTGGTGCTGTGCTGGCACATGCACCAGCCCCAGTACAAGGACCTGATCAGCGGCGAGTATCAGCTTCCGTGGACTTACCTGCATGCGATCAAGGATTACGTGGACATGGTCGCCCATCTGGAGGCTTTGCCCCTGGCCCGGGCGGTGGTGAATTTCGCACCCATCCTGCTGGAGCAGATCGACGAGTATGCGCGCCAGGTGAACGGCTTTCTGCGGGATACCGTTGCCATCCATGACCCGCTTCTGGCGGCGCTCGACATGCCGGCTCATCCGGTCGACCCGGAACACCGCATCTGGCTGATCAAGTCCTGCCTGCGAGCCAACGAGGAGCGGTTGGTCAATGCCTATCCGGCGTATCGGGAGCTGGTGGACATGGCGGCCTGGTTCATGGAGAAACCACGCGCCATGCGCTATGTGGCCGGTCAGTATCTCGCCGATCTGGTCGTGTGGTATCACTTGGCCTGGCTGGGAGAGACCGTGCGCCGCACCGACCGGCGTGTGAAGAGATTATTGGAAAAAGGCAATGGCTTCACGCTCCAGGACCGGCGACACTTGCTGGAGGTTATCGGCGAGCAGCTTGGCAGCTTAGTCCCTCGCTACAAGGCCCTGGCAGAGAAAGGACGAGTGGAGCTGTCGGTCACGCCTTATGCCCATCCTATCGTGCCCTTGCTGCTGGAGCTGCAGTCCACCAAGGAGGCGATGCCCAACGTGCACATGCCGGTCTCGGAGGCCTATCCCGGGGGCAGGGAGCGGGCGCTGTGGCATGTGAAGCGGGGACTGGAGGTGTTCGAGTCGCACTTTGGCTTCCGGCCGCGCGGCTGCTGGCCTTCCGAGGGTAGTGTCAGCACGGCAACCCTGGGTCTGCTGGAGGAAGCCGGTTTCGAGTGGGTGGCCAGTGGAGAGACCGTGGTGCGCAACAGCCTGGAGCGAGCCGGGTATGACGGCGATATGCACAGCGACCAGCCGCTCTATCGCCGCTACCAGCTGGAAGAGCAGCAGATCAGCGCCTTTTTCCGCGACGACGGTCTGTCCGACCTCATCGGCTTCACCTACGCCGATTGGCACGCGGACGACGCGGCGGCCAATCTGCTGCACCACTTGGAGAACATCGCTGACGGCTCGCCAGACGAGAACCGGGTGGTCTCGATCATCCTCGACGGGGAGAATGCATGGGAGCACTATTCGCACAATGGCTACTATTTTCTCAGGGGGATGTACGAAGCCCTGGTGGAGCATCCGAGGATTGAGCTCACCACCTTCTCAGCCTGTCTGGATGCGCCTGTCGAGCCCCGCAAGCTAGCAACGCTGGTGGCCGGCAGCTGGGTCTACGGGACCTTCTCCACATGGATCGGGGATGAGGGCAAGAACCGGGGTTGGGACATGCTGGTGGATGCCAAGCGAGCCTACGACGAGAGGCTGGCAGCCGGCAAGCTGTCTGACAGGGCCCTGGCCGCAGCGGAAGTCCAGCTTGCGGTGTGCGAGGGCTCTGACTGGTTCTGGTGGTTCGGCGACTACAACCCCGCGGAGACCGTAAGCGATTTCGAACGACTGTACCGCCTGCACTTGTCGAACCTCTACCAGCTCATCGGAGGGGAGCCCCCCGAGTATCTGTCCCACACCTTCACTCACGGTCGGGGTCGGCCGATGAAGGGCGGCGTCATGCGCACGGGCCAGGAGTACGCATGAGCGTTTCGGCCGGGCGCGGCGTGGTCGGGATATGATCGCGCAGGAGCCTATCCATTCTCCCCTCGACCGGCGGCGCGCCGGGCTGCTGCTCCACCCCACGTCATTGCCGACAGGCACCGGAAACGGGGACATGGGGCCGGGCGCCTACCGATTCGTCGATTTTCTGACTGCTTGCGGGTTCTCTGTCTGGCAGACCCTGCCGCTTGGGCCAACGCACTCGGACTTGTCTCCGTACCAGTGCCAGTCGGTGCATGCCGGCAACGAGCGCCTGATCAGCCTGGAACGGCTGGTGGAAGCGGGCTGGCTCGCGGAGGATGAAGGGCCGAATGCTCAGGAGCCGTCCTGGGCCTATCGGCGCCGACGGCTGGCCGAGGCGACGGACGCTATTCGTCGCCGTGGCGGGGCCGGAGACCGGCAGGCCTTTGAGGAGTTCGCTGCATGCCATAACTACTGGCTGGAGGACTATGTTCTGTATCAGGCTCTGCGGGCGGTCCATCGCGGTCAACCCTGGTGGACATGGCCGGCGGAATTGCGCGGCCGGGACCCCGAGGCCCTGGACCGGGCTCGGCATTCCCTGGGCGAGCGTATTGAGCATCTCCGCCTCGAACAATTCCTGTTTTTCAGCCAGTGGCGTGAGCTCAAGCGCTACGCCAATGAGCGAGGAATTCTGATCTTCGGCGACATGCCGCTTTACGTGGCCCCGGACAGCGCCGATGTTTGGGCCCAGCGCGAGTATTTTCGTCTGGATAAGGATGGGCGCCCGGAGGCCGTGGCCGGCGTTCCGCCCGACTACTTTTCAGAGACCGGGCAGCGTTGGGGCAATCCCCTTTACCACTGGCAGCGCATGAAGGCGGACGGGTTTATCTGGTGGATAGCGCGGGTGCGCAGCCAGCTCGAAGCGTTCGATCTGATCCGCATCGACCACTTCCGGGGGTTGGAGGCTTTTTGGGAGATCGCCGCATCGGAGATGACGGCCGTCAACGGGCACTGGGTGCCGGCACCGGGGCGCCAGCTGCTCGAAGCATTGCGTAATACTTTTGACCGTCTGCCGCTGGTGGCTGAGGACCTGGGTTTCATCACTCAGGAGGTGGATACCCTGCGCGATGCCTTCGATCTTCCGGGCATGAAGGTACTGCAGTTTGCTTTCGACGCCGGACCCGGGAACCCCTACCTGCCCCACAACCACGTTCCGAACGCCGTCGTCTATACGGGCACCCACGACAATAACACCTCTCTGGGCTGGTTTCATTCGCTGTCCGGGGCGGAGCGCGGGTACGTACAGGAGTATCTCGGTTGCTCCAGGGATGCCATGCCTGCGGCGCTGTGTCGAGCAGCGCTGGCATCGGTGGCGAAGTTGGCCGTGCTGCCCATGCAGGATCTCCTGCGGTTGGGGGTCGAGCACCGGATGAACTCGCCCGGTACCAATGGCGAACTCAACTGGCGGTGGCGGTTCGAATGGGAGCAGCTTGGACCCGGGTTGAGCGAGCAGTTCCGGCACCTGAACGAACTATACGGACGTTTGGCATAGGCACGGTGTCGTAAGAGCACATATAATCACGAAATTTCTCCTGCCGGTACGGCCAACCCTTCTCAGACGCCAGGACCCCGATGAGCATCTCTCCAGAAACGAGCAAGCCCTGGGCCGCCCTCAGGACCCACCATGAGGCTATAGCGGGAGACCACCTGCGCGACCTCTTCGCTGAGGACGGCGCACGCTTCGAGCGTTTTTCTCTGGAAGCCTGTGACCTGTTCCTGGACTATTCCAAGCAGCGTGTCACTCAGGAGACCCTGTCTCTGCTGTGGCAGCTGGCCGATGCGGTCAGTCTGCGTGCCGCCATAGAACGCATGTTCGCCGGCGACAAAGTGAACAACACGGAGGGTCGGGCGGTCCTGCACGTAGCCCTCAGGAATCGCTCCAACCGGCCCATTCCGGTCGACGGCCGGGATGTCATGCCCGCTGTCAACGACGTGTTGGAGCGCATGCGTCGCTTCACCACCGCCGTGCGGGAGGGCCAGTGGCGGGGTTACACCGGAAAACGCATTCAGTCCATAGTCAACATCGGCATCGGTGGCTCGGATCTCGGGCCGGCGATGGTCACGGCGGCCCTGCATGCCTACAACTTGCCAGGGCTTCGGGCTCACTTCGTCTCCAATCTGGACTTCACCCACATCGACGAGACCCTGCAGTCTCTCGATCCGGAGACGACCCTGTTCATCGTCGCCTCCAAGACCTTCACGACCCAGGAGACGCTGACCAATGCGCGTACCGCGCGAGCCTGGCTCGTGGAGCACCTGAAAGACGAAGAGGCCGTTGCCAGGCATTTCGTAGCGGTTTCCACCAATCAGGCCCAGGTAAAGGCCTTCGGCATCGATCCGGCCAACATGTTCGAATTCTGGGACTGGGTCGGTGGCCGCTATTCTCTGTGGTCAGCCATTGGTTTGCCTATCGCCGTGATGGCAGGTATGGACCGCTTCGAGCAGCTTCTGGGCGGTGCCCATGTCATGGACGAGCATTTCCGCACATCGCCCTGGGAGCGGAACATGCCGGTGCTCATGGGGCTGCTGGGGGTGTGGAATGTGAACTTCTTTGCTGTCCCCACCCAGGCGGTGCTCCCCTATGACTATGGATTGCGCCACTTCCCGGCCTATCTCCAGCAGCTCGAGATGGAGAGCAATGGCAAGCGGGTGACCCGCGAAGGCGAGGTCGTGAGTTACCAGACCTGTCCCATCGTGTGGGGTGCGCCCGGCAACAACGGTCAGCACGCTTTTTATCAGCTCATGCATCAGGGCACGCGGCTTATACCGGCGGATTTCATCGTGCCCGTCAAGCACAAGCACGATGACCTCGGTCATCAGAATGCCGTGCTTGCCAATGCTCTGGCTCAGACGGAGGCTCTCATGCGGGGGCGAACCGCAGAACAGGCCCGTGCAGAGC
>CAJHYX010000299.1_pt1 | contig 13591 bp, 11 predicted proteins | sample 9198881 | NCBI WGS metagenome assembly CAJHYX01 (sample SAMEA7708376, study PRJEB35096) | sediment metagenome | biome: marine neritic benthic zone biome [ENVO:01000025]; feature: sediment [ENVO:00002007]; material: shallow marine sediment [ENVO:03000034] sea grass bed [ENVO_01000059] ...
AATGGGGTAACGTCGTTATTCACGAGTTCGCCCACAAGATCGACCTGCTGGGCGGTGCGCCAAACGGCATGCCGCCACTGCACCGGGGCATGGACCCAGGCGCGTGGACAGGGGCCTTCACCGATGCATACGATGATCTCTGGCATCGCTGTGAGGCGGGTGAAGATCTGCCCTTCGATGACTATGCGGCCGAAGATCCCGGTGAATTCTTCGCTGTGCTCAGCGAGGCGTTTTTCGTGCAGCCCGGGCTGGTGCTGGCGGTCTACCCGGAGGTCTATCGGCAGCTCGCGCTTTTTTATCGTCAGGACCCTGTGAGGCGGGTCCTCGCCTGAGACGCGCACATCCTGGAGCGGGTATCATAATAAATTCGATGGACGAAATTGACGAGGTTATTTCGGGTATCGAAGCAGAGATGCGGAAAGCGGGACTCTGGGAGAGCGACCCGCCGCCGCGGGAAGCCCTCGCCAGCGGCCAGCCCTTCTGCTAGGACACGCTTGAGTTCACCCAATGGTTGCAGTGGGTCATGGTGCCCAGGATGACCGCTATCCTCGAGCAGGGCTTCGACCTCCCCACGGAGAGCCGGATACTCCCCATGGCCGAGGAGTGTCTGAGAGAGATGCCGGAGCAGGCGGCTACGCTGCTTGTCCTGCTCCGGCGCTTCGATGAGCTGATTGTGGGTTAGGCGCCTTCAGACTCGCTCGTTGTCTGTCGGTCCTTGAGCTTGGCGATGTCCTCGCGTACCCCGTCCAGAGAGACTTGAAACATGGCGTTTTCCTCATCGGTGAGGTCCAGCTCCACCACCTTCTCCAAGCCTCCCTTGCCGAGAATACAGGGGACGCCCATGGCGATATCCTGCTCGCCGTACTCGCCCTCGAGTATGGCTACCGTGGGTAACACCCGCTTGCGATTGCGGGCGATGGCGTCCGCCATGTAGGCGATGGCCGCCGCGGGTGCGCCATAGGCGCTGCTGGTCTGTTTGAGGGCCAGGATCTCCGCACCGCCATGGCGGGTACGCTCGATGATGCGCTCGATGGCCTCGTCGTCCAGGAAGTGGGTGATGGGTATACCGGATACCGTGGTGTACCGGATCAAGGGCACCATGGCGTCACCGTGACCGCCCAGCACCATGGCATCGATATCCCGGACCGAGAAGCCGGTTTCCATCGCCACGAAGCTGGTCATGCGGGAACTGTCCAGCACGCCGGCCTGGCCGAACACCCGGTTACGAGACCAGCCGCTGTGTTTCCAGGCCCGGTAAGTCAGCACGTCCACGGGGTTGGACACCACCAGCACCATCGCGTCGGGCGCGTGGCGCATGACGTCGTCCATGACCCCGTCCATGATTCGCACGTTGGTGTCCAGCACATCGGAGCGGGACATGCCGGGTTTGCGGGGTATTCCCGCCGTAATCACCACCAGTTCCGAGTCCTTCATCGCTGCCGGGTCGGCACTACCCGCCACGCGGGTGTCGAAGCCGAACAGGGGTGCCGACTCGTGGATGTCCAGGGCTGCCCCCTGGGCGACGCCTTCGCGCACGTCCAGCAGCTGGATTTCCCGGCAGACGTCGATCTTTGCCAGAAAGTGCGCCGTGGATTCGCCCACGCGCCCGGCTCCGACGATGCTGACTTTCTGCATATCGCTACGTCCTCGTGTTGATGGTATTTTTAGTCTCCGGTCATCTGAGCAAGTGTAGACACGTCGGCCCGGTCTCGCGAACCGCGTTTCTAGGATAATGGGCCATGAACTGGTTTCCCCTGGCATTGATCTGCGCGTTCAGCCTCGCCTCGGCAGACGCTCTGAGCAAAAGGCATCTCTCCGACTACTCGGGGCCGGAACTGGTGCTGATCCGGTTCACCCTGTCGGGCCTGCTGCTGGCACCGTTCGTTGTGCTCAACCCGTTGCCGCCGGTTCCGCCAGCCTTCTGGGGGTGGGTAGCCGCCCTGGTACCCATGGAGTTGCTGGCCATGTGGCTCTACGTGTTGGCCATCCGCGACAGCCCGTTGAGCGACTCGTTGCCCTATCTGGCTTTCACCCCGGTTCTCACCACGGTCACCGGCCTGGTGGTCCTGGGGGAGCGTGTCTCGCTGCAGGGCTTTGCCGGCATCCTGCTGATCGTCACAGGCGCCTATCTGCTGAACATCGAGCACGCGCGAGGTGATGGTCTTCGAGCCTGGCTGTCGCCTTTTCCCGCCATCCTGCGTGAGCGGGGCTCCAGGCTGATGCTGACAGTGGCGGCGCTCTACAGCCTGACTTCTGTAATGGGCAAAGGTGCGCTCCAGTATGTCCCGCCGGAGACGTTCGGCCCGTTCTACTGGTGCACCCTAGGGCTGTCGGCGCTGGTGGTGTTCTGCGTGAGACGTCCGAAGCTGGCGCGGGTGCTGTGGCGGCGCCCGGCTTGGCATCTGGCCGTGGGAGCTCTGATGGGCATCATGGTGCTCACGCACTTCATGGCGCTGGAACGGGTGGAGGTCGCCTACATGATAGCGGTCAAACGAACCAGCCTGCTGTTCGGGATCCTGTATGGGGCTTTGCTGTTTAGAGAGCAGGGCATGGGGAGAAACCTGCTGGCGGGAGCGCTGATGTGCCTCGGGGTCGCGGCGATTGTTCTTTAAGAGAGCGGGCGGCGGACAGCAAGAAGGGAGCAGGGAGCGGGGGGCATGCAGAGGGCAGAGGGCAGGAAAAAGGGTTACTCGCGATGAGCCTACGTAGGATGCGGTGAGGAACGAACCGCATCGATCGAGATCCAGCTCGACTCAGGCATGCGGATTAGAATCGGCTGACCGAATGCTGCAGAGCAATGCTTGAAACGCGACTGATGCGGTTCGAAGACTCACCGCATCCTACGGTTGAGTCATCCCGTTCGCTACTCCCCCATCTCCCATCTCGAAGCAGGGGGCTCTTCACGGCGGGGGCTCGCGAGGAGTATGCTCTGCGTCCTGTCCTGACTGTTGCCGCCTGCAGGCCACGAACGATAACAACCGGAGGAACAAGCCCAATGAAACTTGAGACCATCGCTGTGCACGGCGGATATGCCCCCGAGCCCACCACCAAGGCCGTGGCTGTGCCTATTTACCAGACGACCTCATATGCCTTCGACAGCACCCAGCATGGCGCCGATCTTTTCGACTTGAAGGTCCAGGGCAATATCTACACGCGCATCATGAACCCCACCAGCGACGTGTTGGAGAAGCGGGTGACGGAGATGGAGGGGGGCGTCGGTGGTCTGGCGTTGGCTTCAGGCATGGCTGCGACCACTTACTCCATATTCACCATCGCCGGATCCGGGGACAACATCGTAACCACCTCTCAGCTCTACGGCGGCACCTACAACCTCTTCGCGCACACCCTGCCGCGCCTGGGGATCGAGGTCCGTTTCGCGGACTACAAGGACGTCGATGGGATTGCCGCGCTGATCGACGCCAAGACCAAGGCAGTGTTCTGCGAGTCCATCGGTAATCCATCGGGGAATGTGGTGGATTTCGGCGCCTTGGCCGATGCCGCTCATGCCCGGGGTGTACCCCTGATCGTTGATAACACAGTGCCTACGCCTTACCTCTGTCGCCCGTTCGAGCACGGCGCCGACATCGTGGTGCACGCTCTCACCAAGTACATGGGCGGTCACGGCAACAGCATCGGTGGGATTCTCGTGGATTCGGGCAAGTTTCCGTGGGCCGAGCACCGCGAGCGCTTTGCAGTGCTGAACGAGCCGGATGTATCGTACCACGGGGTGGTTTACACGGAGGCCCTGGGAGAGGCCGCCTACATCGGTCGCGCCCGCGTCGTACCGTTACGCAACATGGGTGCTGCCCTCTCGCCTTTCAACAGCTTCCTGATCCTGCAGGGCATCGAGACTCTGCCGGTACGCATGGATCGTCACTGTGAGAACGCCGTGGCGGTCGCCAGCTACCTTAAGGAGCATCCACAGGTGATCTGGGTGAATTACGCGGGTTTGGAGGACCATGAGGACTACGCCCTGGTGCAGAAGTACATGGGCGGGCGTGCTGCGAGCATTCTGAGCTTCGGCATCAAAGGCGGACGCGAGGCCGGAGCACGTTTCATCGATGCGCTCAAGCTGGTGGTGCGGCTCGTGAATATTGGCGATGCCCGGTCCCTGGCTTGTCATCCTGCAACTACTACGCACCGCCAACTCGGGCCCGAAGAGCTGGTCAGGGCGGGTGTCAGCGAGGATATGGTGCGGCTCTCCATCGGCATCGAGCATGTGGATGACATCATGGCCGACGTCGATCAGGCCCTGGCAGCAGCCCGGTAGGCTTAGGATGCGGCTACGGACTTCAGGCTGCGGGCCTGGATGCCCCTGTGATAGCCCGTAGCCGACTCTGTGTCAATTGCGACCATTCAACTGGGCTTTGACATCGGCAAGCAGCTCCGCCTCGGCCTGCTGGGCGGAGCGCTTGGCCATGTTAGCCCGACCTCTGATGCGCTTCATGTGCTCCTGCTGAATCTGCGTCACTCCTGACTGGTGGAGGGCCTTTTCCAGCTCCGCCTGCTCTTGCCGCCACTGTGCCACATCCTGTTCGAGCTGCCGACGTACCTCGGCTTCCGCCTCGCGCTGTCGGAACAGCGCAGCCTCGTTCTGCTTTTTCGCTGCCAGCGCCTGAGCCTGGGCTTTCTGTGCTGCCGCGGCTTGTACGCTGGCTTTGTTCAGCCCGGCCTCCAGAGCCTGGATCTGGGCCTGTATCTGTCGCTGGGCAGTGGATGACTGACCGGCGGTGGTCTTGGCTCGTTTCTTGAGGCGGGTCGCCTCCTGTTCAGCCGCCTGGCGGGCGGCCTGGGCCGCCCCCGTGGCATGTTGCGCCTCTTCCAGGGTCTTCTGGATCCGCCTGGATTCAGCCTGCAGACGCTGGCGCTCAGCGCGCAGTTCCGCTTCCTGCTCCTCGCGCATCTGCTCGTAGGAGGCTTTGTACTCGGCAATAATCTGCTCAGCCTCTTGTGCTGCCGCCTTGCGCCCTGCCTCGGCAGCGGCTTTATCCCGCTTGGCCTTCTCCAGCTCTTGCGCGTTCTGCTCGAATTGCTCTTCCAGCTGGCGTTTCTCTTCGGTCAGCTGAGCCTGGACTTCCTCCCGGCGTTTCTGCTCGCGCGCCAGTTCCTCGGCGTGCCGCTTCTCGTCATTCCGCACGGAACGACGGGTTTTCTCCACCGCCTGACGGAGCCGTGCGGCCCAGCTCATCTGGCGTTTGACCTGGGCGGATTCAGCCTCGAGCTGCTGGCGCTCGGCCTGCATGCGTTTTTCCGACTCTTCCTTCCTGCGCTGGATCTCCGCCAGTTCGGTGGCGTTCTTGGCGTACTCGGCTTCGAGGCGCGCCTTCTCCTCCCTGAGCTCCTTCTGGGCCTGCTCGCGGAGCCTGCTTATGCGCTCTTCCTGTTCGCGCTGCTTGAGGGTGGCTTCCTCCTCGGCCCGTTGCTTGGCTGCTTCCACTTCCTGCTTGAGACGCTGGGCTTCCTCCAGGGCCTGGGCGGCGCGCTGGGCCTCGGCCTTCAGAGATGCCTGCTCCTCCTGCAGCTTGAGCCGGGTCGTTCGTTCCAACGAGCGTGCCGCTTCCTCGGCCTCGCTGCGGGCGTTCAGCGCATCCTCGAGCTGGCGTCGCGCCGCCTCGGCCTGGGCTTCTATGTTCTTGCGTTCTTCCTTCAGGCGGGCCTCAGTCTCCGCCTTCACGCGCTCGATTTCTTTCTGTTCCCTGGCCGCCGAGGCCTTCAACCGCTCTATCTCTTGCTGTTCCTTGGCGGCCGCGGCCTTCATGCGCTCAATCTGTTCCTGCTCCTTGGCCGCCGCGGCTTTCAATCGTTCGACTCTTGCCTGCTCTTCGGCGGCCGCGGCTTTCATGCGCGCGACTTTCTCCTGCTCTTCCGCCGCCTTTGCTGCGGCAGCCTCGGCCAGTTTCGCCTCCTTCTCCTTGAGACGTAGCTCGACCTGCTGAGCCAGTTTCTGGGCGCGCACCTCCTCTTCTTGCTGGCGTTGCCTGGTTTGTTGCTCGGCTGCCTTTCTGGCCTGGTCCGCCTCCTGCTTGAGGCGTTCCGCTTGCTTGAGTGCCTCCTCCGCCCGGGCGGCATGCTCCTGGAGCTCCTTCTGTCTGCCCGCGAGAGCCTGCTCGACTTCTTTGCGGGCTGCGGCAGCCTGTGCCAGCTTCGCCTCCTTGTCCCGCAAGCGCTGTTCTGCCTGGCGCTCGAGTTCCTTGGCGCGTGCCTCCTCCTGTTGACGGCGAAGGGCCGCTTCCTGTTCCGACGCCTGTTTGGCGAGTGCCGCCTCCTGCTTTAGCCGCTCCGCTTCCTTGAGTGCCTGCTCCGCCTGGCTGGCTTTTTTGTCCAGTTCGCTTTTCTTGCCCCCCAGGGCTTGTTCTACCTCATTGCGGGCCGCGTCGGCCTCCTCCCGGAGCCGGAGGGCCTCTTCCAACCGGATATTTGCTTTCGCCAGCTCGGCATTCAGGTAGGAGGCGAGGGTATCGGCCTCGACACCCGCCGGTTTCTCAGCCGTCTCACGTTTGGCCCAGCCATAGACACCGCCTCGTGTGTTGGCGCTTGCCTCGGCGGTCTCTTTTTGTTCCGGAGCTGGTGGCGCGGCGGGCTCGGGCTTTTGTTCGCGGGGCGCGGGTGTGGATTCAGCCTTCTCCGGAGGGGGCTGGGTCGAATCGGCCTCTTCCGGCGGTGGCACCTCGAGGACTCCACCCTCGATATAACAGGCATCGAATCCGCGCTCTATCAGCAGGAAGGCGGCTGAAGAGCTGCGCTGGCCGTTGTCGCAGTACAGGCAATAGCGCGTCTTCCGGTCCAGCTTCCGGACTTCCATCCGCAGTAGATTCAAGGGGATGTTCTTACTGCCCTTGAGGCCGGATTTCGCGTGTTCCTCGGGAAAGCGCACGTCAAGCAGAACGACACCTTCCCTGCCCATTCGCTTAGCCTGCCGGAGGGGCACGGGCTTGAGCGCCGGCTCCATGACCAGCTCGAGGAAGGGCTCTTTTCTGAGGCGCATGAGCTCACCGTCGGTGAGCATGGTGACCGTGGCGTTGCGGGGGACACCTGAGACGAGCGCTTCTTCTCCGAAACTGTCGCCTTGCTTGAGCTCGGCGAGTCGGATGACCTGTTTGGCGTTGGGCGCTGCGCGGGTAACCTCGCAACGTCCCTTCTCGATCACGTAGTAGTAGTCGCCGGGGTCCCCTTGCCGGACGATGACGTCACCCTCGTCCACCTCGACGGCCTTCATGAGTGAGAAGATGCGTTGGATGTTCGGGGCCGGGATGCGCTTGAACAGCTGGGACTGAAGCAGATGGGTCATCCAGTCGAGTGGCTCGTCCGACTCGATCTCGCTCACTTCCACGTCCGGTTCGGCCTCGCTGTCGATGCCGAGGCTGACCAGCTGGTCCAGCATGGTCCGATCGAGCCGCAGCACGCTCACCCGGGTCCGTGCCCTGGCGGAGAACTGGCGGGGTTGAAGCTGGGCCAGGGCGTAACAGGCAGAATCCGTCCCGGCGACCACCTTTTTGACCAGGCTGCCGTCGGCGTACATCTCCAGCTCTCCGGCCAGCAGGTAGACCGCCTGGTTGTCTCTGTCCCCCTGCTTGAAGACGTACCGCCCCTTGCGATACTCGACAACCTCGCCGTGGAGCAGCACCTCCTGCTGATACTCAGGTGCCAGCCCGTTGAGGGGCACGAGGTTCTTCAGAAGCTCGTCATACTGTTTCTGACCTTTTCCCATAGTGGTCCGCTGGCAGCTGCGAGAGCGTTTTCAAGTCTTATTCATCGCCAGGAGGCATAAGCCGCCAGGCTGGGCCCCTGTGTGGGGCCGGGGACCGATGTTGCACCCTCCACGAGGCCCCGGGCCGTATGCGCGCCAGGTGGCGGCCGGTGCCAGCGCAGGCGCACCGACGCTGCGGGGGCTGTTGGGTGCGAGCGAGATAACCTCCGTCTTGCAGGTCGACTCTATTCAGGGCTGCCGGCACGGAGCTGGGCGAGGATCGGTGTCTCTGCCACCGACAGCCTAGTAACCTATCGCTAGCCCGCATTTCTCACCACCCACCAGCTGCGGTGAGAGATGACGCGCGCTTCGGTCCATCTGTATAGTTATCGGGAGGAACCATGAAACTCTTAATGTTTCAGTCACCGGTGTTTCGCTACAGGTCGTTCCAGAAGACACTGCCCGGTGCAGAGGACCAGGAGGTTGACCAGGAAGTCCCGGAGGCGGCGGTGATCTTCCTGCATGCGGAGCCCGAGGACGAGCCCCGTCGCGCCAAGGTTCTGTCCAAGACTTTGAAGAATATCAAGTGGTTGGCCAACAAGCGGGGGCTGCGCAACGTGGTGCTTCACTCGTTTACCCATCTCGCCGAGAGCAAGGCTAATCCGGCTTTCGCGCGGTCTTTTCTGGATGAGATGGGTGCGCGGCTGGAGCGCAGCGGCTACGGGGTGTGGATTACCCCCTTCGGCTACACCTGCGCCTGGGAGCTTGCGGTTTACGGCGAGTCCATCGCCAAGGTTTTTAAATCCTTATGAGGAATGCGGGCTAGCGGCGACATGGGAGTAAACATATGCAACAGAGCATCCTTGTATCCGAAGAATTGCAGGTGCCGGCTACGGCCGGTGACCCGGGTCATCGCGCGTGGCTACCGGGCCGGTCTTTGCAGACCGGGGCTGGTCGCGGCTTCATGGCGACAGTGCTGCGTTGGGCAGGTATGGTGCTGGCGCTTTGGGTGGCAGTTTTCTTTGGCCGCAACCTGGTGGATACCTGGCTTGCCCGGATGGACTACCATCGTGCCGTGCATCCGGACCGATCCGTGGCTGAAACGGGGATACGCCCGCAGGTGAGGCCTCGTATAACGCTGGTCTACCGCGACCGGGATGGTCAGCGAGTCCGGGTGTTGGCGGACCAGGCGGCCTTCTCGGCCTTCGTTCGAACCAGTATGGTGCATCTGGAAGGGGCGCGCAGGGAGATCCAGGACGGGGCGTCGGGGCGCATCAGCGTTGCCCTGGATCCGACTTTTGCCACCATGCACGCCAGGGTTGGAGACTTCGCCGACTGGTATTACGCCTGGAGCACCAGTTACAAGCTCATGGGGAAGGTGGTGAGCGCGGCCGCCACCAATGCCTTCAGGCCGAGCGCCATGGGCCTCTCCGAGGCGGTGGGCTACGAGCTGGAAGGCTACTTGCATGAGCACTACCAGGAGATCGTTCTGCGCCCGGAGGTGACCGAGCCGCGCCTGCGGCAAGCGTATCGATCCACGCTGGCAACGCTGCACGCCGACTACCTGGACGTCATGGCCGCCCTCGACGAGCGCTTTCAGGCGTTCGTGGCTGAGCAGACCACCCATCTGAACGAGTCGCAGCACGGTGCCGAGGTGCGGTTCACGATGGATTGGGAGAGCCATCGGCACAAGCTCAGTGTGGCCGGTCATGAGCGCGGCGGCCTGGAGGCGGCCCGGGGAATCGGTTTGGCCGCTGCAGGCGCGGTTGCCGGCAAGGGTGCCGGAGCGGCAGCGGGCAAAACACTCGCTGGTGTGGTCTCCAGGGGCATCACGACCCGGATGGCGGCACCCTATGCCGGTCGACTGACCACTACCGCCGGTGGGGCAGCGGTCGGTGCCCTGGGCGGACCGGTGGGGTTTGCCGTTGGCGGTGCGGTTGGGTTGGGCGTGGACTACCTGGTCAACGAGGGGGTTGAGCTCACCGGGCGCGACGACCTCGAGATGACCCTGCACCAGGGCGTGACGGTGACCCGGGCCGAGTTGGAGGGCGTCATGGCGGATTCCCTGACGCAGGCCGTTCAGATCTGGTTCGACGACAGCATTCAGCTGCTGGCGGCATATCCCCAGCCCGCATCCAAAGGTTAGTTCTCAAGCCTTCGACCCGCCCTAGCCTTAAGAACTAACCTACGAGTTCGCATTAGCCGGAGGTCTGGAACCGCGTCGAGAGTCGTCGGTCGGCAATCCTTTGACGACAGCCTGCTGCTCCGGGAGCCGATTGCGTACGTCAACGCTCCAGATCGTCAGTGCCCAGTATCCAGCCACGCCACTCTTCGTAGAGGCTGCGGTCCAGGGCGGCGAGGGCCGAGCGTGACTCCTCGCGAGGATCGAGGACAGGGCCTCCCTGCAACGAGCAGGAGTAGCCGCCGGCTTCCGAGAGTATCAGCTGGCCGGCGGCGTAGTCCCAGAGTCTCTGCCGGCCGTGCAGGTATACGTGAAAGCGTCCGGCGGCGACCCAGCACCAGTCCAGCGCCACGGAGCCGAAGCTGCGCTGGGAGGCATACGGGGGATGGGCGGCAAAACGGGCGACGAGATTGGGCCGCAGTCGCTTGAAATCTACAGCGGCGATGGCGCGTTTCAACGGCAGTGATTGATCCGGTTTTTTCAACGGCTCCCCGTTCAGCCATGCGCCGCCGCCCTTGCGGGCAGTGAAACTCTCGTCCCGGTCCGGGTCGTAAACCACGCCCAGAACGACCTCACCAGCGACCATCAGGGCCAGGGAAACGGAGAAAAAGGGGATCCCCGCGGCGAAGTTGCTGGTGCCGTCCAGCGGGTCGAGGATCCACAGTCCGGCGCCTGGATCCGCGAGCAGGTCGGCCTGTTCCTCCGGACTCATCTCCTCGCCCAGCAGCCGATAATCGGGCCAGGTTTCGGCTAACGTGACGCGCATGCGTTCCTGCATGCCCCTGTCCGCCACGGTCACTACGCTCCCGTCACTCTTGAGCTCTCGTTTCACGGAGGCGAACCGGGGCAGCAGTTCATCTCGGGCTGCTTCGCGCACTGCGGTGGCAAGGTCAGTCAGTTCGGGCTGCATGATTGTTGTTCGCTGGCTTTAGAACAGGGGGATCATAACCTGCCTGCCAGAAGTCTGCCGGGCTTCAGCGGTCAACTGCCGTTTCTAGGGTAAAGGGTCCGGCGTTGCGAAAGAAGGCTGTGGGGGAACCGGCGCGTGTCTACTGGTGGACCAGCGGCGTTTCAGACCCGGCCATGTCAATGCCCTGGATGGAGGCCTTTGCAACCAGGAGACCAACGTATTGACTCACCGCCCGGCGCATCACCGACTCGCGAAGATAGTCGCGAATACGATGCTCCACGAGCTCAAAGGGCAGTGGACTGCCCTCTATGCGTCGTTGCAGGTAAACGATGTGATAGCCGTAACGGGTCTCCACGGGCTCCGGTGCGATCTCTCCCTCCTTCATGTGCGCGACATAGGCTTCGAACTCGGGTACGGTCTGTCCCCGGCTGAGCTGCCCCAGTGACCCACCTGAGTCCCGTGACGGGCAGGACGAGTGTTCGCGTGCGAGCGCTGCAAACCGCTCGGGAGTCTTGCTGAGCTGCGCCAGCACCTCTTCGGCCCTGGTCCTGGCCTGGTCCCGGGCCTCGGGGTCGTCGGGAGGGGCGACGAACAGGATGTGGGAGACTTCGAACAGGTCCGGACTCCGGAAGCGTTCACGGTTGTTTCGGAAATAGGTGCGGCAGGCGGCTTCATCCGGCTCAGGGACCTTCGCTCCCTGCTCCATGAGCAGCTGAATTCGGGTTTCTTCGGCGGGTTCGTCCCCCTCCGAGCCTGGGGGCTCCTGGATCCCCAGACGGTCCGCTTCCTGGAGCAGGACCTGCTTGACCACCAATGCCTGCGCCGCCTCCCGTCTGGCCTCGTCAAGGGAGGCTGCCGGGTGGTGCTGCACCTCGGCGGCGATGGCTTCTTCGCCGATGGCTACGCCATTCACGGTAATCACGCTGGCCTCTCCCATCGGGCGCGTCGCCACTGTATTGCTGGGCGGAGCCCCGGCCGCAAGGCTCCGCCCCCCGTCTCCTTCAGGTCAGACGCTGGCGCACGAGCTGATAGGAGCGACCGAGATACCAGATGGGCGCGCTCCAGATATGCACCAGGCGGGTGAAGGGAAACACCAGAAATATGGTGATCCCCAGGAAGATGTGCACCTTGTAGACCAAGGGTGCTTCCACCAGGATCTGTGCGGCGCCGCCCTGGAAGGTGACGATGTCCTGGGCCCAGGTGGTGAGCACGATCATCATCTCGCCGTCCAGGTGGGTCATCGACGAGAAAATGGTGAACAGCCCGGTCAGCAGCTGCAGGTAAAGCAACACCAGAATGAACGTATCCCCCTGGGAGTTGTGGGCCCTGATGCGGGTGTTGAACAGGCGCCGGTGGAGGAGAATCGTGGCGCCGATCAGGCAGATGACGCCGAACACACCGCCGGCGACTATGGCCAGGACCTGCTTGCTTCCCGCGGTGAGTCCGAACACGGGGTACCAGGCGTGGGGCATGAGCATGCCCACGAAGTGGCCGAGGAACAGGCCGAGGATGCCGATGTGGAACAGGTTGCTGCCCCAACGGAACAACGGCCCGCTGTCGAAGAGCTGGCTGGAGTTGGTTTTCCACGTGTACGGCGCCATGTCGAAACGCAGAATACTGCCGACGATGAAAATGGCACCGGCCAGATAGGGGTAGAGCTGGAAGAGCAGGGCATGGAGATGGTCCATCGGGGGCCTCCAGAAACGTCAGGATGGGATGTCGGCGGCATTGGGCGGATTCACCCACCGCACCGTCGCCGAGCCATGAGTTGGGGATGCCGAGGGGCAGGGCTCGCTATCCGCGCCGAAGGTGATCGGGGTCTCGTCCCAGGCCCGGTCGAGCGCCTGTGGCGTATCGTCCCGGCCCTCGGCGGCCACTCGTTTGCGCACCGCGTCGCTGGTCTCCCGGACGCCGGCAAGGTGCATCAGCGGGGGGAACAGCGCCGCGTAGGGGCTGTCGCGTCCCTGCAGCCGGGCGTGCAGGAGCTCGAGCAGGTGCCCGATCTCCCCGAGCTGTTCGCGGCCCTGGTCTTGCGGCAGCAGCGAACAGTACTCCAGGAACAGCGGCAGGTAGTCGGGCAGCTCCTTCACGGCGAGCTCCAGCCCGATGGCCCGATACTGGGCGAGCAGGTCTACCATGGCTTGGCCGCGGTCCCGCGACTCGCCGTGAACGTGCTCGAACAGGTGCAGTGACAGCTTCCGGCCGCGATCGAAGGTGGCGACGTACTCGGACTGAAGCTCCAGGAGATCGCCGTCCTGCATGCGGGTGACGAATGCGGTCAGATCGCGGCGTTCCGACTCCCGGAGCAGGGGATCGGCAACCACCAGGGCGCGCAACTCCGGCGCGGCAGCCTGGATCGCTTGCTCCGGGTAGTGCAGCAGCGCCGCCAGGATCTTGAGCGTCTGCATGGTGGATCCTCCTAGGGGCTGCCGCCGCCGTCCTCGGTTGAACCTGGCGGTGTCGCGAACTTGCGCTGATCCCGGCTCTTGCTGCCGAACAGATTGCCCCGGGAGACCCCTCGGGTGTGGCAGCCGTCGCCAAAGGTGAAACCGCAGCCGCTGCGAACCGCGTAAGGATCGGGCAAGGCCTCGCGGTGGCCGCTGGGGATCACGAACCTGTCCTCGTAATCACCCAGTGCCATGACCCGGTACATGTCCTCCACCCGCTCCTCGGTCAGACCGACCTGCTCCAGGACCGCCGCGTCGGTGACACCGTCGACCCGCTGCCGGCGCTTGAACACCCGCATGGCCAGCATCCGTTTGAGGGCCTGGGTAACCGGGGCCTCGTCGCCGGCCGTCAGCATGTTGGCCAG
>CAJHYX010000499.1_pt1 | contig 13502 bp, 13 predicted proteins | sample 9198881 | NCBI WGS metagenome assembly CAJHYX01 (sample SAMEA7708376, study PRJEB35096) | sediment metagenome | biome: marine neritic benthic zone biome [ENVO:01000025]; feature: sediment [ENVO:00002007]; material: shallow marine sediment [ENVO:03000034] sea grass bed [ENVO_01000059] ...
ACGACGAAGTCATTTCCCAACCCGTGCATTTTCGTGAAACAGACTCGCATGCTTGACTCAGGTCTCCGAGCATCTCGAGAAAAGCCGGGAAGGGGACACGTCCAGCTCTCGACGGGCTGGCCACATTCTAAACAGCCACAACGACTTAGGCCACGCCCAACAGGGCTTGCAGGCGTTGGTCGGGTGAACCGGGACAATGATACAGACCAGGGCACAACGGCGGACGGGCCGCCCCACGTCCGGCCAGCTGACGACGCTGTCCGTTCTTCACCCTGTGCAGGCCCAGCTCCTAAGGACTCAACCAGGTTGCTTTCTCGCGCCTGTGCCCTACTGGTACTCCTGGCGTGCACCACGCCTGCGCCCGCAGAAATCTACAAATGGGTGGACACTGCCGGGCGGGTATATTACAGCGACCGGCCGCACCCCGGCGGCACGGAGACCATCGACCTGCCGGCTGCGGCGCCCACGGATCCCGATCTGGCTGAGCGACGCCGCAAGCGGCAACGCCTGCTGGAAGCCATTGCACAGGAGCGGAAGGAAGAAAGAGAAGCACAGGAGCAGGTCAAGCAGCAGCAGGCCAAACGCAGTCGCAAATGTGCCCGGGCGATGGACGAACTCAGGAGGGTCGACCGGCATGGCCGTGTCTATGAGCTGGACGATGCGGGTGAACGCCGCTACTGGGACGATCGGACCCGCGAGCAGCAACGTGCCAGGATCACCCGTTACCTGGATGAGGAGTGCAACTGAAACCTGCCGCAGTCACCTGCCTGACGAGTCGCCCTCGCAGGCGTGGGGCAGACCACTGACAACCAGCGGGTAAGGCGCCAAATTCCATTGGAATTTCAGACCAATACCCCCTAGATTTAAAAAAATAAACTAGACATGGGAAGCACTGTGAGACAAGGATTCTGGTCGACGGACTGGTTCGCCGGTCTGGTCGTCGCAGTAGTCTTCTTCTTCGCGTGGAACGGCGAACTGTTGCAGAGCCTGGAACGTACTGCCTACGACATGGGGGTACGCATCAGTTCGCGCGCACCCAGCGACCGTGTGGCTGTGGTCGCCATCGACAAGGGGAGCATCGACAACGCCGGTAGGTGGCCTTTACCCCGGGCCGATTATGCCCGGATGATTGAAATCCTCCGGGAAGGTGAAGCCAAGGTGGTCGGCCTTGCAGACCCGTTCGTCGAACCCCAGCGAGATCCGGGCCTTGCCCACATTGCCGATCTGGAAGAATTCTACTTGAGCTCCAACATGGCCCTCAGCGTGCCGACCGAGATCGAGCGAATTGACGCAGCGCTGAGCCGCGCTGCCACGCGCCGCCGGTCAAGCAGGTCTAACACCAGCCGGGACGCCTTGGCCTTGGAAAAGATCCATCGCCTGTTCGAGCAATCCAGTCTGTCGGGCGAACTGGTGCGGGAGATGTCGACCCTGAGAAACAAGCTCGCGGAGGCCGCGACCGCTTTGAACCCGGATCTGAAGCTCGCGCAAAGCATGCGCACCGCCGGCAATACCCTCCTCGGCATGACCTTCCGGAACGAGCAGCCGCCGGGCAATCCGGGGCAGGGACTACCGGAGTATGTACTCAGAAGCAGACTCATGAACGTCGTCGACCGAGTTGGCGCCGTGGAGCATCACTGGTTTCCGCCAGCTCCGGTAGCAGCCGCGCCGCCGATTCCGGAACTGGGGGTTTCTGCCGCCGGCATCGGCCACATGGGCTACCACAGCCTGGACGGAAGGGGCAGCTGGCGCACGGAGCCGCTGGTGCTGTTGCACCAGGACAGCTACATGCCATCCCTGGCGCTTCAGCTTGCGGCCAAGAGCCTCAATCTGGGCCTGGACGGTATTCAGGTTCTGCTCGGTGAAGGCGTACGACTCGCTGATGGCACGGTCGCTACCGATCCTGAGCTCCAGATGCTCACTCATTACTACGGCGATCAGGCAGGCCGGCCCCCCTTCTCGGTCGACTCGTTCGTTGACGTGCTGACGGGCGAAATCAGAGCCGACAAATACCGGGACAAGATCGTGCTGGTCGGTACCACCGCCCCAGGTCTCGGCGCAGCACAAGCGACCCCAGTCTCAAGCGCCATGCCCGCCGTCATGGTCCTGGCCCATTCGGTGTCCACCATTCTGAACGCAGACTTCTTCGTGATTCCGCCGTGGCACGGGTTGGCGGAGTACGGCATCTTCGCGGTCGTCGCCCTCTATCTCATGCTGGTACTGCCCAAACTCAAAGCACGTCTGGCGATGGTCATCACGGCGGTCCTGGTTATCGCCCTGCCGGTAACCCAGATGGCGCTCATGGCCACCCAGGCGCTGGTACTGGAGCTCACGGTACCGGCGGCGCTGCTTTTGATCGGTTACCTGCTGCTGACGGCCAAGCACGCTCTGCTCCCGGCCAAGGACACCCTCAAGTCAGAAGCTGACCCGGCCGAAAGTAACCGTATGCTGGGACTTGCGTTTCAAGGACAGGGCCAGCTGGATATGGCCTTTGAGAAATTCCGTAAGTGCCCACTCGACGATTCCACCATGGACCTGCTCTATAACCTGGGCCTGGACTTCGAACGCAAGCGCCAGTTCGCCAAGGCGGTGTCGGTCTATCAGTATATGTGTAGCCATAACTCGAAATTCCGGGACATCGAGCAGCGCATGACCCGCACCCGTGCCCTGGAAGAAACAGTCATGCTCGGTGGGCCCGGCATGGCCCCGACGCCGGGCCTGCTCGTCGGCAACGGCGCCGGGATTGACAAACCCATGCTCGGCCGCTACCAGGTGGAGAAGGAGCTGGGCAAGGGGGCCATGGGAGTCGTATACCTGGGCAAGGATCCGAAGCTCAACCGTATCGTGGCTATCAAGACCATGGCTCTGTCCCAGGAATTCGATGAGGATGAACTGGAGGACGTGAAGGAACGCTTTTTCCGTGAAGCAGAGACCGCGGGGCGGCTGACGCACCCCAACATCGTGACTATCTACGATGCAGGGGAAGAGCACGACCTGGCGTACATCGCCATGGAGTACCTGGACGGCGAGGACCTCGTCTCCTACACCAAGCCGGAGAACCTGCTGCCATTGCGTACGGCTATCGTGCTCGTGGCACAGGCCGCGGACGCGCTGGACTACGCCCACGCCCAGAATGTCGTCCATCGGGACATCAAGCCGGCCAACCTGATGTATGAGTCCGGTACGGGCAAGATGAAGATCACGGACTTCGGCATCGCCCGCATCACCGACGCCAACAAAACCAAGACCGGCATGGTCCTCGGGACACCATCCTACATGTCGCCGGAACAACTCGCCGGACAGAAAGTAGACGGCCGCTCGGATTTGTTCTCGTTGGCTGTCATGCTGTTCCAGCTGGTGACCGGCTACCTGCCTTTCCAGGGCGACTCCATGGCAACCCTGATGCTGAAGATTGCCAACGACGATCATCCGGATGTGACCACCCTGCGCAACGGCGTACCCCCCTGCCTCAAGCCCATCTTCGACAAGGCGCTGAATAAGGACAGGAATAAGAGATACCAGCGGGGCCAGGCGATGGCACAGGATCTGCGCACCTGTGTTGCAACGCTCCCAGCAGATGCCGGATTCTGAATATGAACCTGCGCGGCAAACTCGAGATGGCAGCCAGTTCGGACGCGGGCCTGAAGCGTAACCATAACGAGGACAGCATCGGCAGTGACTCCGGCATGGGTCTCGCCGTGCTGGCCGACGGTATGGGGGGCTACCGGGCCGGCGAGGTGGCAAGCGCCATCGCCATCAGGGTGGTCATGGAGGAGCTGCGCAAGGCTCTGGGCAAGAGGGCTCCGGCCGAGGTGGACGAGGAGACCGGTTACGCAAACGGCACGCTGATGGTCCAGAATGCGATGGCCAAGGCCAATCAGGTCATTTTTCAGACCGCACAGAGCCAGCCCCAGTGCAAAGGCATGGGTACTACGCTCACAGCAGCGCTGTTCTTTGACAATCACATGGCAGTGGGTCACGTCGGCGACTCCAGGCTCTACCGGTTGCGCAATGATGAGTTCGAGCAGCTCACCGTGGACCACTCGCTCGTGCAGGAGCTCACTGACAAGGGCTTCTACAGCCCCGAGGATGCCAAACGCTCCATCCAGAAGAACCTGGTCACCCGGGCCATGGGTGTCGAATCCCAGGTCAGAAGTGACGTATACGAGGAAGACGTGCTGCCAGGGGATGTCTATTTGTTGTGTTCGGACGGCCTGACCGACCTGGTGGAAGACCGGCAAATCCACTTAACCCTCAACAAATATAGTGCTAACCTTGAACAGGCGGCCCAGCAGTTGATCCAACTGGCAAACCAAAACGGAGGGACGGACAATATCTCGGTCATCGTCGGCCGGGTGCTGAAGCCGTTTTCGGGAAAAGGGCGCCCGAGCTGGTATTCCGAAGTCGTGAATTGGTTTGACTGAGTCAGCGGATAGGACAAGAGATGACCGCAAAGTTGGTACTTAGTTTGAATGGGGCAGTGCTCCGGGAATTTCCCTTAAGCAAGGAAAGGATTACCCTCGGCCGCAAGCCCGAGAACGACATCCACATCGATAACCTGGCGGTCAGCGGTCAGCATGCGTTGATTATCACCATCCTCAACGACTCCTTCCTGGAGGACTTGGGGAGCACCAACGGCACTTTCGTCAACGGCAAGCTAATCAAGAAGCATGCCTTGCAGAACGGTGACGTGATTGCCATCGGCAAGCACGAGCTGAAATACATCAACCAGAACGCTACTGCCGGTGATGCCGATTTCGAAAAAACCATGATCATCCGTCCCGGTATGTCGAATGCCACCGCCGCGGATGTGCAAAAGACCACCGAGAAGGCCGAAAAAGTAGCAGCGGCAACGCCCGGGCACGACGCGGACGTATCCGAGGAGCAGCTGCCCCTCGGCAAGGTCCAGGTGCTGAACGGACCCGCGATGGGAAAAGAGCTGATCGTGAAGAAGCCCTTGACCACCCTGGGTCGACCCGGGGTCCAGGTCGCCGTAATCACCCGCCGTCCCCAGGGCTATTTCATCACCCACGTGGAAGGCGAGCACCCGGCCATCAACGGCAAAGCTATCGGCGACCAGGCCCACCCCCTCAAAGACAACGACGTCATCGAGCTGGCGGGGGTAAAAATGGAGTTCTTCATGATGGGGGACGGTTAGCCCTCATTTCTCACCCGCCCCTACTACGACGCCGCCACAGCACCACTCAGGCCGTGGCCCTAGCCTAGCCCGCATTTCTCACCACCCTCCTGCTGCGGCGCGCAATCTGCCCGCGTCTACGGCGTTGCGCTCGGTCCGGGTGCTCGACGCAGTGTCGGCGACGCCTCCGCGCCCGGCCTGTCGCGCGCCTTGTAGCCACGGACATCTCCCGCCCCTCGCCACGGAGCGCGGTGAGAAATGCGGGCTAGGTGCATTCCGGGCGTGGTGCGATACTTCCCCGACAAAGCTGGCGCCCCCGTGCAGCCGCCGGTCCGCCCCGTCGCAGTTCATGGTCCCGGCGCCCGCCCCAGCAAAACCGCACCCAATTCTTCTTCTCCAACGTCGGTGCGATGAACCGAGTCTCAGTGCGCGCTCTGCATGCACTCGGAAGCAGATGCGAATATCGGAAAGACCTTATTGAGCCGGGCCAGTTCGAGCACGCTCAGGGCAGCCTCGCTGACATCTACCAGACAGAACTTCAGCCCCTCTGTACGCGCATTCTGATAGCCTTCCACCAGACTGGCTATGCCAGAGCTGTCGATGTAAGTGACCCCCGAGAGGTCCACGAGCACCGGCCGGCGACTCGCCAGGCAGTCCAGGATCGCCTTCCTTGCCTTGGGCGAGGTGGAAAGGTCGATCTCGCCCGAGAGCGCGACAAGCCAGTGGTCCGGCGCCTCCGTAATGTCACAGTTCATGCCTGGGTGCCTCGCTAGCTGTCTCGAACCGTTTTTTCATGATAAGAAGATTACCCTTTCCACTCTCAGGGACGGCGAACCTGACCTCGTCCATGATGCGCTGGATGAAATAGGTCCCCAGCCCGCCAGGACGAATCTCATCCAGGGGTCTGGGCTTAACTTTGGAGGGATCAACGGTTTCGGCAAAATCCGTCAGTCGAAATTCCAGCTCGCCGTTATTATTCAGGATCTCCAGAATCATTTCACCTTTGGGATCCCCTTTGTAGCCGTGTTGAATCACGTTCATGCAGGCCTCGTTGACAGCCAGAACCAGCAAGCGGCGCACCGGCTTCGGGAAGCTCACGCTATCCAACGTCCGGGTGAGCACGGCCCGCATCTCGTGCAGCCGTTCAGGGATCGCATTGAAGCGCGTCATCCCCAGGCGCTTTTCCATTAGCGCCCGCCCCCGGCGGCGCCTGGAATACTCCGGTCGGCCCGGTTCCACCCGCTACCGCGTGTCGAGCGCACGCTGCCCCACAGATGCTCCAACCGGTGCAGGCCGGTGAAGGATACGATCGGACTCATAACCCCCCCACATCCAGGGCCGCTCGCCTCAGCCCCTACCAGACGGCCCCTGACGAGACGGAGGAACGTTCCCGTGTAACAATGTTGTCCTTATTGTAGGACCTTCCTGTTGAGATACCCAGCACATCGTTTCAAGCGGAAGCCGCAACCTGTTTGCCCGAGTACTCGCAGAGATCTGCGACCGCGCAGATGTCGCAGCGCGGCCGACGGGCAGTGCACACATATCGGCCATGCAGGATCAGCCAGTGGTGGGCATCCTTCTTAAACTCGTCCGGCACCACTTTGAGCAGCCGCTTCTCCACGGCCAGCGGCGTCTTGGCAGGCGCCAGCCGCGTGCGATTGGCGAGCCGGAAAATATGCGTATCCACCGCGATGGCCGGCTCACCAAAAGCCGTGTTCAGGATAACGTTCGCAGTCTTGCGACCGACCCCCGGAAGGGCCTCCAGCGCGATCCGCTCCCGAGGTACCCGGCCCTCGTGCCGCTCAACCAGCAGGCGGCAGGTCTTGATGATGTTGCGCGCCTTGGAATTGAACAATCCAATGGATTTGATGTACTCCCGCAGACCCAACTCGCCCAACGCCAGCATGGCCCGTGGCGTGTTCGCCCCCCGAAACAGTTCTTGCGTCGCCCGGTTCACCCCCTTGTCCGTCGCCTGGGCGGAGAGAATGACCGCCACCAGCAGCTCGAAGGGGGTCTGATACCTGAGTTCCGTGGTTGGATGCGGATTGGCGGCCCGGAGTCGAGAGAAAAATTCTGTGCGCTTCTGCTTGTTCATCCGCAAGCAGCGCGATCTAGGGGGCTGCTCCGGCTGGCGTGGCGGTAGGCGCCGCGGCCGGTTGGACCCGCATCGAACGCCGGCTTTCGATAGTGTTCTTTACCGCAATCAGCAGCCCCAAGCCAATGAAGGCACCCGGAGGCAGTATGGCGAGCAGAAATCCACGATAGTCCGCGAAGAGTTGCACGCTCAGCCATGCGGCCCCCTCGCCGAACATCAGATTCGCATCCTGAAACAGGGTGCCGTAACCCAGGACTTCACGCAAGGCACCGAGCGCTACCAGCACGGCCGTAAAACCCAGCCCCATGGCGAGCCCATCGACAACGGCCCGGGGCGGGCTGTGGCGTGAAGCAAAGGCTTCGGCCCTGCCGATGATCACGCAATTGGTGACGATCAGGGGAATGAAGATCCCGAGCACCTGATACAGTTCGAAGAAGAACGCCTGCATACCCAGCTCGATGGTCGTCACGGCTGAGGCGATAATGAGCACGAACACCGGAATGCGGATCTCGGGACGCACAAGATGACGTACCAGAGAGACCATCAGATTGGAGGTGACGAGCACCAGGGTCGTGGCGATCCCCAGCCCCAGGCCGTTCACCATGGTCGCGGTCACTGCCAGCAGCGGGCACAGCCCCAACAGCTGCACGAGACCGGTATTGTTGCTCCACAGTCCGTCCCGAATGATGGGGGTGTAGTCCTGTTCGCTCATTTCGACCTCTACACTCTACCCCGCACTAGCCCGCATCACCGGCACCGGGTACGGGCGCCGTGGGGGTCTGTTCGAACAGCTCCTCCCGGTGGCTCGCGAAGTACTGCAGAGCGCGGTGTACCGCCTTCACCACCGCCCGCGGGGTGATAGTCGCGCCAGTGAACTGGTCAAAATCGCCGCCGTCGCGTTTGACCCGCCAGCCATCCGCTGTCGGATCCTCCAGGGAGCGGCCGTCGAAGCTATGAATCCATTCAGAACGTCGCTCCTCCACAGCATCGCCCAAGCCAGGCGTTTCGCGGTGACTGATTACCCGCACCCCTGCCAGGGTGCCATTATAGTAGACGCCCACCAGCAGCCCCATGCGGCCGTTGTAACCATCGGGCGCAATGGGCGTCAACACGGCGGCGACGGGCGCATCGGCCTTGCGGGCTCGATATACCGCCACTGGCTCCTCCGTTCCCAGCCACCGGGCAGAGCTTACATCGATGACATCGGTGAAAATGTCGTTGTCATGCTCTTCAGGCTTCACGAGCGCGTGCAGACTACGCAGCAGGGCCGCGCGTTGGTTGGCGGCGATCCGCTCATGGGTGGCTTCGAAGCTCAGGGCGACCAGACTCACCCCCGCCACGGCGAAGGCGGCAAGTATCAGCCCGGAGCGCAGCATGGAACGCGCAAGCACCGACCTCACGGCTTTTCCTGACCCAGAACCCGGGGCTGCGTGTAGTAATCGATAGTGGGCGTGGCCATGTTCATCAGCAGCACGGCGAAGGCGATACCGTCGGGATAACCTCCCCACGTGCGGATGACGTAGGTCAATATCCCGATCCCAGCACCATAGACAAGACGGCCTTTGGGCGTAGTGGCGGCGCTGACCGGATCCGTCGCGATAAAGAACGCGCCCAGCATCGCACCACCGCTGAACAGATGGAACAGGGGCGAGGGGTGACTGCCCGGGTCATAGGCGGAGAACACCAGGGCCATGAGAAACAGGCTGCCCAGGACGGCCACCGGAATGTGCCATGTGATGACCCGCCTGTAAAGCAGCCAAAGTCCCCCGATGAAAAAGCCATTTCCCAGCCACTCCCAGCCTTTGCCGCCGAAATCCCCGAACACGGGACTTACCCAGGCCTCGGCGACGGTCTGGTTCAGACCGAGCTGAGTCTTCATCAGATCGAGGGGCGTGGCCCCGGTGAACGCATCCAGGCTGGCGGCAACCGGTTGCCCGGTAAACACGATTCGAACACTTTCCAGAATCCCCGCGTAGTGGCCACTCACCACGTCGGCAGCCGGCCAGACAGTCATCTCCCGCGGGAAAGAGATGAGCAGCACCACGTAACCCACCATGGCCGGGTTAAAGGGGTTGTAACCGAGACCGCCGTAGAGCTGCTTGGCGACCACGATGGCGAAAGCCGTGCCGGTCACCGTCACCCACCACGGTGCCAGGGGGGGCAGCGCCAGGGCGAGCAGCACTGCGGTCACGACGGCACTGCCATCGCTGAGAAACAGGCGCACCGGTCGGCCTCGCAGATAGAGCATGGCACCCTCTGCCGCTACGGCCACCGCCGTGGCCAGGACGACATTCACCACCACGCCCCAGCCGAAGAACCACACGTAGAGCCCCATACCCGGCAGCAAGGCGTACAACACGTTCACCATGAGGCCCCTTACCGAGGTATCCCGGTGACGATGGGGAGAAGCGGGGTTGAACACGCGCTGCTGCATGGCTCAGTCTGTCGGTCGCCGATCGGCGGGCGTCGCCTGGTCCGCACCCTGGGACCGCTTGGCTTTCGCCCTTTCCAGGGCCGCTGAAATGGCCGCCTGCTTCGCCGCGTCCGCCTCCTTTCCCTTGCCTGCAAGCGCGGCACGTTTAGCCTGGTGACGAGCTTCCCGTTCGTCTTTTTCGCGCTCCATCCGTGCCAGCCGGGCCTCGTGACGCCGCCTGGCCAGATCGGCCCTCTCCCGCTCCCGCTCCTGGTCCCAGATCTCGGTCTTGGCATAGCGATAGTACTGTACCAGCGGAATCTTGCTGGGACAGACGTAAGCGCAACATCCGCACTCGATGCAGTCGAAGAGGTAGTAATCCTGAACCTTGTCGAAGTCCTTTGCCCGGGCGTACCAGTACAGCTGTTGGGGCAGGAGTCGCACGGGGCATACCCGGGCACACGAACCACAGCGTATGCACGGCAAGGGGGGGAGCCCGGCATCCGGCTCCCGCACCGTGTCGGCCAGGATGCAGTTGCTGGTCTTGACCACGGGGACATCCACATCCCGGAGCTCGAAACCCATCATGGGTCCACCCATGATCAGCGTTGTCGCCGCTTCCTCTCCCATCCCGCATTCATCGAGCAGGGCGCGCAGCGATGTCCCGATCCGGGCTTCGAGGTTGCGCGGCTGCCTGACACCGCCTCCCGTCACTGTCACATAACGGGATATAAGGGGCTCGCCCCTTTCAACGGCCCGGTGCACGGCAGCCGCCGTCGCTACATTCTGAACCAGGACGCCCACCTCGGCCGGTAGACCGTCACTGGGCACCTCGCGACCCGTGAGCACCTGGATCAGTTCCTTCTCACCCCCCATGGGGTACAGGGTGGGCACCTGGAGTACCTCGATGCCGTCAATGGCCACCCGCCTCAGTGCCTCGTAGGCCTCGGGCTTGTCGTCTTCGATGCCGATGACGCAGCGCTCGGCCTTGACCGCGTGGCGGATGATCCGAGCACCGGCAACGATCTCCGCGGGCCTCTCTCGCATGAGTCGGTCATCACAGGTGATATAGGGCTCGCACTCGGCGCCGTTCAATACCACGGTGTCGATCCGATGGTCAGGCCCGGGGTTGAGCTTGATGAACGTGGGGAAACCCGCCCCCCCCATACCGACGACCCCGGCGTCGCGGATGAGGTTGCGCAGATGACTGGGATCCAGGCCCATGTAATCGTCAACGGCCCGCCGCTCGCACCAGGCATCCTCACCATCCGCTTCCACGACGACACAGAGGGACTTCAGGCCGGAAGGGTGGGGGATCGGGTATTCCCCGATCTCTACCACGGTGCCCGAGGTGGACGCGTGGACCGGGACGCTCACGTAACCTGCGGGGGCCGCCACGACCTCGCCCTTCAGAACGCGCTGGCCGAGCTTGACCACGGGTTCTGCCGGCTCGCCAATGTGCTGCTGCAGGGGTAGAACCAGACGCTCCGGAACGGCGGCGGGAACCGCGGGTTGACCGTTAGAAAAATGCTTCAGACCCTCCAGGCGCAGGCCCCCCGGAAAGACATTCAGTCGGTCCGTCACGGGCGGACCTCCGCAGAACTCTCGGGACAGGGCCACTTCCAGGCGCTGATGCTCTCGGGCAGCGGCACCATGCGAATACAGTCCACGGGGCAGGGGTCGAGGCAGAGATCGCAGCCCGTACACTCCTCGGCGATTACCGTGTGCATCTGTTTGGATGCCCCCAGAATGGCATCCACAGGACAAGCCTGAATACACAAGGTACAGCCGATGCACCATTGCTCGTCGATGACCGCGACCGCCCTGGCCTTGTGTTCCCCGACCTCCTCGTCCAGCGGTATGGGGTCCCGGCCAAGCAGGTCAGCCAGGGCCAGAATGGCGGAATCACCGCCGGGTGCGCATCGGTTGATGTCCGCCTCGCCGGCGACCATCGCTTCGGCATAGGGCCGACAGCCGGCATAGCTGCACTGACCGCACTGGGTCTGGGGCAACAGGGCATCCACTTTGTCCACCACAGGGTCGCTCTCGACCCTGAAGCGGATGGCCCCATAGCCCAGGACAAAACCCAGCACCAGCGCCAGGGCTCCGAGTGCTGCTACCGCCACCAGCATGGGTCACTCCTTAACCAGTCCGGCAAAACCCATGAAGGCGAGGGACATGAGCCCGGCGGTCACCAGGGAAATGGACGCGCCTTTGAAGGGCCCCGGCACATCGGCCACAGCCAGCCGCTCGCGCATGGCCGCGAACAGCGCCAGGACCAGGGAGAACCCGAGGGCCGCACCCAGACCGTACACTGCCGAGGCCAGAAAGCCGTGCTGCGCCTGAACATTGAGCAGCGCGACGCCAAGTACGGCGCAGTTGGTGGTAATCAGGGGCAGAAAAATCCCGAGCACCTGGTAGAGCAGGGGGCTTGTCTTGTGTACGACCATTTCGGTGAACTGCACCACCGCCGCAATGACCAGTATGAAAGCAATGGTGCGCAAATATTCCAGCCCAAGGGGAGCCAGCACGTACTCGTTGACCAGGTAGCTGCATACCGAAGAGAGCGTCAGCACGAAAGTGGTTGCCAGCCCCATGCCTGTCGCCGTCTCCAGCTTGCGGGACACGCCCATGAACGGACAAAGACCCAGGAACTTCACCAGCACGAAGTTGTTCACCAACACCGTACCGACCAGGAGCAGGACGTATTCCGACATGGACCGTCAGTGAACGCGAGCAAGACCCGCGGTGGCAGACTCGTCCTTTCGATGGTAGGGCGGGTTGCAGCGGGGAACAACCATAGAAAACATGGACATACCAGCAGGGACTGCGCTATTTCACGCGCATGCCGGGTTGTGCCCCCTGGTCCGGCTGCAACAGCCAGATGTCCTGGCCACCCGGACCAGCGGCCAGCACCATACCTTCGGACACGCCGAAGCGCATCTTGCGCGGAGCCAGGTTGGCCACGACGACCGTGAGCTTGTCCACCAGCTCCTCTGGCTTGTAAGCGGACTTGATCCCGGCGAACACCTGGCGCGGACCATCGCCCAGATCCAGGCTCAGGCGCAGCAGCTTGTCCGCCCCCTCCACATGCTCTGCCGCCACGATGCGGGCTATGCGCAAGTCGACCTTGGCGAAATCCCCGTAGTCAATGACCCGGGCAATCGGCTCGCCACCCGGGTGACGGACTTGCTCTGCGGCCTGCCCCGGGTTCCCGACAGGCTTTTCTTTCGAGGCTTCCACCATAGCTTCCACCTTGTCTTTCTCAACCCGGGTCATGAGAGGCTCGAAACGGCTGATCTCGTGCCCCAGCAAGGGTTGTGTCAAATCATCCCACGCCAATGGCGACACCTTGAGAAACCTCTCGACCTTCTCCGACATGAACGGCAGCACGGGCTTCAAGTAGATCATCAGCACCCGGAACAGGTTCAGGCCTACGGTACACACATCTTGCACCTGCTGCTCCCGGTGCTCCTGCTTGGCAATTACCCAGGGTTTCTTTTCATCGATGTACTGGTTGGCCTGATCGGCCAGGGCCATGATCTCCCGCATGGCCTTGCTGAACTCCCGGCCTTCGAAAGCGCCGGCGATCACCTGCTCGCCCCCGTCGACGAAGCGCTGATATAAGTCGGGCTCGGCCAACTGCGCGGAGAGCTGCCCACCGAAGCGCTTATTGATGAACCCTGCGCACCGGGAGGCGATGTTCACCACTTTGCCCACCAGATCCGAGTTCACCCGCTGGACGAAGTCCTCCAGGTTGAGATCGAGATCCTCGATGCCACTGCCGAGCTTGCCGGCGAAGTAGTAGCGCAGGTACTCGGGATTCAGGTGTTTCAGATAAGTACTGGCGCTGATGAAAG
>CAJHYX010000508.1_pt1 | contig 13244 bp, 9 predicted proteins | sample 9198881 | NCBI WGS metagenome assembly CAJHYX01 (sample SAMEA7708376, study PRJEB35096) | sediment metagenome | biome: marine neritic benthic zone biome [ENVO:01000025]; feature: sediment [ENVO:00002007]; material: shallow marine sediment [ENVO:03000034] sea grass bed [ENVO_01000059] ...
AGGGACGATCCGGCCGACGTGGCCGCAGCCGACGATGTCTTGAGTCAGGCGGCAAAGAACCCTGCCTGGCCGAATGCCGATCTGCATGCATCCGCCTACTTCCTGCTTGCGGAACTCAGGCAGCGCCGGCAGGACCGGCAGGGAGTGTTGCAGGCGCTCGGCGCCGGACTGGCCTTGAATCCCGACCGGCCACAGGCCCGGCTTGCCCTCGCCACCGAACTTCACCGGCTCAACCGCCTGGAGGAGGCGCCACGGCACCTGGCACGGGTGGACCCTGCGGACCTGCCCCCGGAAGGCGCCGAGTGGCTGGATAATCTCGAACGACTGTTGTCGGTAATCGAGACCTCGAACGACGACGGGGCACCCTGAGGTGCCCCGCCTGACGTTGGCACGAGACGCGAGAATCTAGTTGCAGCCGGTAAGTGTGGTGCTCACACTGGCCGAAGCGGCCGCTGTGGCTGCGGTGTACTTCGCCAGGCAGTTGGCTTGAAGCTGAAAGTCCACATCAGTGGCAGTTGGGAGTACGGTGAAATCCCCCAGCTGCACATCCATGGCCGTGAGGATGCCGCCGGTGGAGGGGTACCCGTAAATCATGGCGACGTCGGTCCCTTCGACATTCACCGTTGCAGTCGCCGCGCTGGCGATACAGCTACTGGAAATGATACAGGCCGCCCGCGCAACGCTGGCGGCGGACTGCAGCCCACCGGCCATGCCTTTCACCGAGGCCACTCGGGCCTCTTGAGTCAGGTCCAGAAACCGCGGCAACGCACTCGCCGCCAGAACACCGAGAATGACGATCACGATCACCAGCTCGATGAGCGTGAAACCTTCTTGCCTTGCTTTCATGATAGCGCTCCTTGGGTTCGCACGGGCCGCAGCCCACTGCTCTCACCGGTCTGTATCCTGTCCCCCGTCTCCGACTCCGCACCGCAGCACGCGCCGGAGAAATGTTCCTGTGATACGGGAGGTTGGCGTCTAATCTCGGTGACTATCCGAACACCGCCAACAGATACCCCAAAAAAGCCGGCCCTTCGACCGGACTAAAGAGGTTATCGGACAACGCCCCGCTCTACTTTTGCGAACCATGGCATGAAAACGGCTAATCGATTGCCAACAGGTTCTCAGATCCTCCCATTCGTTCCACGACTATTACCCTTCTCTGTTTCGGCGGCCGAGGGAATAACTGAACGTCAGGCCTCGCTACGGTGTGGGGTGAGGACAACCAGACAAGGTGACACTAACGCACGGTGTGTGCAGGCATGCGCTTGGAATTCGGGTCCGCCTGGGGAGAAATGCGGGCTAGATCCAGGCCGCTGATCTCATCCACGCCTGGTTCGAAAAGGCCGCTTGCATTCAAGTCCCGATAGCGCAATACCACGCGAAATCGCAGCCAGGCCTGGGCGCCTGCCGCCGAGAGGAAGCTACCGTGGAAGCGCACCTTGTAGCTGAGAGTGCCGTCGCCTGTGTCGAAGTACCAGTCGCCGCCGGAATAAGCCGCCGGATCCGGTGCGTCCGTCTCGCCTACATAGCCGTTCGGGCGTTGTGCCAACAGGTCCATGGGATTGCTGCCTTCGAGCTCCGACACGCTGGGCAGGCCTTCACGCACGAACCGCCTGGCCGTTTCAATCCCCAGGGCGCTGCGCAATGCCCCCACTATCTGGGCCACCGCCGCCCGCTCGGCCTCTGTCCTCAGTGCCCAGATCTTGTCGATCGCAAACACCGTGAGAACGCAGATGATGCAAACGACGATGGCCAATTCCAGGAGTGTGAACCCTGGTTGCCGGAACCCTGAGGGCACGCTCCGTTTCGGCGTTTCCATAGGACGTGGCAGGGCTAGCCTCCGCGGGCGACGCTCATCATCTCCCACATGGGTAGGAAGACGCCCAGCGCCAGAACAAGAACCATGATGCCCAGGGCAACGATCAGGATGGGTTCGATGACTGCGCTAAGGTTCCTCAAGTCATAGTCGACTTCCCGCTCGTAGAAGTCCGCGACCTCCTCCAGCAGGGTATCGACGCTACCCGTCTCCTCGCCGATGGCGAGCATTTGCAGGACAATGGGCGTGAACATGCCGGTAATGGCGGCGGTACGGGTCAGGGATTCCCCCCGCTCTATGCCGGTGCGCATCTGGGCCACGTGGTCACCCACATGTTCGTTTCCCACCGCCCGGGAAACCACCGTCAGTGCCTGGATCAGCGGGACACCGGCCCCCAGGGCCATGGAGAATGTGCGGGCGAAACGGCCCAGAATGGCCCGGTTGATCAAGTCGCCGACGACGGGCATCCGAAGCTTGAACTTGTCCCACCGGTAGCGTCCCCGATCGGTCTGGATGTGGAAACGAAAACCGATTACGGCCAGCGACAATCCGACCAGCATTGCCGGCCAGTGGCTCACAAAGAAGTTCGACGTGGTGATCAGGATCTTGGTGGGCAGAGGCAGCTCCACGTTGGCGCGCTCGAACATCCCGGCAAAAGCGGGGACAACGATGACGTTGATGATGCCCATGGCGATCGCGATGGCGACGATGACGAAAACCGGATAGCGCAGCGCCGCTTTGAGCCGCTCCCGCGTGTCCCTTTCCCGCTCCAGATACTGAGAAATCCTCAGGAACGACTCGTCCAGCCGCCCGGTGTTCTCGCCCACCCGGATCATGCTCACATACAGATTGGAGAATATCTTGGTGTGCCGGGACAGGGCTGAGCCCAAGTCCCTCCCGGCCTCCAGATCGGATTGGATGGCCTGAAGTGCCTCGACCAACATAGGATTGCGGGTAGACTCGACCAGTGCCTGGATCGCCCGATTGATAGGCACCCCCGATCGCATGAGAGAGTACATCTGACGACTGAACATCATCAGGTCCGTCAGTTCGGGGGGGCGGCTGGTCAGGCGGGACAGGGCCTCTTGAACCGTGGCGGCATGGGCGGCGGGCGCCTCTCTGATGTCAACGGGGGTCACCCCGCTGTTCAGGAGCTGGCTGGCCACAGCATCCGGGGAGTTGCCCTCCAGTATGCCGTCGATCAGCTCACCACGACCGCTCCGGGCCTTGTACCGATAATGGGTCATCTACGAAATGGCCACGTCCTGCAACGCCAGTTCCAGCTCTGCCGTCGGTGGCGAGGCGAACTCGGGACTCTCCTCAAAGCCGCCGGAGATGCGTACAACCTCGTCCAGGGTCGTCGCACCGGCCATGGCCTGTTCCAGCGCGGCTTGGGTCAAGGGCTCGATGCCTTCCTTGGCCCTGGCAAGCCGCGCGAACTCCGCATGGTCGCTCTGCCCCAAGGCCATGGCCAGCCCATGGTCGATCTCCAGGAGCTCGTAGACACCGATGCGCCCCCGATAGCCGGTGCCGTTACAGTGCGTACATCCCGTGCCACGCTTGAATTCCAGGCTTCCGGCGCGATCCCCGACCATGGCGCGCAACCAGGCTGATTCGTTCGCGTCGGGCTGATAAACCTCGCCGCAACCTGAGCAGACCCGCTTCACCAGGCGTTGGGCCAGCACCCCTTTGAGAGCCGAGGCAACCAGATAACCTTTTGCCCCCATGTCCAGCAGGCGGCTCACGGTGCTGACCGCGTCGTTGGTGTGCAGGGTCGAGAGAACCATGTGTCCTGTCAGTGCGGCCCGAAGACCGATCTCGGCGGTCTCCTCGTCGCGCATCTCGCCCACCAGGACCACGTCGGGGTCCTGGCGCAACACCGAGCGCAGAACCCGGGCAAAGGTCAAGCCAATCTCTGCGTTGACCTGCACCTGGTTGATCCGGGAAAGCCGATATTCCACGGGATCCTCGACTGTGATGATCTTGTTCTCGGGCCGGTTGAGAAGGTTCAGGGCGGCATACAGGGTAGTGGTCTTGCCACTGCCCGTGGGCCCCGTGACCAGGAGCATACCGTGGGGGTTATGGATGAGCCGCTCGAAGCGCTGGGCGAGAACGCTCGGCAAGCCCAGTTCGTCAAGCCGGCGTACCCCGGCGGTCTGGTCCAGCAGCCGCAGCACCACCGACTCCCCATACTGAATGGGCATGGTGGACATGCGTATGTCGATGCTGTGGTCCTTCACCTTCAGCGAGAACCGGCCATCCTGGGGAAGTCGTTTCTCCGCGATATCCAGTCCCGCCATGAGCTTCAAGCGCAGTACCAGAGCCGAAGCGATGCGCTTCTCATCCATGATCTGCTCGTGGAGGGAGCCGTCGATCCGCTGGCGTATGCGGAGCACGTTCTCATCGGGCTCGATGTGGATGTCCGAGGAGCTCACCTGGATGGCGTCCTCGAACAGCGATTGGAGCAGCTTGACCACGGGCGCGTCGGCGACATCCTCCGCCCCCATGAGCTCACCCAGGTCGATGTCCCGCTCCCGCAATTCCTCGCCGAGCTTCTCGGCAAAGTTCGAGATCTCCTCGGTGCGCCGGTACAGGGTGTCGAAGGTCGTGAGCAGATCCGATTCACACACTACGGCGGTACGAATCGAGCGCTGCAGGATCCGGGAGAGCTCGTCGAAGGCGAAGATGTCCGTGGGATCGGCCATACCCACCAGCACATCCACGCCGCTGGCGTCCAGCGCGATCGCCCGGTAACGACGGGCATGAATCTCAGGGATCAGCCGTACCGTCTCCGTGGAGAAGCGGAAATGCTTGAGGTCGATATAGGGGATGTTCAGCTGCCGGGACAGGAACTCCAGAAGCTGGACCTCGGCGATGTAGCCGTTGTCCACCAGGATACGGCCGAGCTTGCGACCGGTCGTCTTCTGGTCGGCCAGGGCGGAATCGAGCTGCAGCTGGGAGATGATCTTGTTCTGAACCAGCAGATCGCCGATTCGGATTTTCTTTCGAGGCTGGCTCGAAGCGGTGTCGCTGCGCATGGTGCTGCCCAAGGGAGTTATTCCTGTCGCTGAGATCAGCCGCCCGTCCGCTGGTCCGGATGGTCCTGGCGATAGTGGCGTTTCTTCAAGAACCGACCGTGGTGACTGATCTATCGGCCGTTTTCGCGGATCATTAACGATAGGCAGCAGGCGTCCGGAGGACACGACACCCGACTCCAGGTCCGCCCATGATCAGGGGCAGGCTAGCCCGCATTTCTCAACGCACGCCGTCGCGAGGGGCGGGAGATGCGCGTGGCTACAAGGCCCGTGTCACGAGGTGGAATAGGAGCCAACCTATGAATCGAGGCTAGCCTGGGACATGTAGCAATGACCTTCGTACATGCGAGTGATGTCGTCTCGAAACCGTTCGGTGATGCGCGCTCGCTTCAGCTTCATGGTCGGTGTCATCAGACCATCCTCCACGGACCAGGGTTGCAGCGTTGCTGTGAGACACCGGATCTGAGCATAGCCGGGGAAACTGCGGATCTGGTGTGATACGCGCGCCATCAGAGCCTGCTCCACTTCCTTGCCCGTCAGCGCATCATCGTCTTCCGGGTCCACGCCCAGTTCCCCGGCCACCTTCGGCCAGAGCTCCGGGTTAAGTCCCAGCAGGACAGACAGGTACGGCATGCCCTCGCCGATGACCATGGTCTGGTCGAAGAGCGGGTCCTCGGCAATGGCCGACTCCATATCGGCCGGCGGCACCTTCTCGCCGTTCGCCAGCACGATGATTTCCTTGATCCGCCCGACGATATGGATGTAACCGTTCTCGATGCGCGCCCGATCGCCCGAATGCAGCCAGCCGTCCGAGTCGATCACCGCCCGGGTTGCCTCCTCGTTCTTCCAATAGCCGAGCATGAGGTTCGGACCCTTGGCGAGCAACTGGTCGTTGTCGTCGACCTGGACCCGAACGCCATGCAGCGGCAACCCGATACTGGCCGGAACATTGTGCTCCGGCGTGTTCACCGAGATGACGGGGCTGCTCTCGGTAAGCCCGTAGCCCTGAAGCAATTCCACGCCCAGCCCGATGAATACCCGCGCCACCGCCGGCGGCAGGGGCGCACCACCACTGATGGCGATCCGGAGGCGCCCACCCAGCTTCGCCTTCACCTTGTGGGCCACCACCCGGTCCAAGAAGGGCCAGGCGAGCGCGCTCGGCCTCCAGGGCGCCCGACCCTGGCCGTGTTCGAAGCGCTCCCAGCCAACGTTGACGGTAGCATTGAACAAGGCCCGCTTGAGGGCCGGCCCGTCTTCCAGCTGTGCCTTGATGCGTCCATAGACCCGCTCGAAAATTCGCGGCACGGACACCAGGACCGTGGGACGCACAATGGTCAGATCCTCAGCCAACTCGGGTATGGAACGGGCATAGGCCACAGTGGCGCCCGCCATCAGGGGTAGGTAATAGCCAGCGGACCGTTCCAGGGTGTGGCAGAGTGGCAGGAAGGAGAGAAACACGTCCGAGGGCAACACGGCAATGCTGTGCAATCCTGCGTAGACATTCTGGACCAGATTGTCGTGGGAGAGCATCACGCCCTTGGGCCGACCGGTGGTCCCTGAGGTGTAGACGATGGTGGCCAGATCGTGGGCGGCTGACTCGGCTGCCCTCGGCGACCCGCCTTCTTCCGGAAGCCAGTCTCTCAAGGCCATCACCCGGTCATCACCAGGGGCGGACACGTCTTCCAACACCACCACCCGTTGCAGCTGACTGAGCTGGTCCTGAACCTCGTCCAGTTCGTGCCAGTGGGCCGCTGTCTCCACAAACAGCAGCTTCGCGTCCGAATGGTTGAGCACGTAGGCGGCGTTATCGGCGCGATCATCCACGTAGAGGGGAACCACCACCAAACCGAGGCCAAGGGCTGCCTGGTCGAACAGTACCCAGGAGCGACAGTTGCGCAGCCGAAGTGCCACTCGATCCCCCCGCGCCAGCCCTTCGCGCTCGAGGGCCGCCTGCCAGCGGCCCACGTCCCTCGCGGTGTCCCGCCACGTGTATTCCCGCCACGCGCCCGCCCGAGCGTCGAATTCCCGATACGCCGGCCGGTCCGGGCTGCGTTTGACCCGTTCACGAAATTGCGCCGAAAGCGTGGGTGCCACCTCCGGGGCGATCACGTCTACGTCCTGGCGCCAGGCCAGGGCATCAGGAGGATAAACAGTTGCTTCTCGCTCAACGGTGACGGTGCCTGACATCACTGCGTTCCCTCCTTCTCCAGACTTGACTCCCGGTTGCCCGCCAGTTCTTACCCGTTCTCACGCAGCCTCGTCGGCGCTCGCCTCGGCTGCCCGGCGCGGTGGAAAATCATCGACGTCGATGGCTGCACGGGTCGCTGTGCGTGCAACGCGCAAAGCCTGCGCCTCGCCGGCGTCAACCACGCCCCGCTTGACCAGCTCGTCGAGCCATGCATCGTTCTCCAGATGCGGGGGACACACTTCTCCGGCCTCGCGCAGCCGCCGTTCGACAGGCTCGGCTTCCAGCACCCGCTGAAGCGCATACTCCACCCGCCCCGTCGGATCTTTCGGGTCATCGCTGATAAAAATACCACGGGTCAGCCTTTCTCTGGCCTCACTCGGGGTGAGCAACAGGGTTGCCACCGCGTGGCCCAGTGCGTCGTTCGGATAACGGAATCGGCGGCCCAAAGGAAAAACGACCAGGCGCAGCAGCTGGCCCAGGTTTCGCGCCGGGAAGTTGCGCAGAATCTCGTCCAGGGCATTCTGCACCTGGTAAAGGCTGTACTTGCATGCCCATTCCACCAAGGGTAGGTCAGCCTCGGGCCGTCCCGTATCCTCGAAGCGCTTCAGGCTCGCCGAGCACAGATACATAAAACTCAGGGCGTCCGCGAAACGGCCTGAGAGCTTCTCGCGGCGCTTGAGGCTGCCACCGAGAAACAGCAGGGTCAGGTCGGCAAGAAACGCAAAGGCTGCACTCATGCGGGCAAGCCGCTGATAGTACTTGGCAGTGACTCCCGACACCGGCGCCGGGGCCAGGCGGCCGCGGCTCAGGCCGTAGACGAGCGCCCGCGCGGCGTTGACAACGGTGAAGCCCATGTGCGCGAACAATGCCTGATCGAAGGCCTTGGCGCCCGCGTCGTAGTCCGGATCGGTAGCTGCCCTGATCTCGCGCACCAGATAGGGATGACAACGCATGGCCCCCTGTCCGAATATGATCATGCTCCGGGTCAGGATATTGGCGCCCTCCACGGTGATGCTGATAGGCACCGTCTGGTACACCCGGGCAAGATAGTTCGCCGGCCCCATGCAGATGCCTCGGCCCCCGTGCACGTCCATCGCGTCATCCACCACCTGCCGCATGGCTTCCGTAAGGTGGTACTTGACCATCCCGGTCGCCACAGCGGGCTTTTCCCCGGCATCCAGCGCCGCCACCGTGAGCAACCGCGCGGCATCCATCAGGTAGGCCCATCCACCGATACGCGCCAGGGCCTCCTCCACCCCTTCGAACTGCCCGATGGGCGAATTGAACTGCCGGCGAACGCGGGCGTAGGCACCCGTGATTCGGGCGGCGAATTTACCCGAGCCGGTTCCCAGGGCCGGCAGGGAAATCCCTCTACCCGCCGAGAGGCATTCCACCAGCATGCGCCAGCCTCGCCCCAGGTTCTCCTGGCCGCCGATTACCCACTCCATGGGTACGAACACGTCCTTGCCGCTGTTGGGACCATTCTGAAAGGCCGAGCCGGAAGGGTAGTGCCGCCGGCCGATGCGAACGCCCGGCGTAGAGGTCGGGATCAGCGCACAGGTGATACCCAGTTCCTCGCGGTCACCGAGCAGGTGGTCCGGGTCGTAGACCTTGAAGGCCAGTCCAAGCACCGTCGCCACCGGTCCGAGGGTGATGTATCGCTTCTCCCAGCTGACCCGCAGCCCCAGTACCTCCCGCCCCTGGAACCGTTGTCTGCAGACAATGCCCCGGTCAGGGATGGAGCCGGCGTCCGATCCGGCCCAGGGGCCTGTGAGGGCGAAGCACGGAATATCATCGCCCTTTGCCAGCCGTGGCAGGTAGTGGCGCTTCTGGTCCTCCGTCCCGTAATGGAGCAGCAGTTCCGCCGGCCCCAGGGAATTGGGCACCATCACCGTAACGGCGGCCGTGACGCTTCGGCTGGAGAGCTTCATCACGACGGTGGAGTGACCCAGTACCGAGAAACCTAGCCCGCCGAACTCCTTCGGGATGATCATGCCGAAAAACCCGTGGCGCTTGATGAACGCCCATACAGCGGGCGGCAGGTCGTTCAGCTCATGGGTGATCTCCCAATCGTCGAGCATCCTGCAAAGCTCTTCCACTGGCCCGTCGATAAAGGCCTGCTCCTCCGCCGTCAGCGACGGTGCCGGCGTCCTGAGCAGCTTTCGCCACTGGGGATCACCCTGGAACAGCTCCGCTTCCCACCAGACAGTACCCGCTTCGATGGCGTCGCGCTCGGTCTGGGACATCGGTGGCAACACCGCGCGGGTCCTCTCCAGCATGGGTTCGCTCAGCAAAGACCTGCGCAAGGCCGGAACGTTAAGGGGCAGGGCCACGAGCAGAAACACGGTCCACACCACCAGTCCCGGGAGCGGTGCGAGCAGGCCGGCAAAGCCGGCGCCGAGCAACACAGCTGCCACCACCAGGGTCCACGTCGAGAACGCAGCCCGAACCCGCGCGAGGGCAATGAGAAAAATAACCAATAACCCCAACCAGATCAGCAAGCCCATGAGCAGACCTCCTTCAACCTAGAAACGGCAGTTGGACGGCGTGTAGCGTGCGTCATATTTGCTGCCTGGCAAGGCGCGACGACAAGTGAGCCGGCCTATTGCGAGAAGTTGTAACGCCGCCAGGCGGCAAAGAGGGCGCGCGATGCACCTCGTAGCGGCGTCACCCAGAAAGTCGACTTTCATTGACTGCGATTCCTTATTCGGCTCAATGCGTTAAGTCTTCGACGAAGCGGTCAACTGCCGTTTCTAGGTTCAATGTTGCGGATATGCTGTCGGTTTCGCTGCCCGCCCCGGCAGGTTCTCGCTCGGAAGCTCCGGCGCCTCACCCGGGCTCCGGGCGGGCGGCGCTTGCAGTCCCGCTGCCAGGTAACGGGTCAGGCGTTCGAGCAGTGCATCGGTGTCCAGCGGATCGCACATCCGGCACGATGCAATCAGACGCATCATGTCCGTACCGGCCATGCAGTAAGCGAGCGTGCCCACCATGAAATGAAGCCGCCAGTAGAGCTCGTCGCCGGGCAGGTCGGGCAGGACTTGGGCGAAGGCGGTCTTGAAACGGCCGATGACCTCGTCATACATCGCGCGAACCTGCTCCTGCATGCCCGGAAGCGGTTCCGCGAAACTACGCCCGAGTAACTGAATGAACGGCCCGCCCCCCTGCTCATGGTCCCGGCTCAGCTCCAGTGCAGGACCGATGAAGGCCCGGACCAGTGCCTCCAGAGAGATGTTCGCAGCACCGTGCCTGTCCTCCAGGCTCCGTAGACGGTTGAGGCGCTCCGCATTCATGGGCACCAGACGACGCGCGAAAACAGCCTCGATGAGCGCGTGTTTCGACCCGAAATGGTAGTTCACCGAGGCAAGATTCACCTTCGCCCGGGCAGTAATGCTGCGCAGGGAGGTGTTGGCGAAGCCGTTGCGCGCGAACAGGTTTTCGGCTGCGTCCAGAATGGTATCTTTTGTGTCAGAACCCATCGGTTCAACCTACAGGGTGACCTTAGCCCGACTGGCGAATAGTCCTCAACGCCCGTTTGACGACAGCCCCGAGACCGCTCATCGCCGATTTAAACGCTCGTTTAAATCAAACGTTTGATTATCAGTGTAGACCAGCCGAAAGCCGCTCAGTTCAGGTAACGACGCCGCAACGGCGGCTGGGGCGCATGAACGAGGGGCTTTCCGACACACCGCACGTCTGTCAACAACCTGATCTGCATAAAGAAATTGGGATCAACCTGGGTTTATCATGGGACCAGTCAGGATCTGCCCTCACATCTTACGCCTCGGCACCGCGACGTAGGGCACGTTGTGCGTGCCGAACGAGCGGAGCCCCGGGAATCCGGGTCCGCCTGAAGAGAAATGCGGGCTAGGAAGCTTGCCCCTGGAGGTGCTGAATGCGCCCCTTGACGAAGCGAAGCAAGGTCGGGGACATGTCGGGCTGACTGCCGGCCTTCGCGTAGGCTTCCAGTGCCGGCGCTGATTCACCGCCGGCCTCCAGCGCCATGCCGAGCCCCATCCACCACACACCGGCCTTGGGACGCAGCTGCAGTAACTCCCGGTACCGTTCGGCCGCTTGGCCATGCTGTCCGGTCCTGTGCAACAGAGCCGCCTGGAAAGCGTGGTACTCGGGCTCATCAGCCACGGGGGGTGAGATACGCCTGAGCACCGCGACCGCTTGTTCCGATTCACCGCGCTCCACCAACAACCGTGCGTAAAGGCTGTTGAGTCGAATGTCAGCCGGTCGGAGGTTCAGTCCCTCCAGTAATACGCCACCGGCCTGGTCATAGCGGTGCTGCGACAGCAGCCGCGCGGCCAGCATCTCGCGCGCCTTCGCATGGGTCGGATCCGTCGTCAACGCTTCGCGCAGCTGCGCCTCCCCTCTGGCGCCGCGGCCGGCGCTCAAGAGTTGGGTTGCTTTCCGGTAGTGGGACTCGGCCACTTCATGGCGGTCCATATGCACAGCCGTCTTGGACATGGTCCCTGCGACCCGCGCCTCCGGGGGCTCGGCAATCGGCTCGCGTGCCTGTTCGGAAGCAAGCGACGAATCGGAGCCCCTTTCCGCCTGGTCGCGGGTAACCACCGGCTCAAACTCGACCGGGACGAGTTCCAAGATCAGCCGATGGCTCCCGCCACCGTCCTCCTCCAGCGCACTGCGTCGAATCGACACCGGCTCTACCAGATCCAGCACCAGGCGAAAGTCCTCGCCGTAAGACACGCTGCGCACCCTCTGCACAGGGCCGTGCCCCTCGATGATCCCGCGGGTGGGCACCGAGCCGGTCGCCTGCAGGACATCCAGGACCAGTCTTGGCGGACTGCCCAACGCAAACACCCGGAACTCCGCGGCGCGCTCCAGTTCCAGGATCATCACGACTTCGTTGGCAGACTGCAGCAGTCGGGCGGCAATGATCCGCACCGACGCCGGCGCGGTTCTCTGCCTGTCGAGGACAACCCGGGAAGGCAAGTCCTGCAGGGCTTGCTTCCGAGGCGCTGCCAGGGTCTCAAGGGACGAGCCCATGCGTAGCGAAACCGGTGTGCCGAAGAGACCTGTACTCGGGTGGCCGGCACTTTGCGCCGCTCGGGTGGCCGGCTGGCTCGGGACCGGCAAACCAGTCTTGGTCCCCGCAGCCGCCTTCATCCACACAGCAGGCGGACTGCCGGTCAGGTGGGGCGCCGCCGCATAGCCGGCGGCGGCCGACGCGACGGCGAACACCGCCAGCACGAACCACTGCCACGAGAACCTGGGCCAGTAAGGGGTGTCGTTTTCGTCCACCGTGGCAACGCCCGCCATCACGCCGGCGTCGACGCCGGCAGGCTGCGCCTCCCGCCGGTGGAGGTCCTGGAGCATCTCGTTCAGCAGGCTCATGCCACGACTCCCCAGATCAGCCCGAAGGCGAACATGGCCAGCAGGCCGACGGTGGAGTAGAGCCAGCGCGGCGCGAGGGAGCGCGCAATGAGGAAACCCTGCTCGTCCTTGCCCTGGGCGTCCAGGGTATCCCGCACCGCCCGTTGCATGGTGGATTTCGAAACCCGCTCCTCCCCCCGCCCGTAAGCCAGCATGAGGGCCTTGTGACAGAGGATGTTGATCAGGCGGGGAATGCCCCGGCTCGCGCCGTGCAGCATGTCCACGGCATCCTTCCCGAAAAGGCTCTCGCCCATGTAGCCTGCCACCCGCAGGCGGTGGGTCAGATAGGCGCCCAGGGCCACCCTGTTCATGGGCAGCAGCTCGAAATAGAACGTGATGCGCTGACGAAGCTGACGCACGGACGGCGATTCCAGCAACCGATCCAGCTCCGGCTGGCCGAACAGAACCACCTGCAGCAGCTTGTGCTTCTCCGTCTCCAGATTCGTCAGGAGGCGGAGCGTCTCCAGGGTCTCCACGGGCATCGCCTGGGCCTCGTCCAGACATACGACCACCGGCCTGCCCGCCCGGTGCAGGCCGAGCAGGGCCTTCGTGATCCGATCCAGGATCTCGTGTTGCCCAACGCCGGCCGGCATCGGCACTGACAGCTCCTGGGCAACGGCGAGCAGAAGTGAATCCGGCGTCAGGTAGGGATTGTGAATATAGGCCGTGGCAAACTCGTCCTGCAGGGTATTGATCAGCTTTCGGCACAGCAACGTCTTGCCCGTGCCCACTTCCCCCACGACCTTGATAAAGCCTTCGCCGCTTCGCAGGGCAACCAGCAGAACGTTCAGGGCATCCTGGTAAC
>CAJHYX010000601.1_pt1 | contig 12801 bp, 12 predicted proteins | sample 9198881 | NCBI WGS metagenome assembly CAJHYX01 (sample SAMEA7708376, study PRJEB35096) | sediment metagenome | biome: marine neritic benthic zone biome [ENVO:01000025]; feature: sediment [ENVO:00002007]; material: shallow marine sediment [ENVO:03000034] sea grass bed [ENVO_01000059] ...
ATGAGCATTACCATCTATCCCAATCCGCCCTGCAGCAAGTCTAGACAGGCCCTGCAACTTCTGCGCGATCAGGGCATCCAACCGGTCATCGTCGAATACCTCAAGACCCCACCCAACAAGAGCACCTTGAAGGCCCTACTGAGAATGCTCGCCATGGAGCCGAGAGAACTCATGCGCAGGAAAGAGAAGGAATACAAGGAGCTGGGTCTGGCTGATCCCGCTGTTGGCAATGAGGTGCTGCTTGAAGCCATGGTCGAGCATCCCAGGCTGATTGAGCGGCCCGTGGTAGTCAGCGGCGACAAGGCAGCGCTCGGTCGACCGCCTGAGAAAGTCCTGGATGTCCTCTGATGGCCGAAGTTCTCGTGCTCTTCTACAGTCGGTACGGTAACGTCGCCGCCATGGCTCACGCCGTTGCTCACGGTATAGAGGCGGTGCCCGGCATGCAGGCACGTGTACGTACTGTTCCCGCAGTGTCCACCGTGTGCGAGGCCGCCGAGGACAGCATTCCCGAGCAAGGTCCACCCTATGCGACGCCCCAGGATCTGGAGGAGTGCGCTGGACTCGCATTGGGCAGCCCCACGCGGTTCGGCAACATGGCCGCCCCGCTCAAGTACTTCCTGGACGGCACCAGCACCCAATGGCTCTCCGGCGCCTTAAGGGGCAAGCCCGCAGCGGTCTTCACGTCCACCTCGAGCATGCACGGCGGGCAGGAAACAACCCTGCTCTCGATGATGCTGCCCCTGCTGCATCACGGCATGGTCCTGCTCGGCCTGCCCTATGCTGAGACGGACCTGCTCAATACCCGTACCGGGGGAACTCCCTATGGAGCAAGCCACCTGGCCGGCGTGGACAGCAATCTACCTCTGAGCGATGAGGAGAAACGCCTGTGCGTCGCCCTGGGGCGTCGGCTGGCGAGCATCACCGCGGCGTTGGAGAAGAGCCGTTTCTGACAGCGACAGGGGGTCGCCTTTACCGAGGAAATCGGTGGCGAACAAACCAGAGGGTCTGTCCCCGGTTTCCATGGCTGGCAAAACTCGGATTGCCCGCATCCTCTGTCTGGGTTTCTATTTTTGCCTGTTCGTGCTCCTGGTGGCCTGGATCGCCTGGCTGGCCCCGTCGGCCTATTTCCCCGTTGCCCTGGTACTGCTGGTGATGGTCTCCCCCCTGCTGTTACCACTGCGCGGCTTACTCCATGGCCGGCCGTATACTCACATGTGGGCAAGCCTGCTCGCCCTGCTCTACTTCACTCATGGGCTGATGAAAGCCTACGTAAACCCCGCGGAGAGATTTTGCGCGGTCACTGAGACAATACTTGCCCTCGGGCTGTTCTCGTCGGCGGTGCTGTACGCTCGGTGGCGAAGCCGGGAGATCAAAGAGAGCCGGAACCCCGCGACAAGTGATTAATTTCCAGGCTCCCTACGAAGAGGCTACGGGCTACCGACTACGGGAAATCCGTCCGAGCTGTAGTCCGTAGTCTGAAGTCTGAAGCCGTAGCGACGCAGTCGCCGGGGGGTGAGATATGCGAGTTACACTACCGACACCCGGGCGAAGCGTCGTTTTCCTACCTGATACACCTGGCGGGTGCCGGCGCGTATCTGCAGCTTGGGATCGGCCACCCGTTCACCGTCAATGCGCACCGCCCCCTGTCTGATCATGCGCATCGCCTCGGTCGTGCTGGGAGTCAGCCCGGCGCCCTTCAGCAGATTGGCGATGGCAAGCTGCCCGCCTTCGGCCACGAGTTCCACTTCCGGCATGTCCTCCGGTATCCGTCCGTGCTTGAACCGTTGTTCGAAGTCCTCCCGGGCAGCGTCGGCGGCCGCCTTGCCGTGGAATCGGGCAATCAGCTCCTCTGCCAGCAGCACCTTGTAATTTCTAGGGTTTTCCTCACCTCGCCCGGCTCGTTCCCGCATGCGACGTATCTCTTCGAGAGACTGGGTCAGGGACAGCAGTTCGAAGTATCGCCACATGAGTTCGTCGGAAACGGACATGATCTTGCCGAACATTTCCTTAGGCTCGTCATTGATTCCAACGTAGTTGTTCAGAGACTTTGACATCTTCTGAACGCCGTCCAGCCCCTCCAGAATGGGCATGGTGAGCACCACCTGGGGCTCTTGACGGTAGGCCTCCTGGAGCTGGCGGCCGACCAGCAGATTGAATTTCTGATCGGTACCCCCGAGTTCCACGTCAGCCTTCATGGCCACGGAGTCGTATCCCTGAATCAGAGGGTAAAGGAACTCGTGAACAGCGATGGGCTGCCCACTGCCGTAACGCTTACTGAAGTCGTCTCGCTCCAGCATTCGGGCCACCGTGTGTTTGGCGGCAAGCTGGATGAGATCGGCGGCATCCATGGCGTTCATCCAGCTGGAGTTGAACATCACCAGGGTCCGCTCGGGGTCGAGGATTTTGAAGATCTGCGCCTCATAGGTTCGCGCATTTTCGATAACTTCGTCCCGGGACAGGGGCTGGCGTGTGACATTCTTGCCGGTGGGGTCGCCGATCATCCCGGTGAAGTCACCGATCAGAAACATGGCTTCGTGACCAAGCTGCTGGAACTGGCGCAGCTTGTTGAGCAGCACCGTGTGCCCCAGGTGCAGATCGGGGGCTGTCGGGTCGAAACCCGCCTTGATTCGAAGCGGCCGCCCCTCTCCCAGTTTCCTGACCAGATCCTTCTCGAGCAGGATCTCGTCTGCGCCGCGCTTGATGATCCCTAGAGACTCGTCCACGTTCGACATGCCTGGTTACCCCACTTACTCCGCGCAAGAGTGTACACAACCGTACATCCAAACGCAGGCTAGTTGATATGGCTGCCGTTTCACGCTATCTTTGCCCGAAATCTCCCCGCGATAAAAATCAGTGCAGTATCGTCCTTACATCAAAAAGGACTACAAGCACGTCCTCGGCGATCCCCTGCTTCCGACGGGTGCCCGTCGGGGTCGCCGCAAGTGGCCCTTACTGGTGACGGCAGGATTAGGTGCCGTCCTTGCTCTTAACCTGTCGGCCAACATTAGGGAATCGGAGAAGGAACCTGCGGCGAAGCCCGCCGCGATCCCTTTGGACCTGCCGTCGGAAGACGCTGAAGCGGTCGCATCTCTCGCGCCCCCGCTGACCAGACTCCCGGCGTCGACGCCAGGGGAGCCGCTCGACGTGCCATCGGCAAAGCCACTGGTCGGCGACGATATGGAGTCTTCCCCGGGGTCGACTGCGGCAAAGTACGACCTTCCAGCCAGCCCGGCAACTGCCGCCAGCCCTTCTGGAACATCCACCGAGTCAATGTTTGCCGCGAAACGGGTGGTGGTCAAGAAGGGAGATACCCTGTCCGCTATTTTCCACGGACTGGGGCTGGACAAGCGCGAAATGTACATGCTCCTGGCCGACAAGGCAGTGAAAAAGAAGCTCTCCCGCCTGCGGCCAGGCCAGGAGCTTGAATTCCGGGTGAACGGTGAGAACCGGATCCAGTCTCTACGGTACCGCCTCGACGACGTGGATTCGCTCAACCTGTCGCGCAACGGCGATGGCTTCCAGAGCGAGTGGCTGAAGGAAGAGCTGGAAATACGCGTGACCAGCACAACGGGTCGGATCAGCAACTCCCTGTTTCAGGCGGGCCAGAAAGCGGAGCTGTCCAACAACCTGATCATGCGAATGGTGGAGCTGTTGGGGTGGGACATCGATTTTGCGACGGACATCCGTAGTGGCGACCACTTCACGGTCATTTACGAACAGCTGTTCAACTCAAAAGGGACGAAGGCCCAGGACGGCGAGATCCTCGCCGTCGCCTTCAGCAACCGGGGTCGGGAGATTCGTGCGGTGCGGTACGTGGATCCAGACGGTCATACCGACTACTACTCCGCCGACGGCTACAGCATGCGCAAGGCGTTCCTGCGTACACCGGTCACTTTCTCCCGCATAAGCTCCCGCTTTTCCAAAGGCCGCTATCACCCGGTTCTCAATCGCATCCGGGCCCACAAGGGTGTGGATTATGCGGCGCCCGTCGGAACACCCGTGAAGGCCACCGGCGACGGGGCGATCAGTTACAAAGGTTGGAAAGGGGGTTATGGCAGAACTGTCGTCATCCAGCACGGAGGCAAGTACACAACGCTATATGCCCACCTGTCCCGATATGCACGGGGACTGCGCCCCGGCAAGCGGGTCCGCCAGGGGCAGGTTATCGGTTATGTGGGCAAATCCGGGCTGGCCACCGGTCCCCATCTCCACTACGAGTTCCGCGTCAGAAAGCAGCATCGCGACCCGCTGAGGGTGCAGCTGCCAAAAGCCAATCCCATTGCAAAAAAATACCGCGAGGACTTTGACCACAAGACCAAGCCGCTGGTGACCCAGCTGGAACGCCTCCGACGCACTCAGCTGGCGCAGAGTGACGGCTGACTGGTGGCCATCCAGAGTGATCCGTAACAGAAGTACGTCGCCTTAACGTCAGTGCCGGAACTCTCTCCGCGGGTACTATGACGCATTTGAGTTCCACTACACCCGAAACGGGGTTTTCGAGCAGAGCCGGAGGAAAGTCCTGAGAAATCAGCAGCATCCACCCTCGCCCTCAAGGGAGAGGGAGAGATAATTTCGCTCAGACGGAGAAGGACGAGCCGCAACCGCAGGTCGTCGATGCGTTGGGATTGCGGATCACGAACTGGGACCCCTGCAGGTTCTCCGTGAAGTCTATCTCGGCGCCCGTCAGGTACTGAAAGCTCATGGGGTCCACAAGCAGCTTCACGCCGTTCTTCTCGATCACCGTGTCGCCGTCCTGAACGGACTGTTCGAAGGCGAATCCGTACTGAAATCCCGAGCACCCGCCACCCTGCACGAATACTCGCAACATCAGGTTGTCATTACCTTCGGCCGCGATCAGATCCTTGACTTTGTTGGCCGCCGCCTCGCTGAACACGAGCGGCTCACTGAGCGCCACCTCGGCTGTCGTCATCACAGATCTCCGAAAAAAAGCACTTGAGCACTGGACAAGACTATATAATTGTTGATTAACACAGTCAACTATTGCTTCGCCACGCCCAGGATTTCCTTCGGCTCTTCGATCACTTCGGGGCTCTCATGGGTCAGTGCGATGGGGGTGGACGGAACGTCCGTGGAGCGGACCAGGTTGCCGTTGACTTCGGCTCCCATGGCCATCTCAATCAGTGTGTAGTACACGTTACCGGTCACCCGAGCACCACTGGCCAGTTCGATGTGCTCATGGGCATGCACGTCTCCCATCACGACCCCGTTCAGGACGATGTTGGGAACCCGCACTTCTCCTTCGATACTCCCGTGGTCGCTCAACGTCAGCACCGACGAGGTATCCTTGTCCGCGATCACATTGCCCTTGACGCTGCCATCCACGTGCAGGCCGCCGGCGAAATGCACATCGCCGAAGAGCTCGGTGTTCTTACCGATCAGGGAATCTATCTTGGTGGTCTTTAACTTTTTCCGGCTGCCAAACATAACAACTTCCCTCTCTAGCCAGCCAGACGCAGCCAGTCATAGGTCTTGTCGATCCGCGACTTCTTCTTCCCGGTGGTTGTAACCGAAACCAGGATGCGGTGAGGCACAAAGCCCTGTGGCAACGTCAGTTGTCCTTCCAGCCTCTGGAAGTACCTGAAATTCAATTTCAACTCAGCCTGACCCTGAACCGTCAATTCACTCAGGTTCAGATCCCTCGCACTCCCCCCCTGCTCACCGGAAACCGTGAGACTCACCAAGCCGCGGGTGACCTTATCATTTTTCATGGACCGGGTTAATACGAGCTTATATCGGTACTGACCGCCCTTCCCATTAGGCTCCAGCTTGAAACTCTGGATTGCCAGGCCTCGGGTCTTACCGCGGGTGGTCACGATACCGCGATAGAAGGCCAGTTCTTCCTTCAAGTCCAGAATCTGGTCCTGCAGATCCCTCAAGGTCTCGTCCACATGAGTATAGGCCTGGCGCTCCACCTGGGCGGCCCGCTGGAGAATGGCCGCCCGCTCCCTAAGGCTGGCGTTTTCACTCTCCAGGGTCTCCGTCCGCTGGCGAAGGGCATTGCGCTCTGCGGTCGTTCTGGAAATGTCCGCCGCGGCGTCAGCACGGCCGTACTCGGAACCCAGATAGGCGGCAGCGCCCAGTAGAACAGCCCACAGGGCCAACTTGAAAGCCCTGCGCCCCGAACTGCGCTCGTAGATAACGTAGCGGTGACTCATAAACCCCGAACCCGGGCAGCTCCTCCGCAGCTCACGGCACCAGCGCCACGTGGTCTAGACCGGTCTCCTCCCGGAGGCCAAGCATAATGTTCATGTTCTGTACGGCCTGCGCCGCCGCTCCTTTCGTCAGATTGTCTATGACCGAGAGCACAACGATGGTGGCGCCACCTCGCGGCCTGTGTACGGCAATACGGCAAATGTTAGTGCCTTTGACGCTACGTGTCTCCGGATGGGAGCCCGCCGGCAGGATATCAACGAAGGGCTCATCCCGATAGCGGGACTCGTACAGTTCCTGCAGATTGATGCTCTCGTCCCTGATCGACCCATATAACGTGGCGTGTATGCCCCGGATCATGGGCACCAGGTGGGGTACGAAGGTCAGTCCGATGGGATGGCCGCAGGCGGCGCCAAGTCCCTGCACAATCTCGGGCAAGTGCCTGTGACCCGGTACGGCGTAGGCTTTGAAGCTCTCGCCGGCCTCACAGAGCAGGGTACCGATACTCGCCTTCCGGCCTGCGCCGCTCACCCCTGACTTTGCATCCGCGATCAGCCTGTCAAGATGCACCGCCCCCCCAGTTACCAGGGGCAGGAAACCAAGCTGAACCGCAGTCGGATAGCATCCCGGATTGGCCACCAGGCGGGCATCGCGAATGGCCGCGCGATTAACCTCCGGCAGGCCATAGACCGCCTCCCCGACAAGCTCGGGCGCGGCGTGAGGCATCCCGTACCACTCCTCCCACACCGCCACGTCCTTCAGGCGAAAGTCCGCCGCCAGGTCGATCACCCGGATACCCGCCTTCAGCAGGTCCGGAGCGGTGTTCATGGCGGTACCGTTGGGCGTGGCGAAAAACACCACGTCACAAGAGCTCAAGACATCGTGCTCTGGCGCGCTGAACACCAGGTCCACGTGGCCCCGCAAGCTCGGGAAGAGATCGGCGACGGCTGTTCCCGCCTCAGCCCGGGACGTGATCACCGACAATGACACCTCCGGGTGCACGGTCAGGAAGCGCAAGAGCTCTATGCCCGTGTACCCGGTTCCGCCAACGACGCCGACTTGAATCATGCAAGCACCGCCTTCACCGACAAACCGGTAGGATACGAAAAGGCCAGGGAGAGGAAAACAAAAAAGCGGCCTAAGCCGCTTCAAGATACGGTGGTCACTTTCGTTATTATGCTTGCAGGCGGTTATCAGAACTGTTCGGAGACAGAGCCTAATCGCCGGCCGGCACTGTGTCAAGCTCTTGTTTTCAATACCCAATCGTGAATACGCGACCTTGCCCCCAGGCAACGCCGCTCAGCTCATGTGCGGATAACCGGCGATCCCTGGATTGCCCTGAACGTTCTTGAGCTTCGGCGTGTTGACCTTTTCGATGCGCGCCGACTTCCTGTCCCGCAGATACTCGGCGACCACGTCCCAGACAGGCGGGCCCGGCGACTTGGAGCCGACGGTGGCCCAACCCGCGACCTTGTAGTTCTTGTTCGGCTCCACTTTCTTGCCATCGTCCAGGGTCATGTCCGAGACCCGCTTGCCAATGCTCTGGGCCGGATCACACACATAATCCAAGCCCCCGAGGCGCACCATGTCGCCCCCCTGCTGGTAGTAAGGGTCCGGATTGAACAGGTTGTCGCAGACATCTTCCAGGATCACCTTAATCTGCTCGCCCGTCATTTCCCGTACATAGGTCTCCGGATAGGTCATACAGGTCTGATCCAGGACATTCTCCATGGTAATGGGATCACCGGAGAGTACCGAGGTCCCCCACCGGAACCCGGGGGACAGGGAAATGTCGGCATCGCCCTGAATCCGCAGCGCGTCGCAGATCAACTGGTCAAAGGTGCCGTTGAAATTGCCCCGCCGGAACAGGACCTCCTCGGCCACGGCCAGTTCCTCGTTGAGCTTGGCCAGATAGGGGGCGCGTACCTTGTCGATATAGGCCGTCATGTCCGGATCCGGGTCCAGCATGTCCGAGAACACGGGCAACAGCTTGTAGCGGTAGCCGTGGATCTTGCCTCCCCGTACGTCCATGTCCATAACCCCAAGAAACTTGCCATTGGAGCCCGCATTGGTGACCAGGGTCTTGCCACCGGGATTGGAAACCTCGATAGCGCCCGGCACGCCATCGTGGGTGTGCCCACCGAATATGACATCGATGCCGGAAACGACAGAGGCCATCTTGAGGTCGACGTCCATACCGTTGTGGGACAGAACGACCACTGCATCGGGCTTTTCGTTCTCCCGGATCTCGCCCACCAGCCCCTGCATGTCCTCGTCATTGATGCCGAAAGTCCAGTCCGGGATGAAGCGTTGGGGATTGGCTATGGGCGTGTAGGGAAACGCCTGGCCGATGACGGCGACCCGGACACCACCCAGGTTTTTGATCACGTAAGGCGTGAACGCGTGGCCGGTGTCCTCATTGAAGCCGGCGAAGTCTGCGAACTCGTAATCGAACATGACGTCTTCCTTGACCTTCACGTTCTGGCATACGTACTCGCCCTTGAAGTCGCTTACGTTGTCGATTACCTCTTTCTGCAGATAGGTGAACTCCCAATGGCCGGTCATGACGTCCACACCCAGCAGATTGCAGGCATCCACCATGTCCTTGCCGCGGGTCCAGTATGCCGTCCCGGAACCCTGCCAGGTATCACCGCCGTCCAGCAACAGAGTCCTGTCAGGCCCGAATTCAGCGCGCGTCTTGTTCACCAGGCTCGCCAGGTGAGCAAAGCCGCCCACCCTGCCGTACTTGCGGGACTCTTTCTCAAAGTGGAGGTAGGTGTAGGCATGGGCCTCGGCCCCCCCGGGCTCGACACCGAAGCGATCGAGCAGCTTCTTGCCCACCAGATGAGGCGCCTGACCGAATGCCGGCCCGATACCAAGATTCACATTGGGCTCGCGAAAATAGACGGGCAGAAGCTGGGCGTGGGAATCTGTCATGTGCAACAGACGCACGTTCCCGAATTTCGACACCTCGTACAGGTCCGAGGGGGACTTGCGCGCAGCGAAAACCGACCCTGGGAGCATACCGGCGGCGCCGGCTAGTCCCAGGATATGCATGAACTCACGGCGGTTAAGAGGCATTGAAAAATCCTCCGTTGGCAATGTAGACCCCGCGCTCCCGGTGCCGCGGGCTATGGGTTGTTGGGGCGGAGCTGCCCTTGCGGCCAGTGGCCCCTTTTCGCGCGCCGCGTGGGTGCTGCCTGCCTGACGGCTCCGGGTTGCTGGGGATTATGCGCCGCGCAAAACCGGCCGATCAAGTCCGGTGCCAGCCCCCAGGCGGTGATGCCGGGGTGCCGTCAAGAAGTCGCTGGCGAATGTCGCTATTGCGGTCATCTGGCATAATCCCCGCTCCCTCGTCGCGACGAACCCCGGTGAGAAATGCAGGCTGACATGAGCTGCCCGCCGAGCAACAGGCTATCCTGAATTCAATGAACTCCCTTCGGCGTCTGCGGGACATGTCCGGTCACACCTGGGATCTCCTGCGGATCCGCTTGTCCGGTCAGGAAGAGCTGACCATCATGGCAGGGCTCGGGCTGCTCTCCGGCCTGCTCACCGGCGTCGTCATGCTGGCGTTCCGGCTGGCGGTGGAGTCTGCCCAGGGACAACTGCTCCCCGGCGCCGGCACGGAGAACTTCGACGCACTGGAGCCCTTTCTGCGTCTCCTGCTTTGCGTGGGCGGAGGTCTGACCGTCGGACTGCTGTTCCAGGCAGTGCACACCCGCCTGCGGGAGGTCGGGGTCGTCCATGTGATGGACCGGCTCGCCTATCACCAAGGCCACCTGCCCCTCGGCAACGCCGTCATGCAGTTTCTCGGCGCCGCCATCTCGCTCATCAGCGGGCACTCGGTGGGCCGAGAAGGACCGGGGGTGCACCTGGGCGCGGCAGCCGGCAGCCAGCTGGGAGTGCGGCTGGGCCTGCCGAACAATACGGTGCGCACCCTCACCGCCTGCGGAGTCGCCGCCTCCATCGCGGCTTCTTTCAACACCCCCCTGGCGGGGGTGATCTTCGCCATGGAAGTGGTCATGATGGAGTACACCGTGTACGGCTTCGCCCCGGTCATTCTCGCCGCCGTGAGCGCGACCACCGTGACCCGTATCGTCTACGGAGACGCGCCGGCGTTCATCGTTCCCACCCTGCAGATGTTGTCCCTGTCCGAGCTTCCCCTGGTGCTGCTGACAGGCATCGTGATCGGCCTGCTGGCCGCGGCATTCAACCACTCCGTGGTGTTCTTCTCCCGGCGCCTCACGGAATGGCCCATCTGGATCCGCCTGACCGCAGCCGGAACCGTAACAGGGGTCCTGGCCATGGCCGCGCCGCAAATCATGGGCGTCGGCTACGATACCGTCACAGCGTCGCTTCTGGGCGAGCTGGCCTTACCCACCTTGATTACCGTTGCCGCGCTGAAGCTGCTGGCCACCACGGCTGGAATCGGCCTGGGCCTGCCCGGCGGTCTCATCGGGCCGACCCTGGTGGTGGGCGCCATGGCGGGGGGTGCCGTGGGGGCCGCGATTTCTTTCTGGCTGCCCGGCGAGCTCTCTCATCTGGGCTTCTACGCCATGATGGGCATGGGTGCCATGATGGCCGCCACTCTCCAGGCGCCCCTGGCGGCCCTCACGGCGATGCTGGAACTGAGCGGAAATCCGAACATCATTATGCCGGGGCTGCTGGCCGTCATCACGGCAAGCCTTTCCGCCCGGCGGCTGTATGGGGTCGAGTCGGTTTTCCTGCTGCTGATGCGCGCTCGCGGGCTCGACTACCGCAACGATCCGGTTGCCCAGCATCTGCGCCGCCTGGCGGTAAGCGCGGCCATGGACCGAAGCGTTGCCGTGCTGCCCGTGAAGACGGACAGGGCCGAGGCGGAAGCGGTTCTGGGAGAACAACAACCGCGCTGGATTCTGGCCCAGGACGGAATGACACCCGTGGCCGTGCTACCCGCAGCGGATCTGGCCCGGGCGATGGAGAATGATCCCTATGCCCGGCCCGTCGACCTGCCCGAAATGCCGGCGGACCGCCGTGATGTGGCCCCCATTGCCTTGGAAGCCACTCTCCAGGAGGCCCTGGAGCGGGTACGCGGTACCGAAGCCGATGTTCTGTATGTCACTCGCCCGGCGGCGCCTGGAATCATCAGAGTCTACGGCGTGCTGACCGAGGCGGATATCGAGCGGAGCTACCGGTACTAAGGGCCGCGGAAACAATAAAGCACCCCATCTTGCTTGTCTTTTCGCCCAGCTTCTGCGTTGCGGCAAGGGTTACATAGAGCGGCTATGCGCCCCTTGCCGCGCCTTGAATCTGGACAAAAATCCGGCGCAATCTTGGGACACTTTATTGCTTCCGCGACCCTAATTGAACAATCGGTCTCGGAATGAGTCAGATTAGCCCGGAGTTCTCACCGGGATTACTGCGGGCTTCCTGCCCTCCGCCCCTGCGGAATCCTAAGTCCGACAGGCTCCTAGGACAGACTGTTCAGTCAGGCAACGGGCCAAGATGCTACCAAGGCGTTGTGCAATGCGAAACAATCTTGGGATCCGAGTCCGCCTGGTGAGGAATTCGGGCTCGCATCAATGAGGCATAGATTCAGAATCACCTGGGGCGTCATTGCCATCCTGATGATGGCCGTGGTCGCCTCGTCCTTGATTCAAACGTCCGAGCACGGCCCCGCGCCGGAAGTGAGCTTCGTGACGCTATCCGGCCAGCGCGAGAGTCTCGGCAGTCTGCGCGGCCATCCGGTCCTGGTCACATTCTGGGCAACGAGTTGTCCCTATTGCGTGGACGACATGACTCATCTGATCCGCCTTCACGAGAATTTCGCCGCCAATGGCTTGAGGATCATTGCTGTCGCCATGCCCTACGACCCTCCGAACAGGGTGCTGGAGATGGCCCGGAAGCGGAGTCTTCCCTACACCGTCGCGTTGGACGTCCAAGGCCATGTGCTGGGCGCTTTCGGGGATGTGCCGGGTACCCCGACCACATTCCTCATCGGCCCGGATGGCAATATCGCCTGGCGGACGACGGGCCCCCTGGATCCGGTCCGCCTGACGGAACGCATTCGGGACATGATCGACACGGCACGATCAGCGGCCGGAACCGGAATGGCCAGGCCTGGTATAATCACCGGTTAATGTTGATCAGGATCACCATCGCGATGATGGTGAAACGATTTTGAACCCCCTCCCACGGCTCGCCGCCACGGGTGGACCGATTCGGATGACTCACAAATGGCAAGAATGGTTAATTGCGTGGTCGTGAAGCATGAAGCGGAAGGTCTCGAAACCCCCCCACATCCTGGCGAGCTCGGCCAGCGGATTTACGACAACGTGTCGAAGGAAGGCTGGAATCAATGGTTGGAACGTCTGACCATGTTCATTAACGAGAACGGGCTCAACACCGGCGACCCCGGCACCGTCGAGGTTATCGAGAAGCACATGGAGGGCTTCCTATTCGGCCAAGGGCCCGACGGTGGCGTACCCCAGGGTTTCAAACCGCCGGGCGCGAAAAAGTAGTTAAAACTGGTTTCCAGACCGGGGCGGTCACGATATTCAGCTCGGCATGGGCCTGGCGCAACGCCGTCTCGACCAGCTTCGGTGAGGATGCGCGGGCGAAAATGAAGCCGAGGTAGCTGGCCCCCTCCGG
>CAJHYX010000709.1_pt1 | contig 12537 bp, 8 predicted proteins | sample 9198881 | NCBI WGS metagenome assembly CAJHYX01 (sample SAMEA7708376, study PRJEB35096) | sediment metagenome | biome: marine neritic benthic zone biome [ENVO:01000025]; feature: sediment [ENVO:00002007]; material: shallow marine sediment [ENVO:03000034] sea grass bed [ENVO_01000059] ...
AACCCCTGCAGCGCAATGGGTGTCTCGGACCACGGACGGTCGAGCCGGGCTACGTACATGCCCGGCTTCAGATTCTGAACGGGGATCTTGACTTCTTTCATCACAGCCCACCGGGGTTGGATATCCTGACCAATTCCGTCTGCGCGGGCCCGGAAAGCACCCCTCGCCACGTTTATGCCCTTCCTGGCGGGTTATCGGGTCCCTGGTACGCTCCTTTAGGACAGCACCCCTGAATATCGTGGGTCCGTCACAGTTCCCACGTCTGGACCGTCCCTGGTATCGCGCTCATGGACGGCTGGCCTGACGGGACCTAACGCAAAGCCAGTGCACCCCCTCGCCGTTCAGTGCGACTTCACCCAGCCCAGCCCCCAGTGTGGATGGCGGTCAAAACCTGCGCTTTTTTGGTGAATGACGCGTAATGTCGCCAACGAGGCTGGTGAACACAGGGAAAGCGGTTCTATCCGAATCTGCGGGTAGAGATCCTGTGGGAAGGCGTCGCCTCCCGGGGTTTCCCCCTGGCCCGGCCAGCTGGCCAGGGACAGGCCTACCGCGAATATTAGTCGCCGTAAGTCGCTCATTGGAATATGTCCGGTTTTTGCCAAGAATCCGGTCGGGGTGCCTAGAATGCAGCAAAGGTAGCACAGGCGTGCGGGCGATGATTACACTGCGGTTGTTCGACGCTTCTTCCGTTCACGAACTGCTGGCTCGCCCGCTCGATCTTCTGCAGTGACAAAGACATTCCTAGTTTCTGCAATTGCTGTGGCGGCCTTGCTGGCGGGCCTGCTCTATTGGAGTAGTCGCTCAGCAGAGTCGGTGCCCGCGGCCGCGACGTTCACCCTGGCGGAGACACTCTCCGGCGAGCCGGTGGGTTTTGCCCGGGCGCAGCAGCCGCGCACGCTCCAGTTTCCGGACGACCACGGGCCCCACCCGGAGTATCGCAGCGAGTGGTGGTACTTCACGGGCAACCTGCGCACACAGCGAGGGCGCCATTTCGGCTTCCAGCTCACCTTCTTCCGCTTTGCCCTTACGCCTGAGGTGGTGGTACGCACGTCCAGCTGGGCGACCAACCAGGTCTACATGGGCCACTTCGCCCTCACAGACTCGCGGGGCCGGCGTTTTTACAGCTTCGAACGCTTCAGCCGGCAGGCCATTGGGCTCGCCGGCGCCCAGGCCCGTCCGTTGAAGGTCTGGCTGGAAGACTGGACGATGGATCAGCGTGGGGGTGATGTTCGGCAGCCACGACTTTTCATCCGGGCGGAGGAAGAGGGCGTCGCTGTCGAGCTGGAGCTGGCGAGCGAGAAGCCTCTGGTTCTTCAGGGTGAGCGGGGGTTGAGTCAGAAGAGTGCTGAGCAAGGCAATGCCTCCTATTATTACTCGTTGACGCGCATGGCAGCCCAGGGCACGGTGCGGGTCGCGGGCCAGACTCATGCGGTCCAGGGCCTCGCCTGGATGGATCGGGAGTGGAGCACCAGCGCCTTGGGCGAGGACCAGGCAGGCTGGGACTGGTTTGCCCTGCAGCTGGACGACGGTCGCGAGCTGATGTACTACCAGCTGCGTCGGCGGGACGGAAGCATCGACCCCCACAGCGCCGGCACGCTGGTGACTCCCGATGGCGCGGTGTCAAAGCTGTCCCGCGAGGATATTACGGTCGCTGTCCTGGATCAGTGGGAGAGTCCCAAGGGCGGCGCGCGATATCCTTCCGGGTGGCGTGTGCGCGTCCCGGCGGCGCGCTTGGACGTGGAGGTGTGGCCGCACCTCCAGGACCAGGAGATGGATCTCTCGGTGCGCTATTGGGAGGGTGCGGTCCGAATCTCCGGTAACGTGGGTTCGCCGGAGGTCACCGGTCACGGCTACGTGGAGCTGACCGGCTACGCAACCGACGATCAAGGCGGCGGCCCCCAGAGCTAGCCGGAGCAGAGCGACTGCACCAGGGATGTGCAGCCCTGTATTCGAGCCCAGAGCCGCCCCTCGAGTAGGTCGCGGGGTTGTATGACGCTGCACAGCGGCCGTCCGCGGGCCACGCCGTCAGTGACCGGAGTGGGTGGATCCCCTTAACCCGACTGAAATACTGCGGCATTATTCCCGTGAATGACCGGTTGATACTGTTTGCGGTCATCTGACTGAAACGCTCAGGAATTATTCGCGGGAACGACTGGACCCGGCCATGGGCAGCCCTTCGGAAAACTGGCTGAATTGAACTATTATGACTGCTTGGTCCACTCGTCCGAATAGGTGCGAGCGGTTGGTGGCGGCGAACGATTGGTCCAGAAGGGCGTCGTACCGATGGGCAAGGTCTCGGGGGGTGTTGGCAGGGGATGTACTGAGATCTGGATAGCTTGCGAGATTAAGATGATATCTAGTTAGTACTTTCTCAGCTAGGGAGGCTATCTTCTCAACGAGCGGAGGGGCTGGGAGAGTATGCGAAAACCATATAATCACTGGTTCTCGAGGACGCGGCGCGTCCTCGACAATCTCTGCGGATGAGCAGCGGTTATCTGACATGAGACTACTGGTCGTGCCATTTCTTGGTCTTCTTCCGCTCCTTTGCGGTGCGGGCGAAGACTGCACTTTCGACGAAGCTCATCAGGCGACGATCATCACCTTGATTTCTGCGCGTTTTTCCGGCGGCACACCAAACGTCCCAGATCGCCTGGTTACTTGGACTAGCGTTACTGACGGAACGACCACCTTTAGTTACGGTGGGTGCTATGACCTTGGTTCCGTGATTACCCGCTCCACGCCTTTGACAACTCCCCGGACTCAGAACCAAGTTTTCGCGCTTGCGCGAGAACTGGCACTGAGGTTCTGGAGCAATGACATCGTGTCAGCCAGGCTGGCGACCAAAACTCTTCTGGCCGGACTAGACGGCCCGAAATACACCGTCGAGAAGACGAATGGCAGAACGCTGTTTTCAGTTCTCTCCCCCTCCTATGTTGAGCTCTATGTGGAGCACGAGTACAAAGACGGTATCGATCGTGTCGAAATCGGCTGGCAAGGAAATTTCTGACATGGCAGATAACCAGCCGCTCCACCCGACGCTTCGCGCTCGCGCGCTCAGCGCTGGTGAGCGCCGGTCTTAAAGGGAAATGCAGGAAGCTGTGAGAGAGACCGAGCAATTCGAATGCTTGCAGCACTATGTCGGTGCAATATGTTCGGGCATCGCTTTCGGTGCGATGTCGAATTGCGGCGAGCAATATCTTCTTGCAGAGTTCGCCGGCTACCACGAGGTTACGTGGGGCGTCGTCCTCAAGTTCGGCTCACGTGGACAATTGGTTCTCACCTGGGACGAAGACAGCCGTGTAGGAGATCCCTTTTTTGTGAACTGCATCGACTCCGAAAAGTTCATGAGGATTGACTCCGTTGAAATGCAAGACGTGTCCGGGACGCATCCTTGGGACCAGTATGTCGCAACGACGCTATGCCAATTCGCTGTGCTGACATATCAGACGAACTACCCAGGTAGGAGTGAAACTACCTGGCGCAACGTTCCATGGGCCATCGAGTTGCAGTTTGATGGAGGCCCCCTCCTCATTGGCGCTATGCGTCATGGCGATTTCCTCAACTACACGATAAGTGCTGACGAGATCGTAGTAGTGCAGGACCCCGCCATCATAGAAAAGGCGAAAGAATCCAGAGCCAACCTGCGCAGTGGATGGACCGAGAGCGCCCTTTAACAACTGTCTAAATGCGGACTGGCTTACGGCGCTAGCGCGCTTGCAGCCAGCCGGTTAGCCAGAGCGTTCTCCGCGTCCCTGAGTGTCTCCTTTGGGTCGGATCCTGCCGGTTCCTGCCCGAACAGGACCGGCCGCTTTCAGTATGGTGGAGTCATCCGGGGCTGGTACTCCGACCGGCCGTTCCTTTGGCCGGTAAGCGCCCGTCGCTATTGCCCCTCGGACGGGCGAGGATAAAGAGCCCTGACAGGCTTGGGAACCGGGGGTCATTCCAACGTCCCGCCAACGTCCCGGCCATGCGCGGACCATGGTGCCAGTGCACTGGTCAGAAAATGGCTGCAGGCTATCGGGGCTGGAATCGAAGTAGCACCGGCATCTCCGGGGCGAGAAGGATGGGTACGAGTCGGCCTGAGCGCCCGGGGCGCGACAGGCGCACCACTTTTTGGAAACTCTCCATGATCATCGCTCACGGGCTTTCACGTGGCTTGGACATATGGGTTCGCCGGCCGCTTACCATCTTCAGGCCACGGGCGGAATTGCTGCCGGTGGCCCGGTTCGCCTCTGTCGCCAAGCCAGCAGGCGCTGAACCACGAGCACGAGCCCCATGAGGACTGCCACCAGCAACGCCAGGGCCGAAGCGGGCATGGGGCTGGTGCCGAGGTAACCGACTGAACCTGCCAGCAACGTGGCACCGAGCACAATCATCCCGATCACCGCGGGGCGCGAGACCTTCACGCGGTGGGTGGCCAGACCGACGATGCCCGCCCACAAGAGTAGGACCCCGGCCAGGCTCAGCCACAACCCGAGCTGGTTGCCTTCGGCTGCCACGTAGCGAATGGCAAACGAGGCGTCCTCTTCCGCCTGGTTGGCGTAGAGCTTCTCGAACGCATAGTGGATGCCTTCCGTGGGCACCTGGATGCGCAGGGGTTGGCCCATCTGGGCCCGTGCGTCCTCGCCGGCCTTGCCCAGGTAGGCGACTGCCTGCCGGGGGTTGGCCCACCGACCGCCGACTACCATGTTCATGGTGCTGGTCGGGCCGCGATAACGGAACCGCGTGGGCAGAAAGACATCCCAGCGGCTATGGGTTACGACCATGTCCGGTCTCGGCAGACTGTCAGCGATGCTGCCCGAGAAACCCATCTTGTCCAGTCTTGTCGCATAAACAAGCTCTACGGGGAAGCCGTTCACCGAGTTGATCATCTTCAGCAGTATTGCCTGAGACCCGTCCGCTGTCCCGTTGGTGGCATGGGCCGGCTTCTCCGGCTTGCTGTCCACAAATGCCGACCAGACGTCCCAGCCTTGCGGTAACTCCAGCCTGAGGAACTGGCGGCGACTGTTACGCACGGTGAACCGCGCCGTGGTTACCGCCAGGCCATCCGGCGTATAGAGCGTGCGGTAGTGCGCCTGTTCAATGGCGGCTGTCTGTACGTCGATCTCTTTGTGGCGCGTAATCTTGAGCGTGAGTCTGAATGGCGGTTGGGCGTGCACGTACTTATAGGCAAGGAGGATAGGATTGGTGGTCTTGAGCACCAACTGCCGCGGCAGCTCGTTGATGTCTACGCTCGAGAGCTGTTCCGCAGCACTCGGCTGTACCTCCACCGCCGTCAGCGCTTCCACCGCGATGCGGCCGTGCTCCACTTCCGCGTCTGCCACCGAGATGGTGGGTACGGGGGCCTCGGCCTCGCTATCCAGCATGATACGCTCGTAGTTCACCTCGATGCGAAACTGGCCCTCCATCTCCTGGGTGAAAGCCAGATCGATGTAGGGTGCTTGTTCGTCTTGATGCACCTGGTGGGTGCGTAGGGACGGACCGGTCACGCCCAGCACGTTGACGTTGGGCGGCAAACGCAGTGTCAGCGCCATGATGGAACCGGACTTCACGTCGATCTGTAGCGTCGCAGACCCCTTCAGGGTCACCTCGCCAATGGAGATCAGGGTGTCGACCTGGGCATCGAAGATCCCCTGCTTGCGTTCGGGTGCCACGGCCTTGACCATCAACTGCGCCGCGCGGTCGATGTACTTGTAGGTGTGGGCAATGGTCATTTCGAGGCGGTTGCGTACAAAGGCGGGTAGCTGGTTCTCGCCCACCCGTGAGAGCTGCTCTTCGGCTGTCGGCTCCAGCGCCAGATCCTGGCCGGCCAGCAGGGCTACCATACCGCGTTGCCGGTGCACGTCGACCGCCCGCATCAGGGGCACCGTGACGGGCTGCTCCATCCGTTTAGAGGATCCCAGCAGATGTTCGTAGAAAACCTCCAGGATGAAGTCGCCTTTCACGGTGCGGTCCAGGAAGACGCTGATCTTCTTCCGGCCACCTTCCATGGGCTCCACCGCCCAGTCGGACACACCGCCGCTGGGGGCGGAGATACGATTGACCTGTACCTCAGCCGGCAGGGTCAGCGCCAGGGTGTTGGTCTCGCCGTGGCTGATCTCATAGGCGACTATGCCCTGGATATGGAGCACGCCCTCCGCGGCATGTACGGCGTGATAGACACTGGCATTGGCCCGCACGCGGGCCCTCAGGTCCTCGGGCACCGCGTCTACCCAGGAGAACACCACCTGGTCGCTCATGGGCACGAACACGGTGGATTCCGTGCGGCCGTCCACCTCCTTGTTGACGACATTGGCATGGGGTGAGACCTTGAGCTCCTTACGCCCGGGCAGGGAGAGCTGGAATCGGGAGACCGGTAACCGCGGTATCTGCACAGACGCTTGCGGAGGACCTTTTTGCTCCAGCACCGGCGTTTGAAACCTGACCTCGACCTCGTGGTCACCCCGTCCCTTGATCAGGGTGGCGAAGCGCCCATTCTCGGTCAGCACCGTGGCGGGTTTGCCATCGAGGTAGATATCGCTCAACGTGATGGAGTTCGGCATCAGCGGCACGGTGATCAGTTCGCCGCTGAAGGCCTCCACGTCGTAGCGTGCCTGCCAGACCAGCGCCTTTTCCTCCAACCTGCCGCTGTAAGTCGCCCGGCTCAGGATGTATGGCCGCTTGCTCGGCGCGCGCCAGGTCACCAGGATCGAAGAGGTGGTCGGGATACTTGCAGTCGCGTGGGTGACCGCGGTCTTGGGCGCCTCAGTGGTCTCGAGATCGGCGGAGGGCACTACTGCCAGGTCCAGACGTCGCCCCGGAATCTCGAGACGGAACTGCGTCGCGGCAGCGCGGGGAACCGGGACGGGCAGTATAAAGCCTGCATCGGAGCGCTGGGCATTGAGGCCGTAGGCCAGTTGCATCTCCACCGTGCCTGCTTTATTGGTGCTCCAGGAAGGCCCATCCGGGCCCTGAACCAGCTGCACAGCCTTGCCATTCACTGTGACCTTTGTCAGCGCCGCCCCGGGCGGGAGGATCGGCACCAGGGTCCATTCATCCTCGAAGGTCCGGACCTTGAGCCTGACAGTCACCTTGGCCGTGACTCGGTCATCCTGTTCGGTCACCTTGACATCCACATCCGAGCTGCCGATTGCATAGGCTACCGGGGCAGGGCGGGGGTCCCTTTCAGTGGCCTTGAGCATTGCGGTGTAGGTGTGCAGCGGCACCCGCACTTCACCTTCACCGTTGTCTGCCGGTGCCTGCTCACCGAAAACGGTGATCGGGAAAAGCAGCACGAACAAAAGGCCTACCTTCTTCATGGAACGCTCCCACATATCTTCTCGTCTACTCCCGCTGTGCTGGCTCTCCTGCCCTTAGTCGCCAGGCAGAAATAACCTACGCATCTTGCGCTCGATCCGTCCCGGCTGGCGGCGTTGCTCATCGCTCATTTACCGCAAGTAAACAGCGCTCTTCGCGCCTTGCCAGCCGGGCGCCTCGGACGCGATCTTGCACAGGTTATTTCTGCCCGGCTCCTTAGTGTGTCGTCATGTCACAGCGATTCGTTTACTGCGCGACCGACACCAATCTGCGGTGCGCGGCATAGCGCAGGGAATCCGCCAGGAGACTGCGCTCAGTCGCATCCCCCATGACAGGCGAGTCCAACATCGCCAGGTATTCGGTCACCATCGCCACATCGATCTGCAGATCCGGATCCGTCGACCACCCGGCGATCTCGTAACGCATGCCATGCAACAGATCACGCACCCAAGTCAGTACGGCAACCGCTTGTTGTGGATTGCCGCTGGCGAGCCAGTGTCCGGCTTGTCTGGCCGAAACGGCGAGTTCCATTGCGAGCCGGTTTTTCAGGACCCTGAGCTGTAGCGGCCCCGGATCGCTTTCCCCTTCCTCCAGGTTGAGCCGGGTCCGCGCCACGCCGTTGCGCAGGAACACCAGATCCTTGTAGCGCACCTGGGCATCGGCGATGAACCCCGGGCGTTCCGCCACGACATCCAGCAACACCACGTGGGTGTCGTCGGCGAAGAAACTGGGAATCACGATCTGGATCCCCTCTTCGTCCTCGCCCCGGTCGGCCTTGATGCCGAGATTGCGCGCCATGCGCTGGTCGATGCTGTGTTCAGCCTGGCGTATACGCTGGGCCTGCACCGTATCCAGACGTCGGGAGCCCAGCACCTGGACGAGCTTTACGTGAGGTGCGAAGCGAATGCGCAGTCGTACTGCCCGCGCCACCACCCGGCTCACCGCGCTCAATTCTCGTTGGACCAGATCTGTGGCCTCATCAGGGGTGCGCAGGATGCGCCGGTTCCCCTGGCCTGCACGTACGAGCCGGTCAATCTCGTCTATGTTCGCCCCGTCGCCGAGGGCAGCCACGCTGAGTGGGATGCCCTGCAGCGCGCCTTGATGGGCGAACCGTTCCAGCGCCGGCAGCTGCGCGCCCAGGGAGGAGAACGTGACCAGAAGGATCATGTTCGTGCCCAGGGTCGCAGTCGGATCATCGCTGGCTTGCACGGTGGATCTGGCCACGGTGAGGGCCTGCGTCAGGTCAAGGACCTTTTCGTCAGCCCGCGGCTCGCCGCCGAACAGCGTCTTCATCGCCACCTGGATCGGGCCGTGACGAAACGCTTGCGCTGGCACCAGCAGAGCGCCGGGGCGGCCGGCGACAGTGATGGAGAAACGGTCCCCCGGTTGACGTGCCTCTTGTAAGGCGTGTACCAGGGCGCGGATGCTGGCCCCGGTGTCGTCCGCTGTCATCGCGCGCAGGTCCAGCACCAGACCCAGGCTCATGACGGGCCGAAAGCCGCCTTGGCGTGGGGTACCTTTCAGTCCCACCTGCACACGCATCCGCGTGTGGTCCTGAATACCGGCCCGATCGGCGTTCAGATACAACGCCAAGGCAGCGTTTCTCGGCGGGTCGAAGGGTTGCCAGTTCTGGCGAGCGGCCTTCTCTAGGCGCAGGTCGCCGCCCAGTCCACGTCGGTCCCATCGGCTCAAGCGCGTATCGAGAAGACGCATGGCTGGATCTCCAGGGACATAGGTGTTGGCCCAATACCCCGTTGCCTCCTGGAAGCGCAAGCCTGTCAGCGCGGCGCTTTGCACCAGATACTGGCGAGCGGTCTGCCTGGCTTTGTCCACGTCTATGGATGCTGGCGGGGGTTTGTCTCCGGCGATGCCGGGCGACAGCAGTGCCAGTGCATCGTCCACGGCGAAAGGCCGATGCGGTTGTTCTTTGGCCGCCTGGCGTCGTGAATCGGACTTGGGGACTTCTACCGATTCAGCCAGGACCGCTTGCTGCTCGTCCGCCTTGTGGCGAAACACCGGTTTCTCGGGTGCGGCGGCTGGCCGCGCCGGCCTTAGAGCACCCCTGTACGATTGATTCCTTGCGATCGCCTCACGTTCGGCATCGAGTGGCATGTCTGTTGGCGGACCTGGCACCGGAGATTCCTCGAAGACCTCGTCCACAGCACGCTCCTCGTAGCGCCGCGCATCCTTCGCCTTTGATCGAAGCTGGCCGATGCTGTCGAGGGAGCGATTGCCCCGACCGCGTTGACCGTGAACAGGCGTTTCGGGGAACCCCGGCTGGGCCGCTTGGGCGGCCTCTTGTTGGGCGAGGCGCGAGGTGTCTTCCTCTAGCCCATAGTCGGAACGACCGTACGCGTCGGCCTCGATGCTGGCAGGCGGCGCCATCGCAAGTGCGGGGGGTGCCTTGCTGTGCCGCGGCGCTCCGGGTCCGAGCTCCGCCTTTTTCTCTCCGGCCTGCCGCTTCCAGTCCCGCTCCAGGCCAGCCTTGCCCGTGGGGGCATGCCGATAAAACCGACCCCCTGCTTCGCGGTGTGGCACGGGTTCCGCTTGGTCGGCGAGCATCGGGGCAATGCGGGAGGCCAGCCCGTCTTGATAGGCTCCCTCCCCGGCGAGGCTCTCTTCGTTTCCAGCGCCGAACCAGCCTTGCCCCGTCGCCTGACCAGACTCGAGTGCGGACCGGGGTTCCTGGGGCGCAGCGACTTTGGCTGCCTTTCTCATCGGCGCCGAGGCTGCCGGTGGCGTCTCCGGCCTCCTCGTGGCTGTCCGTGCCCCTCGTTCAGGGGCGACCGCCCACTCAGGTTTAACGTATTGCCGGTAGCTGTCCTCGTTAGAGCCGGCGCCAAAAGGGATCCTGTTCGCCCATGGCAGTGTGTGCTGGATCAAGCCCGCCGCGGCAAGGATGACGACCGTCGCTGCAAGACCTTGCGCCCAGCGTCGCGTCCTGGGTGGGCGTTGCCGGGTCCCTTCACGCTCGCCCATGGCCACTCCCAGGAGAACCGGTCTCATGCTTTGCCAAGGTCCCGAGCAGATTGAGATGCGCGCCGCGCAAGGGATCGTTCACGCTGTCACAAGGTGCTGTCAGGAACCCGTCCACTTCTTGTTGAGGGAGACCCTGGATAGAGAGCAGTATTCGGACCACGTCTGCGGTGCTGATGAACAGTGGTGGCTGCACCGGCGGCGCGGGTCTATAGGTCGGCGCTACTGCACGGATCTTGAGAATGGTTTCTCGAGGCGGATCAGCGTGCCTGTCATTCCTCTTTATCGGTCCGGAGAGGAGCCGGCGCACGCTGGTTGGCGGCCGGTTCGACGACAATGCCAGGGGTGTGGAGAGCGGCCGCCGGTGCCGCACGTCGATATACGGCCAGTCGAGCTGGTGGTGAGCTTCTCAGGCCGCTTCACTCCACTCGCAACGACGGCGGAAACCGCTAACACGGGGCAGTGCGACGACTCTCGCCGAGGCGGAGGGCTTCGGCGCGACGGCCCGTCAGACTGGGGCATCTTTGGTCAGCCCGAGACGACCGAGTGCATCGTCCTGACCGGGGGCGGTGCTTTGCTGAGGGGGTTCGACAAGCTGCTTGCAGAGGAGACCCGACTTCCTGTGCGGATAGCGAAAGACCCGCTCACCTGCATTGTGCGCGGGGACGGACGGCTGCTGGACCAACTCGGTCAGCCCGATCTGGAGGCGATGACGGTCAGCTAGTGAGCCAACCTACAGTGGGGGCTTCGAGAGCAAACCACCGACTAGCCGTCCCGCCCGTGGAACTTGTCTTTGACGACTTGCGACTCGGCCACGAGTTACCTGTAAAGCAATTGACCACGCCAGAGATCGCCGAATGACGGCTCTCTCCGAACCGTTCCGGTCACTGGCCGACCGGCCCGCGACCGACCGCTGTGCAGCGAGAGCGGACGTTGCGCTGCCGTACGCGAGGGGCAGCTAATGGCCGGATCCGGCCTGTTGTGCCGCGGCATAATCGTGCCGTGCAGCAAACCCAGCCCGCCGGACCGCCAAGTGCCCGACGGTACCGTCGCCTTGCGAGCGCCGTGACTCGAGCACCACGGGGTGGGCGGCAGTCCAGCGACAGTCTCTACGGACATCAGCGTAAGTATTCCGGCGGCTTTCGTTGTCATTGTCGTATAGGGGTCATGGTCACTGGCAGTTGCCTTGGGTGGTCTTGGACCTTGGCCACCGGAAGCCCCGCGATGAGGCAATTTGCAGCGATTGTAAGCCTGGGCCTGCTTGTGACAGCAAGCCAGGTATGTACGGCGGATATAAGCGGCCTTGCCTTTGTTCAGGACAATGGTTCCTTACGTATAGGGCACCGAACCATCCACCTCTTCGGTGTCTATGTGCCCCCGACGAGTAAGGCGTGCCGTACCTTCGAGCGGCCCATCAAGTGCGCGCCGCGGGCCGCGCTGGCGCTGGACTTCAAGATCCGAGGTTTCGTCCACTGCGACAAACGAGCCACTAACCCTGACCGCAGTGTGACGGCGGTTTGCTGGACTGGTCGCACCCGTCTCTCCGAGGGCGACGATTTGGGCGCCTACCTGCTCAGAAAAGGCTGGGCGGCCGCGTTGCCGGAGGCACCGGTTGAGTACCAGGTGATGGAGAGGGTTGCTCGTGTCCGGCGCCTCGGAATCTGGGGTTTCGCGCTGGGCGACAGCTTCTGACGGGCGGCGGCCTTACCTGCACTTCGAGCCAGTACTGCCGGGAACTGACCTCTTGCGAGGAGCCAAAGCTCTACCTGACCGAGTGCGGTCTGACGCGGTCGGATGGGGGATCGTGAAGGCGTAACGGGTGAGGTGTTGTGCCGGTCGGTAGTGCTCTTCGCTGCGAAGATGGTTGCTGTGATCGTCTCGGTTCTCGTTGGTCGCTTGAAACGCACCGCCGGCATACCCTGCCGTCCGCTTCCTTCCCGGCCACTGGCGGGTTGTGCCCTCCGACCGACTGTTTAGCAGCGTCAGCGGTCATCCAAACCCGCGACCGCAACGGTCGGTGTCGGCCATAGCGGGGCGTTCCGAAGTTCGTCCTCAGCCGATCCGGTCTAGCCAACAACTACTGTTCGCATCAGCCAACGAATTATTCAAGCATCTGATATCCGGCCGATAGTCAGTCTTGACGGTTTGCCAGCGCAATGGCGGGTTAAGCACCCTGGTCACGTAGGTATAGGTCGCATAAACGCCCTTTTCCCAGGTTGCTCGAGTATCCTCAGGTCGTCAGGCGGCCGTCAACCGGCCCTTCGA
>CAJHYX010000357.1_pt1 | contig 12409 bp, 7 predicted proteins | sample 9198881 | NCBI WGS metagenome assembly CAJHYX01 (sample SAMEA7708376, study PRJEB35096) | sediment metagenome | biome: marine neritic benthic zone biome [ENVO:01000025]; feature: sediment [ENVO:00002007]; material: shallow marine sediment [ENVO:03000034] sea grass bed [ENVO_01000059] ...
TGCTGACAGCAGGACAGGGCGGCTGATTGTCTCGGATACGTTGCCTGGAGAAAACCCCGGCGCCATGGGGTTAACGCCCATACTTGGCCAGGACCGGGATTTGGACCAACCGAAATGGCTCCAGGCTACGGGCTACCGACTACGGCAAACCCGTCTGAGCTGTAGCCTGAAGTCTGTAGCCCGCAGACGCGTCGAGAACCCGGAATCAGGCCGTGGGAAGGCTGCGCTTACTGTTGAGCCAGCGTAACAATGGGCGCCACAGTTCCAAATCATGGGCGACAGCCATGGGCCCGAGCTCAAAGACCCCCACGCCTCGCTCCGCCGCCCTGATGTAGTTCTGGCTTGAGCGCAGCACCGCGACCAGCGGCAGCCGGCCGCCTCCCGGCAGTTTAACGCCATGAAGATATTCTTCCAGCAGGTAGCGGGCCGGGGAGTTCTCCCGAGCCCGATTGACGACCGTAGCGAGCCGGATCTGCTTCCGGCTGACTTTCCCCACGCGGAAGAGCTCTTCGGTGAACCGGTGAGCGGCTCTGATATCGATGGGCGAGGGCAGGACCGGCATGATCAGGGTCTCTGCCCGACGCACGAGGCTGGTCAGTGCCTGGGCGTGGACCGCCGCCGGCGCGTCCATAATGACCACATCGCTGTTACGGGGCACACGGAGAGAACCGTCGCCGGCGGCGATGCCGTGGATAGGCGGTCGCTTTTCGGGCCGCGCTTCGAGCCAGTCCATGCTGGACTGTTGAGGATCGAAATCAATCAATGCGACCGATTTCTTGCGGCCTGCATAATAACTTGCGAGATTGGTGGCCAGTGTGGTCTTGCCACACCCCCCTTTGGCGTTGAGCACCAGGATCGAGCGCATGCGCTACCTCCCTTCTTCCCCCTGAACCGCCCTTCTGTGAGTTCTGATGAGTTGGCCGCCAACCCAGCCCAATCGATACGAGAGCAAGTATAGCAGCCGCCTATGAAGCGGTGGATACTGGCCCGCATTTCTCACCACCCACCTACCGCGGTACGCGTTGGGAACTGCGGGCTGGCGGTGACCCTGGCTCAGGGGATGAGCCCGGATGCGAAGACCGAGTGGGTCAGCACCGGATACGCCAGGCTGTCAGGTCCCGCAAAGGACCAAGATGCTGCGACGGGAATGCCTGGCCGCCCGTCCGAAAATCCGGCTTATGCCATTGCGCGCTTGGCCTGGATCATATCGTCGATGATCGGGGCCAGAATGACTTCCATGGCCAGTTCCATCTTGCCGGCCGGCACCACGATGGTGTTGCGGCGCGACATCCAGGAGTCGTGGATCATCGCCAGGAGAAACGGAAAGTCCACCTGGAATTTCGCCGGATCCTTGAAGCGGATCACGACAATGCTCTCGTCCCGGGTGGGGATGTCCCGGGCGATAAACGGGTCCGAGGTGTCCACGGTCGGAACGCGCTGGAAGTTGATGTCGGTTTCTGAGAACTGCGGCGTGATGTAATGCACGTAATCGGGCATGCGCCGCAGGATGGTGTCGACGATGGCCTCAGCCGAGTAGCCTCGCTCCGCCGCATCCCGGTGGATCTTCTGGATCCATTCCAGATTCACGATGGGCACTACACCGATGAGCAGATCCACGTACTGTGCAACGTTGACATCCTCGGTGACCACACCGCCGTGCAGACCTTCGTAGAAGAGCAGGTCGGTACCGGAAGGGATATCCTCCCAGGGAGTGAACTGGCCGGGCCTCAGATCGGTTCCCAACCGTTGGTTGTGGTCGGCCGCTTCTTCTTCGCTGTGCAGGTAATAGCGGCGTAAACCCGATCCGGTCTCACCGTAGTGTTTGAACGTTTCTTCCAGCTTGTCGAAGACATTGGCGCCGGGGCCGAAATGGCTGAAGTCGCGCCCATCCGCCTCAGCTTGTTTCACCGCCTCACGCATCTCCGCACGGTCGTAACGGTGGAAGCTGTCGCCCTCGCACACCGCTGGCGTTATACCCTCTCGGTAGAAGATGTGCTCAAATGCCCGCTTGACCGTCGTGGTGCCGGCGCCGGACGAGCCCGTCACGGCGACTATCGGGTGTAATTTGGACATGAGATGCTCCTTACGTGTGTGGAGCCGGTTATCGGAGAAGGGAGCAACAGCAAAGCTCCCCGCGATTGCCGCTCGGGTGAAATAGTGTGTGTCCAATTTTATCTGATATAGCCAAGAGAAGTCTTCCTTGCCGGAAGCAAAGGGGCTGGGCTGCTTTTCTCACTGCTCATTGTCAGGAGGGGCCGGTTGCGTTGGCAGCCATAGCTGGCTAGCCTCAGTTGTGGGCCGCCACATGCCGCGACCAGGGTGAATGCCCTGGGTGGCGAGGCGAGTAAGTGCTGCGCGCAGACTTCCGGTCGGGCGACAGGGTGTGTTGGGTCGTCTGTCGGGCTAGGCACTAGCGGGAGCTAGGTCATTGGGACAAGAGATCGACTCCTCCCGGTTTCAGCACCGGGACTTCAAGACGTTCGCCGCCCGGCTACGGGAGGAGACCGAACTGCTGACAGAGTGGTTTCGGCGGCGGCGTTTCGCCGAAGCCGATCTTGTTGGCGGCTTCGAGATCGAGGCTTGGCTCGTGGACCGTTCATGCAGGCCGGCGCCCCTGAATGAGGTGTTTCTGGAACGCCTTGCCAATCCCCTGGTCGTGCCCGAGCTGGCCAAATTCAACGTCGAGCTCAACACCACGCCACATCCATTGGCGGGCACAGCCTTGAGCCGGATGCACAGGGAGCTGGAGGCCACCCTGGGTGGGTGCAACCGGGTGGCGGCAGCCCTGGGCTCCGAGATTGTCACCATTGGCATACTGCCCACGGTGGGTGAGGGGGATCTGTCTCTGCACAATATGTCCTCCCTGCAACGTTATCGGGCGCTGAACGAACAGGTATTGCGGCTGCGTGGTGGTCGCCCCCTGGAATTGGACATCAAGGGCAGAGAGCACCTGCAGAGCGTGCATCACGACGTCATGGTGGAATCCGCCGCCACGTCCCTGCAAGTTCACCTGCAGATCAGGCAATCCGAAGCTGGCCGGTTCTACAATGCGTCGAAAGTTGTTGCTGCCCCCATCGTTGCGGCGTGTGCCAATGCGCCCTACTTCTACGGTAAGGATCTTTGGGACGAAACCCGGATCCCGGTGTTCGAGCAGGCGGTGGACGTCAGTGGCGGCGACGCCAAAGAGGGTGCCCCGAGCCGTGTGACTTTCGGCATGGACTACGTGCGGGAATCTTTGATGGATTGTTTCCAGGTAAACCTGGACTACTACGATATTCTGCTGCCGCGGCTTCTCGACGAGCCGACGGAGCGTCTGCCCCATCTGCGGCTGCACAATGGAACCATCTGGCGCTGGAACCGCCCACTGATCGGTTTCTCGGAGGAGAACGGCACCCCTCATCTTCGCATCGAGCATCGGGTCGTGTCGGCGCCCAACAGTATCCCCGACACCATCGCCAACGCTGCATTATTCTTCGGCCTGGCACAATACTACGCTCACCGGCAGCCACCCCCGGAATCAGAGCTGTCTTTCGAGCATGCCCGCCGGAACTTTTACGAGGCAGCGCGGCTTGGGCTCGACGCGGAGATTCTGTGGCTCTCCGGAGACAAGGTGCCCGTCCGGGAGCTGCTCACTGAGGAACTGGTTCCCCGCGCCCGCGAGGGGCTGGACAGCCTGCGGCTCGATGAGGGCGACATCGACGGTTACCTTGGTATCATTGCGGAGCGGTTGCGTCGGGGGCAGAACGGCACCGTCTGGCAGCGGGCCTATGTGGCCACCCATGGAACCGATATGACGGCGCTGACCCGCGCGTACATCAACAACCAGCGTAGGGGTACGCCGGTGTCTGAATGGAACGTCTAGCGCGCAGATGCTGAACATCCTCGAAGAGTTACCCACCGGCCTCCTGGAGCGCGACGCCCACGAGCTTCATGAGGTTTTGAGCGGGCCGACCCTGATCCACATGCCGGGGCGCCGGCGCGAGCCTCTGTTGGTGACGGTGCTGCTGCATGGAAACGAGAACACGGGCTGGCTGGCAGCCCGGGAGCTGCTGCGCCGGTATCTCGGCAGGGCACTGCCTCGGAGCCTGTCGCTGCTCATCGGTAATGTGACAGCTGCCCGGTCCGGCGTTCGCCATCTGGATGAACAGCCCGACTACAACCGCATCTGGGGCGGTGGCACGACCCCCCACCATGCTATGGCCCGACAGGTGGTCGCCGAGATGCGGGAAAGACGAGTCTTCGCCAGCGTAGATGTGCACAACAACACGGGATTCAATCCCCACTACGCCTGCGTCAACGCTCTGGAGCACCAGTACCTGCATCTGGCGACCCTGTTCAGCCGCACAGTGGTCTATTTCAGAAAGCCCGATACGGTGCAATCCCTGGCCATGGCCCAGGTTTGCCCGGCCGTGACCCTCGAGTGTGGCCAGCCCGGTCAGCCCCACGGCACCGAGCATGTTTTGGACTATCTGGATGCCTGCCTGCACCTGGCGGAGCTGCCCCACCATCAGGTAGCGGCCCACGACATCGATCTGTTCCACACTGTCGCTGTGCTCAAGGTGCCCGTCGCCACCAGCTTCGGTTTCGCGGCCGAGGCAACGGACATCTGGTTCGCCGCGGACCTGGACCGCCTGAATTTTCGCGAGCTGCCGCCGGGCACCGTCCTGGGCTGGGTCCGGCACGGCGACAACGGGCGCATCGAGGCCTGGGACGAGCAAGGAAGTGAGGTGGGCACGCGCTACTTTAACGTGCAGGATGGCCAGATCAGCACGGCGGTACCGGTGATGCCGTCCATGCTGACCCTGGACGAACGGGTTATCCGCCAGGATTGCCTGGGCTATGTGATGGAACGCTACCCCCTGCCCCGCCCGGCGGACACGCCGGCCACAGAGGGATTGACGTAGCCCGCATTTCTCACCGCACGCCGCAGCAGGCGGGTGGTGAGAAATGCGGGCTAGCTGCCGGCAATAGTCATACGGCCGATCAGCACTGAGCCCGTGCGTATGTTGCTGCGCTCATCCACGTCGCCGCCCACCGCCTGGATGCCCAGATACATGTCCCGGAGATTACCGGCAATGGTGATTTCGTGGGCCGGGTATTGAATGACGCCGTCCTCGACCCAGAATCCGGCAGCGCCCCGGGAGTAGTCGCCGGTGACGGTGTTGACACCCATGCCCATCAGCTCGGTGACCAGCAAGCCCGTTCCCATCCGCGCGAGCAGATCCGGCTGGGTCTGGTCCCCGTGGCCGACCACCAGGTTGTGCACGCCGCCGGCATTGGCCGTCGTCTCCATGCCCAGCTTACGGGCCGAGTAGCTGTCCAGCACGTAACCCTGCAGGATGCCGTCCGCAACCAGGTCCCGGGCACAGGTCGCCACCCCTTCGCCGTCGAACGGGGCGCTGCCCAGGGCGCGCCTGAGATGGGGCTGTTCCCGGATTGCGAACCCCGCAGGAAATACAGATTTGCCGAGATGGTCGAGCAGGAAGCTGCTTTTGCGGTACAGGCTGCCGCCGCGGACGGCGGCGATGAAGTGGCCGAACAGGCCTCGGGCGGTCTCGGGTGAAAACAGCACGGGTGCTTCCTGAGTACGGAGTCGACGGGCACCCAGGCGCCTGGCGGCCCGTTGCCCCGCCTGCTGGCCCACCGATCGGGGCTCGTCCAGGGTTCCAGGGTCCCGGGCCGCGGTGAACCAATAGTCCCGCTGCATGCCCCCATGGTCCTGGCTGATCACCGCACAGTTGATTCCGTGTCGGGTCCCCCGCCAGCTGCCGAGGAAGCCGTGACTGTTACCGTAAACGCGAATGCCCCCATGACAGCTCACCGTGGCACCCTCCGAGTTGACGATCCGAGAGTCCTGCCCGCGGGCAGCGTCTTCGCATTCGCGGGCGAGCTCCATGGCCTGCTCAGCTGAGAGCTGCCAGGGGTGGAACAGGTCCAGGTCGGGGAAGCCGTGGGCCATGCGGGCCGGATCGGCCAGCCCGTTACTGTCGTCCGGCGCGGTGAAGCGGGCGATACGACAGGCGGCTGCCACCGTATCGCGCAACGCAGGCGGCGACAGGTCCGAGGTGCCGGCGCTGCCTTTGCGGCCGTCGAAGTAGACGGCGACACCCAGGCCCTTGCCCCGATCGTGCTCCACCCGTTCCAGCTCGCCGAGCCGCACCGTCACGGATAGGCCCCCATTATCCGCCAGCGTTGCCTCCGCTGCCGAAGCGCCTTTGTTCTTCGCCTCCGTTAGGACCTGGGACACCAGCTCTTCGAGCCTGCCCTGATCGTCGTCCGCTGTCGACACTGCGAATCCGCCTCACACTGCAATACCCACCAACGCACTATTCTAGCCCGATATCTTTCCCGGAATTGGCTCGCTAATATGTAGGCCACAACCAAACGTACGTGGTGGCTGTGGGGACTTTTGGAGGCCACAAGGGGGGCACGGAGTATGAGGCGAGTGCGGCGTACACGCTCGACCGGGGCAAAATGGTTCTGGTCGGGGATGGCGCTGGTGTTGTTCCTCATCGCCGGCCTCTACCTCTCCCTACCTTATCTGGTCCAGCAGTTGTTTCCCCGCTGGCTTGAGAGCCAGGGTATCAGCCTGCGTATGGAGGAGGTGCAACACGACATCCTGGCAGCCCGCGTGGTGTTGCGCGGGGTCAGCGCAGGCCAAGAAGGCTCCCTGCTAACCGCCGAGGAGGTCGTCCTCGCTCTCGACCTTGGCGGGCTCTTCAGCGCCGACTTGCGCCTTGACAGCCTTGAGTTCCTGCGCGGAGAGGTAGCAGTCCGGAGAGCTGAAGACCGCTGGTGGATCGCGGGACTGACCCTGGACCGGCGTCTCGCGTCCTGGGCCGGGCACGTAGGCAGGTTGGCGGTGGTTGATGTCCGGGTGCGCTCAGACGTGCCGGGACTGGGCGGACTGCGGATCGAGCAGGGCAACATCCAACGGGGCTCGGTCGCCGCCGGCGGTCTGTTGAACTTTCGGGTGGCCGCCGAGCTTGGCGACGGACGGATCGCGTTCAGTGGCGAGGCCTGGCCGGTTGCGGATGACACGGCGCTGGCCGGTGAGCTCACCCTGCAGGACCTGGCATTGGAGCGTCTTCTCGCCGGTGTTCTGGGTCCGGACGTGGTGCTCGAAGAGGCGACCGCAGATGCCCGGGTGCGGGTGGATGTTCTCATCCGCCCCCGGGAAGCCGGGATCCGGGGCAGCGTAGACGGCAGGCTGCGAGTCGAGGAGCTGCGGGCCGAAATTTCCCACCGACCTAGTCTAGGCCAGGGGCTTGTCTGGCGCGGCGAAGCCCGGTTCGACATGGAACAGGGCAGAGTCTCCAGCGCCTCTTTCCAGGGGCGCACAGAGGTGGAGCGCTGGGAGATGCCGGCCGGAGAAACCGATCGCGGACGGACTCCCCTGCGGCTTGAGGACGGGGGCTGGGAGGGGCGCCTGGAATGGTCCCCACGCATCACAACCCCGGCCGGCATGAGCCTGGTGGGTGATGTCGAGTTGGGGTGGCTCCTGCTCGGCTACGGCGAAGACCGCGCGGTGGGCCTGGAGCAGGTCTTCCTGTGGGGCGTGGAGCGGGGCTCCGGCAAGGCGCTGCAAGTGGGTCGCGTCCAGGCCCGACGGGTCGTTGGCGGGATACGTTCGGGGGGCACTCCCGGGCTGTCCATGGGACTGGGTTCGCCGAGATGGCGAACCGCCGGCCTGGAGATGGGCCTGCTGGAGCTACACGAAGGGTCCGTGTTGCGTCAGCGCTTCGTCGAGGTGACGGACCTTGAGTTGCTGGCCACAGCCTTCGATCGGGCTGGTGGCCTGGGCCGCGCACGGGTCGAAGGACTGGAGTATTCGGACGGACAGTTGAGTGCGACCAGCCTGGCGCTCCATGACCTGGAACTGGCCGCGAACGATTTGCCCGAAGTGGATGAATCGCTGGTTCTTGATCAGGCCCTGTTCCTGGATATCGCCGTGGTGCCCTCCGCGAGCTTGAGCGTGGGCGAATCCCGCCTGAGCGGCTTGCGCGCGACGGCGGTGAGGGACGCCGAAGGTCAGTGGCGATTGCCCGTTCTCGGGGGGCCAACCCGGGCGACGGGAGACCTGCGCGTGGCGCTCGGCACGTTCCGGCTGGAAGGTGCCAGCCGTATGGTGCTGGTGGACCCGTCGAGCTTGCCGCCCTACCGGCTGGCTATGGATGAGCTTCGGGTAAGGCTGGCGAGCTGGGACAGCCACCGGGCCACCGACAGCGGGCGCTTCAGCCTGGAATCCAGGGTGGGGGAAGGTGGCCGACTGACGCTCAATGGCCGTATGGGCCCCTTGCTGGGGGCGGCCTGGATCGCTCTACATGGGGAGGCCATCGACCTCCCTCTCGGGCTACTTCCACCAGGCTTGCTCGAGCCACTGGGGATGAGTGATCAGGACGGTGCCCTGGCGGCGTGGTTTGATCTGAGAACAACGGCCGGTGGGTGGGCGGCCTATGCCGACCTGCAGTTCAGCGGACTGGGCTTGGCCCGTGCGCGGCCCTCGGCGCTAGACGGGGGGTTGCGCCTGCTCCAGGACGACCGTGCTGAGCTGCGACTGGCTCTGGAACTGGACGGTCAAGCCGATTCGGCTCTGCCCCGGATGGTCATCGAGCGCGGCGCCAAGCGTGGCATCGCCGCTGCGATACTCGACTATTACGGATCCCTCGGCGTAGCTCCCCAGGGTGCCCGTTCCTCATTGCAGACCGGCCGCCTGTCCCTCGCACCGGTATCGTTTCTCGCGGGCAGCGCTTCCTTCGACCGGGAGGCCGCATCCCACCTGGAAGCCGTGGCAGATCGCCTGCAGCATCGCCCGCTTACCCGACTGCGGGTGTGTGCCCACGCCATACCCGAAGACTTCCAGCGCGCAACCGCCCCCGAACAGATGGCTCCGGACCCCGCTGTCCTGAAGGGGAAGGCGCTTGCCCTTGCCGGTCTGCGAGACCGTTACGTGCGAGAGCACCTGACGCGCAGACTGGGGCTGCCGGAGAAACGGCTCCTGCCCTGTGCGCCAGCCTACCAGCTTGCCTCAAAGGGAACCCCGTGGGTAGACCTGAGCCTGGAAGTCGTACGCTAGCCAGTCACTATTCACTATTCACTATTCACTATTCCCCTTGAGAATTCCTGGTCGGGTCGGGTTAGAATTCCGCGGATGGACGTGACGGACATTCTGGAGCCCTTGAACGAGGTCCAGCGCGAGGCAGTGAGCGCCCCGCCGGGGCATGCTCTGGTGCTTGCCGGGGCCGGCAGCGGCAAAACCCGGGTTCTGGTCCACCGCATCGCGTGGTTGATTCGCACCGGTCAGGTCGGTCCCTACCGCATCCTGGCGGTGACCTTCACAAACAAGGCGGCCGGGGAAATGCGGGGCCGGATCGAGGGCATGCTCGGCATACCGGTCAGCGGCATGTGGGTGGGTACTTTCCACGGACTTGCCCATCGCATGTTGCGGGCGCATTGGCACGACGCGGGCCTCAGCGAGGGCTTCCAGATCCTCGACAGCGAGGATCAGCTGCGCAGTCTCCGGCGTGTCGTCAAGGGATTGGGGCTCGACGAGAGCCAATGGCCCGCCAAACAGGCCCAGTGGTTCATCAATGCCCGCAAGGATGAAGGGCAGCGCGCAGAGCACCTGGAGGACCACGGTGATCCCTGGCAGCGGCAGATGATTCGCATCTACCGGGCCTACGAAGAAGCCTGCGACCGGGCGGGCGTGGTGGATTTTGCCGAGCTCTTGTTGCGCTCCCACGAGCTGCTCCGGGACCACGCCGCCATCCGCGACCACTACCGGGAACGATTCCAGCATATCCTCGTCGACGAATTGCAGGACACCAACGCGATCCAGTATGCGTGGTTGCGCCTGCTGGCCGGCGAGACCGGCTGGTTGTTCATGGTCGGCGATGATGATCAGTCCATCTACGGCTGGCGCGGAGCCCGGATCGAGAACATCCAGCGTTTTCCCAAGGACTTCGCGGCTGTCGCCGTCCACCGCCTGGAACAGAACTACCGCTCGACGGGCACCATCCTGGCCGCGGCCAATGCCCTCATTGCCAACAATCAGGGGCGTCTCGGCAAGAATCTCTGGACGGACGGCAAGGAGGGCGACCTCATCCGTGTGTACGGGGCCTTCAACGAGGTCGACGAGGCGCGCTTCGTCGCCGATCGCATCGCCCAGTGGGTGGAGCAGGGCGGAAGCCGCGGAGATGTCGCGATCCTCTACCGGGTCAGTGCTCAGTCACGGGTCTTTGAAGAGGCCCTTCTGGCCCTCGGGATCCCTTACCGGGTTCACGGCGGGCTGCGTTTCTACGAACGGGCGGAGATCAAAGATGCGTTGTCTTATCTGCGCTTATTGGCCAACCGCCATGATGATCCGGCCTTTGAGCGTGTGGTAAACACCCCGGCCCGGGGAATCGGAGAGCGTAGCGTCGAGGCGGTGCGCCAACTAGCCCGCACCGAGCAGAGCTCGCTGTGGGATGCGAGCCGGCAGCTGGTGGCGGCTCGGACCCTTAGCGGGCGGGCCGTGAATGCCCTGACCGGCTTCCTTGAGTTGGTGGAAGGCATGGCGACCGAGACTGCCGGTCTTGAGTTGCACGAGCAGGTCGAACACGTGCTGGCTGTGAGCGGTCTCGTGGAACACTATCGCAAGGAGAAAGGAGATCGCGGGCAGGCACGGGTCGAGAACCTGGAGGAACTCGTCAGTGCGTCCCGGGAGTTTGAATTCGACGAGGACGACGGACACAGTCCGCTGGCGGCTTTTCTCGCCCATGCGGCGCTGGAGTCCGGAGAGAGCCAGGCGGATGCGGAGCAGGAGAGCGCCCAGCTCATGACGTTGCATGCGGCGAAGGGTCTCGAATTCCCCCTGGTGTTCATGGCCGGCATGGAGCAGGGGCTGTTTCCTCACCAGCGCAGCATCGATCAGACCGGGCAGATCGAGGAGGAGCGGCGACTGTGTTACGTGGGTATGACCCGGGCTCGTGAGCAGCTTTATCTCACCTACGCCGAGAGTCGCCGTCTTCACGGCACCGACCACTATGCATCGCCTTCGCGGTTTCTGCGGGAGATCCCGGCCGAGCTGACCCAGGGGGTGCGCATCGGCGGTTCTTTTGCCCGACCGGCCTTCGAGCCGGCGAAGACGGACGCCGGAGAATACCGGCTGGGACAACAGGTCATTCACCCGAAGTTCGGCGAGGGCGTGGTGGTGAACTGCGAAGGCCACGGGGGTAGCGCCAGGGTGCAGGTCAACTTCGTGCACAAAGGCAGCAAGTGGCTGGTCGCCGCGTATGCCAAACTTGAGCCGGTTTAACCCGCATTTCCAGGCTCACAACACAGATTCGTCAGGAGGAGGACAAATGCTTTGTTCCAGACAGCCGTGGGGATGGGTGTTCGCGCTGGTGGTCATGGGGCTCGTGGCCGGTTGCGGCGATACCGGGCAGGCGCCCCCACAAGGTACCGGGGATGCCGGGTCTGAAAAGACAGACAGAGTATTCAAGTGGAAGGTGGTCACCACCTGGCCACCCAATTTCCCGGTCTTCCAGGAAGGCGTTGACCGCTTCGTAGAAGACGTGCGCCAGATGAGCGGGGGGCGTCTGGATATCAAGGTGTTCGCCGGCGGTGAGCTGGTACCGCCCCTGCAGACCTTCGACGCCGTGTCCCAGGGGACCGTGGAGATGGGGCACGGTGCAGCCTATTACTGGGCCGGCAAAGTCCCGGCCGGCCAGTTTCTATCGGCCGTGCCTTTCGGGATGACCGCAAAGGGCATGCATTCATGGCTCTACAGTGGCGGCGGACTCGAGATCTGGCGACAGCTCTACGAGCCGTTCGGGCTGGTACCTTTCCCCATGGGCAACACCGGTGTGCAGATGGGCGGCTGGTTCAACAAGCGCATCGATTCGGTGAGCGACCTGAAAGGATTGAAAATGCGCATCCCAGGCCTGGGCGGCAAAGTACTGGCCAAGGCAGGCGGTACCCCGGTTCTGCTGGCAGGGGGCGAGATCTACACGGCCCTCGAGCGGGGCACCATCGATGCGACGGAGTGGGTCGGCCCGTTTCACGACCAGCGACTCGGCCTCAACCGCGCTGCCAAATATTACTATTACCCGGGCTGGCACGAGCCCGGTACCACCTTGGAGCTTATCGTCAACCGCAAAGCATGGGACGAACTGCCCGCGGACCTGCAGACCATCATCCGGGTAGCGGCCATGGCCACCAACCTCTGGCAATATTCCCAGTTCGAGACCCTCAACCTGAAGGCATTGCGCGAGCTCAAGGAACAGCACAATGTACAGGTCCTGCCGTTTCCCGACGACGTGCTCATCGAGCTGCGTCGCCTGACCGAGGAAGCCCTGGATGAGCAGGCTGCCAAGGACGCCGAGTTCAAGCGGGTCTATGAAGCCTACCGGGCTTTCCGAGCTGACAA
>CAJHYX010000221.1_pt1 | contig 12340 bp, 13 predicted proteins | sample 9198881 | NCBI WGS metagenome assembly CAJHYX01 (sample SAMEA7708376, study PRJEB35096) | sediment metagenome | biome: marine neritic benthic zone biome [ENVO:01000025]; feature: sediment [ENVO:00002007]; material: shallow marine sediment [ENVO:03000034] sea grass bed [ENVO_01000059] ...
CCGAGGACAGCTCAAGATCGAAGAACGAACATCGGTCGTGCTGGAAATGAAAAGTCGCCTGGATATCGCAAACGAAGCTCAGGTCGCCCGGCGGAACGTTGATGCCCACCTCCTCCCGTAGCTCTCTCGCCGCGGCCTCAACCGGCAGCTCGTTCTGCCTCACGCCACCACCCGGAAACGATAGACATCGCCGGTAGGAATTTCGGACCAGCAACACCCGGCCGTCATGCCATACGGCAACCAGAGCGCCCCGGTGCTGGGGGCGCGACACAAACCAGACGGCCCGTAGCAGCCGGTACGCGATCCGCAGACCCAGCCGCCACAGTCCATCGATAATCCGCTTCACCGAAGAGTTATGCCGTTGATTCATATCGGGAAACAGCGTCAACCGCCCGATGGAGCGGGCTGACCTATACTTGAGTATCGGATAATCACAGTGGTTATGATCCGCCGCCGGAGCATCCTCGGCTTCCCCTCACCAGGAGCTTGAGACCATGGGACTCGAAGAATATCTGCAGCAATGCCGTGAGCTCAACGCGCTCTGTACTCAGAACGGATGGATAGACAACGACACCCTGCGGGTGGACATCCTCGACCAGGACGGGTCGAGCATTCTCGCCGCCGTGACCTTCGAGGAGATCCTGATGCAAGGGGCTGGCTGCGTCGCGGGCCGCGTCCCTTGCTATGGTCGGGTGCGGGCCGAGCTGAAGGAGAACGGCGACGTGGAACGGCTCGATGTTCTGTAGGAGGGATCAGCGGAGCTTTTGGGGAGCAGTCGGATTCGGAGTACACTGGCCATGGAGGGGGTCTTAGTTCCACGAGAAGAATCCGAGAATACCATGTGCAAGTCCATCCTCAGCCGTTTGTGCTTTCTCGTGTCCACACTCTATGCCAGCGCAGGCCTGGCAGCACCCACCATCTCCATCACGCCATCGCCCGTCATCGCCTACCCGGGTGAAGCCGTGCAACTCCAGGCAGACATTGGCGGACCGACAGAGTACCGGGTGAAGTGGATCCTTCAGGGGCCTCTGGTGGGAGGTATCGACCCAGGCAAGCTGACTGAAGACGGCCTGTACACGGCCCCGACCAGCATGCCGGCAGGTCCTGTGCGGATCGTGGTACAGATCTCGACAGGCCAGTGGAATCTGCCTGTGGCGGCAGCCTCGGTGCCGGTGCAGATCATTCCCCAAGGCATGCCGAAGCCCCAGTTCGGGGCGCCGCCGCCACCTCCCCCCTTCCCGTTCCCGAGAGGCGATACGGACATGACGGAGCCGCCTGCGCCGCCGACCCAGCTGCGGTGAGCCTCAGTGCAGCCTCGGGGCGAGGATCTGGAGGCTCACCAGAAGTTCGTGGATCTCGTCGGCGTCTTCCGCATCGGGGGCGAGTTCAAGGTATCTGCGGTAGTCGCGAATAGCCGCGCAGTGGTGCTCCAGCGCGTGGTAGACCCGTCCCCGGTCGCGGGTTTCCCGGGGGTGGTCCGGAGTTATCGTCAGCATCATGTCCGATACCTGGACCAGGCGTTCACAGTCGTTGCGCTCCCGGTAAATGATTTTCAGGTTACGGAGCATGCGCACCAGGATGTCCTTCTTGCTCGCGTTCTCCAGCAGCTGAGGCAGCAGGTCCCTCACGGGCGTGTCTTCGTCGAGCACTGATTCGGCACGCCGTGCCAGATCATCCAGGCTCAAGGATGTCCCCTGTAGAAAAGGATCCATAACCACAGCACCGCCGCCGATGTCCATCTTCACCAGAAAATGTCCCGGAAAAGAGATCCCCTCGACCGGCAATCCCAGCCGGCGTCCTACCTCGATGTGGATCAGGGAGAGGGTGATGGGATTGCCTACCCGCCTGTCCAGCACGTCGTTGAGAAAGCTGTTGCGAGGATCGAAATAGTCAGTCAGGTTCCCGGAGAAACCCAGCTGCCGGTAAAGGTAGCGATTCAATTCCTGCATCATATCCAGAGGATCGGCGGGATCCGCCTCCAACTCATCCCGTATGGCCCCGGCCATCTCGTCCAGACGGGCCAGGTACCGCACCGCCTCCATTTCAGGGTATTCGAACCTGGCGATAGCCAAAGCGGCCTCGGCGAGATTGAGTTCCGGCTCGCTTAGGGCCACAATTTCATTAAACTGCTTTAAGGATTGTTCGTCCATAGTTGAATTTTAAGGATTATTTGAAACAACGCTAGACGGTATTCCTGTGAATTGCAACCCGTGCATCGTTCTGCCCATTCGTGTGACCGGAGCTGTCCCATGGATCCCGAGTTATTTCTGAGCATCCTCGTAGCCGCACTCCTCCTGGTGCTTCTGTGGCGGTCCGTACGCCAGGCTGCTGAACAGGCCCGCGTGCTGGAGGCGCTGGCACGTTTCGACACCCGAGTCCAGGAGCAGACCCGGCACAGCCAAGCGCTGGCCGCGCACCTCGACGGACGCAGCCGGGTCAACGAAGAGTTGCTGCGGGGCCTGGAACGAACCCTGAGAGCGGGACACCTGGCGACACTCCAAGCGCTGGAGCGGCGACTGCGGGAGCTGCAGGGCGGACAAGCGAGTGCTCTCGCGCAGGCCAGGACCCATACCGTCCAGGCCCTGTGGGCACTGCGAGAGGCCTTGCAGAAAGGTCTCGGCCAGTATCAGACCCGCTTCGAGCAACGTCAGACCCACGCGCTCAAGCTGCTGCAGGATTCACTGCATTCCGGGATGCAAGGGGTGCACAGCCAGGTGGGAGAGGCCCTTTCTCGCAGCTCCCGGGAACTGGGCAGCCGCGTGGAAGGGCTGACGACGCGAACGGACGAGCGACTGCGGGAAATCAGCGGCCAGGTGGAACACCGACTCTCCGAGGGCTTCGAGAAAACCACCGCCACATTCGCGGATGTGCTGAAGCGATTGGCCCTGATCGACGAAGCCCAGAAAAAGATCACGGACCTCTCCAGCAACGTGGTCAGCCTCCAGGAGGTCCTCGCGGACAAGCGTTCCCGAGGTGCTTTCGGCGAGGTCCAGCTGAGCGCGCTGGTGCGCAACGTCATGCCGGAAGCCAGCTTCGAGCTGCAGTACACGCTACCCGGTGGAACCCGCGCAGACTGCATCCTGTTCTTGCCGGAACCCACGGGCAACGTGGTGATCGACGCTAAGTTTCCCCTGGAATCCTATCGCCGCATGACCGACGAGAGCCTGGACCAGGGGGAACGGCAGGCAGCGGAACGCCAGTTCCGCCAGGACATTCGCAAACACATCCGTGACATTGCCGGTAAATACATTCTGCCCGGAACCACCTCCGACGGCGCCGTGATGTTCATTCCGGCCGAGGCAGTATTCGCCGAGGTGCAGGCCCATCACCCCGCCCTGGTGGAAGAAGCGCACGCCGCCCGCGTCTGGCTGTGCTCACCGACAACCCTGATGGCGGTGCTCAACACCGCCCGGGCGGTGCTCAAGGACGACGCCACGCGGCGTCAGGTGCACATCATTCAGGAGCACCTGGGCGGTCTGGCCAAAGACTTCGATCGATTCCGCAGACGCATGGATAACCTGGCCCGCCATATCCGACAGGCCAACGAGGACGTAGACGAAGTGAATATATCGGCCAGCAAAATCACCGACCACTTCCAGAAGATCGAACGGGTGGATCTGGAAGCACAAGACACCCCGCTACAGGAACTGGAAGGGAGGGAAGAAAACACGGTGACGCGTGACGAAGGCAGGTTAAAGGTTAAAGGTTAAAGGTTAAAGGCCAAAGGAAGACAAGACCGAAGTTTCCTCAGCGCAACCAGAATCCCGAGTCTTCATGCTTTTACCTCTTCCCTTTTGCCTTTTGCCTTTTGCCTTTAACCTTTCGCCTCTGCCACGAGTCACCAATCACTCTTCACCGCTCACTGCTCACCATTCACTGTTCACCAGTCACCTGATCAGAATATATACCGAGCTTTTCCCCCGGCGCATATGCAGGGTGAGATCGTCGCGGTTGCCCCGGACCAGGCGTACCAGATCGTCCATGTCTCCCACCTTTTGACGATTCACCTGGGTGATGATGTCGCCCTTGCGCAAGCCCGTGTTCCAGGCAATGCTGCCGCGTTCCAGCTCCTTGACCATCACAGCCTTTCCCTGTCCATTGCCTGACAAGGGAGTCAGGCCGAAAACCGCCCCGTCCAGCCGGCGGTGCAGGCGTGCGCCCGCCACCAGAGTGTCGGAGGGCTCCGCAATGCGGGCAGTCAGCGTTTTCGGCCTGCCCGTCCGCAGGATCTCCATCTCCACGGCCTGGCCGATACCCAGCAGGCCCACGCTGTTCCTGAGATCGGCGGCGCTGCGCACGGAACGGCCATTCATCGCCACGACGATGTCCCCGGGTTGCAGGCCTACCTTTGCGGCGGGTGATGCCCGCTCCACCTCGACCACGACCGCACCCTGCCTGGCCGGAATGTCGAAGGCCGCGGCCAGGGCGGGCGTCAAATCCTGCACGGATACCCCCAACTGGCCGCGCCGAACCTCACCGTACTTGACGATATGGTCCATGACCTGACGGACCATGTTCGATGGGATTGCAAACCCTATTCCGACGTTACCGCCGCTTGGGGCCAGTATGGCCGTGTTGATGCCTATCAGCTCGCCCCGCAGGTTCACCAGAGCACCGCCCGAGTTTCCCGGGTTGATGGAGGCGTCGGTCTGGATGAAGTCCTCATAGCCTTCGATGCCGAGACCGGTCCGACCGACGGCGCTGATGATCCCGGAGGTCACCGTCTGCCCAAGACCAAAGGGGTTCCCGATGGCTACCGCGAAGTCGCCGACCCGATGGGTATCCGAATCCGCGAACTTGAGTGCGGTCAGGTCCTCGGGCGGGATCTTGATAACCGCGACGTCAGTCTCCGGATCGGCCCCGACCATAATGGCATCCAGCCGGCGCCCGTCGCGCAGAGTCACGATAATCTCCTGGGCATGCTCGATCACATGGTGGTTGGTGATGACGTAGCCCCGCCGGTCATCCACCACCACGCCGGAACCCAAACTGTGACTTTTCCTTTTCCGCGGCTGTTTCGGTAGATCGAAAAAGTGGCGGAAGAAGGGGTCGCTGAGCAGCGGGCTTCGGCGCGTCTTGACAACCCCGCGGGTTGAGATGTTCACCACCGCGGGCGTGGTCCGCTCCAACATGGGCGCAAGACTCGGCAGCTTGTCGCCGTCCACGGCTGCCGGCAGCACCGCAAAAGCAACCCAGGGCAACAATGCCAGCAGCCAGCCCAGGCCAATGGCGGTCTTAAAAGACAAAGTCCGTGCAGTCATGGAAGTTTCAGTACTTAGCTGGGTGGGAGGAGGAGACAAGGACAGGAGGGTAACAGATCCGGCGCATCGCAACGGGGCTATCCGGTTTTCATCTTAGACCGCGGATCGAAGGGCAACTCCCGAGCCATACGCTCGTAGAACGAACGCGCCGCTGCCGTGTCGGCACGGGGCGTTGCGATCTGCAACACCACGTACTGGTCGCCCGCTGGACGACCCGGCAAGCCCCGCCCTTTCAACCTCAGCTTGCGCCCCGACTGGGAGCCGGCCGGAACCTTCACATCCACTTCACCACCCAGCGTGGGCACGGCGATGGTGGCACCAAGAGCGGACTCCCAGGGGGTAATGGGCAGTTCCAGGTGAATGTCCCGCTTATCTACCCGGTACAAGGCGTGGGGCTGTATCTCCACCTCGAGATACAGATCCCCATGGGTTCCGCCGCCGGGACCGGCGCGCCCCTTGCCCGCGAGCCGAATCTCCTGGCCGCTGGTTATTCCGGCCGGTATCTTCACCCGCAATGTCTGGGTGCGGTTGCTGACCCGACCGTAGGCATCGGTATCCGACACCTGCAGGTGAATGGTACGGGTTCCACCGTGGAAAGCATCCTCCAGTGAAACGCCTATTCGGGCCCGCTCGTCGCTACCGCGAGCGCGGAAACCGGCTCTGTGACCGGGCCCGCCCGTGGCCCGGCCGAAAAGGGTTTCGAAGAAATCACTGAAGCCGGTGTGCTCGGCTCCCGCAAAACCACCACCGCCGAAGTCGAATTTTGTTTCCCACTGGGGCGGTGGCCTGAAATCCTGCCCCGCCTTCCAACCGGCACCCAGCTGGTCGTAGGCTTGACGCTTCTCACTGTCCTTAAGGACCTCGTAGGCTTCGTTCACCTCCTTGAAGCGCGCTTCCGCATCGGGTTCTTTGCTGACGTCCGGATGGTATTTCCGTGCGAGCTTGCGGTAGGCCCGTTTGATCTCGTCCTGGGATGCCCCCCGGGGCATGCCCATGATCTTGTAGTAATCCTTGTACTGCATCCGGACGCGGTTGCCTCAGGCTCGCCGTGCAGGCGAGCCTGAGGCGTGACAGGCCAGCCAATTACCCTGATGAAACAGCCCGTTCAAGTCTCGACGGCGATTCTTCTTGGCTGCAGCCTCTCCTGCTTCGGAATGACAACCTCTAGCACGCCGTTGTTGCCCCTGGCGCTGATCCGCTCCGCGTCCGCTGTGTCGGGCAGGCTGAAACGTCGATAGAAGATGCCGCGTGCCCGTTCCATGCGTTTATATGTCTCACGCTCCTGCTCGCTCTCCTCCCCGCGCTCGCCCTTAATGGTCAGCACACCGTCATCCATGGTGATGCTGATCTGTCCCGGCTCGACGCCGGGAATGTCCGCATAAAGCACGAAACGGTCCTTCTCCTCCTCGATATCCACCGGGGGCGTCCAGCGACTGGTCACGACGCTGGAGCTGTCTTCCTCGCCGGTGCCCGCCAGGGTCGACTCCAGCACCCGGTTGATATCGTTGTGCAGTTGTCTGTACAGATTCCATGGTTCGTAACGATAAACGGTCATTGCGTTATCTCCTCAAAAGTCTTTTACATCAGGCCGCTATACCTGTCCGGCACAGGCCACACTTGACTATGGATATGGGGAGCATCGACCAGGTTTCAAGAGCTTGCCGCCGCGTACATGGCGTGGGCAACGGTATATAATGTCGCAATCACCTCAAGGTAGCCCAGAGCTCATGGCCAACCAACGCGTCTACCGCATCGTCTTCCATAACCAGGGCAAGATCTACGAGGTGCACGCTCGCCACGTGGGGCAGAGCGACATGTTAGGGTTCGTGGAGATCGGTGAGCTGATCTTCGGTGAGCGCTCGGCGGTGTTGGTGGACCCGGCCGAGGAGCGACTCAAGGCAGAGTTCGCCGGTGTAAGGCGTACTTACATCCCTATGCACGCCGTGGTCCGGGTCGATGAAGTGGAGAAGGAAGGCGCAAACAAGATCATATCCCCAAGCGACGGGGAAAAAGTCACGCCGTTCCCCGTACCCACCTATACGCCCGGGGGAACCCCCGGGAAAAGCTAGCCCGCATTTCTCACCAGGCGGACCCGTATTCACAGATTATGTCGAAACAAACAAGATATTGGCGTTTTCCGAGCCCGCTGCTCAGCGCACAGGCTGTCCTATTCGGTTCTTGGCCCCCTCTGGCTTTGCATCTTGGCCGATCCCCCTTGAGCCATAGCTACGGCTATGCCTCTTCGGGCGATCGACCAATCTGCTTTGCCAGAGTGACCCAAGATTCCGAATCCCGGTGAGAAATGCGGGCTAGGGCACTCCGGCTGACAGTATGGCCTGCGAATATAGTCCAGCCCGCCTTGCGGCCTTTCGTCTTTAGCCTTTTACCTATCTCTCGCATCCGTGACGCCTTCGAACAGGGCCGAGTAGTCCATCTCGGCCAGGCCCTTGTCCAGGGTCGCCTGTATAGCTTCCCTTACACCCGCCAGCAGACCGGTGTCCAGCCCCAGCTCTGCGCTCTCGGCGAGAAACAGGTCCACGTCCTTGGCCAGATGCTTGGTCGGGAAGTTGGGCCCGGCATAGTCGTGGCTCAACATGCGGGATAGTTTCTTGTCGAATGTGGGTGCGTAAAGGGCACTCTCGCGCAACAGGCTCATGAACGTGTCCGCGACCACACCCTGTCGTTGCACGAAACCCAGGCTGAGGGAAAAGGCGGCCGTCAGGGAGGCGATCAACTGGTTGAGGGCCAGTTTCACGGCGGCGGCCTGGCCGACAGGCCCGATTAATACGGGGTTGGGACCGAAGGCCTGCAGCAATCCGCTGTAGCGCTCGAACTGCTCCGGCGCGGCGCCCACCATGACGATCAACTTCCCCGCCCCGGCCTCGGGAATGCTCCCCAGAACAGGCGCCTCGAAGTAAACCCCGCCGGCAGCACCCACATCGCCCAACAGACGCCGGCTTTGCTCGGGACCGATAGTGCCCATCTGGACGACCGTGCGCCCATCAAGCACCTGACTCGCCGGCTCCTCCAGCAGCACGGCCCGGATAGCCGCCTCGTCGCTCAGGGTCAACAGCACACAGTCCGCAGCCTGGATGGCAGCAGCAGGCGTGTCGGCCACACCGATCCCCTCCGGCGCCAGAGTTTCTGTCTTGAAGCGGCTGCGGTTGTAAACGGTCACCCGGTGACCGGCCTTAGCCAGCCGCAGGGCCATGGGAGCCCCCATCAGCCCGGTACCCAGCACTGCAATCTTCATTTCATCCCTTCTTTTTCGAGCAGCCCCTTCCCCTTGCCTGCAACTGCTCCAACACCTTGTTCCGGTACTGCTCCTCCAACTCCAGATTAGCCCGCCCACCGCGCTGGACGCTCAAACGGGCACGCAGCAGGCTGAGACGCTTCATGGCGCCGGCATGCTCATCCCCGTCGAGGCGTTCCATGAGTTGCTCAAGATCCCGGATGTTCCTGCGCAGGCGGACCTCTTCGGGAACGTAGCCCGCGTTCTTGAGCACCCGGTAAGCCATGCGCAGCTCTTCCGGAACGAGGCCGTCGTCCTCTATCACCAACGGCTTTCCCGCCCCGGGCAGGTCGTCCAGATCACCGCGCTCGATGGCTTGCCGGATCTTAGCTCCCGCCATCTGGTCGATGAACCACATGGCGGTCCACGCCACTCCGAGCAGGGGCCGGGCACTATAATCCTAGTAACTTCGGCCAGAGGAACCCCGTTCGATTCTTGAACGCGGCGTACTCCGGGACTGTGCGGAGAAACTTTCTTTCTTCAATCTTGGCCCTGACCACCTGCATTGCCACGGCGATGACAAACAGCCACAAGCCTACCGGTGTGCTGGAAAGAACGGCGATGCCGAACACGTGGATGATCTCGGACATGTAGAGGGGGTGGCGGATCCTTCGATACAGCCCGCTGGTGACCAGCACCCGTATCTCGGTCATAAGGCTGAAGGACTTCTTCAGGGACCAGAGCGCCACGAAGCTGAGCGCCGCACCGACAGCCCCGATGAGGAGAGCCAGCACGTTCAGCGACATGAAGAAGGCCGGGGTCAGCTGGTACTTCATCGCCAGCGCCGGAAAATCGTAGGTCGGAAGCATGGCGCGGATTTCCGGGACGGCCAGCAAAGTGAAGCCGGTCACCGGGATGAGCACCGTGGCCAGGGGATAGACGGTCTCCCAGAAGCCCCTTGCCCGGTTAACCGGCTCGTGCCGTATGAGGTAGCTGTAGAACACCAGGGCGTCGAACGTAATGGCGATGAGGGTGTAGAAGACGTAGGTCAGCATATTGGCAAGCATATAGCTCGCGCCGGGCCCGACCGTATCGCTGTGCTGGATGAAGTATGAGAGCTGGGCGAAGCCGCCGTCCAGAAACAGCGTCTTGAACAGAAAATAAGACTTCACCGAGACAACGGTCCCGAAGAAGAGCAAGGGAATAGCTTCCCTTCTGAGCTTTTCTAGAGATACGAACGCCACGCCTTACACCTGCTCACAACAACTCACGCGCCTTTCACTTTCTCCACCAGCTTGCCAACGGACTCCAGCAGGTCGATGGGCACCGGGAAGATGACGGTGGAGTTTCGCTCGCTGGACATATCCAGCATGGTCTGCAGGTAGCGCAAAGTGATGGCGTTACGCTCCCGGGCCAATACCGCCGCCGCCTGGGTCAGCTTCTCCGAGGCCTGCAGCTCACCTTCTGCATTGATCACCTTGGCCCGCCTCATACGCTCGGCTTCCGCCTGCTTGGCAATGGCCCGGATCATGCTTTCGTCCAGATCCACGTGTTTGATCTCCACGTTCGCGACCTTGATGCCCCAGGCGTCCGTCTGCTTGTCCAGGATCTGCTGGATATCGGCATTGAGCTTATCCCGCTCCGAGAGCATCTCGTCCAGCTCGTGCTGGCCCAACACGGAACGCAGGGTGGTCTGGGCGAGCTGGCTGGTGGCCATCTCGAAGTTCTCCACCTGGATGATGGCCCGCTCGGGGTCGATGACCCGGAAATAGATCACCGCATTGACCTTGACGGACACATTGTCCCGGGAGATGACGTCCTGGGTGGGCACATCCATCACTATCATGCGGAGATCCACCCGCACCATTTGCTGGATGACGGGGATGACGATTATCAGTCCCGGGCCTTTGACCTTCCAGAATTTCCCGAGCATGAAAATCACGCCTCGCTGGTACTCCCGCAGGACCCGGAAGGAGATGAACAACAGGAACAGCAGGATGGCCAGAGCATACAAAAACGCCATGTCATTCCTCCTCAGGCTCGGCTTCCACCACCAACACCAGGCCGTCGACGGCCTTCACGCGCACCTTCTGACCTCGGCCAAGGGGCTCGGTGGTTCGGGCACCCCAAATCTCGCCGTGCACACGGATCCGGCACTGACCATCAATGGGATCCAGCACCTCCCCCACACTGCCCACCATCTGCTCCCGGCCGCTCACCACCGGCCTGCGCCTGAGCTTGGCCACCATGGTCACGACCAGGGAGAAAAACGCCACGCTGGCCAGAGCAAAACCGACCACCAGGGGCACGGAGATAGTGTACTCCTCCACGTCCGTCTCCATCAGGATCAGCGAGCCCACCACGAAAGCGATGGCGCCGCCAATGCCCAGGGCGCCGAAACTCGGCACGAACGCCTCCGCGATCATAAAGGCGATACCCAGCATCATCAGCGCCAGGCCCGCGTAGTTCACCGGCAGGACCTGAAAGGCGTAGAGGGCAAGCAGCAGACAGATGGCCCCGGCCACGCCGGGCAGGATGTTGCCGGGGTTGGACAGCTCGAAGAAGAGCCCGTAGATCCCGAGCAGCATCAGTATGTAGGCCACGTTTGGATTAGTGATAATCGACAGCAGCCGGCTGCGCCAGTCCGGCTCCAGGGGGGTGACCACAACACCCGAGGTGGCCAACACCCGTGGATTCCCCAGCACCGTCACCTGGTGTCCATCCAGAGCCCGGAGCAGCTCCGGAACGCTGTCCGCCGTGAAGTCAATGACCCCCTGCTCGAGGGCTTCCTCGGCGCTCAGGCTGGCTGCTTCACGCACCGCTTTCTCCGCCCACTCCGCATTGCGCCCGCGCATCTGGGCAAGCCCGCGGATATAGGCCGCCGCATCGTTGACGATTTTCTCTTTCATGGGCTCCGCGGGCGCTTTCTCGTCGCCCTCGCCTTGCCCGCCGTCCCCCTGCCCGCTGTCTTTGTCGGGCGCAGGCGAACCTGAAGGCAGCATGCCCGGCGAAATCTGCACGGGCGTCGCGGCCCCGAGATTGGTCGCCGGCGCCATGGCCGCCACGTGACTGGCATACAGGATATACGTACCCGCGCTCGCCGCCCTGGCGCCACTCGGCGCCACAAACGTCGCAACAGGCACCCGGGCCGCGACGATGCGCTTGATGATGTCGCGCATGGATGAGTCCAGACCGCCGGGGGTATCCATGCGCAGGATGACGAGTTGGGCGTTCTGCTCCTCCGCGTAGTCCATGCTGCGCGAAACATAATCCGATACCGCGGGGCCGATGGCACCCTTCACCTCGAGCAGGAACACCCCCCCGGCCCGGTCGGCCGCGTGCAGCATGGCCATGCAAGCCAACAAGACGACAAGCGCCATCACCGAGCGGGACAGATTCGGGCCCCCTACAGCGCGCTCCTCGCGGACATTGAACCTCAGCGGATGCTCCGGATGCATTCTGTGTTGGCTGGCTGACATGGTGATCTATCGTTAGCATAACGCAATTCACCCTCTCTGAACGACCTCCACCGCCTTTCGTCCCCCGTCATAACTTGGTAGCTTATGGGTGACAGACGCCCGGCCCGCCAGCAGGATTCGGACGCGGCGTGTCCGGTGTCGCCAACACCATAACGGGAGGGAATAATCGTGATCGGGACCCGCTTCTTCGGTCTCTTCTTACCCAGGGCACTGGCTCTCGCCGACGGCATTGGCGGAGGCTCGGGCAAACTGATCGCTGTCGCCGCCCTCAGCCTGGACGAGTCTTCCGAGATCAGCACGTATGCCGCCCACGCCCCCAACTTTCTGCTTTTCGACGACGATGGGAACCTGAAAAAGATCATCGCCAA
>CAJHYX010000502.1_pt1 | contig 12230 bp, 8 predicted proteins | sample 9198881 | NCBI WGS metagenome assembly CAJHYX01 (sample SAMEA7708376, study PRJEB35096) | sediment metagenome | biome: marine neritic benthic zone biome [ENVO:01000025]; feature: sediment [ENVO:00002007]; material: shallow marine sediment [ENVO:03000034] sea grass bed [ENVO_01000059] ...
CACAAACCCGGCTCTGAGCCCGGGCTACCGGGTAACCGAAACCCTGCAACATGCGTTCAGTGTGATCCCGGGTAGGGGCCGACTCGGTCACACAAGTCCGCCCGTCGGCGTAAAGACCCGCCAGCAGCAGACAGGACTTTACCTGGGCACTGGCAACAGGCATGTCGTAGTGGATACCACGCAGGGCAGCTCCACCCCCGATCCGAAGCGGCGGCGTACCGTCCCCGCTGTCCTGGAGATCCGCCCCCATGTCGGCGAGCGGGTCGGTGACCCGTCGCATGGGGCGCCGGGACAGAGACGCATCCCCTGTCAACTCCACATCGAAGGCCTGCCCCGCCATCAGCCCGGCAAGCAAGCGCATGGAAGTGCCCGAATTGCCCAGGTACAGGGGCTGGCCGGGAGCGTGCAGACCTTCCCTGCCCACCCCGTGGATGGTCAGACGTCCCTGGTTGGGGCCGTCGGCCTGCACCCCCATGGCCCGAAAGGCCGCGAGGGTCGCCAGGGTGTCTTCGCCTTCCAGGAATCCGGAGATCCCGGTTTCCCCCTCGGCGATCGCACCCAGCATCACTGCCCGGTGGGAGATAGACTTGTCACCGGGCACCCGGATCCGGCCACCGAGGCACCCGCCCGCAGTTATCGAGAAGCTGACGGGGGGCGAGTCACTCAAATGCCGTACTCGGTTTTCGTGAACCGGTCCCGAGCGTCTTTGGCACGGGTGAACACTTCGTGGATGTAGGCACCATCGTCGTTCCGGATGGCCACTGTGAGCTTGTCCAGATCGTCCTGAAAGCGCGCCAACACGTCGAGGATGGCTTGCCGATTCGCCAGACAGATGTCGTGCCACATGGTCGGATCGCTGGATGCGATGCGCGTGAAGTCCCGAAAACCGCCGGCAGCGTAGCGGAAGATCTCCACCCGATCCTCCATGCGTGCCAGGGCGTCCACCAGGCTGTAGGCAAGCAGATGGGGAAGATGGCTGGTGGCGGCCAGAACCTCGTCGTGATGAGCCGCGTCCATCTCCACCACCTCAGCACCTGTCCGCTCCCACATGGCGCGTACGCGATCAGTCGCCTCGCGACGGGTCTCGGCGACAGGTGTCAGAATGACGCGCCTGCCTTGGAACAGCTCCGGGAACGAGGCTTCTACACCGCTCTGCTCGGTGCCGGCGATGGGGTGTCCCGGCACCAGGTTGGCCAGTGCATCGCCCAGAGCCGAGCGCGCGGCTTCGATGACGCTGCCTTTGGCGCTGCCAGCATCCGTGACAATGGCATCGGGAGACAGCCCCGGTGCCATGGCCCGGAACACGGTCGCCATGCTGCCCAGGGGTACGGCGACCATCACCATGTCGGCACCTTCCACGGCCCGGGCCGGGTCCGTATCGTAGCGGTCGATGACCCCCAGGGCCACGGCCCGCTCAAGATTCTCCGTACGCCGACTGCTGCCCACCACCTCCTCCACGCCACCCGTCTGACGCAGGGACCGGGCCAGTGAGCCACCGATCAAACCGACCCCGACGATGCACAGGCGCCGGATCATGCGGTCTCCATCCTCGGCAGGACTTTTTGCAGCGCTGTGAGAAAACGGCGGTTCTCCCGCTCCAGGCCGACGCTGACCCTGAGGTGATTGGGCATGCCGTAACTGGCCACCGGCCGCACGATGACGCCGTTCCGAAGCAGCCCTTCGTTGACCTCCGCCGCCGGCTGTCCCACATCGACCGAAACGAAGTTGCCCGCCGACGGAATGTAGTTCAGCCCCATGCGCTCGAAAGCCGCCGTGAGCTGACGCATACCGTGGCGGTTGACCTCCGCGGAACGCGTCAGGTGCTCGCTGTCGTAGAGCGCGGCTCGGGCGGCAGCCAGCGCCACACTGTTGACGTTGAAGGGCTGACGAACCCGGTTAAGCAGATCGGCAACGTCCGGGTGTGAAACACTGTATCCCACCCGCAGCCCGGCCAACCCGTAAGCCTTTGAGAAGCTGCGCGTCACGATGAGGTTCGGGTAGCGATCCACCCAGGCCATGCAGTTCGGATAGTCCGGCAGATCGATGTACTCGGCATAGGCCTCGTCCACAACCACCAATACGTGCTCGGGCAGGGCGTCGATGAAGCGCTCCAGGCTCTCGGCGCCCACCCGGGTGCCTGTGGGATTGTTGGGATTGGCGATAAAAACCAGGCGCGTGCGCTCGGTGACGGCACGGTGCATTGCATCCAGATCGTGGCCCCAGTCGCGCGCAGGGGTCACCACGGCTGCCGCCCCCACGGCCTGGGTCACCAGGGCGTAGACCGCAAACGCATAGGCCGAATAGATGACCTCACGCTTGCCTCCGGCGAAGGTCCGTGCGATCAGGTCGAGCACGTCGTTGGAGCCATTCCCCAGGGTGATCCGTTCGAGCCCGACGTCCAACTGCTCGGCGAGCGCCTGTTTCAGAGCAAAACCGTTTCCGTCAGGGTAGCGGGCAAGCTCGTTCATCGCGGCTCTGGCTGCTTCGACAGCATGAGCGCTGGGTCCCAGGGGGTTTTCATTGGAGGCAAGCTTGATGGCGGCTCTCACGCCGTACTCGCGTTCCAACTCCGAAATGGGCTTGCCGGGCTCATAAGGTCTAAGACCCTTGACGCCGCGGGTAGCCAGTTGTTCCTTGCTATTCATCGATCTTCACTGATCTGGTCAGATTTCCTTTGCACTGTCGCCACGCCGGAGAGTGCGCACCGGATCACCGTCGCCAAGGTCAAATGACGGCCCTGGGATAAGAGCCGAGCACCCTTACCATGGACGCGCCGGTCCGAATCTCCGCGAGGGCTTCCCTCACAATCTGTTCTTCCGCGTGCCCTTCGATATCCACGAAAAAAACGTACTCCCAGTTCTCCCGGCGGGACGGCCGCGATTCGATACGGGTCATGCTGATGCCCTTGCGGGAGAACGGTTCGAGCAACCCATACAGTGCACCCGGCCGGTTCGCGGTGGACAACAGCAACGAAGTCTTGTCCATGCCGGTGGGCGGCACCGAACGATTGCCGATAACCAGGAAACGGGTGGTGTTTCCTGGATCATCCTCGATGTTGGCCGCGACAACGGGAAGCCCGTAGGTCTCCGCAGCCACCTCCCCGGCGATAGCCGCTGTCTCCGGTTCCCGGGCGGCACGTTGCGCGGCGACAGCGTTGCTCTCCACCGCCACCCGCTGCACGGCGGGCAGGTTCAGCTCCAGCCACTTGCGGCACTGTGCCAGGGACTGCTGATGGGAATAAATAAGGCGAACGGCACTCAGATCAGCGGCCTTGGTCATCACGTGCTGGTGAATGCGCAACCCCACTTCACCGCATATTTTCAATGGCGAGTGGACGAACAGATCCAGCGTGTAGCTGATCACGCCCTCGGTGGAATTCTCCACCGGCACCACACCGTACTGGGCAGTGCCCGCTTCCACCTCCCGGAATACAGCGTCGATGGCATCCACCGGCCTGGTGTGGACGAAGTGACCGAAATGCTTCAGCGCCGCGGCCTCGGTGAAAGTCCCCTCCGGTCCCAGGAACGCGACACACAATGGTTTCTGCAGGGCCAGACAGGCCGACATGATCTCCTTGAAAAGGCGCACCATGTCCTCGGCCGGCAGCGGTCCCTGATTGCGCTCCGTGACCTGACGCAGGATCTCCGCCTCCCGGTCCGGGCGATAGAAGTCCTCTTTGTCACCGCTGTCGCGTTTCGCCCGCGCAACCTGCTCAGCCAGCGCCGCCCGCTGATTGACGGCATTCTGGATCTGCAGATCCACGGCGTCTATGCGCTGACGCAACGCATCGAGCGTCGGCTCCGCCTTCTGCTCACCGGATTCCGGGCTTAGCTTCGAACCCATCCCCTTGCGTTTGCCTCGTCGATTTGCCGGGAGCCCGACCAGCGGTCGCCCGCCGGATTCAAAGCGTGCGTACTGCCAGCACGCCCTCGATCTTTCGAATCTGCTCCACCACACCTTCCGGAATCGGGTCCTCCACATCCGCCAGCGTGTAGGCCAGCTCACCCCGGGACTTGTTCAACATATCCAGAATGTTGAGCTGGGCCTCGGCCAGATTCGTGGAGATCTGGCCAAGCATGTTCGGCACGTTAGCGTTCACGACGGCAACACGGTGGCCACCGTTACGGGGCATGATTGCCTTCGGGAAGTTCACCGAGTTAGTGACGTTCCCGTTCTCCAGATACTCACGCACCTGTTCGGCAACCATCACGGCACAGTTATCCTCGGCCTCCCGGGTCGATGCCCCGATGTGCGGCAGCGTTATGACCCGCTCATGCTCCTTGAGCAGGTTGTTCGGAAAATCGCACACATAGGCACCCACCTTTCCTTCGCGAATGGCCTCGGACACCGCCTGGTCGTCGACAATGCCGTTGCGGGCGAAGTTCAGGATGACGACCCCCTGACGCATGGACCGCAGCCTTTCGGCATCGACCATAGCGCGGGTCGAGTCCAGCAACGGCACATGGAAAGTCACGGCATCCGAGCGCGCCAGCAGATCGTCGATGCTCGCCGCCTGCTCTACGCTGGAGGAGAGCTGCCAGGCACGTCGCACGGTTATCTCCGGGTCGTAGCCGATGACCCGCATGCCCAGGGCGAGAGCGGCATTGGCCACCTTCACGCCGATGGCGCCCAGGCCGATGACCCCCAGGGTACGCCCCGGGAGTTCGAATCCGCTGAACTGTTTCTTGCCCGACTCCACCTGCTTGCGGACGACCTCGTCGCTGCCTTGCAGACCTCGGGCAAAGTCCCAGGCCGGACAGATGTTGCGGGCGGCGAGCAGCATCCCGGCCAGCACCAGTTCCTTGACGGCGTTGGCATTGGCGCCGGGGGCGTTGAAAACCGGTACCCCCGACTGGCTGAGTGTCTCCACGGGGATGTTGTTGACGCCGGCACCTGCACGCCCTACGGCTTTCAGGGTTTCCGGAATGTTCATGCCGTGCATGTTGTACGAGCGCAGCAGAATGGCATCCGGATGCTGGATCTCGGAGGCCACTTCGTAGGCGTCACGGGGCAGCCGGTCGAGACCGGCCAGGGAAATATTGTTGAGCGTGAGGATTTTGAACATGGGAGATTATGGAGACGATGCTAGTTCTTCGTGGTTATCGGCTGCCAGCTTTTTTCTCGTTTGCAGCGGTGCTGACGTGCTCTTCTCCCCAGCGGGGAGTGTCAACCGTACCGATCCTCGAAATCAGTCATGAACTCGATGAGGGCATCCACGCCCTCCTCCGGCATGGCGTTGTAAATGCTGGCGCGCAGGCCACCCACCGAGCGATGCCCTTTCAGGGTCACGAGGCCGTGCTCCTTGGCCTCAGCCAGGAACGTCTTGTCCAGTTCCGGCTTGGGCAGAGTGAACGGCACGTTCATCCACGACCGGCATACCACCGCTACCGGGTTGTCGTAGAAGTCCGTGGCATCGATGGCAGCATACAGCTTCTGGGCCTTGCGGCGGTTGATCTCGGCCATCGCCTCGAGCCCACCCAGTTCCTTCAACCACTCGAACACCAGCCCCGCCAGGTACCAGGCATAGGTCGGAGGCGTGTTGGACATGGAACCCGAATCGGCGTGGGTCTTGTAGTTGAACATGGCCGGCACGTTCTCAGCCGCATGGCCGATCAAGTCATCGCGGACGATGACCAGAGTGAGGCCCGCCGGACCGACGTTCTTCTGGGCACCGGCGTAGATGACACCGTAGCGCGACACATCCAGGGGCCTGGAGAGAATGGTCGAGGACATGTCGGCGACCAGGGGCACACCGTGGGTGTCCGGAATGAAGTGAAACTCCATGCCGCCGATGGTCTCGTTAGGCGTGTAGTGCACGTAGGCCGCATCCGAGTCCAGAGACCAGTCGTTGGGAGGCGGAATGCGGGTATAGTTGTGGGGCGCATCGTCGGCCGCCACATTCACCGCGCAAAACCGCTTCGCTTCGGCGATGGCCTTCTTGGACCATTGCCCGGTGTTGATGTAGTCGGCCTTGCCTTTGCCGCCCAGCAGGTTCAGGGGCACCATCGCAAACTGACTGGTGGCGCCACCCTGCAGGAACAACACCTTGTAGTTGTCAGGGATGGACAGGAGTTCCCGCAGATCAGCTTCGGCCTTCTCGGCAATGGAGATGAACTCCTTTCCGCGATGGCTCATCTCCATCACGGACATACCGCTGTTCTGCCAGTCCAGCATTTCTTTCCGGGCTCGCTCCAGAACGGTCTCGGGCAACATCGCCGGACCAGCACTGAAGTTGTAAACACGTGCCATGTTGGTTCTCTCTCGTAATTTCTTCACGGAAGCGCCCACCCGGCGCTACGATTCATCGGATTCCGGTTCCTCGTCCTCTTCCACCTCGGCGATGGGCTCCACCACCACCAGCTTCTCACCTTCGCTCAGACTGATGAGCTTCACGCCCTGGGTGTTGCGACCCAGCACCGAGACCTCCGCCACACGGGTGCGCACCAGGGTGCCCGCGTCGGTGATGAGCATCATCTCGTCATCCTCGTTGACCTGAATCGCGCTTACCAGCTCACCGTTGCGCGCACCGGTCTGCATGGCGATCACACCCTGGCCACCGCGTCCCTGGGGGCGAAACTCGTCGACCATAGTCCGCTTGCCGAAACCGTTGGCGGTCGCCGTCAGGACGTAACCCCCGGTTGGGAGAATCTGTGAAATCACCCGCTGCCGCCTGGGGACAACGATACCACGTACGCCGCGGGCGCCCCGTCCCATGGCACGTACCTGCTCCTCGTCGAAGCGGATGACCTTGCCGCCGCTGGTGAACAGCATCACATCCTGCTTGCCGTCAGTGAGGTCCACCCCCACCAGTTCGTCATCCGCGAACAGGTCGATGGCAATGATCCCAGTGGAGCGGGGGCGTGAAAAATCCACCAGCGGGGTCTTCTTCACCGTGCCCCTGGCGGTGGACATGAACACATAGCCGCCATGCTTGAAATCCTTGATCGGCAGCACGGCGGAAATGCGCTCAGCTTCCTCCAAGGGCAGCAGATTGACGATGGGCCGGCCACGCGCCGCCCTGCCGGCCTGGGGCAACTCGTAGACCTTCATCCAATACACCCGGCCGCGAGTGGAGAAGCACAGGATAGTGTCGTGGGTGTTGGCGACAAACAGCTTGTCGACGAAGTCCTCCTGTTTCATGGCGGTGGCCGACTTGCCCCGCCCGCCCCGACGCTGGGAGCGATAGTCGCCGATAGGCTGGGACTTGGCATAGCCCGCGTGGGACAGGGTAACGACCACGTCCTCTTCCGTAATCAGGTCTTCGAGGGAAAGGCCCAGATAATCGTGCAGGATCTCGGTACGCCGCTCATCCCCGAACTGGTCCCGGACAGCCGCCAGCTCATCCCGGATGACCTGCATGAGCCGATCCGGGTTGGACAGGATGTCCAGAAGTTCGGCGATCTTGCCCAGAAGCTCCTGGTATTCGCTGAGGATCTTCTCCTGCTCCAGTCCCGTCAGCCGATGCAGACGCAGATCCAGGATGGCTTGAGCCTGAGCCGGCGACAGATAATAGCCGTCGTCTTTCAGACCATAGTCAGTGGCCAGATCTTCGGGCCTGGAAGCCTCGGCGCCGCTGCGGGAGAGCATGTCGATGACGCTGCCCGGCGGCCAGGGCCGGGCCAGCAAAGCCTGCTTCGCCTCCGGCGGGCTGGCCGAGTTCTTGATGAGCTCGATGACCGGGTCGATGTTGGCCAGCGCCACGGCCTGCCCTTCCAGGAGGTGGGCCCGCTCCCGGGCCTTGCGCAGCTCGTAGATGCTTCGGCGGGTCACCACTTCGCGACGGTGGCGGATAAACGCCTCGATGACCTGCTTCAGATTGAGCAGCCGCGGCTGGGCATCGACCAGCGCCACCATGTTGATACCGAACACCGTCTGCATCTGGGTGTGCTGATACAGGTTGTTCAGCACCACCTCGGCCACCTCGCCTCGACGCAGCTCGATGACCATGCGCATGCCATCCTTGTCGGACTCGTCGCGCAGCTCCGTGATACCCTCGATCTTCCTTTCCTTCACCAACTCGGCAATGCGTTCGAGCAGGCGCGCCTTGTTGACCTGATAGGGCAGCTCGGAGACGACAATACGTTGTTTGCCGGTGGACTCGTTGGTCTCGATTGCCGACCGGGCACGCACGTAAACACGGCCGCGCCCCGTCTCGTAGGCCTCTCGGATACCCCGGGCGCCGTTGATGATGGCGGCCGTGGGAAAGTCCGGTCCCGGCAGATGCGTCATCAGGCCGGAAATCGTGATGTCCGGATGGTCCACATAAGCCAGGCAGGCGTTGACCACTTCCACCAGGTTATGGGGTGGAATGTTGGTGGCCATACCCACCGCGATTCCGGCGGAACCGTTGATCAGAAGGTTGGGAAGCCGCGTGGGAAAGACCGAGGGTTCATGCTCGGCGCCGTCGTAGTTGGGTACGAAGTCGACTGTTTCCTTGTCGAGATCCGCCAGCAGTTCATGGGCGATGCGGGCCATGCGCACTTCGGTGTAACGCATGGCCGCCGGCGCGTCGCCGTCAACGGACCCGAAGTTGCCCTGACCGTCGACAAGCATGTAGCGCATGGAGAACGGCTGGGCCATGCGCACGATGGTGTCGTAGACGGCCGCGTCACCGTGGGGGTGGTACTTGCCGATGACGTCACCGACGATACGGGCGGACTTCTTGTAGGGCTTGTTCCAGTCATTGCCGAGCTCGCTCATGGCGTAGAGCACACGGCGGTGTACGGGCTTCAGGCCGTCTCGCACGTCCGGCAGCGCCCGACCCACGATCACGCTCATGGCGTAATCGAGGTACGACTGCTTCATCTCCTCCTCGATATTGATCGGGAGGATTTCCTTGGCGAATTCACCCATGACGCGCTATCTTCGAACTGGCAGGGCCGCGCGACATCGCCGGCCTACAAACCGAAGAATGATACCACATCGAGTGCGCCCACAGCATAAGAAAACGGGTCCAGATCAGCCACGTATGGGCAACCGGGCTTACCGCGTGCCGTGCCTTGCGGTGCTGCTCTGGGTTGTTCTCGTCCCCGGCCTCGCCGCCGCGCAGCCGGGCTACGATCACGGCCTTCTCTGGCGGGTCCAGGGACCGGGCAGCGAGCCCGATTACGTATTCGGCACCATCCACATCGAGGATCCCCGGGTGCTGGCCCTTCCCGATGCGGTGGTCAGCGCCCTCGCTACAGCCGACACCTTTGTCATGGAGCTGAAGCCCGACCTGAGCTCCCTGACCCAACTCGGCACGGCGATGCTGTATTCGGACGGGAGTGATCTGGAGCAGATCCTGGGGAAGGAACTGTTCGCGCGCGCCGCCAAGGTGCTGGCCGCGCGGGGGATCTCGGAGCCCGCGGCCCGAAATATGAAGCCATGGGCGGTCCTGATCACCCTGAGCGTCCCAGAACCCGAGACAGGGATGGTGCTCGACATCGTCCTGTACACGAAGGCCGTGCAGCAAGGCAAGAGAATTCAGGGCCTGGAGAGCGCCGAGGAGCAGGTCTCGGTGCTGGCCGACCTGCCCCTTTCAATGCAGATAGATCTGATCCGCGAGACCCTGGACAATCAGGCCCTCGTTGACGAGGTCCATCAGCGCCTGATCGAGGCCTATCTCGCCCGGGACCTGGAGGCCATGCGAACACTCAACGATCAGGCCATGGCCATGACCGATGCCGGCACCCGGGACCTGGTGACCACACGCATGGTGACGGACAGGAATCGGCGTATGGTGGAAAGAATGGGGCCCTCCCTGCAAGAGGGCACCGCATTTGTCGCCGTAGGCGCCCTGCACCTGCCCGGCCCGGAGGGGATCCTGAAGCTGCTGGAGAAGCGGGGGTATACGGTGACGAAAGTCTATTGACCAGCGGTCAACGGTCAACGGTCAACGGTCAACGGTCAGCAAAAGGATTGTCGGGTGCTGGCGGCTTGTCAAGGCATGAGGGCATAAATATCTCCCCTTTTGTTGCCCGGACACGCCGATTCCGAAAAGTTCGCCGGGCGCGATGAAGTTGAACGGCAGCAGAGCAGATGCCCCGAAGGACCGCCCCACCCACTCCCCATCACCGCCTAGCCCGCTAACCGCTGCCCGCTAGCCGCTCCTCCCTCTGCTGGCCGCCCGCTGCCCGCTAACCGCTGACCGCTGCTCTTCCGCCCGTTGAGTACCCGCATCCCCATGCCGCATACTTCCGCGTGTGGACAACCTCCATGCCTGACGGCCAGATGCCAAGCTGATGCAGCCGATAGATACCCTGATCAAGGCCCGCTGGGTCATTCCCGTGGAACCCGACGGCGTCGTGCACGACCAGCATGCCGTGGCGATACACGAAGCCCGTATTCTCGACATCCTGCCGGCAACGGAGGCCGAGGCGCGCTACCAGGCTGGAGTCACCCACACGCTTTCCGAGCATGCTCTGATTCCAGGTCTGGTGAACAGTCACACCCACGCCGCCATGACCCTGTTCCGGGGCCTGGCCGACGATCTCCCCCTTATGGAGTGGCTGAACGGCCACATCTGGCCGGCTGAGAGACGCTGGATCAGTGACGAGTTCGTCCAGGACGGGGTACGGCTCGCCGCTGCCGAAATGCTGCGCGGCGGCACCACCTGCTTCAACGACATGTACTTCTTTCCGGACGATACCGGGCGGGCCGCCGCGGCCATCGGCATCCGTGCTGTTGTTGGGCTCATCGTCATCGACTTCCCCACGGTCTGGGCCCGTGACGCCGAGGAGTACCTGTCGAAGGGTCTCGACGTGCACGACCAGTTCCGGACCGATCCCCTGGTGCACACTGCCTTTGCACCCCACGCGCCCTATACCGTGGCGGACGCGCCCCTGGAGCGCATCGGTGTGTTGGCCGAGGAGCTGGACATCCCCATCCACATGCACGTGCACGAGACCGATGACGAGATCCGGTCCAGCCTGGAGAACCATGGCAAGCGGCCCCTGGCACGCCTGGACGACATCGGCCTCCTGTCCCCACGGCTTATGGCCGTGCACATGACCCATGTGGAGGAGGAAGAGATAGCCCGCGTGGCCAGCTGCAACGCCTCCGTAGTCCACGCCCCCGAGTCCAACCTGAAGCTCGCCAGCGGGTTCTGTCCTGTCAGCCGGTTCCAGCGCAACGGGGTCAACGTGGCGCTGGGCACTGACGGCGCTGCCAGCAACAATGACCTGGACATGTTGAGTGAGACCCGTACCGCCGCCCTGCTGGGGAAAGCCGTCGCCGGCTCACCCAGCGCCATAGCCGCCCACACCAGCCTCCGGATGGCAACCCTGAACGGCGCCCGAGCCCTGGGCCTGGAGCATCTCATCGGCTCCCTGGAACCCGGCAAGTCGGCGGACGTGGTCGCCGTGGATCTAGGCCACATCGAGACCCAGCCCGTCTACCACCCCATTTCCCAGGTGGTCTATGCCAGCAACCGCCAACAGATCAGCGACGTCTGGGTTACCGGCCGCCATGTCCTGAAGGACCGAACCCTGACCACCGTGGACCAGTCAGCCATCATCGCGAAAGCAAGGGAGTGGCGGGACAGGATCTGGGAGGGGGATATGCATGGGAGTGAATAGTGACTGGACAAGGGTGTCGTCGAGGACAACAAGCGCGCAAGGTACACCCTATTCACTATTCACCGCGCTCACTGTTCACTACTCACCAGTCACTATTCACTATTCACTATCCCGTCAGAGATAATCCCCACCTACACCCCAAACCCACTCCCCCAATGAGCGAAGCCACCCCCGAAACCACCCAAAACGTCGACTACCAGGAACTGGCGAAGTTCGAGGAACTGGCCCATCGCTGGTGGGACCCCGAGAGCGAGTTCAAGCCGCTGCACGATATCAACCCCCTGCGACTCGACTACATCGACCGGCTGGCCGGCCTGCAGGGCAAGCGCGTACTGGATGTCGGCTGCGGCGGCGGCCTGCTGACCGAGGGCATGGCCGCCAGGGGAGCGGATGCTACCGGCATCGACATGGGCAGGGCCCCGCTGACTGTCGCCCGGCTGCACGGGCACGAATCCGGGCTGGAGATCGACGACCGGCAGGCCACCGCCGAGCAGCTGGCCAGCGAGCAGCCCGGCAGTTTCGACATTGTCACCTGCCTGGAGATGCTGGAACACACGCCCGACCCGGCTGCCGTCATCACGGCCTGCGCCCGGCTGATCAGGGACGACGGTTATATTTTCCTGTCCACCATCAACCGCAATCCGAAGTCCTTCCTGTTTGCCGTCATCGGCG
>CAJHYX010000028.1_pt1 | contig 12217 bp, 11 predicted proteins | sample 9198881 | NCBI WGS metagenome assembly CAJHYX01 (sample SAMEA7708376, study PRJEB35096) | sediment metagenome | biome: marine neritic benthic zone biome [ENVO:01000025]; feature: sediment [ENVO:00002007]; material: shallow marine sediment [ENVO:03000034] sea grass bed [ENVO_01000059] ...
ATCGCCCCGTAGTTGAGGGCCAGCACGGTGTGGGTCACTCGTTCACTGGCCGGGAGAAGACGTGTACGGTCCTCGATCACGAAGTCCCAGAGCGTCAGAGCCACCTCGACGACCAGTATCAGCCCGAGCAGCCAAGCCCAGAGACCTTGCCAACGGCACCAGCCCAGGCCCACGTATAGCAGGCCGTAAAGGACGTTCCGCGCCCCATGCAGCTTGAGCTCGAATGCGGCGGAGCGCCGCCAGGTAAGACGCTCAGTTATCTCGTGGTGATAGACAATGTCGAAAGCCCCCAGGACGCCCTGCAAGGCCAGCAGCCAGAATACCGTGTCCATATCAACTCACCTCCGCCTCGCTGAACAGGCCTTCCTGGTAAAAGGTCAGGCCCAGAATGGGATGCCGCACGCGCATGATGAATCGGAAGCGGCCCTGCCCTTCGTCCCAATGGAGCACATGGGTCCGGCCGGGTGTCAGCAACGTGGGAATCGGGACGCGAAATGGCCCCACACGCCAGAAGTAGGCGATGCTCAGAAAATGCAGTACCCCGCCGAACTCGAACACCTCCAGGACCATGCTTACACCGGCGCCCACGACCTCCAGCAGCCGGTCATGACCATGGGGTCGCTTCACGGACTGGATGCGCAATGGCGGCTTGCCTTCGAAGGCGTACTCCCGCGACCAGAGGATGCCGCCTGAAGCATCGCGCGCCAGCTCGATGGCTACCGGCACCTGCCGCCCGCGAGAAGGTGGGAGGGGAGTACCGATGACGCGCAGCAGATGGGCAAGCACCGCCCCCGCCCAGGAACGGTGCACCAGCGACATGACGCCGTGGTAGCGGAGGGTGGTTCCCATGCGTGGTTTGTGGGAGAACCGCCGCCGGGTACCGGCGGGCAGTCGCCACCAGGCCGATTCCCCCAGGATCCTGCGGTAGGTCGGATCGTCATCCAGCGTCTCCTCCCGTTCGAGAGGGAAACGCGCCCTGTTAAGACGCACGCCTGCCGGCGGCAAGGGCTCTGTCGTCTTGGCTGGGCGAGTGGATCTGTACCAGTCAATCGGCCGAACGGACAAGGTCACCGCGATACTCCTGGCTGTCGATTATTTCTGTCATAAGAGAAACTTGTGGGCGCAGTTCTCCGCAGCAATATCCACGGGGGACAACCAGTGCCCATCCGGAAACTTCATCCCCCTCATCGTGAGGGAGTTTCTGGACGGACACCAGCTAGGACCCTCGTCATTCTGTTGTTTCTGTTATGACAGAAATAATGGAAATGCTTGGTTTTGTCAAGAGGCCGGCAACAAGCCGTCACCTAGGCCGGTCTAGCCCGCATTTCTCACCGCACGCCGTCGCGAGGCGAGTGGTGAGAAATGCGGGCTAGCGCTGAGGCTGTCGCAACCCGTGTGGAGCAGGGGGAAACACGGGCTCCGGACGGCCCCTTGACAGCTCGTTGTCGGCCGATTAGCTTTCGATACGAACAGAACTGATAGAACTCGATGAAACTTTCACCAACGGCCGAACGGTTCGTCTTGCATTGGGGGGAAATGGGCGCACGCTGGGGTATGAACCGCACCGTCTCCCAGATCCATGCCCTCCTGTACCTCAGCGATGCTCCCCTGACAGCCGACGAGATCGTGGATACCCTCTCCGTCGCCCGCTCCAATGTCAGCACGAGCCTTAAGGAGTTACAGGCTTGGGGTCTGGTCACGGTCAGACGCGAGTTCGGCGATCGCCGTGACCATTTTCAGGCCGTACAGGATGTGTGGCAGATCTTCCAACTGATCGTCGAAGGGCGCCGACACCGTGAGATCGACCCGACCCTGAGCATGCTCAGGCAGAGCATGTTGGACGAGGATCCGCAACTGGACTCCAGGACCCGGTCCAGGATCAAGGATGTGCTCGAGTTTCTGGAGCTGCTCACCGGCTGGCATGACGACATGAAGAGGTTGCCGGGACCGCTCATCAAGCGCCTTCTGAAGATGGGGGCTGCCGTTCAGAAGGTGCTGTCGAAGACGGGGAAGTCTAGACAAGGGACAGGGCAGAGGTGAGCAGTCTAGGAGCCTGTCGGACTTAGGCGTCCGTCACGAGGGAAAGCGGGACCGAGGCCAGATGTTCGGTCGTCCGAGGCGAATGGCCGTAGCGTGTAACGAGGAGGACCGGGCATTTGGGCCGATATGCGCTTTTTCGCAGTAAGGACAGTCCTAAGTCCGACAGGCTCCTAGAACACGGGAAACTTTTCCTCGTTCTCAGCATCAGCTCGATTCAGTCGGGATGCTGTTGAGCCGGACTGCGTGGTTCACTGCGCAATGAGTCGTCGCCCGATCTCCGACGGGTGAACGAGCGCGTCAGTCCGAAGACGATGGTGCCCAACAGCAGGAAGATGAGACACAACAGGCTCAGCTGCCCGATAGAGAGCAAGCCCACGAAGGGATTTGCGCCAGATAATGGTGCCCACGGCCTCGCGTCTGAGTGCATGATGGCGTCAAGAATGACGTGCGAGTAAACGCCTAGCACGCCGCCCGTCCAGGCCGCGAGCCAGCCAATGCGTGTTGGGACCTTTAGCCACTTTGCCTGGGCCGGACTGAGGTTTCGGTTCCACCATCGCAATACCCATTCGCAGGCGGGCTTGCCAAAGAGAACGGTCGGAAGAAGAACCACCGTTGCCCCGATGAACGTATTCGTGAATCCGTGCCACCGCTCAGCGTCTCCAGCTACGCGGGCCAGGACTTCAAGGTCCATGGTCAGCTGGGACAACGCGAACACGGTCAGGCTTATGTGTCGGCCGCCGAGCGATTTCAGAAAAATACCAGGACCAACGTGAAGGGGTGTTATTGGCATGCTCTAATTTCGATTGTTTCCTGGGGCCGCGGATTACGATGTGCCCTGAAAGAATAGCGTGTCAGACTGTGACTGTCGGAGTCGTAATGCCCTCTAGGATTTCAGAACTGTGCGGCTCGTCACACTAAGGAATTCTCAAGAGCTTATCGAGCATTCTTCCACCGAGACGGAGAAGGCACGCAGTTTCTGGACCGAAACCAGGTCGACATCACTGACCGTCAGGGCGTTCCGTAGCCGTAAGCCCGGATGATCTCCAGCGCCTCTTCGCCGCGAATGAAGGTCAGGAAGTCCCGGGCCACCGCATTGTCCTTCAGCAAGACGGCCTGCTGCTCAACCGGGGCGTAGAGCCCCTGAGGGATTGTCCACCAGGACCCCGTCGCCGGCCGCCCGGGCCGCTTGAGCTGGGACCAGGCAACGAAGCCGAGTTCGGCATTGCCGGTCTTGACGAACTGGAAGGTCTGGCCGATGTTCTCGCCGCGCACCAGCCTCTGTTGCAGGGGCTGCCAAACACCGCGGCTTTCCAGCACCTCCCGGGCCGCCCTGCCGTAGGGGGCGTGCTTCGGGTTGGCCAATGCCAGGTGGTGAAAATCACCGTCTTTGAGTACCCGGCCGGAGGTATCAACATAATCCGCTTTGGGGCTCCACAGGACTACCTTGCCGATGGCATAGGTAAAACGGCTACCCCGCATCGCCACGCCTTGCTCTTCGAGCAGCCGTGGTCGTTTCACATCGGCGGCGAAGAAGGCGTGGAATGGCGCGCCGTGCTTGATCTGGGCGTAGTGTTTACCTGTGGAGCCGAATACCGGCGTGACCTTATGCCCGCTCTGTTGCTCGAAGCGACCAGCGATGTGCCGGATGGCGTCGGTGAAATTGCTGGCGGCGGCCACCCGGATCTCGTCTGCTGCCGTTGATGTGGTGGCCACCAGGCCTAGCAGCAGCGCAATAAACCCCACAGCAAAAGACCGGCTGGAGCGTTTCATGGTGTGTGGCTCATGTCGTCATGTCGGGCTAGACCCAAGAGCGGTCCGTCAGTATGCTTGCTGTTCATCTCGCCTGTGTGATCCATAGAGATAACATGTTCCGTCGCGTCATTACAGCCATTTTGATGTGCTCCGTTCTGGGGTACGCGACGGCGTGGGCGTTCGAATGGCATGCGGTGGACATTGCGGACCACGCGACATCGACAGACCACGCTGACTCGGGTTCCCAGTCCAATACGGATGGCTGCGACCATTGCTGTCACGTGGGTGCCCATCTCATCGGCTTTGCGCAGCGGGGCTATCCCATTTCGCCGATTGGCGCCAATCCCCGTCGGGCTAACAGGTCGGCGATATTCGTCACCCGTTCCACCGACCCCCCCCTAAGACCCCCGCAGTCCTGAAACCCGGCTGGCCCGTTTTTCTCACCGCGCGCCGTCGCGAGGCGCGGGCAGATCCCGCGTCGTTAGGCGTTCCTTGGATGTAAGGAGTTGCTTCGCAACGGTTCTGTGGGTTACGGCGCTACCGCGCCTAACCCACCCTATATTGAACGGTTCGCCACGCCTCGTACGCGGTGATGTCGTCCGCTACAGACTCAGGATTTTATCAATGCGAAGCCATCTCAAGGCCGCGGGGCCGCGTGTGTTTGCGCAGGTGTCGTGCTCACAACATGCGCGGCAATGTCGGTCGCGCTCCCGGCGCATGCAAGTGAGTCGTCGGTCAGCCCGGACCTTGTCGCTTGGGTCGAGCAGACCCTTGCCCGGAACCCCGAGCTTCAGGCTGCGGCAGCGTTCACTGAGGCTGAGCGTGCACGACTCGCGGGCGCGGCCCGTCCGCTGTACAACCCGGAGCTGGAGCTTGAGTTCGAGCGAACCGATACCACTCTGGCCACGGCCGAGCTGCTCCAGCCCGTGGACTGGCACGGAAAGCGGAAAGCGCGGGAACCGGTCGCCGATGACCGCGTCAGCGTCGCCCGCGCCGAGTACGAGGCACTGAAGGAGAGGCTGACGGGCGAGCTTATCAGCGCCCTGGCCGACTACGAGGGCAGTCGGGCTATGGTGGACCTCGCTGCTCGCCAGGTGGCTCCACTCAAGCGTTTTGCCGATGTTGCCCGCGGCCGGGGTCGGGCTGGCAATCTGGGCCAGATCGAAGTGGAGTTGGCAGGGCTTGCCTACGTCGAGGGCGAGATGGCAGCGGCCGCCCACAAGGCGGCCTTGGCCGACGCTTTGGACGCCTTGTATCGAATCACCGGCGTGGGCGATGTGCCCGAAGCCAGCCTGCCGCAGGTCCCTGCCGAGGCTTTGCCCCGATCAAGTGCATCCGCTGAGCTGGCGGCGCGCCATCCGGACGTGCGTGCGGCGCGTGCCCGCGTCCGGGTTGCCGATGCTGCTGTGCGGAGCGCCGATACGGACCGTCGTGCCGATCCGACCATCGGTATCAGAGGCGGGCGGGACGAGGGCGAAGACTTGTTCGGCCTGCGCCTGGTTATCCCGATTCAGGTTCGCAACGATTTCCGGGCCGAGGTGGACGCGGCACGGAGCGAGTCCGTGCAAGCTGCACATACCGCTGCACAGGTTGAACGCCAGACGCTGGCCCAGCTCAACGCGGCGCATATACGTTACCGTGCCCTGTTGCAGGCGTGGCGGATCTGGGAGCGTGAAGGCCGGGGACGCCTGGAGACACGGCTTAACCTCCTCGAACGACTGTGGCGTGTGGGCGAGCTTTCCACCACGGCTCATCTGGTCCAGGTCAAGCAGAGCCTGGAGACCGAAAATGCGGGTCTCACGCTGCAGCGTGGGCTGTGGCACGGCTGGATCGCCTGGCTGCGCGCCGCCGGGCAAGCCCAAACCTGGCTTGGTTTGGCTGGCGCAGGAGAGGAGCGATGAGACCCATGAGCATGACCGTCTGGACTTTCCTGTTGCTGGCTTCGGCGGGCGTTCATGGGCTCGGCTCTTCAGACGAGGGCCACGCCACGGCCGATCACGATCATGAACCCCATGGGCACGAGACGACGGACCGGTTGCCCGCCGCCGGTTCGCACGGACAGGACCAAGGTGGACGGGAGGAGCATGACCACGAGCAAGAAGAAGGTCATGGAGGGCAACAGGCGAGCGAGCGCAGTGCCGGGGAACAGCATGACGAACACGACAGGCGGAGCAAGGACGATGGGCACGGCCATTCCGACGAACACGGCCACACAGAAGATGAGCCGGGGGAAGTCCATTTGAGCCCGGATCAGCTCAAGACGCTGAATGTGCGAACCGAACGGCTCCTGCCGCGAGCACTGGGAGAGACCCTGCGCGCTCCGGGCGAGGTGCGCTTGAACGCCTTGCAAACCGGGATGGGTCCATATATGCGGGCTAGGCCCATAGTCATCAAGCCAGCGAAAGAGATGAAGGATGAAACGACTGACAACTGCAAATTGCCTCGTCGCCCCGCTGACGATTGTGGATATAACGCTTGCGGTCTCATCTGGCTGGGACTGGTTGCTTCCAGCCTGTCGCTGACCCGTCCGATGGCGCCACAGCAACCGAAGAACAATCTTACTCAGCAATAGGCTGAAGTCTCTCAGCAATAGGCTGAAGCCCGTGCGCACATTTCCCAATTGTTAACGCCGATTGAGTAACGTCTAATAGTAAGCTGGCATGAAAAGAGCGCGAACCTCCTCCACTGCATTGAGCAGAGAGGCATCTATGCCGAGTTGACAGGGCTTTAGTCCGTCGCGGACGACGTGAAGGCAGTAATGCTAGGAGAGAAAAAGAAAACCGATATATGAACACCTGGTAACCGGCCAGAAGGCCGCTTCCGCGAGGTGACGCCCCCGGGACGATGCGACATCCGAGGCTGAAGGATCCGCGTCCAGGTCCATGAGTCGGAGCTAGAGGAAGCGATGCACCACACACCCACTGAGACACGATTAAGGGCAGTGGCGATCTCGCCTGGCGTGGCGCTAGGAAGACCCTGCTTTTGCCTGCCGAAAGCCCCCCATCCTATCCCGAACTGCGTTAAGAATTCAGCACGCGAATGCGAGCGGCTCGACCGGACCCTCACGTGGATGATCCAAAGATTGCAGCTGCTGGCCCGAGAGGCTGAAGCGAAGCTGGGATCGAAGGAGGCCGATGTCTTCCATGTCCACCGGATGATGCTGGCGGATAGTGGTTTCCAGCAGCGGCTTTTCGATGCCGTTGAACAAAAGGGCTTGAGCGCCGAGGACGCGGTTCAAGTTGAGCTTGGCCTGTGTAAGGCGCACCTTCAGACAGCCGACTGCGAGTACCTGAGACAGCGTGCTGCAGACCTCGCTGAGATCCAGCGGGATGTGTTGGACCACCTCGGTCGGGTGGTCCCGGGCCTGCGCTGCAGGGACATGTCCTACTGTAACGTCGGCGAGTGCCGGCTGGGGAATGACCATATTCTGGTCGGCCGGGAGCTGACCGCCGGCCTGACCATCGCGATGGACAGCCATACCGTGGGCTTCCTGGTTGAAGTGGGAGGTCCGGATTCTCATGCGGCGATCCTGGCTCGTGCTCTACGAAGGCCAGCCGTCAGTGGCGTACAAAACCTGTGCGGCACGATTTCCCCGGAATCGGACATTCTTATCAACGGTGACACAGGCGAGGTTATTCTCAACCCATCGGAACAGACGCTTGTCGGCTATGCGGGTGCACTCGCTGATGGCGGGCTCACATTGGAGACCACCGATCCGGTCTCTCAGCTGCAGGTCATGGTCAACATCGAGCGCGGCGCGGACGTCCACGACGCACTCGACATCGGGGCAGAGGGGATCGGACTCTATCGAACGGAAATAGAAACGTTGGCCGCGGGGCGGTTGCTCAGCGAGACGGAGCAGGAGGCCCGCTACAGCGAGCTCCTCATGGCTATGAGCGGGAAGCCTGTCTGTATCCGGCTCCTCGACCTTGGCGCCGACAAGACCGCAACGTGGTTGGGGATGCCTCGGGAGGATAATCCCGCCCTGGGGTGCCGCGGGGCACGGTTGCTATTGGCCCGCCCCCCTGAACTGCTTCGGGACCAGGCCCGGGCGCTCGCCCGAGCTTCTGTTCACGGCACGATCCGAGTCTTGTACCCGATGATTGTAGACGTAAGTCAGTTTCGGAGGCTACGGGCGCTGTTCGAGGAGGCGGTGGCGGACCTGAAACCGACCGGGCTCCTCCATGGGGTGTTGTTCGAGGTGCCTTCAGCGTGCCTGCAGGCGCGGCAGATCTTGGAGGAGGCTGACTTCGGCTGCATCGGGACCAACGATCTCGTCCAATACCTGTTCGCAGCGGACCGCACGAACGAAGCCGTCGCCTCCGAGGCGCTGTCGGACCATCCGGTGCTGTGGCGTCTCATTGAAGAGTTGGTTCAGGCGGCAATGGAGACCGGCAAACCAATGGCCATGTGTGGGGAGCTGGCCGGCGACCCCGAGTTCACCGGGCGGATACTTGAAGCGGGTGTGACCACCGTGAGCGTCAGCCCGGGTCGCATCGCCCAGGTACGACGAGCGGCGTTGTCTGCGGGGGCTCGAGCCGCGCCCCGTCCTGTGGGCAGGGCTTCTCGGCCTCGTTGAACAGCCCGAGCTGTGTGTCGGCGATGCGCTCGCTCCATGCCCTGAAGCTCCCGCGACCCTAATGCTGGTTTCTCTTGTCCCGAAGGGGCTGCCAATCCGGGGACGCCGGGCGTCGATTGCGATCCGCGGACACCGCCTGGTCCGACCGGGGTCTTTCCGTCAGCGGGCCAGAACTGACCCTATTCGGCTAGACTATTGGTTGTGACCTTGGGATACAGTTATGGAAAAGAAGCTCGCCATCGGCGGGTTCAGAGAGGAGGTCCTACCCGAGTGTGACGCGTGGTTTCCCGCTGCGTTTGTGCACAGCGCCGTCTGTACGGGGCTAGTACGTCTCGACGGCCGATTCCGGCTGGTTAATCCGGCCATGTCGAAGCTGCTCGGGTATTCCGAGCAGGAGTTACTCGGCCTGACCCTCGGCGATATCACTCACCCGGACGACAGGGAGATGAGTGACCGCGCTTTTCGTCGATTGGTCGCCCGAGAGACCAGTGATTACCAGATTGAGACACGCCACATTCACAAGAGCGGGCAGGTCATCTGGGGCCTACTGAATGTCTCCCCGATCCGCGAGGCCGAGGGCAACACCCTATGCGCCCTCAGTCAGTTCCAGGACATCACCAAGCGCAAGCGGGCCGAGGCGAAACTCAGGCGAAATCTCGTCGATCAGAAGATCGTCGCCTCGATTCTTCACATCTCGCTGCGGCCCATTCCCTTCGATGAGATGCTGCAGCAGTCCCTGGCCCTGTTGCTTTCCAGCCACGAGCTTAGCCTGGAATCCAAGGGGTGCATCTTTCTCGTTGACGGTGATACCAAGGAGCTGGTTATGCAGGCACATCAGGGTCTCCCACAGACTCTTCTAGACTGTTGTGCCCGGGTCCCAGTGGGCCGCTGCCTCTGTGGGCGCGCGGCTGAAACCGGGAAAATCATTCATGTCGAGAAGGTTGATCATCGCCACGAGGCCACCTATTCCGGCATGACGCCCCACGGGCACTACTGTGCCCCGATGGTAAGCGACGGACAGGTGCTCGGTATCCTGAACCTTTATGTATCCGAGGGGCACGAGGGGTCCGAGATCGAGGAGAACTTCATCACGGCCGTGGCGGATACGCTGGCGGGGGCCATTCGTCGCAGGCGCGCGGAGCAGGCGCTTGCAGAAGCCGAGGCCAGGTATGAGGACCTGTACGACAACGCACCTGATATGTTTGCCACGGTAGATGCCACCACAGGAAACATCGTCCAGTGCAACCAGACGCTGGCCGAAGCGTTGGGCTACGGCAAGGAAGAGATCGTCGGCCGGCCCGTTTTCGACGTGCATCATCCGGATTGTCTGCCCGAGGTTCAAGAGACCTTCCAATCATTTCTCGAGACGGGCGAAGTCCGGCACGACGGGCTTCAACTTAATCGGAAAGATGGGAGCAAGATTGACGTCAGCCTGAAGATAACTGCGGTCCGTGACAAGTATGGCAAGGTTCTCTTCACCCAATCAGCCTGGCGCGATATTACCGAGCGTAAGTTGGCGGAAGAGCAGGCCCGAGAGCACCAGGCCCAGCTGGCACATGTTGCGCGGCTCGGCACCCTGGGAGAAATGGCCTCTGGGATTGCGCACGAGATCAACCAGCCCCTGACTGCGATGGGAACCTACACGGAGGCATGCCTGCGCATGATGGAATCCGCGGAGGTGGATGTCGATGAGTTGGGCGTTCTGATGGCGCAGGCCGCTGAGCAGAGCTTTCGCGCGGGCGAGATCATCCGGCGCCTGAGGGAGTTCGTTCGTCTGGGAGAGACGGGGCGTACAACCGTGGACGTCAATGAGCTTGTGCGCGACGCAGTCGCATTCGTGCGAGCCGAGGCTCGCGAGAAGACGGTCGCCGTGCGGCTTGACCTGGCGGATCAGTTGCCCACGGTGGAGGCCGATGCTATCCAGATCGAACAGGTTATTTTGAACCTGTTGCGAAATGGGATTGAGGCAATCGAGGGCGCCAATGCCGGTCAGGGCGTATTGACCATTCAGACGGGGCCAGGCGGAGGTGGCACAGTAGAACTGTCCGTGAGCGATACCGGTCCCGGCATGCCCAACGAGACCGCCAGCCGGATCTTCGACCCGTTCTTCACAACCAAGTCAAACGGGATGGGGCTGGGCCTTTCCATTAGCCGTTCCATTGTTGAGGCCCACGGAGGGTGCCTCTGGGCTGATCCCTCCGGCAATGGTGGAGCCACGTTCCGCTTGACGCTGCCGTCAGACAGGGAGCACAACCGCATTGAGCACTGAGCCGACTGTCTTCGTGGTCGATGACGATACGGCCGTACGTGGGGCGATAGGGGCGTTGCTCAAGTCCGTAGGTTTGAAGGCGGAGACCTATGCCTCGGCAGACGAGTTCTTGCACGCCTATGATCCGGAGAAACCGGGGTGCCTGGTCCTCGATATACGCATGCCGGGGACAAGCGGTCTAACACTACAGCAGATGCTGACTGAACGTGGCATCAACATCCCGATTATTTTCATCACCGGACACGGCGATGTGGCATCGTCGGTCCGTGCGATGAAAGCACATGCCTTTGATTTCATTCAAAAGCCGTTTCGTCCCCAGGAGCTTCTAGACAGCATCTGTGGTGCTATCGAGCGGGATGTGCAAGCCCATCAGGACCGAAAGGAGGCCGCCGCTATTTCCGCCCGCATGGCGTCACTCACGCCGCGCGAACATGAGGTTCTCCACATGCTTGTCGATGGCAAGTCCAGCAAACTCACTGCGCTTGAGTTGAACATCAGCCAGAAGACTGTCGATACCCACCGCGCCAATCTCATGGAGAAGATGCGAGCAGGCAATATGGTCGCTCTTGTAAAGATGGTCTTGAAAGCAGGAAGCGACCCGGCTAAGCGTAGATCCGATAAGGTGTAGGCATTCGCGGCGGGCAGGACGGCACGATGTTCGCGAAGCATCGTCCGGTGCTTTTGTCATTCCTCATTATGGTTCGGAGAGCAACCGCCCCTAAGGCGGGTGGCGAGAGAGGCGTAAGTCCCTGATTCTCGGCGCGAACGAGTATTGACGAGGGACAACCATCAAGGCCAATACGATTAAATCCCGGACGTGTTCGTTTTTCTGGCATGAGTGCGTCTAGGGAATTGCCTGAGCCGGCTACCTACAAGCCCTAATTGTCACGCTGGAGGGGATGTCCCATGCTGATGGCTAAACGAGTACGGTGCGGGGCTTCTGAATGCCTTGCTCCTCTCGGTTCCCGGATACAGGAGACTTGCCGCGTGAACTTCTTCTACCTTGAGCCGGTTGCCGTCGCCGTCTGGGCGGCGGTAATCACGATTTCTTTTGTGTTGGTACTCATGCTCATCCGCGTTTCCGGCAGCCTGAGACATGTTCGGGCTTATCGCCGGGAACTCGTTGTCAAGGCACAAGGCCTGCGCATGCACAAGATGCTTTCCCGTGCTGGCACGACCCTGTCCCGCTACCTACGCAGAGCAGGACCCATCGACGTAGAGCTACAGCTGTTGACATGCGAACACTGCGAAACCACAGATCTCTGCGACAAGTATCTGGACCAGGGCGAAGACATCGATCCGCGCACGTTCTGCCCTAACTTTGCCCGGCTGACGACGCATAAGCGGAAATGCGGGCGACATTGTGTGCCTGGCGAACTGGTGGTCAAGCGGCCACTGGCAGCTGGTATAGCCTCCGGCGGTGAGTCTGCGAGCGGGAGTTGGCCAGTTCAGCCCGCGAAATAGCGGCATCACCACTGCCTTCCACCGGGTGTATGGCTATCTACCGAGCTGTGGACGTGTGGTGCGCCCCAGCCGGTCGCCATACACGTGGACGAGCTGCTCTCAGGGGGCAAGGC
>CAJHYX010000261.1_pt1 | contig 12156 bp, 12 predicted proteins | sample 9198881 | NCBI WGS metagenome assembly CAJHYX01 (sample SAMEA7708376, study PRJEB35096) | sediment metagenome | biome: marine neritic benthic zone biome [ENVO:01000025]; feature: sediment [ENVO:00002007]; material: shallow marine sediment [ENVO:03000034] sea grass bed [ENVO_01000059] ...
CCAAACGGTGTCAGTGGACGGCAAACAAACCTGGCACCGCGTTCGCATGGGCCCGATCAGCCGCGAGGCGGACGTTGAAGATCTGCACAGGCGGCTCAAAGAGATCAACCTGAAGGCCATCATTTTCAAGGTCAAGGGCTAAGGGCCGCGGAAACAATAAAGCATCCCATCTTGCTTGTCTTTTTTCCCAGCTTCTGCGTTGCGGCAAGGGTTACATAGAGCGGCTATGCGCCCCTTGTCGCGCCTTGAATCTGGACAAATATCCGGCGCAATCTTGGGATACTTTATTGCTTCCGCGGCCCTAAACCAGAAACAGCCCGAGCTGCAGGGCTGTACAAAGCCCGGCCACGAGCAGCACGGCGCCCGCCAAACGTGGCCGGTGGGCTATCACCTCATCGGGAAAATCGCTGCGGCTGTCCAGGCTGTCGAAGGCCTCGCCGGTGGAAACCCAGCGATTGCTTGCCGTCTCGACCCCTTTCAGCAACGACGGCCGCAGCAGAACAATCACGCCGATGAGCAGGACCATGCCATTGCCGAAGAGAAGAAAGCCAGTCAGCGCAGTGGTAATAACCTCAACTCCCGGCCCTGTCCACGGCAAGGCAAAGGCTGCAAACATCCGTGCGGCATCGTAGTGAAACCCCAGGTAGTAGAGCGCGAATGCCGCGCCCATGATCAGCAGCACGCCGAACAGCTTGTGGCGCCGGTAAAAGAACCGTTCGATCGGCCGGGGCGTCTCCAGCCAACGGGCAGCCTGACGGGTCGATACCCAGCGGTTGATCATGCCACTGAAGCTCGCAAAACCGAACGGTGCAATCAGCAGCCAAAGGCCGATAAGGGTGGCAAGCACTCCGCCACCGAGCAGTATCCACAGGAAGGCGTTTAGCAGGGTAGCCGCCAATACATCCATATTGGTCCCTAAGTACTCTGTCCAGTAGGCCCGTAACCGGCTCCTAAACGATAGGAGAAGGGCCCGGCGCGCGCAAGGCGGCGTGAGAAATCCCGGCCAGGCGCATCTTCTTGGCGTTCGTCAGCCGTTGTACTTAAAATGGTGTGCTTGCTGGCCAGGTGTTGATCGCCCGGCCGGGTTTTACCGTGGGTGCGCAACGGAACAATAAGCGCGCACTGCATCGACTAGTACTCTGTCACGACAAAGGAATGGAGAGCAGTACGGCGATTCTTGAAGCGGCCGGGATGGCGGCCGAGTTCCTCGGGGGCAACGCTTGGGCGGAACATGTGGACATTGTTCTGGCCAGGCTGGCCACCGCCTCCTGCGTCAATCGGGTCTATGTCTCGGAGAACCATTCGGGGCGCGACGGTTCTTTGCTGACGAGCCAGCGCTACGAGTGGGTCATCCCCGGGGTGATCCCGCAGATCTCGGAGCCCGACTTACAGGGCTTTCCCTATGCCGAAGGGGGCTTCGGCCGCTGGATCGTTACGCTCGGGGAAGGACGAGTCGTTCACGGGCCGGTCAGGGACTTGCCCGTCAGCGAGCGCGAAGTTCTGCAGCCCAGGGGCATCATATCTATCGCCGTAGTGCCGATTTTCGTGGGGGACAACTGGTGGGGGTTCGTGGGACTGGAGGACTGTGACACGGAGCGAACCTGGAACAGCAGCGAGGTGGGAGCACTGATGGCGGCGGCCAACGTGTTCGGGGCCGCACTTCAGCGTCAGCGCCTGCAACACCTGGAAAAACGTCTGGTCCAGCTCACCACGTTCGACGAACTCACCGGGGTCCCCAACCGACGCGCACTGAAAGAAGTGATGGAGCGCGAGCACAACCGAGCTGCGCGCGTGGGCCATGCCTACTGCGTGGCATTGCTGGACGTGGACCGTTTCAAGCTAGTCAACGATGCCTTCGGTCATGCCATTGGCGATCGTTTGCTGACCGCAGTGGCGCAGGTCCTTAAGGGCGGACTGCGACAAGGCGATTGGATTGCCCGTTGGGGTGGAGAGGAGTTTCTGTGCTTCCTGCCTGAGACGGATGCGGAACGGGGTGCCCTGGTCGTGGAGCGCCTGCGACGTCGGGTCGAACAGGCAAGTTTCAGATTGCGCGAGCGGCGGATCGAGGTCTCGATCAGCATCGGAGTCGCGGAACTCACATCCCGAGACGAACCGCTGGAGAGGGTGGTTGCGCGAGCCGATTCCGCTCTGGGCGCCGCCAAACAAGGGGGACGCAACCGCGTGGTTGCCGCGGACAGTTCCCGGTCCATCATGTCCAGCCGGGCCAGTCAGGTCCAGTCGGCTCTGCAGGCCGGTCGCCTGCGGGCAGCCTACCAACCCATCGTGGAATTGGAGAGTCGGCAGGTGATGGCCGAGGAGGCCCTCGCACGGATCCTGGGCGAGGACGGATCCCTCCTGGAAGCGAGTGAGTTCATCGACGAGGCCAGTCAGATGCACCTGCTGCACCGCATCGACCACGCATTGGTCCGCGGGTCCATGGAGCGATGCACCCAAGGCATACTGTCCGGGGATATCGCCCACCAGTTCGTTAACGTGTCTGCGGATCTCCTGCGCCATCCGGAGCTTGTGGCCGACCTGCTACGGTTCGCCATGGACCAGTGCAGCTGTTGCGACGACAAGCTGGGAACGAGCAAACCGGTGGTCATCGAGATCACCGAGCGGGAGTTTCTGGGTGACATTCGTCAGGTCAGGGAGATCCTCGCCCCATTTCTCGAGTTCGGCCTCCGGCTCGCCATCGATGACTTCGGCGGCGGCTACTCCTCGTTCAAGTATCTGGCTCATCTGCCGGCCACCTTTCTCAAGATCGAAGGTGATCTGATCAGGCTGGCCCGGAACGACAAGCGCGCACGGTCCATCGTGCGCAGCATACACAACACGGCCGCGGAGCTGGGTCTGGTCACGGTGGCCGAGTGCGTGGAGGATGAGTCCATCGCGACCATGCTCCAGGACATGGGGATCGACTGGGGCCAAGGCTATCACTTCGGTCGCCCGGTCGTCGGTTAAGAGCGGATTAGAACCCGTAGCTGAGGCCGATGGATAGAAAGCCGATATCAGCGTTGCCCGTGCGATTCTTGTCGCCCACGTTGAAATAGCCCTCCGCTTCCAGGCGCACGGCAACACTGTCGGACAGCATGAAGCTGGCTCCAATTCCCGCCTTCACATCGGTACCTGTTTCGTCGTTCTTTACAGAGCTGGCCTCGCCGTCAACCACTTCGGCCTGTTTGGCGTCCACGTCCCAGCGGAAGCCACCCACCTTAACGAACAGGTCCGCCCACTCTGCGGGCCGGGCGATGGCAATGACGTCCACCGCATAGGCCGTGCCATCGGCCTTGCCGTCGATGACACCATCGGGGCCCGTGGTCCGGGTTTTGAATTTCGCCTCGCCGAAGTCTATATAGGAGCCTTCCAAGGCAATGTACTCGTTGAAGCGCCATCCTCCGAAGACCTTCCAGCCGGTGTCCGTGTCGTCGATACTGGTCTGAGCGGAAGCGAATCCGCTGTTCACCGCGCCGACGCTGATGTTGTTCTCGCTCACATCAATGAACGAGTAGCCTCCACTTGCGCCCACATAGGGCCAGCCGTCAGCCGATGCGTCCATGGCAACCACGAGTAAGAGTGAAACAACAGTCGCTGCCGTGAGCTTTCCCTGTGGTCCCGCCAACATAGGCACCTCCTTGTCGTGGTCCCTTGGTTGCCCGTGCGTCCGGGGTTGGCGCGCAACCGCATTCTGTATATTTCGGCAACTCCGAGGCGTTCTTTGACCGAGAAAGCCGCTACTCGCCGGGCGTGGAGGCGTAGGTGACACTGCGTTGAGCACCCGGCCGGACGACACCGTTTCGCCTGGAGCGAAACGGGACGCGCCGAAGGGCGAACGCCAGGAATGGCGTGAGTAAAGGCCGTAGACACGGGCAGGTCGCGGGCCGCAGCAGGTGGGTGGTGAGAAACGCGGGCCGGGAGACAGCCCTGCTTCCGGACGGTCTTCAGACGGGTTCGGTCTGTTTGCGCAGGGTGATCAGAGGCACTTCCCCCGGGCAGTTGAAACGCAGGGGGATCCCGGAGGCGCCGACGCCGGAGCTCGTGTAGCCTGTCATGGCGCCGTAGGTCCAGTGGCCCCGCGCCGTGTAGCGGGGTGCGCTGCTGTGGGTGAAGAGGGGCCCGATTTTGGGCAGGCAGATCTGCCCGCCGTGGGTGTGACCGCAGAGGTAGAGTTGGGCGCCATGATCGGCGGCCTCGCGGTAGACTTCCGGCGAGTGCGCCAGAAAAATCTTGAAAGCCTGCGGGGGTGTATCGCGAAAAGCGAGCTCCAGATCGTGGCATTTGTAGTAGTGGGGATCGTCGATCCCGACCAGCCAGAGGCTGGCGTCTCTGCGACGCAGCTCCAGAGACTCGTTGACGAGCATGGTGATACCCGCTTCCTCGAAGTCGGGAAGCATCTCGATACAATCGTGATTGCCCAGCACCCCGTAAATGCCTTCACGGCTCCGTACATGCTCGAGGAGCTGTTTCAGGCGCCGCAGGGAAGGGGCCATGGGGCCGTACATTTCCATCCGGATGTCGCCGCCGATGAGGCACAGGTCGACCTCCTGTTCCCGCACGCGCTCGATGAGTGTGTCGGTGAGAGGCTCCAGGCCGTCCAGATGGAGGTCCACGAGCAACAGGATGCGGTAGCCTTCGAATTCCTGTGGCAGATCGGAAAACCATAACGTGTAGTGCTGCACCTGGACGGCCAGCACGTTCTGGACGCCACGCTCGTACCAGCCGAGGGCCTTGAACAGACGAGCCATGACGACCCGGTAGTAGACGTAATTCTCGAAGTTGAACCACGTCTGCCAGCGGGCCAGCGGAGCGTGGCAGGCACGCCACTCCCGCAGGCGTGTCGTGGCTCGGATGATGCGCGGGTAGTGCTCCAGGGGCGGGCGATAAAGCACGAAGTGCCAGTAGCGGGAACCTGCGTGGCTGAGGGGAATAAACACGACGAGCACGACCAGGCCCTGCCAGGGATCCAACCCCACTGCCGGTACCAGCACCAGCAGCGGCAGCGCGCCCTCGAGGGTCTGATCCAGGCCGAACAGGGGGTGGCCACTGGGCCTTGACAAGCGGCGCTTGATGAAGCTCGTCGCCAGATCACCGACCATCGCCAGGGCGGCGGCACTGGCGGCTGCCCCCCAACTCAGGCCGACAAGGGGAGCAACGGCGGTTCCGCCCAGAACACTCGCGGCGAGCCCTCGCCATGTCTTGTGGTTACCCAAGAGACGCCGCCCATCACCCCAGGCGAGATTGCAGTCCACAGGATAGTTGTAACGCCCACCCATACCCAGGTTGGCTACGAATGGCAAGAAGTTGACCCACACCAGGAACAGGACCAGCTCAACAACAACCATTGGGATCCTCCTGCCTCGCTATAGACATGGGTCGCAGGTCACCGGCATTCCTCATTCCCCCTTTGCTTTGTAACCACCATGGCGCGCTTGTACGACCCAACGCGGTGCGCAATGCGGGCTAGTCCGCCGCTGTCCGACGATTACTCGGTATCAGCCGAGGTACCCGCAACCAGGGTCAGCGTCGCGAAGTGGGGCCCCGTCTCACAACGAGGCCCCAGGCTTTCGACAAAGTTCCGGGTGTATTAGGCCGCCTCATGCACCTGCTGCGCCTCGGCGCTCGGAAAGGCCATGACGTGTAAGTAGCTGAGGCTATCGGCCGACTTCATAACGCGGTACTCCGCCTGAGGCTCGTTCTCGCGGATCGCACGCACGAACTCGCTCACAGCCGCATCGATAGATCCCGCGTGCTGCGGTTTCAACTTATATGTTGCACTGACTCGAATCACGACTCCCTCCTCGCCCAGCGACCACGGACGTTACCGGCCCCCTGCCGCCTTGCGTTCGATGAATGCTTCTATGAGCTCTGCCGGGACGGCGCCCGCCTGGCGAGCCCGCAAGTCCCCGTCCGGCGAATATAGCAGGAAGCTCGGCGTACCCAGCCACGGCTCACCTGTCAGGCGCGTGTATACCCGGGCAACCACGTCCGGCTCTCCAATCAGGTTGGGAAAGTCGACCATGTGGCGTTCGATGAATTGCAGGGCCTCGGCTCTGCCCACCCTGCCGTCCAGGGTGATGCCGAGTATAGCGGCGTCCTTGTCGTGGTGCCGGTCATGGAACAGTACATACTCCTGGGCCTCGGCGTTGCAGACATGACAGTCGGAGGCCCAGAACATCACGATGGTCCATTTGCCCTGTCCCGTGAACTCACTCAGGGCGCGCGACCGGCCCTGGAAGTCGAACAGCCCGGCGGCGAAGGCCATCGTTGCCGAGCTTAGCAGGCTGAGCAATATAACGGGCGCCACCACGGAGCGCCTCAGAAGGGTCAACATACAGTCACCCTGGAAACGGCAGTTGACCACTTCGTCGCAGACGTAACGCACTGAGTCATATCTGGCATCGTAGTTTTGTTCGGGTCACCTTCTGGGTGAGGCCGCTGGCCTCTCCCCCGGCGGGGGAGAGGGGGCGAACACCGAAGTCGAGCAGGCTCCCGAAAAGCCGTCGTCGGCGCTACCTCGTAAGACTTTACTCCCGGTTCGGAATTCCGTCACCCCGCGCCAACGGCGAACCGCCCGGCCAGATTTCAGTGTGGGGGCTACGGGCTGCGGGGTACCGGGTACAGCACGCAAATCCAACTTGTAGCCCGTCGTCTGAAGCCATATCAAGGGCCCGCTACGTTAGCGAACGCTGTTTGCACAAGATACGGTGGCTTGCGCCACCCCAAGCGCCTGACCAGCACCTGATTGTTAGCAGCCGCCTCACACAAGTGCTAGTGCCTAAAGGAGTTTTTCTTGACAACCGATAGATCTGTAGCCTAGTCGGTAAAGTGTGCATCAACCACGAGGTTGCTTATGGATACCGTCAGTCCGCGACCCAGGCCCATTGCAGAGGCCAACTTACGGTCGTTTTTCCATGATTCGCTCCAGAGCGCGGCGAGTAATCAGGGGGTTGAGGTGGCGGAAGCAACGCTCTGGTACCTCACGAACCTGCTCACCACCTTTTCCCGTTCCGAACAACTCTTTGACAGGACCGGGAACGGGCAATCGTTAACCCCGCTTGTGGCGCTCTATGCATGGGCCGCCGAGGCGCCGTCGGAAGCGGAGCGCAAGCTGGCGCTGCAGCGCCTCGGTGATGTGGCCCTGTTCATTTCCGGCCTGTTCTCCGGCTTGTTCGTACGGCGTCGCCGGCTCGTCGACGTTGACTACTACATCGCGATGGGAGGCAGTGCCTACGGTTATCTCTCGGAGAAAAGCCGCGGCAGCGTGAGAGAGCAAACACTTGCCGCCATTTTCTGTCAGCTGTCCAGGGAGTTCGCCCGCCTGGTCGATGTCTTGGCCGAGGTGGGGGAGAATGCGCCTGGCGCCGACAACCACGACGTTCTGCGCCTGCACCAGCTATGGTCACAGACGGGTAGTGTGCGCCTGGAACGAAAACTCAGGGCGCTGGGGATCACCCCCGCCAGGCTCACCAGAACACACTGAGGGAAGCGTGAAGCTCAACGCCCTGCAGAGCGAACTCGAGCAGATCTACGACGTTACCACTCCGCACCGGGTGGAAGACTTCCTGCTCCAGGAACCCCGCCTGGTGAAGCACCTGACGGCAGACGCTTCCGCTCATGAATGCCCCGAGAAGCTGCTGGTGGCACAGACAGAGGATGGGTTAGACGTCGGGCTGTTCCTCCACCAGACGGTTCTCGGCCGACTGGCGCGGGACAACCCCGCCGAGTCCCTGCACGAGGGCAATCTTCAGGATTACTGTTTCGCCGTGGAGGGCGTCAGCCATTTCCTGTATCTGGCCTGGAACGCAGGCTTCGAGCGCTGCATAACCCAACTCGAGCTGGAACTGGTGGCAGAGGTCGACAAGTTCGTGACCACGGCCGCGCGGTTGCTGGAACAGCGCGGCGCGCTCGAGCCCCGCTCTCTCCACAGGACGCTGTTCGAGAATATCGCTTTTCGTCCACAACTTCCGGAAATCGAACGCCAGCGTTACTATGAGGCCAATCGTCTCGCATCCCGCTATTGCCGGAGTCTGGTTGACCAGCATGCACTGAAACGTGGTGAGCCGACACTGATGCGCGAACTGCGGCGCTTTTACCGCATGCCCCAGGACCAGAAGATCCGGCATATCGAAGCGGGCAGGCGCATTGCGGACTAGTCCTTGTGCCTGTCGACCACGAGCACGACACCTTCGGCGCTACTGACCACGACCCGGGTGCCCGCGTCGCAGTCCCCTCCCCGAACCTTCCAGATGGAGTCATCCACCCGGATCTTGCCGTGACCGTTGACGATGGGCTCCTGCAGGGTGAAAACCCGGCCCACGTATTGCTCGCCCCGGCGGTTCAGCAGAGGCTGCTCGGTCTTGATCGGGCGGCGTTTCTGGATATACCGCCAGATGAGAACGCTGGTCACGGAAAGCAACGCGAAACTCAGTACCTGGAGTTCCCAGCCCAGCTCCGGCATGAGCCAGAGCAGCAGCCCGACGAGCACCGCAGAGACACCCATCCAGATAAAGAAAGTACCGGGGGCGAAAACCTCGATGATCGTTAACAGCACGGCCAGCACCAGCCAGTGCCAGAACTGAAGTTGAATGCCGAGCTCAGGCACTACCCTTCACCTCACCCTTGGCAAAGGCGGCCTTGGCCAGTTCGCCGATTCCCCCCAGGGCACCGATCACGCTGCTGGCTTCCAGGGGCATGAACACCAGCTTCTGGTTGGGCGACATGGCCAGTTCCTTGACGGCATCCACATAGCGCGTGGCCACAAAGTAGTTCACGGCCTGCACGTTGCCCTTGGCGATGGCCTGGGAGACCATGTGGGTGGCCTTGGCCTCGGCCTCGGCGAGACGCTCCCGCGCCTCGGCGTCGCGGTAGGCGGCCTCCCGCCTGCCCTCCGCCTCCAGTATCGCGGCCTGCTTCTCTCCCTCCGCCTTCAGGATCTCGCCCTGGCGCTGACCCTCCGCCTCCAGAATCGTGGCACGCTTCTCACGCTCGGCTTTCATCTGCCGCGCCATGGCATCGACCAGGTCTCTCGGGGGGGCGATGTCCTTGATCTCGATACGGGTCACCTTCACACCCCAGGGCGTGGTTGCATCATCGACGATGGTGAGCAGCCTGGCGTTGATTTCGTCACGTTTGGAGAGCAGCTCGTCCAAATCCATGGAGCCCATGACCGTACGGATGTTGGTCATGGTCAGGTTGATGATGGCGTGGTTGAGGTTGTTCACCTCGTAAGCCGCCTTGGCCGCATCGAGAACCTGGAAGAACACGACCCCGTCCACGGTCACCATGGCGTTGTCTTTGGTGATGACTTCCTGGGAGGGTACGTCCAGCACCGTCTCCATCATATTCATTTTGGCGCCGATCTTGTCGACGACGGGCATGATGACATGCAGCCCGGGCCGCAGGGTGCGGGTGTAGCGCCCGAAACGCTCGACCGTGAACTCGAATCCCTGGGACACGGATTTCACCCCCAGGAAAACCAGCACGACCGCCAGGACGAGCAGCATCAGGACAAACGTGGCAAAGCCTTCCATCAGAGTTCTCCTTGCTTGCGATGGATCTAGTACTCTGTACTGGTACCAGGAATTCCAGTTTATCGGCATCACGCCAGACAGCCTGAGGCAGGGCACGGGCTGGCCCGCTCCCTTGAGGGGGAGGGCTGGGGTGAGGGTGGTAAGACCCTGATATATAACCCCTGTCCCCCGGCGGGGAAGAGGGGACTATGTCCTTGGACGGACACGAGACTCATATGTTGGGTGAAATCTCTTCAACCGAGACTTCCGCATATCGTTCCTTCATCTCCAGAACCTTGGGCAGAACCTCCAGAAACTTGGGCACGAGCGCCGGATCGAAGTGTTCGCCGCTCTCGCTTTCCAAGAGGTTGGTAGACTCATCCACGGACCAGGCACGTTTGTAGGGCCGCACGCTGGTCAGGGCGTCGAACACGTCCGCGATGGCGACGATACGCCCCACCAGTGGGATGTTCTCGCCCTTGAGCCCTTCCGGATAGCCTCGCCCGTTCCATTTCTCATGGTGGGTAAGAGCAATGACGCGGGCGGTCTCCAGCAGGATGGAGTCATGGTTTCCAATGATACGCGCACCAATCTCGGCGTGCTGCTTCATAATCTCCCATTCGTCCGCATCCAGCTTTCCGGGCTTCTGGAGGATGCGATCGGGGATACCGATCTTGCCGATGTCGTGCATAGGCGCAGCACTGAAAAGCACCTCGGCCTGTTCCTCATCCAGGCCGGCGGCAAGCCCCAGCAGACGGGAGTAGTGGCTCATGCGGATGACATGCAATCCGGTCTCGTTGTCCTTGAACTCCGCCGCCCGGCCGAGACGGCGGATCACTTGCAGGCGGGTATCGTTCAGCGCGTCGGTGCGCTTCCGGACCAGCCCGGCGAGCGCCCTCGCCTGATCGTAGAGCGCAAGATGGGTCCGGACCCGTGCCTGGACGATAGGCGGACTGACGGGCTTGGTGATGTAATCCACTCCGCCCACCTCGAAACCGAGGGCCTCGTCGCGCACTTCACCCTTGGCGGTGACGAAGATGACGGGGATCTTGCGGGTGGTGAGATCCGCCTTGAGTCGCCGACAGACTTCGTAGCCGTCAATACCGGGCATCATGATATCCAGCAAGATGAGGTCCGGTGCCGGAGCTGATTTGGCGATGCCCAGGGCTTTCTCACCATTCAGCGACACCTTCACCTTGTACTCGGGGCGAAGAATGCCGGCCAACACATCGATGTTCTCCGGGACATCGTCCACCACCAGCACGGTTGGCTGGTTTGCCGCTTTCTCCATGGTCTGTTCCACGTAAGGCAGTTAAGTTACTGGGAATGTGGATCACGGACGCCCACCAACGCGCGAGAACCTACCGCTGGCCCGCATGGTCATTTGTGTGTGGCGTGCGTGCCAGAGTATAGCCGCAGCCTGGGTCACAACTTAAACCAAGGAGCCTGTCGAACTTAGGATGAATCTACTGCGGAAAAGCGGATGTCGGCCCATATTTGCGGTCCTTCTCGTTACACGTCACCGCTATTCGCCTCGAATGACCGAAAATCTGGCCTCGACCCCGCTTTCCCTCGTGACGAACCCCTAAGTCCGACAGGCTCCTAGAAACGGCAGTCGAGCGCTTCGTCGAATACTTATCACATCGAGTCATAAGGGCAATTGTAGCGAATTTATGTTCACCCTCCGGGTGAGGCCGCTACGGGGTGCAACTGCCGTTTCTAGGTTAAACTTCGGCCCCATGCGAACACCGGCCCGTCCCCCGAAATCCCTGCTGCGTTCCCTCGGACGCGCCATTGGCGATTACGCCATGATCAGGGACGGTGACCGCATCCTCCTGGGGCTCTCCGGGGGCAAGGATTCCCTGTCCCTGCTGCAGATCCTGCTGCATCTGCAACGTTACGCCCCCGTGCACTTTCACGTGGGAGCCATCACCGTCGACCCGCAGATAGCGGGTTTCGAACCGTACACCCTCAAAGGGTACCTGGCGGAACTCGGCGTGGAGTACTTCTTCGAATCTCAGCCCATCCTGGCCCAGGCGGAAGCGCAGATGAAAAAGGATTCATTCTGCTCGTTCTGCGCTCGCATAAAACGTGGGATCATGTATCGGATAGCCCGGGAGCAGGCCTACGGCGTGCTGGCGCTGGCCCAACATCTGGACGATCTGGCCGAGAGCTTTATGATGTCAGCGTTCCATGAAGGGCGGCTGGGAACCATGAAGGCCCATTACGTGGTGGATGCCGGTGATCTCCGCGTGATTCGTCCCCTGGTCTACGTACGGGAGCGCCAGCTCGCGGAGTTCGCCGTCGCCGCGAAACTGCCCGTGGTGCCGGACAGCTGCCCTGCCTGCTTCCGCACACCCACCCAGCGTGCCCACATGAAGTCCCTTCTGGCCCGGGAAGAGCAAACTAACCCGACTCTGTTCAAAACACTGCTGCACAGCATGAGGCCGTTGATGGGGGGGCAACCGGCTGGGACGGTGGGAAAAAATAGGGTGACGCGCTTCGATTGAAGCTCGGTGTTTCGGTGACTCGGTTGACGGTGACTCGGTGACTGGGGAAGAGCGGTGACTCGGTGACTCGGAAAGACTGGCGTCGGGCAGCGGGCGTCGGTCAGCGGTCAGCGGTCAGCGGTCAGCGGTCAGCGGTC
>CAJHYX010000259.1_pt1 | contig 11875 bp, 7 predicted proteins | sample 9198881 | NCBI WGS metagenome assembly CAJHYX01 (sample SAMEA7708376, study PRJEB35096) | sediment metagenome | biome: marine neritic benthic zone biome [ENVO:01000025]; feature: sediment [ENVO:00002007]; material: shallow marine sediment [ENVO:03000034] sea grass bed [ENVO_01000059] ...
ACGCCTCCGCGCCCGACCTGTCGCGCGCTCTTGTAGACACGGGCATCTCACGCCCCTCGCTACGGAGCGCGGTGAGAAATGCGGGCTAGAAACGGCAGTTGGACGGGGCGCAGGGTGCGTCCGTGTACAGCGCCCTTACCCCCGGCAAACACAATCCCCTATCCCCCCAGCGGGGGAGAGGGTTAGGGAGAGGGGGTTTCTGGATGAAGACCAGTTAGCCTTCAACGAAGCTGCGCAGATGCTGAGAACGCACGGGATCCCGCAACTTGTGCAGGGCACTGGCTTCAATCTGCCGAACCCGCTCCCGCGTCACGTCGAACTGCTTGCCCACCTCCTCGAGCGTGTGCTCGCTGGGCATGCCAATGCCGAAGCGCATGGCCAGGATCTTGGCCTCCCGCGGGGTCAGGGAGTCGAGCACCTCGCGAGTGTCCGAAGTCAGGCTGTGGTGAGAGACCAGGTCCACCGGTGAGTCTTGACGCTTGTCCTCGATCAGATCGCCGAGCCGTGCGTCCTGGTCATCGCCGATGGGAGCGTCCATGGACACGGGATGCTTGGCGGCGGACAGGGTGTGGTGAACCTCCGCTTCGGACAGCCCCATGCGTCTGGCCAATTCCTCAGGCATGGCGTCTCGCCCGTGTTCCTGGCGAAACTGGCTCAATATCCGGTTGAGCTTGCTGATTCGTTCGATCATGTGAACCGGAATACGGATGGTTCGTGCATGGTCGGCGATGGAACGGGTTATTGCCTGCCGGATCCACCAGTGGGCGTAGGTGGAGAACTTGAAGCCACGCCGGTATTCGAATTTGTCCACGGCCTTCATGAGGCCGATGTTGCCTTCCTGGATCAGGTCGAGGAAGGGCAGGCCGCGGTTTCGATACTTCTTTGCCACCGAGATCACCAGACGCAGGTTCGCCTCCACCATTTCGGACTTGGCGCGCCTTGCTTTGGCTTCGGCGACCGCCATACGCCGGTTGAGTTCTTTGAACTCGCTGATGGGCAAGCCCATCCGGGATTCCACTTCCTCCAGCTTATCCTGAAGGCGTCGCAACTCGCTGCGTTGTGCTGCCAGGGCTTTGGCGTTGACGTCGTCGCGCGCCAGCAGCGACTCGGTCCAATCGCAGTTTGTTTCGTTGCCGGGATACGTGGTCAGGAAGGCCTTGCGCGGCATACCGGCATCGTGGGTGCAAATATGCATGATGGCGCGTTCACACTCCCGCACCCGTCCGGCATGGTCGTGGACCTGCCTGACGAACTGGTCGAGCTGCTTGCTGGCGAGCTTGATGGAGAGGATGCTCTTTGCCAGCTTTGAACGGGCCTTGGCTGCCTGTTTGCTGTATACACCATGCCGTGACAGAGCCCTGTCCAAGGCCTGCCTGGCCTCGCGAACACGCTCCAGATAGCCCCGCATCAGGCTTACGGTGATCCCGGGAGTGGGGCTTGCGCCGGTGTCGGTGGTTGTCTTGGCACTCGAATCGCCAGGATTCACAGCCTCCGCCGGGGTTGTTTCCACAACGCCGGCTACCACGTCGGTCAGGCGCATTTCCCCCGATTCAATCATATCGAACAGACGCAGAAGCTCTGCCGCGTTCGAGGGACACGCCGCCACGGCGAGGGTGGCCTCGTGAATTCCCCGTTCAATGCGCTTGGCCAGCCTGATCTCATCTTCTCGTGTCAGGAGATCAGTGGCGCCCATTTCCCGCATGTACATGCGCAGGGAGTCTGTACTACGCCCAAGCTCGTTTTCCACGGCAAAGCTGAGGACGGCTTCGGCGTCCTCGACAGCGTCCTCGTCCAGGGTTTCTGACTTGAGTAGCAGCGAATCTGGATCAGGGGCTTCGTCGTATACTTCGATGCCCATGTCGTTCAGCACAGTCACCAGGCCTTCTATGTGGTCGGTGTCTTCAATGCCGTCTGGCAGGTGATCGTTGATCTCCCGATAGGTCAGGTATCCCTGCTCCTTACCGGTGATGATTAAGAGCCTGAGTTCGTGGTGTTGGACGTCGGTATCCATGGGTACACGCAGTCGTCAGTGATGGTTGCTGTGAAGATAGCCGGATAGTATATAGATATATTCTAATATGCACCAGCTTTTTTTAGCGTTTCGCGCCCCGGAAAAAAGGGTTTCGGATAATGGCTGGATAAGGCCCTGATCGCGGGTTCTCCGATGGCTCGAATCAGGGCTCAAAGGCGTCCGCCTGCTGACGCGCCCGCCGGGCACCCGCCCGGTCACCGCGGCGTTCTCGGATCTGGGCGATCAGTCGCCAGGCGGCCGTGCGAACTTCGTTGTCGGCGCCGGCAAGGGAGTCGGCGCGCCGGGCGAGCTGTTCTGCCTGGTCGAGTCTGTCCTGTTGTAGTCGCACGGCAGCCAGGCGGTACCAGGTCCAGGGGTTTTGCGGCTCGATGCGCAAGGCCCGTTCCAAACTGGCGGCCGCCGCCGCAAGCTGGCCATCCGCTCGCTGCAGGTCTGCGGTCTCCAATAGCGCGAGGACGGCTACACCGGTGGGTTGTGGTTCGGTCAGTGGCGTGGGCGGAGTCACGGGGTCCTGATCCCGTCCCGAACCGAAGCCGGCTGTGGTCACTGGCTCGGGCGATCCTGGCTGGGTTTGGCCAGGGGCTTCGCGAGGGCGCACGGCCGTCGTTCTCTGCGCGGGCATGCCGGCTTCCACGACAGGTACTTCAGACGTTGCGGGGTTGCTGGCGCAGCTCGCCAGGTGCAGGATCAGGATGGCGAGGGTGGCCGTCCTGCAGATGGCAGTGTTCATTTTGGGGGTCGCCCGCTTTTCCATCCTATTTGTCGATTCCCAGATGACCTCTGCAACGAGGCAAACTGGGTCCGGGCGGTCTCAGTCGAACAGTCCCCTGACCCACTCGATGACGTCTTTGCCGAGTTCTGTAGTGCCATTTTCCACGCACGCCGAGTTTTCGGTGGGCAGGGTACCGCGTACGAAGGGTAGTTGCACGGCATTTTTGCAGCCCGGCCCGCTCAGGCGTCCTTCGCCATCGACCCATGCGTACTGGATGTCCGGTGGCTGGATCGGTTGCAAGGGCCGGGACTCCAGCCCGATCATGACATCCGCCCAGACCTGCATGGCGCCCCCCGCGCCCGTGAGACCGGCTGGCTTGTTGTCGTCGCGGCCGAGCCAGGTTACCACCAGATAGTCGCCGGTGTAACCGGCAAACCAACTGTCGCGCAGCTCGTCGGTGGTGCCTGTCTTGCCGGCCGGGGCGAGGCCGGGGGGCAGTCTGCCGGCCAGGGCGCGACCGGTTCCGGATCTGACCACCCCCTGGAGTGCTGCGGTGAGCAGATAGGCGCTCTCGGGCGAGACGACCTGCTCCACCGCAAGGGGGTATCGGGCCAGGGGTTCGCCGTCCGTCGTGGTTACCTCGAGAATGGATCGGATAGGGGTCCGGAAGCCACCGGCGGCCAGGGTCTGGTACATCTGGGCAACGTCGATGGGAGAGAGGTTTACGGCACCTAGAAATACCGCCGGATAAGGGGGGATCTGGCGGTCGATTCCGAGCCGTTCCAGGGTGTGCAGCACCTGGCGGATGCCCACGGAAAAACCCAGCCGCGCCGTGGCGAGGTTGTAGGAGTGGGCGAGGGCCGCATGCAGGGGCACGGTGCCATGGGTCTGACGATCGTAGTTGCGCGGAGCCCAGATCTTTCCGTCCGGCCCCTTCACCTGCAATGGCGTGTCCTCAAGGGGCGTCGCCAGGGTGTAACGGCCGGTGTTGAGGGCAGCAAGGTAGACGGCAGGCTTGATGAGCGAGCCCACCGGGCGCACAGCGTCCAGGGCCCGGTTGAAACCCGCGAACCGGGCATGTCGACCGCCGACCAGCGCCATGATTTCACCGGAGGAATTACTGGTTACGATCACCGCTCCCTCCAGGCTATCGTCGGGAAGCTGCCTGGTCTTCTCCAACTGGGTCGTACGATGGCTCAGAGACTTCTCCGAGACTTCCTGAACCCGTGGATCCAGCGTGGTGAAGATGCGCAGGCCCTCGGACGTCAGCGCATCTTCCCGGTAGTCTCGTCTGAGCTGGCGCCGGACGAGGTCCATAAAGGCTGGGTAGGCGGAGCTGCCACCAGGGGGTAGTCGTGTGACCCCGAGCGGTTCGCGTTTGGCCGCCCTGGCTTCGTTTGCTTCGATGACACCCTGGGCGGCCAGGATATCCAGCACCCGGTTGCGACGCTCCCGGGCGCGCTTGGGATGGCGCCGTGGATTGTAGTAAGAAGCGCCGCGCACCAGCGCTACCAGCAGAGCAATCTGGTCGGTGCGAAGCTCCTCCAGGGGCTGGGCGAAGTAGAAGTGGCTCGCCAGCCCGAAGCCGTGTATGGCATGGGGTCCATCCTGTCCCAGATAGACCTCGTTCAGGTAAGCCTCGAGGATTTCCTGCTTGCTGTAGTGCAGTTCCAGCAGCAGGGACATGGCGGCCTCCTGTGCTTTTCGCCACAGGCTGCGCTCGCTGGTCAGAAAGTAGTTCTTGACGAGCTGCTGGGTCAGCGTGCTGCCCCCTTGCACGACCCCGCCGGCTCGGATGTTGGCCCACATGGCTCTGGCGATGCCGCGGGGAGACAGGCCGTGGTGGCGGTAAAAGCTGCGATCCTCGACGGCCACCAGGGCTTTGGTGAGCAATGGAGGTGTGTCGCCCACGCGTATCAGAACCCGGTCTTCGCCGTGTGCCGGATAGATACCACCGATGCGGCGCGGTTCCAGGCGCAGGGGCCCGGGGTTGTTCCCGACCAGCCGCACCAGGGTGCCATTCCGGAAGACGGCCTCGAGCCGGCGGGACGGTTCTTCCGAATCCCAGAAATGAAACCCGCGGGTGATGAACTCGACGCTGCTCCGCTGGTGCTGGTATTGACCAGGGCGCGTAGGACGGCGCACCGGTCGATAGCCGAGCGCCCGCAACTCCTGCTGCAGAGCAGTCGCAGTCAGTCGCATGCCGGGATAGATCTCCAGAGGGCGGGCGTAGACGTGGGCCGGCAGCGTCCAGCGCTTGCCCTCGAACTGTGCGCGAATGGTGGCGTCCAGGTAAATCCCGTATCCGGCCAACACCACCAGCAGGGCCAGCATGACCTTCAGACTGGTGGCGAGCCACCCCATCCGGGGTTTGTTTCCCCGCTTACGGCTCCGGCGTGATGGTTGTCGGCGCCTGGCGGCTCTGGTCGGGGATTTCCGAACCCTCTTCGTCATGGCGCACAAGTATAAGGGTTGGGAGGGCTGGGGGCAGACGGGCGTGTAATATACCCGACGCAAGGACAGGCAAGACGAGGAATCCGCGTGATCAGCAAGGCATACCGTTGGCTTGATCGGAACATCCTGGAACTGGGGCGGGAGATGCGACTGACGTATCTGCCGCCGCTGATGGTTTATGTGGCCTACGGCGTGTCAGGTCTCACTGCTATCGTCGGCACGTTCTTCGTCAAGGACTACCTGGGCCTGTCAGCAGAGTTCCTGGCGGCGCTCGGGTTCTGGGCGGGTATACCGTGGGCGTTGAAAATGCCCCTGGGGCACCTGGTGGACCTGATCTGGCGCTTCAAGTCGCTGATGGTCTTCGCTGGGGCCGGTCTCATCGCCACCAGCCTGCTCATCATGGTCGGCCTGCTCGAGCATACGGAATTCATGCGTCAGATCATGCCCGCCGAAGCCTGGTACGTGATCAGCGCGCTACTGGCCCCCACAGGCTATGTGGTGCAGGACGTGGTCGCGGACGCCATGACCGTGGAGGCGGTGCCCAGGGTCGACGACGAGGGAAAGCCTCTGGATCCGGGTATGCGCAAGCTCATGCATACCACCATGCAGACCCTGGGGCGGGTTGCCGTGGTTGCGGGCGGGATCGCCGTAGCGGTGGTGAACATTGCTATGTTCAGCGGCGTCGAGGCCATGCCCGAGAGCGAGAAAGTCACTATCTACGCGGACATCTACACCATGGCCATGGTTATCCCGGTGGTCTCGGTTCTCGGTGTTGCACTCGGGGGCCTGCTGAAGCTCCGGGACCAGCGCCGGCTTTATATAAAGGGCTTCGATCGTCAACAGGTGCACGACATGCTGTACGGTCACTTCCAGCGAACGCCCCCGAACTGGTGGATCCTGGGCGGCAGCCTCGGGTTCGTGGTGTTCACCCTGTCTGTGGGCCTGGGGGAGATCGCCTACAGCCAGGAGATCATCTTTGCAGGGTCCATGGCCATCGTGCTCTTTCTCATGTCCCGACTGGTCAAGGCGCTGGACCCGGGTGCGCGCCGGGTGCTCGTAGGCACCGCCGTGATTGTCTTCGTCTACCGGGCACTGCCGACTCCGGGCGCCGGTTCCACCTGGTGGATGATCGACGACCTGGGCTTCGACCAGCAGTTTCTGTCAGTCCTGTCACTTATCGGCGGTAGCCTGGCCCTGCTCGGGATGTTCCTGTTCCGACGCTTCATGGCCGAGCGTTCCATTGCTTACATCGTGGGCTTTCTCACCATCGCCAGCACCGTGCTCAGCCTTCCGATAGTCGGCATGTTCTATGGTTTGCACGAATGGACGGCCGCCCACACCGGCGGCGTGGTGGATGCCCGTTTCATCGCACTGGTGGATACAGCCCTCGAATCGCCCCTAGGTCAGATCGCCATGATTCCCATGCTGGCCTGGATCGCCAACTCGGCACCGGACAATCTTAAGGCGACGTTCTTTGCCGTCATGGCGTCATTCACCAACCTGGCCCTGTCCATGAGCAACCTGGGCACCAAGTATATGAACCAGATATTCACCGTGAGCCGCGAGGTGAAGGACGCCGGCACCGGGGCGGTGACGGTACCGGCGGACTATAGCGAGCTCGGGGTGTTGCTGATGACAGTGACTGCCGTGGGATTCGTTCTGCCCTTCGCCGCGATCCTGCTCGTGAAAGCGGTACGCCTGCGCAGCGCGTGATCGCAAGCCCGCATTTCTCACCGCACGCCGTAGCGAGGCGTGGGAGATGCCCGTGTCTACAAGGCACGCGACAGGCCGGGCGCGGAGGTGTAGCTGACACTACGTTGAGCACCCGGCCCGAGCGTAACGCCGTAGACGCGGGTAGATCACGCGCCGCAGTAGGTGGGTGGTGAGAAATGCGGGCTACTATCAGCGGGCGCGGATCAAGTCGCGTCGGTCGGCGTGGAATCGGGGTCTGCCTCCACCAGTGCCGTTCGTTTCCACCAGGGATGCTTCGCCTGCACGAACTCATCCCAGCGCTCGTCGAAGCTGTCCTTGATCTCGTGGTACTGTCGGGTACGCCAGCCAACGAGCCCGCCCGCGTACTGCAGTACCTCGATGTCCTCTTCTCCTTCAAGTATCGCTTCGAGGAGGTGCTGCATTACCGCGACGTCATTCATGACGCCGAGCAGATCCTGCAGCCCTTTCATGTGGCCGATGAACTCGTCCATGCCTGTGAACAGCGGGTAGAAGAATTCAGCGGCATAGCGAAGCTTTTTGCACTCGATGCGCAGCTTGTGCATGTCCTTGGCCGAATCTCGGTCCACGTGGCTGCCGGTGAACAGGACCTGGCGCTCGAGCTTGTCGAGTAACGTCCGCGCAAAGGGCACGGCGTTGGACGCGATGCGTTGGCGGTGTTTTTCCGACAGCTTGTCGGTGACCCAGCCTTGCCGGGCCAGCCAGGGGGGGAAAGATTCCTTGAACTGGGCGTATCGGTCCCCGTCCAGCATATCCCGAACGGTCTCATAGGCTTCAGCCCGGTGTTGCTCGGTCAGGGCCATCATTCGGGCTTCACCTGGGAGGGTAAGTTTGCCCTGCATGGGGCCCAGCCCTTCGTCAATGAACACATCCAGGTCCCTGGCCATGCCCAGCTGTCCGGCGCACCAGCGCATCTCGTCGGACCACTTGGCCGTCGTGTTTTTGGGGATGGCCGTTCGAAACGCGCTCAGGGCGGAGCGCATGCGTCGAAAGGAAACGCGTACCTGGTGTACCCCCTCGATGTTCTCCCAGGATCGCGCAGGTTCTTCCCACTCGGCGAGATTGTCGAAATTGTGCTTCAGGATAGTGGCAAATACCCCGCCGACGCTCTGACTGGCGTGGATGGGGGCGGCCTTTTTCGGTTTTTTCAGCATATGATGGGCTCTGAGAAACGGTTGGCGTTGAGTGGGCGCCAATGATACCAGAGAACTGTCTCGGGTCTCCGCCTCCATTCCTGACTTGTATCCATCCAGAAAACCGGTCAAAACGGCTTCTAAAGTTCCTGTTCTTCGCAGGTAAGCAGCTGCTGGTAGCGCCGTTTCTGCTCCGTGGTGGCGAAGTCTTCGAACAGTGCGCGGACCCGGGCGAGATGTGCAAGCCTCTGGATTCGCTCGAGCCGGGTGATGGCGCGTTGGTTCTCTATCAGCGTTCGCTCCAACTCCCAGTACTTGTTCTGTTTCGCCGCCAGCTTCCCGTAGTGCTCATGGGTGACGATGTGGTGTTGAGCCGCGGAAAGATCCCGCTCGAGAAAACGTCGATAGTTTGCGGTGTGGACGTGGCCAGCTTCGGGCCAACGTTCCAGCACCTCCCGCTCCATGGCGTCTCGGAGAACAGGAATCTCCCGGGATAGTCGTCCCTGCGCACGTTCTAGTCTGCTCCTTTCAACGCCAAGCCGGTGGCCCCGCGTCTGAAGTTCGGACGCCAGGTCTTCGCGTGCCTCGAGATCCGCTGTTGCTGCAAGCTCTTGGAACAGGACAGCATACTCGTTGGTTGCTGCATCCGTACTCAGCCACTTCGCCCAGCGCAAATACCAGGGAAGCCATTGCTCCAGGTAGACTTCGCTGGTCGAGCGGGGCAGATCGGAGCTCCCGGATGCGAGCAGGGTATAGAGATGGGCCTCCCGCAATGTGACTGCTCCGTCTCCGTCCCGGTCCGGATCCGCCACAAGCCGATTTCCCTGTCGGTCCTTGCCGGCCAGGGCGGCAAGGAAGTACGTGCTGTAGTCCTGGTAGTCCCCCAGGTCCACGGAAGCTGAGCAGCCCTCTGCCGGTCGATCCTCAGCCTCGGCGAGGAAGCCACAGCGATTCGAGCCGGCCCGGGCCAACTGACCGAATGCGCCCGCATAGCACTGGGTGAAGACGAAACGTACGCTCACCTCCGGGTGCAGGTGAGAGAACAGACTGTCCACATCCTCCACCGTCATCCAGGTAGAGTTCCACAGGGAAATGGTGTTTCGGGATGGGTCGCGGCTGTCGTGAGTACCGTGTCCATTGAAGACAATGAGTGCCCGGTCACCGGGACCCAGGGCCTTGAACTCCCGGGTGAGCGCGCTAGTCAGCACCCCGGCTTCCGTGCCGCCGGCAACCTTGCCCAGCCGGTGGTTTCGATAGTGTTCCCCGTTTGTCCAGTAGCTGTCGAAGACCCGGGCCAGGGGCTGCAGGGTGGCAGGCGTATCCCCGGGGCGCCGCCACTCCGTGATGTCCTTGGCGGGATTGTCGCCGTCGGTGAAGTAGACGTGGAGCATCCGTTCGCCCGGGGCACTTGCGATGATCTCCCGCGCCCACAGGACGTTCTGCTCGATCTGAGCCTGGGAGTTTTCGAGATTCGGGCCGCCGCCGATCAGCCAGACATGGTCGGTGGCCTGGCTGGGCGCGGTCGTCAGCAGGAGCACCGCGAATATTCCAAACAGGTTGCGCATAAGGACTTTCTCCCAGACGCTACTTTGAGAAAGAGCCCCTCCGGGGCGCCCGACGCCCTGACTTGTCCGAAGGGGTACAGGCTGCGGGCTCCCGACTACAGCAAATGCATCCAAGCGGTGGCCCGTAGTCCGAAATCTGTAGCCCCATCGACCGCCCGGTACACTGGCAAACGGCGTTTCGGACAGCAGGTTGCCGTTTACGCCGTAACTCACCAGGCTTCGGTACCCGTCAGAGAATTTGGTTCCGGCCCTGCTTGCCATCGTGGCTGTCGGTGACCAGCACCAGTTTTCCGATGGTGTCTCCCGACTCCAGGTCGCGGTGGGCCTGGGCTACCTGCTCCAGGGGATAGGTGGTCGTGGGCGCCGGTCGGATCCGGCCTTCCTCCAGCCAGCCCAGCAGTTGCTTGATGGCGGCCGTGAGCAGGGTCGTTTTGTCGAACAAGAAGCTCAGGTTGAATGCCAGCACGCTGCGGTTCTGGCCGGTCATTCGTAGCGGATCGAAACACGGTGTGCGCCAGTAGTGCCATAGCAGGCTGGGCCAGCTGGGACGTCCGCGGCCTTTCGGTAACATACTGTGGAAACCGTATACCACCAGTTTGCCGCCGGGCGCCAGATGCTGGTAGCTGCGTTTCAGGCTGGTGACGCCGTTGGCATCGAGGATAATCCCATAGCCGGCCGGCGACAGGCGGCTGGCTTCCTCCCAGAGATTGCACGACGACTTGTCGATGACCGCGTCAGCACCGAGCCTGCGCACGGCATCCATCTTGTGGGGCGCGCCCACGATGCCGATCACCTGGCAGCCGGCGAGCTTACCGAGCTGAACCAGGGCGCTGCCCACCCCCCCTGCCGCCGAGTGCACCAGAACGTGGTCGGTGGGGTGGGGGTGGGCCAGCTCGAACAGGGCATACCAGGCGGTGAGGAAAACGGCGGTGAAGCCGGCGGCTTCCGCTGTCCGTATGCCGGACGGTAATGCAAACACCTGATTCTCGGGCAGGGTGATGCGGGTTGCATAGCCGCCGAAGCGGGTAACCCCGATGACCCGCAGGCCGGGTGTCAGCTTCGATACGCCCGCGCCGACCGCCACCACGGTCCCGACCACTTCGAATCCGGGAGTGATGGGGTAACCCACGTATTTCCTGGCCGAGGCATAGAGCCCCATGCGGGTGACGCAGTCCGCATAGTTCACGCCGATGGCCTGCACGTCCAGCAGCACCTCGCCGGCACGGGGTTCCGGGTCGGGATGTTCCTCGATGTACAGACGGTCATAGCCGCCGGGCCGGTAAATGACGACCTTTCTCAATCCCACACCAACGGCGGCTCCTCCATCAGCGCCGCCTGTTCCCGCAGGGCCAGGATGTGCTCCTCCCAGTAGCGAGGGGAATTGAACCAGGGAAAGGCGCGGGGAAAGGCCGGGTCGTCCCATCGGCGGGCCAGCCAGGCGGCATAATGCATCATGCGCAGGGTGCGCAGGGCCTCCACCAGGTGCAGCTCCCGGGGCTCGAAGTCCCGGAACTGGGTATAGCCCTCCAGCAAGTCCGCCAGACGGGCGGTCATGTGAGGCCGATCACCGGAGAGGAACATCCACAGATCCTGCACCGCGGGCCCCATGCGGGCGTCGTCCAGATCCACGATATGAAAGCCGTGGTCGGTGGACAGAATGTTGCCGGGGTGACAATCCCCGTGCAGCCGCAGGTAGCCTACTTCGCCCGTGCGCTGGTAGCAGGCACGGACGCGCAGCAGCAGATCCTCGGCCAGGCTGCGGTACGGCAGCTCCAGATCGGCGGGTATGAAGCCTCGCTCCAGCAGGAACCGGTAAGAGTCTTCGCCAAAGTGTTCGATGTTCAGGGTAGGGCGGTGCTGGAAGGGCTGGTAAGCACCCAGGTTGTGCACCCGCGCCAGCAGGCGCCCGAGCTGTTCCAGGTGCTCGGGGCTTTCCAGATCCGGGGCACGCCCGCCCCGGCGCGGATACAGGGCATAGCGGAAAGGACCGTGGCGGTGTAGTGTTCGCCCTTCCTCGTCCCTGTCTGGCGGTACCACCGGAATTTCCAGCTCGGCAAGCGCCTGGCTGAAGCTGTGTTCCTCGAGTATGGCTTCGTCGCTCCAGCGCCGGGGGCGATAGAACTTGGCCACAACCGGGCTGCCGTCGGTCAGGCCCACCTGGTAGACCCGGTTCTCGTAGCTGTTCAGCGCGAGGAACCGTCCGTCACACCGGAGCCCGAGGTTTTCCACGGCGTCCAGGATCTGGTCC
>CAJHYX010000149.1_pt1 | contig 11609 bp, 10 predicted proteins | sample 9198881 | NCBI WGS metagenome assembly CAJHYX01 (sample SAMEA7708376, study PRJEB35096) | sediment metagenome | biome: marine neritic benthic zone biome [ENVO:01000025]; feature: sediment [ENVO:00002007]; material: shallow marine sediment [ENVO:03000034] sea grass bed [ENVO_01000059] ...
AGTGAGAACTGGCGGCGGCCCGAAGAGGAGGTCGGCTTGCTGATGGGGCTGTTCATGACCGTGTTGGAGCAGCAGGCGAGAAAGCTGCACAAGAACAACGTCCGGCTGCGGGTCATCGGCGAGCGGAGTGCGTTCGCCTCGCAGCTTCAGAGCCGTATCGCCGAAGCGGAACAGTTAACCCGGGCGAACACCGGTCTCACCCTGGTGGTGGCCGCCAACTACGGCGGGCGTTGGGACATCGCGCAGGCTGCCGGCCGGATCGCGACCCGGGCAAAGGCAGGTGAGCTTCACCCCGAGGACATCACCCCGGAGGTTTTCGAAACCGCGCTCTCGATTCACGACCTGCCGGCTCCGGACCTGTTCATCCGCACGGGAGGTGAAAAGCGCATCAGCAACTTCCTGCTGTGGCAACTCGCCTACACGGAGTTGTACTTCACGGACACGCTTTGGCCCGATTTCGATCGCCAGGCTTTCGAAGACGCATTGGCCTCGTTCGCTTCCCGCCAGCGCCGCTTCGGCCGTACCGGAAAGCAGGTCGCTGAGGCCGAGGGCGCTTGAACCTGTCCCTTTTTCACCCATGTCTGCTCTGACCCAGCGCGTGTTCACGGCGGCGATTCTTGCCCCCCTGGCGGTGGCCGGCATCCTGGCGCTGCCAACTTCCTATTTCGCCATGCTGATGGCCGCGGTCATCCTCGCCGGTGCCTGGGAATGGGCCGGGCTTGTGGGGTGGGCGTCCGTGCGGGGGCGGCTCTCTTACCTGGCGGTGTTTGTGCTCGCCCTGCTCGGCGGAGAGTGGCTGGCCCGAAGTGCGACGGGGCTCGGCATAGTACTTGGCGCTGCCCTGGTCTGGTGGCTGGTCGCCCTGGGACTGGTCTGGCATTACCAGGCGCAAGGTGGCCTGGGCCCCGGGCCGAAATGGCTGCGGGGCCTGGTTGGCTGGCTGGTTCTGGTCCCGCCCTGGGTTTCTCTGGTGAGCTTGCACGGCAGGACGGGCTATGGGGGTGTCCTGGTGCTGACACTGCTCGTGCTGATATGGAGCGCCGACATCGCCGCCTTTTTTGCCGGCAGACGCTGGGGACGGAGGCGGTTGGCCTCCCATGTCAGTCCGGGCAAGAGCTGGGAGGGCGTCGTCGGCGGGCTCCTGGCCGTTCTGGCCGTGGCTGTTGTTTCGGGCGTGCTGCTGGAGCTTGCTGATGGCCAGCTGTTGCTGTTCCTCGTCCTGTGCCTGGCTACGGCGCTCATCTCGATACTCGGGGACCTGACCGAGAGCGTATTCAAGCGCCAGGTCGGGTTGAAGGACAGCGGTCGGCTGCTGCCCGGACACGGCGGCGTACTGGACCGAATCGACAGCCTGACAGCGGCGGCTCCCCTGTTCGCGGCGGGGATGCTGGGGCTCTTCCGATGAAGGCTATCGCCATACTGGGTTCCACGGGAACCATCGGAACGAATACGCTGGATGTGTTGGGCCGGCACACGGACCGCTTCCGGGTGGTTGCCCTCACGGCGAATGCGGATGTGGAGGCGATGGTGGCCCAGTGTGTCCAGTGGCGGCCGTCCTATGCGGTCATGGCGGATGCCACGGCCGCGGAACGGCTCGGTTCGCGCCTGGCCAGGTCCAGTCCCGAGACGGAAGTGCTCGCAGGGGGCGCCGGGCTGGAGCGGGTCGCCAGCCTGCCCGAAGTGGATCAGGTGATGGCGGGAATCGTCGGCGCTGCGGGCCTGCTTCCCAGTCTGGCAGCGGCCAGGGCCGGCAAGCGGGTGCTGCTCGCCAACAAGGAGGCCCTGGTCATGTCCGGACGTTTGTTCATGGATGCTGTCCACCAGAACGGCGCGGAGCTGCTGCCCATCGACAGTGAACACAACGCGATCTTTCAGTGTCTGCCGGCAGCTTTTTCAGGGGGACTGGCGCGTTCAGGTGTGCGCCGTATACTGCTCACGGCATCGGGGGGACCTTTTCGCAACCGGGCGGTGTCCGAACTGAGGGACGTGACGCCGGAGGAGGCCTGCGCCCATCCGAACTGGGTGATGGGGCGGAAGATTTCCGTGGACTCGGCCACTATGATGAACAAGGGATTGGAGGTCATCGAGGCTTGCTGGCTGTTTGGTGCCACTCCCGGGAAGATTCAGGTATTGCTCCATCCTCAGAGCGTGATTCACTCTATGGTGGAATACAATGACGGCTCGGTACTCTCCCAGATGGGCAACCCGGACATGCGCACGCCCATCGCCCACGCCCTGGGTTGGCCCGAACGTATCGAGTCCGGGGTCGACAGTCTCGATCCGGTTGCGGTGGGGCGGCTGGAGTTCGAGGAGGTCGACATCTCGCGTTTCCCATGTCTGCGCCTGGCCTACGAGGCCGTGGGGGCCGGGGGGACGGCCACTGCCATCCTGAATGCCGCCAATGAAGAGGCCGTCGCGGCGTTTCTGCAACGGCGCATACGCTTCACACAGATCCCGCAGGTGATCGAGACCACGTTGGCTCAGCAGAGCCCGCGGCCTGCCGTGAACATCGACGTCATACTGGAAGACGATGGCAGGGCCCGGGACGCGGCGCGGTCCACCATCGATTCCATCGCAGGCCGAGGTAACTGAAGGTGGAGTTCCTATATTCGATAGTGGCCTTCATTGTCGCCATCGGCGTGTTGGTGACGGTGCACGAGTTCGGGCACTTCATCGTCGCCAAGCGGCTCGGCGTCAAGGTCCTGCGCTTCTCCGTGGGCTTCGGCCGGGCTCTGTGGTCACGTCGGGCCGGGCCGGACGATACCGAATACGTGGTAGCGGCCATCCCCCTGGGGGGCTATGTCAAGATGCTCGACGAGCGAGAGGGCGAGGTCTCTCAGGACGAGCTTTCCCGTGCATTCAATCGGCAGTCCCTCAGTGTTCGCATCGCCATCGTGGTAGCCGGCCCCCTGGCCAATTTCCTGTTCGCCATCATGGCCTACTGGCTGATGTTCATCATCGGTGTGGTCGGTCTGCGGCCGGTCGTCGACGAGGTGGCTCCGGGCTCACCGGCCCAGCTGGCGGGGTTGGCGGGCGGCGACGAGATCCTGATGGTGGAAGAACGCAGGACCGCCACCTGGGAAGGCGTCATGCAACGGGTGATAGGCGCTGCGCTCGACGGTGAACCCGCGACATTGGCCGTGCGCGACCTCAACGAGCGCCGGCAGGAACTGGTGTTGGACCTCGCTGGCTTGTCCCTGGACGATGTCGCGGGCGGTGAGTTTTTCGAGAAGCTCGGAATTCGGCCCTTGCGACCGCGGCTTCCCCCGATCATCGGGCGTACGGTTGCGGGCAGTCCGGCTGAGCGCTCCGGTTTGTTGCCCGGCGACAGGATCATTCGGGCGGACGGCGAGCCGATGGAAGAATGGGGGGCTTGGGTGGAATACGTCCGGTCCCATGGCGGCGAGACCATCCAGGTCGAAATCGAGCGCGACGGCAACGTGCTGCTCCGGAGCTTGACGCCGGAACTGGTGGAGGCGGAGGAGGGCATGATCGGCCGCATCGGCGCGATCGTGAAGCGTTCCGAGGGGCTGCCCGAGGGACTTTACAACCGCGAGCAGTACTCGCCGCTAGCCGCTTTAGGTAAGGCACTGGTCAAGACCGCGGACGTCTCCGGACTTACCCTGAATATGCTCTGGAAGATGCTGTTGCTCGAAGTTTCGGTGGAGAATCTGAGCGGTCCCATCAGCATTGCTCAATACGCGGGGTATTCCGCCAAGATCGGCGTGTCGCGGTTCCTCGAGTTCCTTGCCATCGTCAGCGTGAGCCTGGGCATTCTCAATCTTTTGCCCATACCCCTGTTGGATGGTGGCCACCTGATGTATTACCTTATTGAGCTTTTCAAGGGGGGGCCGGTTTCCGAGGATGCCCAACTGCTCGGCCAACGGGTGGGGATCGCCCTGCTGGTGGGACTCATGGGGCTGGCTTTTTTCAATGATCTGGCGCGCCTGCTGGGCTGACGGCGCCAGTACGTTCTTAACAAGAATGCATAAGCTCATGAGGGTGGTTGTCACCCTGCTCTTCATCGCGTGGGCAACGGCTGCTTTCGGCTTCGAGCCCTTCGTGGTGCAGGACATTCGCATAGACGGTCTGCAGCGCATTGCCGCAGGCACTGTGTTCAGCTACCTCCCCATCCAGGTCGGCGACACGCTGGACGGCAAGCGTTCGGCAGAAGCCATCCGCGCCCTCTACAAGACCCGCTTCTTCAGGGACGTGCGGCTGGAGCGGGAGGGAAACCTGCTGGTTGTCGCCGTGGTCGAGCGGCCGGCGATTTCCAAGATCAGCATCTCCGGCAACGATTCCATCGAGACCGAACCGCTGCTGGAGTCCCTGAAGCAGATCGGATTCGCCGAGGGACGGGTTTTCGACAACTCTGTGCTCGACAAGGTCAACCAGGATCTGCGGCGAACGTATTTCGGACTGGGCAAGTATGACGTACAGATCGAGACGACGACGACGCCCCTGGACCGCAACCGGGTGGCGGTGAACATCGACATCACCGAAGGGGCTGTGGCCCGCATCAAACGTATCAACATCGTCGGTAACAAGACCTTCGATGAGGATGAACTGCTGGATCTGTTCAAGCTCAGCACGACTGGCTGGCTCTCCTGGTTCATCAAGGACGACCAGTATTCCAAGCAGAGGCTCTCCGGCGATCTGGAGATCCTCCGTTCCCACTATCTGGATCGCGGCTTCGTGAATTTCAATATCGAGTCTACCCAGGTCTCTTTGACGCCCGACAAGAAGGGGGTCTTCATAACCGTTAATATTGCCGAAGGTGACCGTTTCAGCATTGGTAAGGTGCGTCTGGCGGGCGAGTTGCCGATTCCGGAGGAGGATCTGTTCAAGCTCGTGAAACTGAAGCAGGGGGAGTTCTTCTCCCGAAAAGAGGTGACGGAGACCACCAACCGGATGGTGGACAAGCTGGGCGAGGCAGGGTATGCCTTTGCCAACGTCAACTCCATCCCCGATATTGACGATGAGACCAGAGAAGTCACCCTCACGTTTTTCGTGGACCCCGGTAAGCGCGTTTACGTGCGTCGTGTCAACTTCCAGGGCAATACCCGCACCCGGGATGAGGTTCTGCGCAGGGAAGTGCGGCAGATGGAGAGCGCCTGGGTTTCCACCAGTAAGATCAAGATCTCCCGGACCCGGCTGCAGCGGCTCGGCTACTTCGAAGAGGTGAATGTCGAGACCCCGGCCGTACCCGGCACCAGCGACCAGGTGGACGTGGATTTCTCCGTCAAGGAGAAGGCGTCCGGCAGCTTCACGGCCGGCGTCGGTTTCTCCCAGACCCAGGGCGTCGTGCTCAATCTGGGCCTGAACCAGGCGAACTTTCTGGGCAGCGGCAACAGGGTCGGTATCAGCTTCAACAACAGTGACGTCGACCGCACCTATGCGTTCAACTACGACAACCCCTACTGGAGTATCGACGGCGTCAGTCGCGGCTTCGACCTTTACTACAGAGAGACCGATGCGGAGTCGGCCAACATCACCGATTACAGCACGGACAGGGGTGGGGCCGGGGTTCGCTTTGGCATCCCCCTCAAGGAGTTCCAGCGGGTTAACGTAGGGCTCACGGGCGAGTACACCAACCTCAAATTGGGCAACACCCCCTCGCTCCAGCTTGTGGATTTCGTTCGCAAGGAGTCGGACGAATATAAGAACGCGATCGTCACCGCGAGCTGGAGGCGTGACACCCGTAACCGGGCCATTTTCCCGGATCGGGGACTCCTGACGAGCCTCCGGGGGGAGGTGACCACGCCGAAAAGTGACCTCATGTACTATAAGCTCAACCTGAAGCAACAGGTTTACCTGCCTGTCGCCAAGTGGTTTACTCTACTGCTCAAGGGTGAGCTGGGCTTTGGTGACGGGTATGGCGACTCGGATGAGTTGCCCTTCTTCGAGAATTATTTCGTCGGCGGTATCCGCTCGATCAGAGGTTTTAAAGATAACACCCTGGGGCCTAGGGACAGCAAGGGCGATCCCTTTGGGGGCGACAAGAAGATTGTGGGCAACGCGGAGTTCATCCTCCCGGCGCCCTTCCTCAAGGAGTCCAGGTCTCTGCGTTTGTCAGCCTTCTACGACATTGGTAATGTGTACGGACCGAATGAGGACGTCGACTCCGGTGAGCTGCGCATGTCCACGGGCGTAGCCGCATCATGGCTCTCACCCGTCGGCGCACTGACGTTCAGCCTGGCGTATCCTCTGAATGACAAAGAGAGAGATGATACCCAAGCTTTTCAGTTTACCTTCGGAACCCTTTTCTGAGTATTGGGAGCAGGACATTGAAGAAGTCGATCGGCACGCTGGTGGGATTGGTCAGCCTGGGCTTGGCGGTTTCGCCTGCGCTTGCCGCTGATTTGAAGGTGGGCATCGTGGACGGGACCAAGGTCCTGGAGCAGTCCCCCCAGGTCGAGCAGCTGAGGTTGCAGTTGGAAAAGGAGTTCGCCACCCGGGACCGGAATCTGACTAACAAGCAGAAGGAGGTCCGCCGGCTGGAAGAGAAGCTGGAGCGGGATGGAGTCATCATGGGCGAGAGGGAGCGGACCGATCTGGAGCGGGACGTGCGCGCCAAGAAGCGGGAGGTCCGGCGTCAGCTCGACGAGTATCGAGAAGATCTGAACCTGCGGCGAAACGAGGGGCTGCAGAAGGTGCAGCGCCATGTGCTTGAGGTCATCGAGGCCCTGGCCAAGCGGGAGAAGTTCGATCTCATCATGAGGAGCGAGGCGATAATCTTCGCCAGCAAGCGGGTCAATGTCACGGACAAGGTCGTCAAGATGCTTAAGAAGGAGTTCAAGTCGAAAAAGAGATAGCGGTCCACAGGCTGGCGGAGAGGGGCGTTGAAGCTCTGCCTGGAGGAACTGGCAGAACGGATCGGAGCTGATCTGCGCGGCGACGGGGAACGGCTGGTCGAACGTCTGGCGACGCTTCAGCGGGCCGTTCCGGGGGAAGTCAGCTTTCTGGCCAACGCCCGCTACCGGCAGTACCTCCCGGGGACCCGGGCATCGGCTGTCATCCTCTCTCCACGCTTTTCAGAGGCCTGCCCGGTGGATGTTCTGCTGATGGAGAACCCCTATCTGGGCTATGCAAGGGCGGCGGCCGTTCTGAATCCCCAGCCCAAACCGCCCCGGGGCCGACACCCCAATGCCTGGATCAGCCCGGAGGCCCGGGTGCATGGGTCTGCCTGGGTGGGGCCCCAGGCCGTCGTAGAAGCGGGGGCGAGGGTGGCCGCGGGCGCGTACATCGGACCGGGCTGCGTGGTGGGTGCGGACGCGTTGGTCGGCGAGGACTGCCGCCTGGTGGCCAATGTGACCCTGTGTCACGGGGTTCGGCTAGGTCGACGAGTGCAGGTCCATCCAGGCGCGGTGATCGGTGCCGACGGCTTCGGCCTGGCAGAAGACCAGGGGCGCTGGGTCAAGATCCCCCAACTGGGTAGCGTCGTCATCGGCGACGATGTGGAGATCGGGGCCAACACCACCGTGGACCGGGGCGCCCTGGAGGACACGGTCATCGGGGCCGGCGCAAAGCTCGATAACCTGGTCCAGGTGGGGCACAACTGTCGTATCGGTGAGCACACGGTGGTTGCCGGCGCCACCGGTATCGCGGGCAGTGTATCCATCGGCCGGCGCTGCCGCATCGGTGGCGGTGTCGGCATCAATGGCCACATCGAGCTGACCGATGACGTGCACGTGACCGGCCGATCGGTCGTTGTACAGTCCATCGTGGAGCCCGGTGTCTATTCCTCGGGCGTGCCCCTGCAGGAAACCCGAGCCTGGCGTCGCAACTATCTGAGGTATCGCCAGCTCGACGAGTTGGCACGGCGCCTGAAGCGCCTGGAAGAAGAATCTAACTAAATCTTCATCCAGAAACCCTCTTTCCCAATCTCGGCCCCGCCCCGGTGGCGGCCCGCCACCACAAGGTCAGACCTATGGACATCGAAGAAATACTAAGATACATCCCTCACCGCTATCCGTTCGTGTTAATTGACCGGGTGCTGACGTGTGAGCCACGCAAAGCCATCGTGGCCATCAAGAACGTCACTTACAACGAACCCTTCTTCCCTGGCCACTTTCCCGACCATCCGGTCATGCCGGGGGTACTTATCGTGGAGGCGATGGCCCAGGCCTCCGGCATCCTGGGACTGCGCAGTATGGACGCGCCGCTCGATGCTGACGCGAACGTATATTTTGCCGGCATCGACAATGCCCGATTCAAACAGCCCGTGGTGCCGGGAGACCAGCTTGTCCTGGAGGTGGACTACCAGCGCGACAGGCGTGGCATATGGAAGTTCTCCGGTCAGGCGAAAGTGGACGGCAAGGTGGTGGCCAGCGCAGACATCATGGTGGCCTTGTCCGGTAGCCAGGGTTGATCCATGGCACAGCCGCTGTCGATGCCGGGGCGCGGCTGGCGCCGGAGGTGGAGATCGGCGCTTACAGTATCATCGGCCCCCAGGTGGAGATCGGGGAAGGAAGCTGGGTCGGGCCCCATGTGGTCATCGTCGGCCCGACGCGCATAGGGCGCGAGAACCGAATTTACCCATTCTGCTCCATAGGCGAAGCGCCCCAGGACAAGAAGTACGGGGGCGAGCCCACCCGGCTCGAAATCGGCGATCGCAACGTCATCCGGGAATACTGCACTCTTAATCGGGGCACGGCCCAGGATCGAGCGGTCACACGGCTCGGCAATGACAACTGGATCATGGCCTACGCCCACGTCGCCCATGACTGCCGCGTCGGCGACCATACGGTCTTCGCCAACGGTGCTTCCCTGGCGGGGCACGTGAGCGTCGATGACTACGCGACCCTCGGTGCTTTCACCGCGGTCCACCAGCACTGCCGCATCGGCAAGCACAGCTTCTCAGGCATGGGCAGCGTGATCCTGAAGGACGTACCCCCCTGTCTTCTCGTTTCGGGCAATCCGGCCAAACCCCATGGCTTGAACAGCGAAGGACTGCGGCGTCACGGGATCGGCGGCGAGGGTATGGCATTACTGCGCCAGGCTTACCGGATAATCTACCGGCAGGGCTTGACCCTCGAAGCGGCCAGGGAAAGGCTGACGGCCCTGGCGGGGGAGTCCGCGGAAATAGCCGCCATGGTTGGTTTTCTGGAGGCGACGAAGCGCGGTATCGTTCGGTGAGGGCAAGCCCGCATTTCTCACCGGGGCGGTAGACGGCGTCGCACAACCAGCTGACTCGTTGAGACATACGGTGGTTTCGAGTCATTCTCACGAAACACACGGTGTGGGACACCGCCTGCCTATCACGCCCCTGACTTGTCCCTGCACGCCTGGGCTTGGTCTTCGCGCAACCCATAGTGCCCGCTATGACAAACGCTCCAGACCGGCGCCCAGACGCACAGGTCCTGGGCCAGGGACGCGATCCCCGGTGAGAAATGCGGGCTAGGCGGGACGTGAGGCCCCTGCGCATCACCATGGTCGCGGGTGAGGCATCGGGAGACCTGCTGGGAGCAGGGCTGTTGCAGGCTCTGCAATCTCGCGTGGGGAATGTTGTCGCGGACGGGATCGGGGGGCCGGCGTTGACAGGCGCGGGTTTGGTGGCCCGCTATCCCATGGAACGGCTGTCCGTGATGGGACTCGTCGAAGCCGCTCGGCGGGTGCCCGAGTTGCTCCGCCAGCGACGGCGTCTGGGGCACGACCTGATTCGGGAGCCGCCGGACGTATTCATCGGTATCGACTCGCCTGATTACAACCTGGCCCTGGAGCGCCGGCTCAAGGGGGCTGGCATTCCCACGGTGCACTACGTGAGTCCGTCGGTGTGGGCCTGGCGGCGCTACCGGGTGCGCAAGATCGCCCGCAGCATCAATCTGCTTCTGACCTTGTTTCCTTTCGAAGGCGAGTTTTACCGCGGTCATGGCGTGCCGGTGCGGTGGGTGGGGCACCCTCTGGCGGATCTGATACCCATGGAGCCGGACCGGGAAGCCGCGCGTCGGGCATTGGGGATCAGGCCGGGCCAGGAGCTCGTGGCGCTACTGCCGGGCAGCCGAATCAGCGAAGTGCGTTATCTGGTCGAGCCTCTGCTGGGCGCAGCCCGCTGGCTGCTGGGGCAGCGACCCGCACTGCAGTTCGTGATTCCTTCGGTTGGGGGCGATGCCGGTCAGATGGTGCGGCAGGCTGTGGCGCGAAAGGGTGGCGACCTGCCCCTTACTCTGGTCGAGGGGAGAAGCCTGGAAGTCATGGCGGCGGCCGACGTGGTGTTGCTGGCGTCGGGCACGGCGGCCCTGGAGGCCATGCTCATTAAGCGACCAATGGTCGTCACCTACCGGTTGTCTGCCTTGACCGCATCGATCATGCGACGGCTGGTGACGGTGACGGAGTTCTCCCTGCCGAATCTGCTGGCCGGCCGGCCCCTGGTTCCGGAGCTCATCCAGGACCAGGCGGTGCCGGAAAAGCTGGGCAGGGCCGTGCTTCAGTATTTGCAGGAGCCGGACCGCAGGCAGGCCCTGTCGGAAGAGTTCTCGCGCCTGCACAAGCTGCTGCGTCGAGATGCCAACGAGCGGGCAGCGGAGGCGGTGCTGGAGCTGCTGGGCCGGTGAATAATGCTGCGGTGATGTGTTGCTGGATGGACACGACAGTGCCCACCCGAAAACTCCCTCTCCCTTGAGGGAGAGGGTAGGGGTGAGGGTGAGAACCTGCCGACTCCACCGGGCTTTCCATCAACTCCGCCAGAGAGGAAACTCTGTTTCTGAACGGACACCAGGTAGGCAACAACGACAAGAGAGGCGGAGACCTGTGACGGAGATACAGACGGAAACGAGCGGTCAAGTGTCGGAACTCGCAGACGTGGACATGGTGAACGTGGCCGGGGTGGACGAGGCGGGACGCGGACCCCTGGCCGGTCCGGTAGTGGCGGCGGCCGTTATTCTGGACCCCGACCAGCCCATTGCCGGCCTGGCGGATTCTAAGACGCTCAGCGAATCACGGCGTGAGACCCTGGCCGGCCTGATTAAAGCCAAAGCCCTGGCCTGGGCCTTGGGTCGTGCCGGAGCGGCCGAGATCGACGAGATCAATATTCTTCAGGCGAGCCTGCTGGCCATGCGCCGTGCCGTGGAGGGCCTGCCCCGGAAACCTCGCCGGGTGCTGGTGGACGGCAACCGCTGTCCGGCACTCACCGTGCCAGTCCAGGCGATTGTCAAAGGCGACAGCAAAGTGGCGGCCATCAGCGCAGCCTCGATTCTGGCCAAGGTGGCCCGTGACCAGGAGATGCAGGCGTTGGATGCGCGTTATCCGGGCTACGGGTTCGCGCGCCACAAAGGTTATCCCACCCGGGAGCACTTGGCCTGCCTGGAGCGCCTCGGTGCCTCGCCTGTTCACCGGCGCTCGTTCGGGCCGGTACGAAGGGTTATGGAGGCGGTGACTCGGTGAACGGAGACCAAAGGCTCGAGGATCGAGGCACGAGGCACGAGGATGGGGGTTCGAGGATCGAGGTTCGAGGATCGAGCTCGTGTAGGGCGGAAGCCCCGCAGGGGCGTTCCGCCGGACAGTGCCGTCCGCCCGACAGGTTGCCGGTGTCGCAACATCTTGATCCCTGTCATTGTGTTTCTGAGCCTAGCGCGGTAAAGAATATGATCTACAAGAAAAACCTATGCTTG
>CAJHYX010000599.1_pt1 | contig 11429 bp, 13 predicted proteins | sample 9198881 | NCBI WGS metagenome assembly CAJHYX01 (sample SAMEA7708376, study PRJEB35096) | sediment metagenome | biome: marine neritic benthic zone biome [ENVO:01000025]; feature: sediment [ENVO:00002007]; material: shallow marine sediment [ENVO:03000034] sea grass bed [ENVO_01000059] ...
GACCTGGTTTACCGAGCCCCTTCAAGTGGCGAACCCTGGCTGGTGGTGGCCGCCGGCGTTGGCGTGGCGCTGCTGCTCCTTCCGCGCGGCTTCCCCGGGCGCTGGTTGGGACTCCTGTGGATGGCGCCCCTGGTCCTGAGTGTTCCCGAGCGGCCTGCTCCGGGCAGGCTCTGGGTGACCCTTCTGGATGTGGGCCAGGGGCTGGCGGCGGTGGTGCGCACCAGCGACCACGTGCTCGTCTATGACACCGGCCCCCGCTTCAGTGCGCATTTCGACGCCGGACGGGCGGTGCTCATCCCATTCTTGCGCTCCCAGGGTATCGACAAGGTCGACACGCTGGTTGTGAGCCACGGTGACAATGACCACGCCGGCGGCGTCGGTTCCCTGCTCCAGGAGATGCCCGTGGGCAGGCTGTTGACGAGCGTGTCCGGGCGCTGGCCCATGGCGGTATCGTGCCGTGCCGGTCAGGACTGGCGCTGGGACGGCGTGGATTTTCGGGTTCTGCACCCGGGCCAGTCAGCATCGGGGAAAGGCAATAACCACTCCTGCGTGCTGCGGATCGTGTCCGAGCAGGCCAGCTTTCTATTGCCGGGTGACATCGAGACGGGACCGGAGCAGGCACTGGCGCATCAGTACGGCGCCGAGCTGCGCGCAGATGTGCTCATCGCGCCCCATCATGGCAGCAACACCTCCTCCGGCGCCCGGTTTCTCGACGCGGTGGCACCGCGACAGGCGTTGTTCACCGTCGGCTACCGGAACCGCTTCGGATTTCCGGCCGAGCCCGTGATGATCCGCTACCGGGAACGTGCCATCCGCACCCACAACACGGCACTACACGGGGCCATTACGGTTTCGGTCACCGATGCGCCGGAACCCCTGTCCGTGTCCCGCCATCGGGCAGAAACCGCGCGCTTCTGGAATTGGCGGGAGAACGGTGACTCGGGAAGACGGTGACTGGGCAGAACGGTGACTCGCTAGGATGGTGACTCGGTGACTCGGAAGAATTCGTGAAGCGTGACTCGTGAAGCGTGACTCGTGAAGAGAAGAAGGTTAAGAACCGCAACTCGGACTTGACACCCAGATGTGGCGAGTCATGCTTTGCTGACCACCGCTGACCGCTTTTCCCTTCTTCCCGAGTCACCGAGTCACCATCCTGGCGAGTCACCGTTCCCAGTCAGGCGTTCGGCCAGAACTTCCACCGCTTCAGCGACCCCGCAGGGTTGGACGGGCGGTCGGGCAGGCTGTTCCAGGAGGGCTTCCAGGGCGTCGGCGAAACGCCCGGTCTCCAGGTCGCGGCGAGGCACTTCCAGGGCCCGGGCGTGCTCGTGGAGCCAGCCGGTCAGGTACGGTGCTTCGGGCCAGTCTTCACGGGGGACATACAGAACAGGCAGGCCATGGCAGGCGGCCTCCGTGAAGGAACCGTAACCGGGCTTGGCAATGAGGACATCACAAGAGGCCAGGATGTCTATGAACGGCATGTCCAGCTGCTCCAGGGCGGTGCAGTCGCTTCTTGCGACCTGCCAGTCATCCGGCAGCAGCCAGCGGGTATCGGGCTGGGTCGGCCAGAGCTCGGCAGGCAGACGTGTGGCAACGCCGCCCAGGCCGACCAGAACGAGCCGTTCGTGGGGCCGGATCCCCAGCCGCGTCGCCATTTCGTCACGTCTTCTCGTGCCGATCTCTGCAATCGGGCCGATGGGATGCCTGCACGGCAGGTCATCCATGGGCATATGCGGCCTCGGCTGCAGGAACGACCCGGCCTGTTGATAGGCGCGCACCATCTCGCTGTGGATGTCTGCGCTCCCGGGCAGGGCGCCGCAGTAATGGTCGAAGATGTCCGCCCAGTTCAGGGAACACATGGCTACCGTCGGAATTCGGGTCAAGCTGGCCGCTGCCAGGGTGAGGTAGGGGATGTTCGCGAAGACCAGATCCGGTGACAGGGTTTCCAGCGCCTGTGCTTCTCGTGTTACCGTGCCCTCCCAGTCCCGGTGGAACAGCTGGTGGGCCCGGGCGCTTTCCCCGGGGAGCACGTCGAGCGCCGATGCCATGCGCATCCCCACGTCCTTGGAGACGTTGATCACCCACAGGTCATCGCCCAGTCTCCGTTTCAATACCGACACAGGGAGGGTACTGCGCACGGTGAGCCGCAGGTCTCCCAGCCGGGAACGCAATGCCGTCAGCACCGGCGCAACCTGGGCCAGGTGACCGAAGCCGTGGAAGGAAATGTCAACGAGCAGGTGTGGGGCCATGATTCGCCTGGAAAGGGGTTCGGGGTTTCCGCTCTGTTATGCCTTTGCTACATTAGCCGCGGCCCTTTACTGAACGAGGAAATTCCAGGGTGCTAGAACTGATCAAGGCCGGCGGATGGTTGATGTTACCCCTGCTCCTGTGTTCCGTCATCGCCATGGCGATTATCGCGGAACGATTCTGGACGTTGCAGAAAAAACGCATTGCACCCAACGGTCTCGTGCTCCAGGCCTGGCAGTGGGCGAAGCAGGGCAAGCTGGACAAGAAGCGCGTCCAGAGCCTGCGGGACGGCTCGCCGCTGGGTCGTGTGCTGGCGGCGGGGCTCGTGAATCTGGATCACGACCGTGAAATCATGAAGGAGAGCATCGAGGACGTGGGGCGACACGTGGTGCACGAGCTTGAACGCTATCTCAACACGCTAGGAACCATCGCCTCCATCGCACCCTTGCTTGGACTGCTGGGCACCGTCATCGGCATGATCAAGGTATTCGCCGTCATCACCACCCAGGGGGTCGGCGATGCCGGCATTCTGGCCGGAGGCATCTCCGAGGCCCTTATCACCACAGCCACGGGACTCTCCGTCGCCATACCGAGCGTGATGTTCTACCGATATTTCCGGGGACGGGTGGACGAGTTGGTGCTGACCATGGAGCAGGAGGCGCTGAAGATGGTTGAGGTCCTGCATGGGGACCGTGAGCGGGAAACGAACGGAGGACCCCGATGAAGCTCAGTCATCGCCGCGAAGACTCGCCGGACATCACCCTGACACCGCTCATCGACGTGGTCTTCCTGCTGCTGATCTTTTTTATGGTTTCCACGACCTTCAGCCGCCATTCCCAGCTTGAGATCGAGCTGCCGGAGGCCAGTACAGAGCAGGAGCAGGAGCAGCCGGACCACATTGAGATCGCGATCGACGTGAAGGGTCGCTACTATGTGAACGGTCGACAGCTCGTGAACTCTCAGCTGGCCACCCTGAAGCAGGCCATGGGCGACGCGGCGGGCAATCAGAAGGCGCCGCTCATCGTCGTCAGCGCCGATGGGAACACGCCGCACCAGTCGGTGGTGACGGTCATGGATGCGGCTCGCCAGTTGGGTTTCACCCATTTGAGCTTCGCGACCAGCCAGGCTGAGGCGACTGATCCCTGAAAAATGCATCAGACGCTGAACGGGATCTGGTACGGAAGGCGTTCTCTTGCCGCGATACTGGCTCCCGTCTCGTGGTTGTTCTGCGCCGGTGTGCGGCTGCGGAGGCTCGCCTACGAAACGGGGGTGGCAAAGGTGCGCCGGGTGCGGATGCCGGTCATCGTGGTTGGTAACATTACGGTCGGCGGTACAGGCAAGACACCGCTGGTCATCTGGATTTGCAGTTATCTGAAGTCGCAGGGTTTTCGCCCGGGGATCGTCGCCCACGGTTACAAGGGAAAAGCCGCCAAACAGCCCCAGCAGGTGCGGGCGGAGAGCGACACCGATAGTGTCGGCGACGAGGCTATTGTGCTGGCGCGTCGCAGCGCATGTCCGGTTGGGGTCGGTCAGCGACGGGTCGAGGTGGTGGAGTCGCTTATCCAGCACACGGACTGTGATGTGGTCGTATGCGACGACGGCATGCAGCATCTGGCTCTGGGGCGGGACGTCGAGATCGCCGTGGTCGATGGCCGGCGTGGCTTCGGCAACGGGCGGTGCCTGCCTGCCGGTCCCCTGCGCGAGCCGCCGTCGAGCCTGAAACGGGTCGATCTGGTGGTTTCTTACGGCCGAACCCGTGCAGGCGCATACAGCATGGAGTACCAGGCATTGGTCCCACGCCGGTTGCTTGACGACAGGGAAGATCTGGTGACCGGCTTCGTCGGGGAGCGAATCCATGGGGTAGCCGGCATAGCAGATCCGGCGCGCTTTTTTTCACAGCTGCGCAGCCTCGGGCTCAAGGTTATAGAGCACCCTTTTCCCGACCACTACCGGTATCGGCCGGCGGATTTGGATTTTGGCGACGAACTGCCGGTAATGATGACCGAGAAGGACGCGGTGAAGTGCCAGCGCTACGCCCGGCCCAATCACTGGTACCTGCCGGTGGATGCAGAGCTACCCGCGCAGTTTGGTCTGCGTCTTCTGACTTTGATACGAGAGAGAACCCATGGACAAGAAGCTGCTTGATATTCTCGTGTGTCCGGTCTGCAAAGGACCACTGACCTATGAGAAAAGTGCCCAGGAATTGATTTGTTTCGGTTGTCGGCTCGCTTATCCCATCCGCGACGAAATTCCGGTCATGCTCGAGGATGAGGCTCGCAAGCTGGCGCCGGAAGAGTCCAAGAGTTCATAACGCTGCACACATGGACTTTTCAGTCATCATTCCTGCCCGTTATGCCTCGAGTCGACTGCCGGGGAAAGTTCTTGCGGATATCGAAGGTCGGCCCATGGTGCAGCACGTCTACGAACGTGCATTGCAGAGCGGAGCCGCCAGTGTGCTGGTGGCCACCGACGATGAACGGGTCAAGTCGGCCTGTGAAGGTTTCGGCGCCAGAGTGTGTATGACCTCCGTATCCCATCGCACCGGAACGGACCGTCTGGCTGAGGCGGCCCGGATACTGGGCAAGTCAGCGGAGCGGATCGTTGTCAATGTGCAGGGAGACGAACCCCTGCTGCCGGCTGCGCTGATACGGCAAGTGGCCGGGAACCTGAATGCCCATCCGGATGCTGACGTAGCCACCTTATGTCAGCGGGTGGCCCATCACGATGAGCTTTTCGATCCCCACGTGGTCAAAGTGGTCACCGATCGCGAGGGCTATGCCCTTTATTTCAGTCGTGCCCCGATTCCCTGGCACCGGGACGAATTCATGGCTGATCAGGTCGTGCTGCCGGCCGACTCGATGCATTTCAGGCACATCGGGCTTTACGCCTACCGGGTCTCCTATCTGCAGTACTTCGCTTCGCACCCGCCGTGTGCCCTGGAGCTTGCCGAGTCGCTGGAGCAGCTCCGTGCTCTGCACGGTGGCCATCGCATCCACGTGGCGGAAGCTTTGGAGGCCCCCGGTCACGGCGTGGATACGCAATCAGATCTGGACCGGGTGCGGGAAAACTTAGCCCAATCCGCAGTCTGAGTACCGAGGGGCGGGCGCTGTTTCGCACCTCACTCGATAACCAGCGCCAGGAATTCGGGATGCAGATCCTGCTGGTCGTGGTCCAGCACGGGGATGCTCAGCCGCTGCGGCACCCGGCGATGACCCTCACCATACTGGTTATGTTGGACGACGCGTCGCTGCAGGCTTTCGAGAACGAGCGTCGGGCCGTCATCCAGGATCTCGATGATCTGCCAGAGATCCTCAAGGTAACGCACCCTGGCGCCGATCAAATGCCGTAACTGCTTGAGACTAAGGGAACGATCGTTCATTGCCTTGCTGCGTAGCAGATTCAGTGTCGTTATCTGGGGCAACGGCACTTTAGTGCTTCGACCCTTCACGGGCAAGAAGTTGCGTGCCTTACCCTGTATTCACCTATACACGCCGTTCACGTCGTACGGAGCCGGGCAGAGAACCTGCGCAAGATCGCGTTCGGGGCGCCCGGCTGGCAAGGCGCGCAGAGCGCTGTTTACTTGCGGTAAATGAGCGGTGAGCGACGCCGCTAGCCGGGATGGACCGGGCGCGAGATGGGTAGGTTATTTTCGCCCGGCGACTAAGTGCCTATGCCATGCTTAATGGAATCCGTGCCGGCCAAAAAAGCGTTTAACAACTGTCGCCACCGGGCTGCGTGTTTAGCTTAACAGGTAAAACGCTGCCTCGCCCTCCGCCCATTTCATCATCCTTACGCGGGTAGCAGCCCCACCGCACGGGTTGGAGTCCCCGCCTGGAGAATGCGTTGTTTTTCAGTGTCTAGGCAGCCATGCCGCTATCAACATGGATGACCAAAGGCGGCCTGGCTTTTTCCAAAAACCCCTATGTAAGTATCTGATATGATCAAGCACGATTCGGTATAATCCCTTAAATTGCCAGGCCTGCTCTGCGCTCGCAACCTGCTGATTATGAAGAAGGAAATCAGTGTTCTCTTTATTTGCATGGGCAACATCTGCCGTTCACCCACTGCGCAGGGGGTGTTCTCTAAGGTGTTGCGTGAGCAGGGGATGGAGGACCAGATCTCGGTGGACTCGGCGGGAACCCATGACTATCACATCGGCGAGTCACCGGACACGCGCGCTACGGAGGCGGCCGCCCGCCGGGATATCGACCTCAGCGTGCAGCGGGCCCGCCAGGTGGAGGTCAGCGATTTCACACGCTTTGATTATGTTCTTGCCATGGACCGGGACAATCTCGATATGCTGCTGGCGCGGTGTCCCGGTGACCTCCATGGCAGAATCGGGCTTTTCATGGACTTCGCTCCGGAGTGGGCGGAACGGGAAGTGCCTGATCCTTACTGGGGTGGGCAAAGGGGATTCGAGCGGGTGCTCGACATGGTGGAGGCGGCATCCCGGGGGCTGCTCGGTCACATACAGGCACACCACAAGCGTGTCCACGGCTGAGACGCCGCACGCTTGTCTCGCCGGACTGATGAGCATGATAGAGAGCATAACGCCCGCCTCGGCGAGGAAGCCGGGCTAGTAGGACGGCTCGGAACGCGGCTATGGGATTCAATTCGTCGGCTATCGTCAAGTTTCCGTTAAACGTCTATGGCCGGGACTATGTGGTGGGCGACATCCACGGCATGTTCCGCCAGTTGGACAGTCTGCTGGAGCGCGTCCAGTTCAAGCCCGAGCACGACCGACTTTTCTCGGTCGGCGATTTGGTGGACCGAGGGCCGGAGTCGAAAGAGGCGCTGCTCTGGCTGGACAAGCCCTGGTTTCACGCCTGCCGGGGCAATCACGAGCAGTTCGCCATCGATTCCACTGATCGGGAAGCCCTGGATTTCTGGGTCCGCTACAACGGCGGACAGTGGTGGCAGGAGCTAAGTGCCGATGAGCAGGCCACTTTCCGTGATACCTTTCTGAAACTGCCTCTCGCTATGGAAGTGGAGACGCGAACCGGTAGAGTCGGCATCGTGCATGCCGATATACCGCCGGCCCTGACATGGGAACGTTTCACAGCGTTACTGGCGTCCGGGAACCAGGACGTAACGCTGTTTGCGCTGTTCTCCCGGGACCGGATCCACAGCGGCCGTTCGCGCAAGCCCGTGGAAGGCGAGGTGGACCGGATCTACTGTGGACACACCCCCGTGCGTGCTCCTGTGCAGGTCGATAACGTTTTCTACATCGACACGGGGGCCTGCTATTACCACGATGGCTACGAAGAGGCCAGCCTGACCATGGTTGAGATAAACCCCCTGAGGCACCAGCCGTACCAGACCTACTCCCGGGACGAAGGGCGGGACGAAGGATAAACTCAGTGGCTGCGTTGGGACCTCAGCGCGCGCGGTAGGTAATACGGCCTTTGCTCAGGTCGTAGGGGGTGAGCTGAACCGTTACTTTATCTCCGGTCAGGATGCGAATGTAGTGTTTGCGCATCTTGCCGGAAATGTGGGCAGTGACGACGTGCCCGTTTTCGAGCTCGACGCGGAACATGGTGTTTGGCAAGGTCTCGATGACCGTGCCTTCCATCTCGATGTGATCTTCTTTGGGCATGCCAGTGCCTGGTCAGGAAAACAGGCGGTATTCTGCCAGATTGCGCCTATTTCGACCAGATCTCTATCCAGGCGTCTGCCGGACCCAGTGGCCGCTCTGGAAAAACTCAAGCGGTTGATACTCGGTCTTGTAGCGCATCTTGGGCGCTTCGCTGATCCAGTAACCCAGGTATAGCCAGTCCAGTCCCTGACGTTTGGCCTGGTCCAGCTCCCACAGCACCGCGAACACGCCCAGACTTCGATTGCCGCTCTCGGGGTCAAAGAAGGTGTAGACGGCGGACAGACCGTCCTCGAGCCGATCGGCCACCGTCACACCCAGCAGGCGCCCTCCGAGGCGAAACTCGTAGAAGATCGTGTCGGACCAGGGACTAGCCAGAAACTCCATGTACTGGTCCCGGGAGGGATTATCCATGCCCCCGCCCTTGTGGCGGGTCTCCAGGTAGCGCCGGTACAGGAGGAAGTGCTCCTCGTTAAAGACGGGCTCCCGGAGGCTGACCTGCAGGTCCTGATTGGACTGCCAGGTGCGGCGCTGACTGCGCCGCGGTGTGAACTCCCTGACAGGGACGCGCACCGGCACACAGGCATTGCAGGCAGGGCAGCGGGGCCGGTAAATGTGCTGTCCGCTACGGCGGAAACCGTAACGAGACAACACGCTGTACAGTGCCGTGTCCTTGCGGAACTCGGGATCGGCAAAAACCGTCACCGCCTCATGGTTTACCAGATAGCTGCACTCGTGTATGGGCGTGGCATAGAAGCTAAGCAGCTTGAACGGGGCCGGCGATGTCATGGGGAACCCCCAGCCACCTTATCAAATCCGCCCGTTCCGGGCTCGTCACACCATTGGTCGAGCAGCTCGACGAACGCCGAGCGCTCGATCTCCCGGGCGCCCAGGCTGGCCAGGTGTGCATTGGGGATCTGGCAGTCGATGAGCTGTAAATCCAGATCCCGGAGGTAAGCAAGGGCCACCTTGGACGCATCGCTCATGCGGCTGAACATGGATTCACCGAAGAAAACCTTACCCAATGCCACGCCGTAGAGTCCGCCGACCAGCTTACGCCCATGCCAGCATTCGACGGAGTGGGCGTGCCCGAGACTGTGGAGTCGGCAATAGGCCTCACTCATGGCATCGGTGATCCAGGTGCCCGCATCATCGCCGCGCGGTGCGGCACAGGCGTCGATTACCCGCTGAAACGCTGTGTCCGTGGTGATCTGGAAATCTCCGCGTCGAATGGTCTTGCGCAGGCTGCGGGAGACCTTCATCTCGTTGGGAAACAGCACCGCCCGGGGATCCGGACACCACCACAGGATGGGCTGGCCTTCGCTGTACCACGGGAATATGCCCCGTCGGTAGGCAGCGAGCAGGCGTGCCGGACTCAGGTCCCCGCCTGCGGCTAACAGGCCATTGGGCTCATCCAGCGCGTGCTCGGTTTTCGGAAACGCCGTCGGCGGCGCATCCAGGTCAATCCAATAAGGTCGTAGCAGCATGGCGGTCATTTATTACCCTGATATCGCCGCGTCACCGGTAGACTCCCCATCTCATGTGCGATCTCAAGGTTACAAAATATTTAGTTCATGGACCTGGATAGGGTCAAATCGGCCCGGCATTGCAGCGGACCTCAGTCGGGTGAGAGGAACTCGTTCGGTGGGAAGCTGAGCGGGAACTGGTTTGCCGACAGGAACTAGCTGCTCCTGATCCGAAAACCCCCTCTCCCTTGAGGGAGAGGGCGGGGGAGAGGGTGGGAACCCGCTGATTGTGTGAGACTTTCTGTAAAGTCCGTCAAAGATGCACTCACTTCTCGGGGAGTTCTAGCCCGCATTTCTCACCACCCACCTGCTGCGGCGCGCGATCTGCCCGAGTCTACGGCGTTGCGCTCGGGCCGGGTGCTCAACGTAGTGTCAGCTACGCCTCCGCGCCCGGCCTGTCGCGCGCCTTGTAGCCACGGGCATCTCCCTCGCCTCGCGACGGTGCGCGGTGAGAAATGCGGGCTAGCTCTCCAGATACTGCTCGGCGTCCAGGGCGGCCATGCAGCCGGCGCCGGCCGAGGTAACGGCCTGGCGGTAAACATGGTCCATGACGTCGCCGGCGGCGAACACGCCCGGCACGCTGGTGGCGGTGGCGTCCCCGTCCAATCCGGACTTCACCCGGATATAGCCGTTGTTCATGTCGATCTGGCCTTCGAAGATCCCGGTATTCGGCGTGTGGCCGATAGCAATGAAAACGCCCATCAAGTCCAGATCCTTGGTGCCGCCGTTCTTCACGTTCTTGATCCGGATTCCGGTCACCCCATTCTGATCACCGAGAACCTCGTCCAGCACCTGGTCCCATTCGATGCTGATGTTGCCTGATTCCGCCTTTTCGAAGATGCGTCCCTGCAGAAACTTCTCCGCGCGTAACGCATCACGGCGATGGACCAGGGTGACCTGGGCGGCGATATTCGAGAGGTACAGGGCCTCCTCGACGGCTGTGTTGCCACCTCCGATGACGGCGACTTGCTGGTTGCGATAGAAAAAGCCGTCACAGGTCGCGCACGCCGAGACGCCTTTGCCCTTGTATTGCTCCTCCGACGGGAGCCCGAGGTATCGGGCGGAAGCGCCGGTGGCGATAATCAAGGCGTCGCAGGTGTAAACAGCGGAATCGCCCGTGAGGCGGAATGGATGCTCCCCGAGCTCCGCCTCCTTGATGTGGTCGAAAATAATCTCTGTTCCAAAACGCTCGGCGTGCTTGCGCATGCGCTCCATGAGCTCGGGTCCCTGAACACCGTCGTTGTCGCCCGGCCAGTTGTCCACGTCCGTGGTGGTCGTCAGCTGTCCTCCCATCTCCAGGCCGGTGACGATGACGGGATTCAGGTTGGCGCGGGCGGCATACACGGCAGCTGTATATCCAGCGGGGCCGGAGCCCAGGATCAACAGGCGACAGTGTTTGGCTTCACTCATAGGTGCTTACTCCCGAAACCGGACCTCGCGGCTGCACCTGGGCCAGGCGTATACAACCCGGCGCCGGCGCGGTAAGGTTCGCCTGGCGCGAACAACTTCAAAAGCGAAACCTTGTAATCTTTCCAGGAATTAGGTTTTCTTTCGACTGGCGCTATCGCGCCAAAATACTACGTTATAGCCAGGCACAGGGCAAAGGAGAGCATCATGCGCATCGGGATTCCCCGCGAAGTAAAGTCTCACGAAGGGCGGGTGGCTTTGATTCCGGCGGCGTGCGCGGAGCTTGTCGATCACGGCCACGAGGTGTACGTGCAGTCGAGCGCCGGGGAACTCGCAGGCTACGCGGACGACGATTACCGGTCGGTCGGCGTGAAAATCGCCACCGGCGCTGACGAGCTCTACGAGACGGCCGAGATGCTCGTCAAGGTCAAGGAACCCCAGCCGGCGGAATATGGCCGCCTGCGTGAGGACCATCTGCTTTTCTGTTTCCTCCATCTGGCGGCGGCACCCCAGCTCGCCCAGGCGCTCATGCAGACGGGCCTCACGGCCGTGGCCTTCGAAACGGTGGAGGCGGGTGGCCGCTATCCCTTACTCGCCCCCATGAGCCTGATTGCGGGCCGTCTGGCCACCCATTATGGGGCTCGCTGGCTCCTCGACCC